>Ga0070717_10000700_pt1 | contig 21668 bp, 18 predicted proteins | sample LARL113metaG_FD_71366 | JGI IMG/M metagenome (GOLD analysis project Ga0070717, IMG submission 71366) | Corn, switchgrass and miscanthus rhizosphere microbial communities from Kellogg Biological Station, Michigan, USA - LAR L11-3 metaG | ecosystem: Host-associated > Plants > Roots > Rhizosphere ...
CTCATCCGTTGGACCACATCCCCACGTTGGAAGCGGCAGAGAGATTTGAACTCTCATCGTCCGAGGTAGAAGCTCGGAGCATTGATCCGTTATGCTATGCCGCCTCGTTACTCAAACGCTGGTGCGGGATGTGGGAATCGAATCCGCGTGAAAACGTAATTACAACGACTTACAGCGCAGCAGATGGCATCTTTGTACGGTATTTTCGATGTAATGCATTGCGAGCGGCACGGAAACGGCACGGGTTAAGCAAAGAAATTGCCAAGCATCGCACAGATGTCTCCAGACCTGATCTGTCTCAGCAACTTGCTTGAACGCAGGGAGAATCTGGAGAAAAAGCTGGAGTTTCTGAAGAAGAGACACTTGAACTTGTTTTTGGACCATTGAATGCCACAGCTTGGAGCTCATTCAACAGTGGCGCTCAAAGATCCGATTAGGCCCAATTCGCGGTAGAAAGGCTGATTCTACGAGATGTCCACGAATTTGCGTCACGCGGCACGACGCCTTCATCCAGATATAGTCCAAGCGTTGAGTACCACGGCATCGGCAGTCCATGCGAGATTAAAACCCCGGCCCGCTCTTACTTTGTTTTGGAAAACTCGACGATCCGAGTTCATCAAATGTAGTTTCTGACTGAAGCGCTCCGTCGAAAGCACTAAACACAAGTACGTATCTGGTCCACGACCGAGTCCTATCTTGTCCCAAAGCATGCACCTTGACAACCCAGAGGGGCGGGTCTGGTTGGCTTTTATCCGTCAGGATCGGCGGACTGTAGTCCATAGAATCAATCGCTAACTTCCCCAAGAAAGGCTCCAATGTGTCCAACGCCTTATGAATCGGAAGAGACACCTCGCTTCGGCTTGCTGCCGGGTACTTCACGCCAGAATCTTTCATGGCCTGATCCATTTGCACTTCAGACCATTCAGGATGAGCGCTAAGAAGAGCGGACAACTCGCTCCAACGCTTATCTAGATCGGGTCGTCCGATCGCTATCGATCGCGGAACCGGGCCGAGTTGGGAGTGACTCATAAAGAACGTAGCGTGCATTGTAAGTACCGAACACTGGATGTCATGCCCGCTGAAAGAGTTCGGATGTAAGTCGGTATGAGGGGTTGGCAAGTCTGGCTGACAAACGTACATAGTGAAAGCGCTTGTTCCCCCTGGAGAGGACTTCCAATTCAAATTGTTCAGCATTATCGACTTCGACACTGGATTGATATCGGGGAAGAGTTCGTGAAGGAAATGTATTGCCCCGGCCACATCATCTCTCCATTCATTAATCTGAGTAGATGAATGCCGATTTTGCTTCGTACCTTTCGGGATGGCTTGGCAAAGGACATCCATGCTACTGAGCGCCATCACGAGGGCGGACAATAAACATGCTTTACTGAGACGTGAGCGTAAATGTGAGATTCGAATTTCCATAAGAAGTCCAGGTCCACCGTTGGCTAGTTGGCAGGGGTGGTTGTACATTGGCTATATCATTCTGCGTCTGGTTGTTCAGAACTGTCAGTGCGTGGGCCACGGTATTTCCTTGAAGCAAGTCCTCGAGAAATGCTTGGTATTCGTCACCAGAAACACCAAGAGAAGCGGCCGCGACGGTTCTTCCTTGCCTTCTTCCAGCGCTGCTAACCGTTCAGGCCCAGACACCCCGTGCGCATTATTTAGTTCAATGGCGTGAGCTGCTTCCTCTAGTGACAGGCCAGCTGTGCTTCTTGCCCAACGCAGAATGTCTGGATTCAATGTTGGCATCTTTGGTCCGCGGTTAACTTAAGCACAGCGTTCCGGAACACAACAGGACATTATGGCATTTTGAGAGACCGCCGGCAGTTTCGTCTCGCGGGACAATACCGCGTTGTCTGATCCCCCGTTCCAGGTTCAACCGCGTTATCATTCCGAACGAATTCAGCCATGCGATCCACTGACGCAGCTCGCGCAGTAGGGCAGGCTCATGTCCCGGGACGATTTGAAAGTACGGCACACGTGCGGCGCACTTTAAGTCGCGATTTAATCCATCGTCAGCGAGACCACAAGAGAATTGCGGGTGAAGGAATGTCAGTCGGAAGCTTGGCCTTTGCTGAGACTGGAAAGGCCCCATCGAGGATCGGCTCGGCGAGATATTGGATGGCGAGGAGTGGTGCCGAATCCTGAAGCTCATCGTCATTTACAACTTCATTCGATAGCTGCTACTTGGCACCACGATTCACTTTGTGAGCTTGTAAATCTGGACGTTGTAGTCCTGCAAGAGACTTCCGGTGGCGTTATGCAGAGATGCAACCGCAGTTTGGTAATCCACTTCGGCCTGTAGGAGAGTCGCCTCGGCATTCGCCACGCGGGTTTGGGCGTCGAGTTGAAAGAAGACGTTCTCGGCGCCGAGTTGGGCTTTACGCTGCTCGGCAGCAAGCATCTTCTGTGCCAGATCAAGGGCGGTCTTCCCGGCTGCGATCGACAACTTCGCTTGCTCGAGCTGATGCACTGCATTGGCGACTTCCTGACTAATCTGTTCCCGGACCTGCTGGGCCGAATAGAGGTCGCGATGGCGATTGACGAGCGCCGTCCCCATGTCGGCCTGGGCGCCGCTATTCCTGATCGGAAGGTTCAAGGTAAGGGTGGCGCCGTAACCGGGAAATCCGAAGTTGAAGAGCTGATTAAGGGAGGTATCCAAGCCGCCGCGCGTCATGATGCCGCCAAAATTCGAGTTGCCGCCCACACCGCTACCCTGATAGAACGCCTGTAACTCAAGATCAGGCAAAAGCTGGTTGTGAGCCAGACGAATGCTGGTATCGTCGGCGGCAAGCGCCTGCTGCCATGCAAGAACCTCCGGTCTGCTTTCGACAGCCTGCTTTAATGCGGTAGCGATGTCAACCGTCAATAAATCGCCTTGTGGCTCTGGCTGCTCCGTGGCATCGATATCAAGCGCTTCGATGTATGGGTCTTGGTTCGCCCCGATGGTGAGGCGGAGGTTCTCTTGCGCCTGCTTTACCGCGTAGTCAGCCTGAATCACTTGCAGACGGCGCGAGGCAACTTCCGATTCCGAGCGGTAGATGTCTAGTGGCGGCAGAGCGCCGAGTTCAAGTGCGCGCTTGTCGTGCTGATAAGTCGACTCGGCAGCGTCCTGCGATTTGCGGGCGACCTCGAGATTGTTGTGAGCACGAACAAGGTCCCAGTAACGCGTGATAGCCTGCAAAAGCGCGGCATTTACTTGCGCGCGGAAGGTAGCACGGGACGTTTGCAGGTTAGTCCGGGCAATCACGACAGGCGCGGTGTTGGCGAAGCGCCAACGATTGCGCAGAAGCGGCTGAGTGACTTGCAGGTTCAGAAAAGACTGGTAATAAGGGTTGAGAAAATAGAATCCGCTGTTGCTCGAATCCTTGGTACTGTTCATCCCGATCTGTAAGTTGGTTCCTGTTTGCAACGTTTGGGTGTAGTTCAGTTGGGCGGACTGATTCAAGTCGTTGAAGGTTCCAGCCCCTTGGATCTGGCTAAAACCGGGATACGAACTGTGACGGCCGGCAAAAACCGACTGAAACTTGGGATCGAAGGGCTGCAAAGACCGCAGAAGGCTGAACTTCGCCGTCTCCACTGAGGCTTCCTCGACGCGGATGGCGCTGTTATTTTCGAGCGCAAGGACAATGGCGTCGTGGAGATTGAGCTTCAGCTTGCCGTCGAAGACATAGTCGTGCAGATGTTGCGGCGTTGCGGTCTTCGCCGAGCGGACCTGCGCCGTAAGCATTTCGCGATAGGTTTCGTCGGATTGCGCGAACGCAGTAATGGATGTAGTGAGCAAAAGAACACAGATAAGATGGAATTTCATTCGTCCTCCCAAAGAAGTCGGATCAGGGCCACGTGCAGGTATAGCTAGGTCACTCGTAGCGGATGGCTTCGACAGGGTCAAGATGCGCGGCCTTCATCGCCGGATAAATGCCGAAGATCAGCCCCACGCTGATAGAGACGACGAAGGCGAGGATGATCGAGAAGGCAGTGACGATCGTGGACCAACCGGCTAGCCAGGCAATGAGTCGCGACATAAAAACCCCAAAGATGATTCCGAAACTCCCGCCGACGAAGGAAATGATTGTGGCCTCGACCACGAATTGGCGCACGATGTCGAACTGGCGTGCGCCAACGGCTCGACGCACGCCGATTTCGCGTGTGCGCTCGAGAATGCTGGCCAGCATGATATTCATGATGCCAATCCCGCCGACGAGCAGGGAAATGGAGGCAATCGCAACCATGACCGCGTTGAACAGGCGCTCGGTACGGCGCTGTTCGGCCAGCAGTTCCGCGGGAACAATCACAATGAAGTCTCCGGCAGAGTGATGGCTCCAGTTCAGAATGGCGCGCACAACCTGAGCGACTTGCGGCACATCGGCGGTATCGGTCAGGTGGAGGTAGATGCCGTCGATTTCATCGCGAACATTGCTGTAACTGTCTTCGAGACGCAGGATGGCTGCGTCGAGCGGAACGTAGACGACATTGTTCAAGTCCTGCGAGGGGACTCCGGCAACTTCGGTTTGCGAGCTGAGCTGAGGGCTGGCGACACCGATCACTTGAAACCACTGCTGATTCAACTTCACGTATTGCCCGATAGGATCGGCTGCACCAAACAAATTCGACTTGGCGCCAGCTCCGAGGACGCAGATCGAGCGCGCGTGACTCTCCTCGTCCGAGGTGAAGAAGCGGCCCTGGATGAGGTGGAGACGCGCAATGTCGGTATAGTTGGCCGCGACTCCGTAAACAACTGGCGGATCTTGCTGCGACTTGGGAATGGTTTTGCTTGGGGTGAATCGCTTGCGCGGTGTAGCGGCAGCAATGTCGTCAACATCGTCGCGAATGATGCGGTAGTCCTGCAAGGTGAGCCCGGGAGAGATTCGGCGAATCTTGTCGTGCGCCTGCCACTCGATGGTTTCTTTAGCCTCGACAATGAGATTGTGCACGCCCATCTGCTCGATAAGCGCCATGACTTTCTGCCGAGCTCCTGCGCCGATCGAGAGCATGGAGACAACCGCCGCGACGCCGAAGATCATGCCGAGCATGGTAAGCAACGATCGCATGCGATTGGCGAGCAGGTTCTGCAGGCCGAGACGCAGGTCGGGCAGCCATTGCTTATATCCGGCGATGGCGCGGCGGACCGGAGGCGCAGTGAGGACCGGCATCAGAGATTACCTCCCCCGAGCGGCGAGGCGGAACCCGAACTCGATGATTTGCTCGGCGCGGTAGGGTCGATCAGAGCGACCTGATCTCCTTGTTTCAAGCCCTCGATCGCGGTGCGGCTTTCGTTCTGCGCGCCCACTTTGACTTGCATTTGCTCGAAACCGGAGGCCTTCTTGAGGTAGACAGTCTGTTTTCCCTCTTTCTGAAACACGGCCAAGCGCGGAACATACAACGTATTCGCATTTTTCGCGCCGAGGATGACGATTTGCGCCGTGAGGCCGGGGCGGAGAGCGGGATCACCGTCGGTTAGCTGAATGGCGATATCGAACTTGCTGGTCGAAGCGGTCTCCCAGAACGGCCGCTGCACCATGCCGCCGGCAGATTTCACAGTGCCGTGGAACGTCCGACCTGGCAGGGCGTCAAACTCGATCTCTGCCGCTTGTCCGATAGTGATATTCGCGCGTTCAAGTTCACTGACCTTCGCCGAAAGCTGGATTTCGCTGGAGACAATAACGCGTGCAATACCCGTGCCGGGTTGTACCTGATCGCCTTCATGGAAGTCAGGCAGGGCCATGCCGCTGAAGAAGAAGTCGCCAGTCATGTTCTTCTCTATAGACACCAGACCGTCGGTGGGAGCGGTCACACGCATTTTCTCGATGTTCTGCTGGGCGACCTCCATGGAGAGCTTGGCCTTATTCCATTTCTCCTGGGCGAGGTCGATGCCAGTCTGGCCGGTGGTGCCGTGAGACTTTATGTCCTGCTCCAGTTCGGCAAGAGCACGCTTCGCCTGATCAAGTGCGAGCTTGTTTTTCTGGGCATCGATGGAGCTGACCAATTCGTTCTTCTGCACTTCGAGCTCAGCCTGTCGAACATCGAAACGGGCTTTGAGGAGAGCGACATCGTCCTGCGCCTTCTGCACGGCGGCGTCGGACTTGGCTTTGAGGATGTCCTGCTCGGCCTGATGCAGCTCGGAGCGGCTTTGCTCAAGGACATAATGCTGTTCGGTGGGATCGAATTCGATGGCGACATCCCCCTTCTTCACGACTGCGCCCGTGTGGAGAAGATGGGTGATCTGCAGCGAGGCACCGGCTACGGGTGGAGCGCTGAGGGTGACGGAATTTTTCGCCTCGATTTCACCGGTGGTGTAGACGCGCAAATCGAGTTCGCCGCGCTTCACGGTTGCGATGGGTATGTCGTCAGCGGAACTGGTAACAGGCGTGTTGCGCGACACGCGGCTGATGGCAATGCCGGCAATCAGCACAACAACTACCGAAATCGCGATGATCAACCGGCGGCGCGTCATTATTCTTTCTTCCCTGCCGTGGGATCCTGTAATGCGATGCGGTCTCCCGGCTGCAAGCCCTTGGCGACGAGAACACGGTCGCCGCTTCGACGGCTGATCTCAATCGGCTGAGGTCGAAACTTCGAGCCGCTCCAAATGTAGGCGAGCGTCTCGCCTTCCTTCTGGAAAGAAGCCTGGACGGGGATGGCAACTGCGTCACGAACGCGATCGACGATGACCGTAACCTGCGCGGTCATGCCGGGTTTCAGGCGCGGATCAGAGTCGTCGAGAATAATGCGAACGTCGAAGTCGCGGGGAATAGGCCAGCCCGCCGAAAAGTCCTCGGTCGCGAGGGCGCTAATGTCTTCGATCCTGCCGGTGAATTGGCGGTCGGGAATAGCGTCGAGATGAACGGTAACCGGCTGTTTCGCCGTCAAGCGTCCGCGCTCGGTTTCATCGACGTGGGCAGTAATGCGAAGCGAATCAGCATCCGGAAGTTCGGCGAGCGGCGCGCCGGGCCATGCACGGTCACCAGGCTTGAAGGGCGCGGGGCCCTCGGGATGCCAGACCGGTACGAGACTCACCATTCCGCCGCCCGGCGCTTTCAACGTCATCTTCGACAAGGCAGATTCTGCGCGCTGGACATCGAATGCAGCCTTCCGGCTGGTCTCAATCTTTCCTTGAATGCTTGCCTTCGCAGCCGCGCGATCCGAATTCAGTTTCTGTTCAGCCTCGCGCAGCGTCTGTTCGGCATTGCGGACCTTCAGCTTGGCCTCTTCGCCTTCGATCTGGGAGACGATCTCCTGTTTACCGGCGTCGAGCTTGGCAGATTCGAGATCAAAGCGGGCCTTGGAGACGGCGGTGAGGTCCTGCTCCTCAGTGATGCGGGACTGCGCGCGGGTTTGATCAATGTCGGCAGTGCTGTACTTCAGGGTAGAGCGGAACTGCGCGAAGTCCTGTTCGGTCTTAGTTTTGTCGAATTCGACGATGATGTCGCCGGTCTTGACCTTGGTACCATCAGCGGCAATTTTCAGGATCTGGAGGTCGCCCGCTTCCGCCGGAGCGGTGATGCTCAGGGACTTGAGCGCGGTACATTCGCCGCGGAATTGCACGGAGTCCAGAAATTCGGATCGCTTCACTTCGATGGCGGGAACGGAAGGAGAACGGCGGCTGTAGCGGACGGCGCCAAAAACAACTCCGCATGCCAGCAGGACGCTTACTGCTGTCGCGAGCTTGCTTTGCATCACGACCGCTCTAAATTCGCCGATCATACGTGCAACCACATGTCCTTACCGGAACGCGTTCGCACCGCCAGCTTGCATCGAGAGATTTACGTCAACCGCGGCGGAGAGATCCGGCATCAGCTTGGGGTCTGCTCCACTAATCGAAAACACCACCGCAAATGAGCGGAGCTTATCCGAAAAATCCCCATTGCGCGCGATCGGTGCCATCTCCACCAGCTTGCCGTGCAAAACCAGTTCGGGATAGGCATCAAGGTGAATTTGCGCAGTGTCGCCGAACCGCAGCGCCAGAAAATCCTCCTGGTTCACAAATGCGCGCACCTGCATCAACGACGGATCGACCACCTGCATGAAACTGATGCCGGCCCGCACCTGATCGCCCTCCTGCACCTGCCCCATCTTGCCCTGCTTCCAAATGGTGTTCAGGACGACCACGCCGTCGATGGGAGATTTGATCTCCATCAGTTCCGTATTAGAGCGCGCATGCTCCATCACCTGCTGGGCGCGGTCGCGCTGGATTTCGAGCAGGCGAACGGCGGAATGTGCGGATTTGCGTTTCAGATCAAAAGTGGCTCGGAGTTGCTGCAGAGTGGCTTTGGCTTCATCGAGCGTTTGCTGCGCCTTCTCGGCATCGATCCGCGAGAGCAGTTCTCGCTTCTGCATCTCAAGCTGCGCTTTGCTGAGATCGCTTTCGGCCTGCTGGATCTCAGTCTCGTCTTTCGCGCGTGCGGCATCGTCCTTGGCTTGCTCTTGAATCGCCTGATTAGCGAGCTTCTGATACTCGTCCTGCTTGTCGACAAAGTTGCGCATCTGCGCCTGGCGATCAAACTCGACGAGTAAATCGCCCTTGCCGACATGAGTCCCGCTCGGCACGAGTTTCGTGATGGTCAGCGTGCCGAACTGCTGCCCTTCCAGCATAGGCGCGACGATCGTGCGCATTCGGACAGCTTCGGTGCTGCCGCTCACGCGGATTCGATCGCTGACCAAGACTCCGTGATTTTGTCGGCTCAAAGATGTTTTCGGCAATGGTGACCGGAAGCTCCACATAATGGCGAGTAACACAACTATTAAGAGAGATGCTGAAGAAACGAGAAGAGCAATCCTTTGTTTGATTATCCAAGGCTGCTCAGTCCCGGGCCCCTGAATCGCAGCGCTCGCAACCTCGTCTGTCACAGGAGACGTCATATGAGCGGACTCTGGCCAATAAGTTTCTCAGTTATGTGGAGATAGGACAAGGCAGTACCTGCACAAGGCGCAGTGTCGGCCGGATTTTTCAACCAGGCCGCGTCCTACATTTCGTGCAGCGCCCTCGTAATCCGTTAGGTTTTTCTCATACGCTAGGGTTACCGCCGTCTTGCACCGGTGAGCAAGGTACTTGTAATTGCTTTTCTCGGTTTCGCGATCGTGGCCTAAATAGACCCGGATGGGCGACCTGACCAGCTTAGCCCTGTAGAGATCTCTCCTCCCTGGTTTGCAACAGAGGCACACATCTGAAGCACTAGTAGGCTGGAAGCCCGCGGATTTTAGGGGTCGATTGAAAGAAGAAACGGCTGGTCGGCCGTCAGCAGTTAATGCAACACTCCAGTCGAATTTCTTCGTCGAAGCGGGAGTAACCGTCGTTTGCTTAGGCTCTGTCATTGCTTCTGTTGCACGATAATGTAGTCTCCCTCTTAGCGTCGGAAACTCCGAACTACGTATGGCTGTAGGGAGTAATAGAAAAGCGCCGTCCAGTCCCTCCACGGAGGGGATAGGGGTCAAAATGTCTAACGCAAACGCCTGTCGAGCCCGTAGTTTCCAAAATTTACACAGACGTTAATTATGAAATTCCAGTTGCTATGTCAAAACGAAATGTATTTTTGTTTACGTAAAGTTGAGAGACTACCCGCTGGGAAGGCAATTTGATGCCAAGAATTAGACCGCCCCTAGTCGCGGATAGAGATATAAAAAATGTTGAGGGCTAAATGCCTACAGCCTGCCGCAACTCAAAACTCTACATGAACGAGATGTTTTTGATTTTAAGAAATTAGTCTAAATGTCGATTGCAGACCAAATCGAGAGGATCGAGCGAGCACTGACAGCCCAGCAGCTCGCAGAGATTCTCTCCGTTTCGCCGATCACGATTTTCAAACAGGCGAAGGCCGGCCGTATCCCATCATTTCGGATAGGGACTTGCGTACGCTTCGATCCAAAAATCATCGCTGAATGGCTTAGAGGGCAATAATCATAGCGCTTCTATTGCGCAGATAGAGCGAACGTCGCATTTACCTTTTCCCGAACACCTTTTCCGCGCGCCGGTTTCAGATAACGCATTGTGCTCTCAAGATCTTTGTGTCCGAGCCAAAGCTGAACCGTCCGCAGCGGAAAAACGAACTCTGAGCCGTTGCGACTCTTGGCCCAAGCCTTCAGCGATTGGACGAGCCGATCCGGGATGGGAACTTCGCGGTCCTCCCAATCCTTGGGTTTGAATCCATGCTCCGGTTTTGCCGTAACGCGCACGACGCCTGCTCTCAGATCGACATCGGGCCATGTGCGTCATCAAATAAAACTCGAAAAATATCTTCTCTTCCGGGTCGCACGCGGCGAAGAACTTTTCTAGTTCATCGTTCTCATAGCTCTCCGGTTCCTGCGTCACGTATCTCGGCCAATCGCGCTTCTTCGCCAGCTTCTCGATCCCGAACGCCTTTAGGAATGTCAGCAAATGCTCGAAGCGATTGTGGCATGTGCGGTCGGATAGCTTTTGGTCGCGGAGATGCTTTATGTAGTGAAGCAGGTCTGAGCGATCAATCTCCTAAGTGCACCTTTGGGGAGCACTCGGTGAAATTCCGCAGAGCAAGCTCGTAGGCTGAATGGGTCGCCACGCTCCGGGTAATTTTGATCTCATCCAGGTATTCAGCCACGGCACTCGCGATCACTCGGCGCTTTGAGTTCGGACCTTCATCGGCAACGGCCACGCCGTTGTTCACGGCGTTCAGTTCGGCTTCTTTGCGGAGCCGACGAGCATTAGCATCAGCCGCGTCCTTGCCGACCGACACACGAATACGTTTCGAGCCTTCGCGCCACTCAATGTAGTACGCGCCTTCTGTGTGGCGCTCTTCCTTGCCGTTAACTATCACCCACTCGGGTTTGACGCGTCCATTCGCGGACAGCACAACAGGGCAGAATCGCAGACCTTGGTTGGTGTGGACACGTTTCGTGAGATTGCATTCGCGGTTGGGCACAGCGGCGATCCTCCAGTGAGAGTGGTATCACTGTAGGTATCACCAGCCTCTAAGTGCAAGATTCCAAAAGTAATGGTGCCGAAGAAGGGACTCGAACCCCCACACCCTTGCGGGTACATGGACCTGAACCATGCGCGTCTGCCAATTCCGCCACTTCGGCAAGTGAGTGCTTAGCGGTGCGGCCCAGCCGCCTTGAAAGGAAGAGAGTACGGCATCTATTCTTACAAGGCACAGACGCAGTGTCAAACTTGGCAGCTTCGACTGCGCGGGGAGGCACTGGGGCCGTATCGCAATACGAGCAAGAGGGAGCGGGGGAATGCCTGAGAAGCCCACCATTCGAGGAAGAGCTGAAACCCAGCAGCAGAAAATTGATGTCCAGAAGGATGTCGAGCGTCTGCGGGCGCTTGCCCATGACTTGAGCAATTCTCTGGAAGCAATTATGCAGGCTTCGTATCTTCTCGGCCAAGTCAAACTGGAGGGCGAAAGCAAGCGCTGGGCGCAGTTGCTTGAGGCATCGTCTGACCAGGCAGCGAAAATTAACCGGGAGATGAGGAAGCTGCTGCGCTCCATGAGCGAGGAGTAAAGCTACGAAAGATCTCCCGAAGGTTAGTCTAGAATGGTAATTTGTTGCGCCGATATCTTTAAGGAGAAAGTGAATTTATGGAACGGAAGGCGAGCGCAGTGTGGAAGGGTGGTCTCAAGGATGGTAAGGGGGAGTTCTCAGCCACCAGCGGAGTTTTCTCTCACGTACCGTATTCATTCAAGACCCGTTTTGAAGATGCGCCAGGCACAAATCCAGAGGAACTGATTGCCGCGGCACACGCGGCCTGCTTCTCAATGGCGCTTTCAGCGCAACTGGGCGGTGCCAATCTTACGCCGGAGAGCATTAATACGACTGCGAACCTGAAGATGGAGAAGCAGGAATCAGGCTTTGCGATAACTTCAATCCATCTGGACGTGATCGCGCGAGTCCCGAAAGCTGATGATGCCGCATTTCAAAAAGCTGCTGAGAACGCAAAGGCCGGGTGTCCGGTTTCGAAGGTCCTCAATGCGAAGATCACGATGAACGCCAAGCTGGAACGCTGATTGCGTCGGACCTTGCTCAGTCTGCATCACAAAATAAAAGCTGAGATCAATAGAAATCTGAGCAGCTGAGGAAATAACCGCATTGTGGGCATTTCAGCTTGCATCGATGATCCACCAATCGTACAGAGCAGTTGGGGCAAAAGTGGGAAGGATCAGGAGCGCACGTATGAGCAACCTTCTCCTCTGCTTCCCCGTTCTTTGGCACATTTGTTCGATCCAACATTTTCGAATCATATATCAAAGGGTTTGAGCCAGGGGTAGCTTCCGTTGACTGGCAGCATTCACGGAAGGGCACTTTTTGAGTCCCTATCTCGTTTAGAATCATCTATTCTCCTTAGTCCTGCCTATGTGGATTGTCGCATTAGCCCTGCGTCGGCCTTATACCTTTGTGGTAATGGCGCTGCTGATCCTCATCCTCAGTCCTATTGTCATAGAACACACGCCGACTGATGTTTTCCCGAACATTGATATTCCGGTCATCAGCGTGGTTTGGAATTACAGCGGCCTTTCGCCCCGGGAGATGGCTGACCGCGTTACCACGATCACGGAACGCGGGCTCACCACTCTGGTCAATGATATTGAGCATATCGAATCGCAGTCGTTGAATGGCATTGCAGTAGTTAAGATTTTTTTCCAGCCCACAGCTAATATTCAGACTGCGCTGGCACAGGTAACGGCGATCTCGCAGACGGCGCTTCGTGGTTTGCCGCCAGGAGCGACCCCTCCCCTAGTCATTCAATACTCGGCATCGACGGTGCCAATTCTTCAGATTGGCGTGAGCAGCCGCAGCTACTCTGAGCAGCAACTCAACGACCTTACATTGAATTTTTTGCGGACGCAGCTCATTACGGTTCCCGGCGCGGCAATTCCGTATCCCTACGGGGGCAAGCAGCGCGTGGTTTCGGTCGATATAGACACGCCCGCACTGCAGGCCAAGCACCTGACCCCTGTGGATGTGGTGAATGCGATCACGGCGCAGAACCTGATTCTGCCGTCAGGGACTGCAAAGATCGGTCCCCTTGAATATCAGGTTGAGTTGAATGCCAGCCCGCTCAAAGTTGCCGACCTGAACGATATTCCAATCAGAACTGTGAATGGAGCCACGATCTACATCCGCGATGTGGCCCATGTGCGCGACGGCTTTACGCCGCAGACCAACATCGTCCGTCAGGACGGGACGCGTGGGACGCTGCTGAGCATTTTGAAGAACGGAAATGCATCGACTACCAGCGTGGTGAAAGCGGTCCAGAAGATGCTCCCCCGTATTGAGCAAACCCTGCCGACAGGGTTGAACGTCAAGCAGCTGTTCGATCAGTCGCTATTTGTGCGAGCGGCGATCCAAGGAGTATTGCGGGAGGCATTGATCGCAGCTTGTCTCACCGCGGCGATGATATTGCTGTTCCTGGGCAATTGGCGCAGTACTCTCATCATCGCGACGTCAATCCCGCTTTCAATTCTGACTTCGGTTCTTGTCCTCAGCGCGCTGGGCGAGACATTCAACATTATGACGCTGGGTGGGTTGGCGTTGGCAGTCGGAATACTGGTGGATGACGCTACCGTCGAGATCGAGAATATTCAGCGCAATCTTCATATGGGAAAGGAACTCAAGCGAGCGATCCTTGATGGAGCGCAGCAGATTGCGGTGCCGGCATTCGTTTCCACATTGTCAATTTGCATTGTGTTCGTGCCCATGTTCTTTCTGACCGGAGTTGCGCGGTATCTGTTTGTGCCCATGGCGGAAGCAGTAGTGTTCGCCATGCTGGCCTCATACCTGCTTTCGCGAACGCTCGTGCCCACTATGGCGATGTACCTGATGACACATCATGAGCACGATGCCGACAAGCCGAAAAGCAGCCGGATTGGCCACTTTCAGGAACGGTTCGAACACAGGTTCGAAAAATTGCGAAACTCCTATCGTGACCTGATGGAGTCGGTGATGCACCACCGCGCCGGATTTGTCACTATTTTTCTGGTGTTCTGCGCTGTTTCTGGTGCGCTCGTCTTTTTTCTGGGACGTGACTTTTTCCCCAGCGTAGATGCTGGACAATTCCGGTTACATATTCGAGGCAGGGCAGGATTGAGAATCGAGGAGACAGCGCGAGTGGTTGACGAAGTGGAACAGGAGATCCGCCGCGAACTGCCACAAAAACAGGTCGCCACAATCCTGGACAACATAGGGCTGCCTTATAGCGGAATCAATTTGACCTACAGCAATGCCGGCACGGTTGGGACGTCAGATGCGGAAATACTGGTGTCGCTGAGCAGAGACCATCGCCCCACGGAGAACTACATTCACGAACTGCGGGAATCACTGCCCCGCAAATTTCCCGGCGTTGAGTTTTTCTTTCAACCTGCAGACATCGTGAGTCAAATCTTGAACTTCGGTCTGCCAGCGCCGGTAGACATCCAACTCGTAGGCGCCGAATACCAGCAGAACTATTTCATTGCCCAGCAGATTGCGAACCGAATCCGTCACATTCCCGGAGCAGTTGATGTCCATGTTCAGCAGATGATGGACTTGCCAACATTACACCTCGATGTGGACCGGGTCCGGGCGCAACAGGTCGGCATCTCAGAGAGGGATGTAGCGCAGAACCTTCTTGTCTCGTTGAGTTCAAGTTTCCAGACCACACCTTCTTTTTGGCTTAATCCAAAGACGGGCGTGAGTTATAACGTCGCCGTGATGAGCCCGCAATACCGGGTCGATTCCCTGCAGGCATTAATGAATACGCCGGTCAGCAACGGAAGTGCGTCGCCTCAGGTGCTGGCAAATCTTGCCGCGGTAACACCGGAGATGATGCCCGCGGTCGTGAATCATTACAACGTGACGCCGGTGGTGGATGTATATGCCAGCGTCGATGGGCGCGACTTAGGCGGCGTAGCCACCGATATTGCCCAAACGGTTGAGCCATTCCGTAAGCATTTGCCACGCGGGACCGACCTCGAAATCCGAGGCCAGGTACGTACCATGCAGTCTTCGTTCACGGGACTGCTCTTCGGATTAGTGATGTCGGTTATTTTGGTGTATCTGCTGATCGTGGTGAATTTTCAATCATGGCTGGACCCGTTCATCATCATCACCGCTTTGCCGGGCGCAATGGCGGGAATACTCTGGATGTTGTTTGTGACGCACACGACTCTGAGTGTGCCGGCGCTTACCGGAGCGGTGATGTGCATTGGGGTGGCAACCTCCAACAGTATTTTGATGATCTCCTTTGCCCGCGAGAGAATGGACGAAGGCATAGATCCGATTAAGGCGGCCATAGAAGCGGGCTACACACGCCTGCGGCCTGTAGTTATGACGGCTCTGGCCATGATCATTGGGATGATACCGCTTGCAATGGGGTTAGGGCAGGGCGGAGAACAGAACGCGCCGCTCGGCCGGGCCGTCATCGGAGGCCTTTTATTCGCGACCGTTGCGACATTATTCTTCGTGCCGGTGGTGTTCAGCATATTTCATGGCCGCCGATTGAAGCGCGCATCCTCAGCCCTGGAACAAACGTCTTAATTTGAGAGGGAAGTGAGATAGAGGACCCTGGATGGACCAGCAACTGTTAGAAGCGGAAGAACGAGAAAAGCAGCAGGAACAATACCGGCAGACCAGGAAAAAGGGTTATCTGCTGGCATTGATTCTGGGCCTGGTTTTCATCATCATCGCTGCTATCGGCATCGGTATAAGGCTGTCAGAACGGCACGCCCTGGCGAAGGAAACGGAAGAGATCGCGGTACCTTCGGTGGAAGTGGTCCACCCCACGCTTGAGCCGCCTCAATCGGAGCTGGAGTTGCCATCTACCCTACAGGCAAACATAGAATCGCCTATCTACGCTCGCACCACCGGCTATCTTGCTCGGTGGTACAGAGACATCGGCAGCAAAGTAAAAAAAGGCGAGCTGCTGGCAGATATTGAAACTCCCGAAGTAGATCAGGAGTTGATACAGGCACGTGCAGCCCGCGATCAGGCTTTGGAACAGCTCAAGCTGGCACAGAGTTCAGCTAAGCGGTGGGAAAACCTGCAGAAAATGGATGCAGTCTCTCAGCAGGAGACCGATGAGCGATCCAGTTCCTATACGCAAGGAGAGGCAAGTCTGAATGCTGCCAATGCCAATCTACGCCGGCTGGAACAACTGGAATCCTTCAAGCATATTTATGCGCCATTTTCCGGGGTCATCACCAGGCGGAACACGGACATAGGTGCGCTGGTGAACGCCGGAAACGGCGGCCCCGCCCAGGAGTTGTTCGTGGTTGCGCAAATCGATCCGATCCGCATCTATGTGAACGTACCTGAAGCGGATTCTCCGTCGATCCATAAAGGCGTTCGGGTTGATATCCAAGTACCCGAGCTTGTGGGAGAGCATTTCACCGGCAGCGTAGTGCGCACGGCGGATGCAATCGATCCGGCTACCCGCACCCTGAACACCGAAATTGACGTGCCCAATCCCAAAGGCGAACTGCTTCCGGGATCATATGCGCAGGTGCACCTCGCTCTCAAACAGCAAATACAGCGGCTGTCAGTGCCGACGAATGCATTGTTATTTCGAGCCGAGGGGCCGCGGGCAGCGGTGGTCGGAAGCGGAAGCAAAGTGCAGCTCCGGCCGGTCGCGATTGGCAGAGATTTTGGAACGTCGGTTGAAATACTCAGCGGGCTCGAGCAATCAGATGCAGTCGTGCTGAGTCCCAGTGATTCGCTGGAAGACGGCCAGGTGGTTCGGGTCGCGCAGAGCGGTGCGAAGCAGTGAGCACACGCGGCGTTCTATTGCTGCTGGTGTTTTGCATTCCCGCAATGGCGAAAGGGCCGAAATATCAGAAACCCAGCGTAAATACTCCTCAGAGCTGGCAGACCCCGGCGCCCTGGCACCAGGCGGTGCCACTAGACTCGCTTCCCAAAGGCGAGTGGTGGGCATTCTTCGGAGATGCCGAGCTAAATCACTATGAACAGCGCGCAATGGCCAATAATCAGACCCTTCAGGCCGCGATTGCACGCCTCTCCGAGGCACGTGCTTCGGCCAGGGTCACCGCCGCAGGTTTATATCCTGAATTGGACGCCGGGGCTCACGCCATTCGTGAACGGCTTTCTGGCAATCGGCCGGTCAACGGAGCGTTGGTCCGACCCATTCCGGTAACGCAGAACGAATTTACGATCCCATTTACGCTGAATTATGAGATTGATCTTTTTGGACGGGTGCGGCACAACGTTGAGTCCGCGAACGCTCAGCTGCAAGCCTCAGCTGCCGATCTCGAAAATGTGCGTCTCCTGCTCAGTTCAGAGTTAGCCGCCGACTACTTTCAATTGCGCGAACTGGATTCCGAGATTGCGGTCGTTCAGAAGGCAATTGCTTATCAGCAGCAGGGACTGACATTAGTCCAAAACCGGCACACTGGAGGCGCTGCGTCGGGATTGGATGTGGCGCAGCAACAGGTGGTACTGGATTCATCTATCACTCAACTCGCGCTCCTGCAGCAACAGCGCTCCCAATTTCAGCACGCGCTGGCGATGCTACAGGGGATCGCCCCGGTTGAGTTCGTTGCCCCGGTGCGGGGCCTTGAAACACAACCTCCAGCACTGCCTCTAATTGTGCCCTCAGAGTTGTTGCAGCGGCGACCGGACATCGCTACTGCCGAACGTGAAACTGCCGTGGCGAATGCACGAATCGGAGTGGCCCGGGCAGCTCTCTATCCCAGTATTTCGTTGGGAGGGAGTGGCGGACTGGACAGCCATGGAATTGGTTCATTGCTCGATGCGCCAAGTTTATTTTGGTCGCTGGGTTTGTCTGCGCTGGAGCCGGTGATCGCCGGCGGACGCAACCGTGCTCAACTTGATTTTGCGAAGGCGGGATATCAGGAAGCGGTGGCCAACTACCGTGAAGCTGCGCTCACGGCGTTTCAGCAGGTGGAGGACGCGCTCTCAGGACTGACTACATTAGCTGCCGCCTACGAATCGCAGCAGCGCGCAGTCGCCGATGCGGAACGTTCGCTGCAGCTCGCCAATGCGCGCTATAGCGGCGGATTGGTTACCTATCTGGATGTGATCACGGCTGAAGAGCAAGCACTCTCGAACGAACGCGAGGAAATGCAACTTCTAGGCCAGAGGATGACCACTTCCGTCTTATTAGTGAAGGCGCTGGGTGGAGGTTGGGATAGTTCCAGTTTGTCCGCAGTGGGAATCAAGCCGACTTTGAAGCAGGCGGTCGGGCAGTAGTTTTTGAACCGATTGCCAAGACCGTGCAGATCAGAAACAAAGAAAAGACGGGCGAAGTCGCCCGCCTTTCGCATTTCCAAGTTGTAGGGCCGTCAAAATCCAGGCATAAACGAATAGCCGATTGAGATCGCGAATCGGGCTACGTTGGCCCCGTTGAACTCTACATTGTTATGGATCAAGTAGTAATGGGCTTCCGGTCGGATGAATGCATGCCCCCAGAAGTAGTAGCGAATGTCGGCGCCAAAGTGTCCGGCAAAGTGGTTGCTGCTCACGTAATTGGTGCAGCCGGTGAAGCCGTTACAGTTGAATTGAGTGTAGAACCGCAAGTCCTCACCGCCAATTCCTGCCATTAGATCGCCGCCGAACTTCTTGCCGAACTGTGCGCCATAAACGGCGTCGAAATCGTAGAAGATTGGGCGATAGGGCGCTTGGAAGATGCCGCCACCTTCCGAGTAAATAGCCTGATGTGCTCGCCACGCAACTTCCCCACCGAAACCGAGGTGATGCTTCAAGATAAAGAAGCCGCTAAAGCTGGGGTACAGTCCTCCGCTCAATGAAGGAAAGACGTTGCCGTTGCTGTCTGTCGACGAGGCCGGAGCCTTAACCGAACCGAAACCGAACGCTCCGTGAAATTCCTGCGCCTGCGCGCCTAGTGCGAATAGCAGGGCTCCGGCGAGAACACCACACGCCAATAGCTTTTTCAAGAGAAGCTCCTACAAGAGATTTGACTCATAGCTTGATAGCCCTTAAACCCGGAACTTGCATTATAGTTCCGCGGCTAACATTACAACATCGGACCCGCCCGCACGCCATTTTAGCTTCGATGCGGTCAGGGACGAATCTGTTACGCTAGCCGTTCGCAGCGCAGCTTACGTCACTAGTCCTAAAGGCTCCAGTGACTTCCATAAAATTAGCAATGACCGTGTCCGTGCTCGTCGGGATGCTGGTAACGGAAATGCCTTAGCCTTTGACGCTTATCTTGGAGAAAGAGAGGACCGCAGTACCCGAGCGGGGCGTGCCCATCCAGGTTGCAGGCCGGAAGGTTGTGAGGATCAACATGTTTTTCAATTCGTGAATATCTTTCGGATCCTCCGAGCCGGATAGAATCCTGTAGTCTTGTACGCGACCGCTCGCGTCCACATACGCTTCTATCACCAGGGAGTCCTCGCCGACTGCGCCCATGGTGAATCCGAAACTGCTGGGCTGCAGTTCGGGGTCGGTTGCGAACATCAGCGGCACATCTGAGGCATTGGCATGGACCGCCGGAGGCGAAGTCAGCATGCCGACCACCACGCCAAAAACCAGGATTGTAGCAACCAATCCGGTGGTGGCAGGAACCATAAAAGCCCGGAGCAGGTTTTCAACGTGCAAAATCAAGCCGGCGAAATGTGGGCTTCTCCGGCGCGCCGCCTCATGTGAAATTGCCAGGCGCAGTTTGAGCGCCAAGTCCTCGGGGACACGGGCGGGGCCGACTTGCGCCAGCATTGATTGCGTCCGGCGAAGGGACTGAAACTCGCGGTCACACTGCGAACATTGCCGTAAATGCTGGTCGAGAGCATGCATCTGCTTGCCGGTGACTGCGCCATCCAAATAAGCAGAGAGCATCGATTTTGATTGTGTGCACGTCACGACGCAACCTCGATTCGATTGCCGCAAGCGCGCGGGTGGCCGGCCTCAGCGCTCAAACCCAATTCTGGTCCAACTTCTCTAACATATTCGCTCAGCCGTTTTCTGAGAGCATCGCGTCCGCGGGTGATACGCGATTTCACTGTCCCTAGCGAAACCTGCATAATCTCGGCAATCTGCTCGTAAGAAAGATCCTCGATATCCCGGAGAACGACTGCCGTGCGATAGGGCTCCGGAATTTTTCTAAGTTCAGCTTCGACCCGCGTCTGAACTTCGTGATCCGCCACACTATCGAATGGAGACTTACGGCGGTCCACGAGGGCCACATTGAGTTCCGTCGGAGAGCAGTGCTGCGAGTCCCCTTCGGTTTGCTCTACCGATGTTTCTTTGGATTTATGCCGGAACCACCAGCGGCGACGGTTAGAGGCTTCGTGGATGGCAATACGATAAATCCACGTCTTCAGGCTGGATTCGCCATGGAAGTGCTTGATGCCGCGAAATACTTTCAGGAAAACTTCCTGCGTGGTATCGGCCGAGTCCGCGGGGTCGGTCAAAATGCGGTAAATCAGGCTGTAAACCGGCTGGTGGAATTCCCCGACCAGCCACGCATACGCGTCTTCTGATCCAGCTTTCAGTTCCTGGATCAGCGCAGATTCTTGCGTGCGAATTCCGAGTGCGCCTGCAAACTCTCCCAAATTGGCCGCTCCCGCCATTCCTGCCACGGTGTGCAACCCCCTCATTATATTCCAGGCGCAAGACTCTGCCTTGATTGCTTAGACCCCGCAGCGGGTCTGCAGGTTCCAGCAATGTAAGTCTCACGCCTGCATTTGGTTACCGCGATAATTATTGCTGCGGGGCTGGAGCGGCCTGAGCCGGGGCGGTCTGTGAAGTGGGCGGCTTGGGTTTGGTGGAGGTTTTCTTATGTACCGGTTTTTTTGCTGACGCCGGCTGGGTATCATCCACAACTGTCTTTTTCGGCGGGATTTCGGCGCGAGCGGTTTGCAATGCCGCGCGCAGCTGCCCGATCTCGGTTTCCTTCGCGGTGGCAATTTTGTCCATGCGATCTGCAAACGCGCGGCGCGAATTTTCCAGAGACCCAAGATCTTTGTTTAACGATTGGAACTCATCTTTGCTCCCGAAGGCGCCCGCGGATTCGACGATCGAACTCATGACGTCATAGAGAGCGTCGAGATTACGATAGACCTTGAAGGTGAGAGGCGTGCTCTCGGGTGAGTTTCTCAAATCGTTGAGCATAGACGGCAGCGCAGACTGAAGATTTCGCTCAACAGACTCTACGTCGCCCTGGGTTTGATGTTTGGTTCCCGAGTCAGTCTTCCATTTCTCCACTTTCAAATGGGAGAGGTCGTCCTGAATTGCCTGCGAAGCCTGCTGCAGACTTCCGAGCAACTGGTTCAGTTCGGAAATCGATGAGTACGACACGGGAGGTGCGGAGGTCTGCGCCGCGCACCAGCCGGCGCAGATCAGCAAACCCAAGATTGCATGGACGTATCGATGGTTCATATTTAGTCTCTTCCGACTCAGCATACTCATTTTCACAGGTTTCGCAAATTGCTTCCACCGGGAGCCATTCAGGTTTCTGCGACGGCGAGCGGCCAGGTACTGATGCGCGAGAGCTTTGAATCTTTGCAGTGTTTGACTAACCCGCGGACGTGCGTGAGAATTGGTATGCAACCGCTTTGAACGGGCCTGTGGCGCAGCTGGGAGCGCGCTTCCATGGCATGGAAGAGGTCGTCGGTTCGATCCCGACCAGGTCCACCAATCCTTCCTTAGTGGTCGCTATGAGCGCAATTTACATCCTGCAAAGTGAAAGCTCGGGAAGATTCTACATTGGCTGTGCGGAAGAT
>Ga0070717_10000701_pt1 | contig 21660 bp, 16 predicted proteins | sample LARL113metaG_FD_71366 | JGI IMG/M metagenome (GOLD analysis project Ga0070717, IMG submission 71366) | Corn, switchgrass and miscanthus rhizosphere microbial communities from Kellogg Biological Station, Michigan, USA - LAR L11-3 metaG | ecosystem: Host-associated > Plants > Roots > Rhizosphere ...
TACCGTTTACTACAACTGCACCGACGGCATCAACGTCGAGGGCACCAGCGGCAATTACGACATCGAGAACAACGTGTCGGTGAACAACGCGACCGGAGCCGTCATCAACCCGACGCCGATCGCCACCGATCCGAGCACCGGCCAGCCGTACTATACGAACCCGTGCAACCGGCGGATCGGGAACATCGGCGTCTACGACTCGGCGCCAGCCTCGACGACCGCCAATTACAATCTCGTGTACCAGAGCGGCGCGGGTGCGTGGTACACGTGGGCCGGGGTCGCGTACGGCAGCCTGTCTGCGCTGCGCTCGGCGACCGGACAGGAGTCGAACGGCATCTTCGGCGATCCCCACTTCGTGAATGCCGCGGCGTGGAACTTCCAGCTGAGCGGGGGATCTCCCGCCATCGATTCGGCGAATTCCGCCGCCTCGGGCGAGCAGGCCGCCGACATCTTGGGCAAGGCCCGGGTGGATGACCCGAACACCCCCAATACCGGCAACCCCTCGGGGTCGTACTACGACCGCGGAGCCTATGAGTATCAGCCTGGCAGTACCCCGACGGCGGCGCTGACGGTAACACCCACGTCGGGTCAGGCGCCGCTCAGCGTGACCGCCGATGCGTCGGCCTCGACCGCGGGAAACGCTCCCATCAGCAGCTACACCTTCAACTTTGGTGACGGCACCATCGTCGGCCCGCAGGCGAGCCCGACCGCCAATCACACCTACCAGACCCCGGGAACCTATTACCCCGTCACGGTGACCGTGACCGATAACAACAACGCCACCGCGACGGCAACCCAGACCGTCACCGTCAACTCGGCGAAGTACGTCAACCAGATAGCGACGAACTACTCGATGCCACCGACGCCACCGCGCACCTCCGACTCGATGACCGTCTACCGTACCGGAGGGGTGGCCGCCGGTGACCTTATGGTGGTAACAGTCCAGCTCGCCGGCACCTCCGCCGGCGCGGTCGCTGCTACCGACAGTAAAGGTGACACGTTCGCAGTGGCGAGTGACATCTCGGACTCAAGTGGTGACCGGCTGGTGACCCTGTCCGCGGTCGCCGTCAACGGCCTCGCCGTCAACGACCAGATCACCGTCACGTTCCCGACCGCCAGCAGCAACAGGGTCACGGCTGACGAGGTGTCCGGAGCCACCACCGTGGATCGGCAGTCCGCCGCCAGCGGGAGCAGCAGCACGTTCTCGTCCGGCAGCACCGGCACGACCAGCCGGGCCGGCGAGTTCGTATTCGCGACGGTCGGAACGTTCGGCGGGACGTCCTTCGGCTGGGATACCGGCTGGAATTCGAAGAGCTTTACCAGCTACACGACGGGTCCCAATGCTCTCGGGCGCGCCGATCAGGTGCCTACCGGCACCGGTTCGTTCACCGCCACCGGGACCGCCAGCGGCAGCTGGCTTGCCGAGGTCGTCGCGTTCAAGTGACCGGATTGGCAGGCTCATAGGCTGGGTGCCGCGTTCCTGGGAGCGGGGGGCGCGGCACCCCTGACCGATGATCGCTGAGTTGGCCTTCTAACCGACGCTGCCCCGTCCGCGCCCAGCGGGCCGGGCAGCGTTGTGATTAATGCGCCGGACAGAGAAGAAAGCGCCTCAGCACGGGGGCCTATGGGCGGATGTCGCGGCTATGAACACGAGCGCCGGTCAGGTAATGGCTGTGGCTGGTTGCCGCGATGCCGCATGCCGTGGATCTGGCTGCCGAGCGCTTAAAGGCTAGGACCCCCGTCGCGCCACCCGTGATCAACGTAGCTTGGCGGCAGGGCGGGTCTGCTCCGTCGCGGCCTCAGGGCTCGGACTTTCCGGGTGCCGCGCTCGGGATAGCTACAACGGGCGAGGGTGCCCGCCCTGGGGCGGGCACCCTCGCCCGGCGCTCGCGGTTGCGCGAGGACCTCAGTCGTCGGTCGGTGTGGCCAGCCCCGCCGCGCCGGCGAGTTCAGGCTGAGCCGTACCCAGCTGCGGCTGCGCCGTATGGATCAGATACAGGAAGGTGATGACCAGCCACCGAATGGTACGGAACAGCGTCGGGTCCTTCAGGTAGGCCAGATCCTTGTCCACCCGGTGCGGGAGAAGCTTGGTCAGGTAGAACTTCTCCACATCGGCGGCCCACCCCAGGACCTTCTCGTCGCGCACGAGAACCTGGCACGGACCGGTGACGCCCGGACGGTACCGGAAGACGAACCGGAGTTCTACCGGATAGCGCTGGGCGAGTGCAACGGACTCGGGCCGCGGGCCGACCAAGGTCATGTGGCCGAGCAGCACGTTCACCATCTGCGGCAGCTCATCGATGCTGGTCTTGCGCATGAGCGCCCCGAGCCAGGTGACCCGATCGTCACCGGGAGCGGTAACCTCGGGGCCGGCCATGCCGGCCCGCATGGTGCGGAACTTGTAGAGCGTGAACGGGATACCGCCTTGGCCCACCCGTCGCTGGCGGTAGATCGCGGTGCCGCCCGTGCTCAGCCGGGTCGCTGCCGCGAGGACCAGGAAGACCGGCCATACCAGGCCCAGGACCGTGACCGCGATCCCGATGTCCAGGAGCCTTCGGGCCAGGCTCGGGCTGATTCCCTGATCGGTCGGCACGATCGGTTCAGGGGCAGGTACCCGGTTTCGTCGTTTCCTGATAGCCGCGCTCACGGTGCCGAGGAGCCGGGAAGTCCGTGCTCCGTCATGAATGCGTTCATCCATCAGAATCCCTCCATTTCTGGTGAATCGATCGCTTCACTGGGGACTCGCACCAGGCTGCGGGTGACCAGAGGATCGCAGCGGGCGTTGAGGCACGTGCCGGTGGCCAGGTCGAACTCCAGGTTGTGGCCGAGGCAGCGGATAACGCCGTCGGTGACGACGCTTCCGATCTCGAGGTCCTCACCCGCGTGCGGGCAGTAACGGCCGATTTCGTAACGGCCGCTCGGGGCGTCGACCACGATCTTCTCGTTGGTCGCCCGTCCTCGTTCGTAGGCCTCAACCGCGTGCAGAGCCTGCGGCTCCGCGTGCTTGAGGAGGCCGATGAGGTAGTCGTTGTACATGTCGGGGTTGCGCCAGGCGGAGAAACGCAACGACAGGAACAGGTCCTCCCAGGTGATACGCCCGGAGATCACGGCCGCGAGCCAGCGCGAGTCGAGCCGGAAGCCGTACTCGGCCGGCCGGTGAGCACGGCCGGTCAGGTCGACCCGGACGCCTTCCGGCCGCAGGGCCACGTCCCAGCGGCCCTCGACCGCTCCGGACAGCTCGAAGCGGACCGTCATGTCGATCCGGTCGAGAAAGTACGGGCTGATCTCGCCCAGGTACCTGAAGTGCTCGGTGAACCTCTCGCCCAGGTCCGCGCCCGGCTCCGGATGGGCCGCCCGGACCGCAGCTATGTCAGGCTGGCGGGCGCTCGCGTAGGCGTCCAGGTACTCGTCGGTGTCGCCGAAGTCGAAGTCGCGCCAGATGCTGTCCGCGATATGCCGCTTTGACAGCGGCTCGTACTGATCGCCGGGCAGCCACACGCCGACCTCCTGGCGGGACAGCCGTCTCGAGAGGAAATCAGCCGCCTGCTTCTGGTCGGGAAACAAGCCGGGGGACTTCAGCCAGCGGTTGTGGTGGCGGAGCTCGGGATCGAGGAAGCACATGGGGCCGGCGAACGGAACGGCGAGCTCCGGCTTGACCAGCCCCAGGAGCCGTCCGACGACCCTGAACTTCCCGGTTCGCTTCGCCTCGGCGATCGCCGCTATCTGCTCGGGCGGGTAGTCGTAGCAGATCGGATGCCAGGTGGCGCTGGCCATCTGCGTCGCCATCACGTCCAGACGCCCGCCGCATTCCAGGGCGGCCCGGCGAGCCTGGCCGGCCGTCAGCCGCGCGTCGTTGCAGTGGAGCAGGGACGCACCGCCGGCGTAGACCAGGACGGCCGAGTCGTTGCACATGGGTGATTGCTCGGTGATGAACGTGAGCCAGTCGCCGTTCTTATTAAGCCGGAACTTGTGCCAGGGCGGCACCTCGATGACATTGGCCACTCCGGCCGCCTTGAGGCGGTCCCGGAAGTTCGGCGACGGGTACCGGGGAATGAGCACCGTCGTGGTAGGGGCCAGGCTAGCCAGGACGGCGGCGTCCATGTGATCGAGGTGCTCGTGCGAGACGGTGACGTAGTCGCAGGCCAGCAGGCTCGGCTGGTCGAGATGAGCGTTGGCGGGAAACTGGTACCAGGCCGCCTGGAACGCGCCGGTCCTGGACAGCCACGGGTCCATCAGCAGCCTCAGGTCGGTGCCGTCCACCCGCAGCCCGGCGTGGCCAAGATAGGTGATCCGCATCGAGTCGCGGCTCATCCGGTACCTGCCGGCATGAAGACGTCAGTGAAGACGGTCGCGATCTTGGCCAGGTCGCTCTGCACCCCGGATATGACCGAATGCGGACTGAAGTGCGTGAACAGCACGGTGCCGGATTGCCGCAGCCGCCTGAGCTGGATCCATAGGGGGTTCGGCTGCATGCCGGGGTTCATCAGACGGTACTCCTGGCCTTCGTAGTGCTGGTTCCATGTCCAGATGTCGACGGCATGGGCGTCGTGAGCGAGCGGAATGCTGACATAGGTCTGCAGGTCGGCCGCGGACTCGGCTGACGTTCCCCGGTAGGTGCCCGGATGAGCGAGCGCCTTGCGCGCCTGGAGCCGCACCAGGCCGGCCCAGCCGCGCTTGTCCACCTCCTGCCAGGCGGCGGTCTGGGCGGCGTCGGCGGTAGTGCCCCACGCCCTGTAGGTGTCGTCCGGCAGCAGGTAGGTGCTCAGGTCCAGTACATCGATCGCCTGCATGCGCAGGTATCCGTCGACGTCGGGCAGTGTGAGCTGCGGGTAGGCCGCCTGCTCCCGGCTGGCGCACGCCGCGGCCGACGAGCCGATCATCTGGTGGCCGGGCAGGCAGCCGAGTTGCGGCACCACCATGTCGACCAGGATCAGCTTGCCGGGCGCGGCGGCATGCAGAGCCTGCGCCGCGGCGGACAGAAACTTGGTGATCTTGCTGGCGCTGTTCATGCCGTCGTTGTAGCCGAGCTCATCCGCGATCTTGATGCCGGCGACCCCCGGCTGGTTGGCGAGCACAGCCACCCGGCGCACCGCGTCGCGGAACCAGGTCGGCCCCTCCTGCCAGCGCTTCACCAGGTCGGTTTCGATCCATACCTTAAGGTGGTCGGCCACGGCCACCTGCACCGCGGACTGGTAATCCCGCAGCGGGGACAGGGGCTCCGGATTCGGAGGCGTCCAGCCGTGCAGTGGCCCGGACACCTCGGGCTTCGCGCCCGGGTGAGGCGCGCTGCCGCCGCACGCGGTGGCCACGATGGCCACGACCACCCCGGTCAGCACGGCGAACACAGGCCGGGAGATCCGCCGCCCGGGTCGGCCCGGGCCGGTCACGACTCACCCTCCGCGGCCATGTCGCTCCGTCGCGTGGGAGGCATGTTGCGCACCACGAAGTAGCAGACGAGGAGGGCCGCGCTGCTGGTCAGGTAGGCCACCGCCGAGGCGGCCGCGGCACCTACCGCGTGATAGCGCGGGATGAGCATCAGGTCGAGCACGATCGTCACCACCACAGAAACCCCGAGGGCGAGAGAGTTGGCCCCTGGTCTGCCCACCGCGTACAGGTAGGCGCTGACCAGGCCGGCCGCGCCCTCACCGATGAGCCCGAACAGGAGGATGCAGGCCGGGAGCATGGCGCTGGTAAACGCGTCACCGTAGACACGCGGCAGCAGGGGCACCGCGAGCGCCAGCGGGATCGCGGCCAGCACGGTGAACACCAGGGCACGCGGCAACAGTGCGACGACGGCCCGGGACGCCTCCTTGCGATCACGCGCGGCCAGGCGCGGGTAGAGGACATAGGTGATGGCCAGTCCGGGCAGCCGGAGCAACTCCGCGTACTTGGAGGCGACGGCGTAGACACCCAGGGTGCCCGGGCCCACGAGCGCGCCGAGGATGGCCACGTCCAATCGCAGGTTGACCAGGGACAACATGCCGCCGATCTGACCGCGGATGCCGTACCCGCAGATCTCCTTGGCCAGCCCGATGTCCGGCTTGCCCCAGCCGTTCAGGTATCCGCAGCGCCTGGCGAGCCGCACGGCGATGCCCAGGGTCACCAGGACATCGGCGCCGACCAGCGCCGTCATGAGCAGGCTGGTGCCGTGCATGAAGGGCAGTAGCCCCACGTACACGGGCAGAAAGACGGCCTCCTCGGCCGCGATGGCCCAGTTGGCGCCGCGCATATCGTCCTCGCCCTGCAGGAAGGACTTGCCTGTGGCCACCCAGAGCTGGGTGAATACCGGGACCGCGGCGGCGATCACGACGCCCATGTGCCAATCGTGGAAGAAAAGCCGGTGGATGAGCGGGGCCAGCAGCAGCCAGCACGCGCTCGCGGCCAGCGACCCGGCCAGCGTGAGCACGATGATGGTGGTCCTGAGCCTGCCCTTGTCCCAGTCCTTGCCCGCCAGGAAGAACGGAGCGGCGCTCGGCAGGCCGCAGCCCACCAGCACGCCCATCAGCCCGGGCAGGACGCGGAGCAGCGTGAGCTCGCCAAGCAGCTTGGGCCCTCCTGCCCGCGCGACCAGCACCGTCGCGGCCGACAGCGACGCCAGGGCGACGACGCGGGCGGCGACGTTGGCGGTGAGCACGGCCGGGATGGAACTCGTGATTCGCCTGGAGATCCGCTTCAGACGGCCTTCGGCCCGGGCAGGCCGTAGATCACCGGCCAGTCCGGGGATGACCGGGAGTTGCAGGGTGGGGTAGTCATCGCTGTCGGCGGTGATCTGCCGGTGTTCGTAAACCGGCGGCAACGACCCCGGGCTAAGCGAGGCGGGGGGTAGCGGCGTCCGCTGGAGTGACGGGCGTCGGGGCGAGGCCGGGCGCGGTCGTGCCGCGGGCTGTGGCGCACGGGCCACGGCAACCGGACGGCGTTCCCCCGGGTCGTCTTCGAACCAGGTAATCTGCCTGCGGCGACGCGTGGCGAGGCCGTGCCCGGCCATCGGCTCTATAGAGCGGTGGTCCGCCTCGGCTTCATCCGCGGGGGCGCCATGACTATCCCGCCGTCCCCATAGGTCGACCGCCGCGATCAACCCGAGCAGCGTCCACAGTTGCCGGAAATGCAAGGTCTGATAGAACATCGCGGAGATGAACATGCCGATGACTGCGGCACCGAGCAATTCGGGCCGAGGAAAGATGCTGGCGTAGCTGGGCCGCAAGCTCCTGGCCGCGATCCGCCGGCACCGGGCGATGACGATGACGAACAGGCATACCAGCGCCATCGCGCCCAGCACGCCGCGCTCGACCAACGACGCGGCATAGTCGTCGTGAGCCATCTTGACGTAGGAGAACTGGTGATGCTGGAAGGCCGACTTGGTCCCGCCGGGGCCGATGCCGAGGGGGGTGTCGAAGTTGAGGTACAGCTGTTCGGTCTGCGACAGGATCGTGCTGCGGGAGCCGGTGCTCTCCGCCTGACGGCCGATCGAGTCGTTCAGGAACTGCGAGCTGGTCTGAGCCCTGGCGACGATGGACTGCAAGGGCACGCGCGGGGCGATGAGCAGCACGGCCAGCGCGAGCACGGTCGCGGTGATGATCGCCGGCGCGGCTCCCCGTCGTCGTGCCATCCGGAAGATCGCGCCGGCCACGGTCGTGACGATCAGCACGAGCGCGCCGCCGTTGGAACCGGTGAGGATGATGGCGGTTATGATCAGCGCACAGCAGGCCCATCGGAGCGCACGACGCCTCGGGAACCGCGTGGCCCGCAACACCAGCAGTGAGCAGATGAAGTAGTTAGCCGCGAGGTTGGCATCGCCCAGGGTGAACGCGGCCCGCACGCCGTTCCTCAGGTCCTGACCTGACAGGAAGCTGATGTGCCCAAACACCCCGATGATCATGACGGCCGCCCAGCAGGTGGCGCTGATCGCCCAGGCGCGACTCATGCTGCGCAGCAACGCGGGGTCACGGCCTACGTTCGCGATGCCGATGCACCAGGCCAGCAGGAACGCATCCTGTATCAGGGACACCAGGCCGCCGCCGACGCTGACGTAGGCGTGCCTGAACGCGACCGTGCTCGCCAGCGCTCCGGCCAGGATAAAAAGGCCGACGGGCAACATGTAGGGGAACCGCATGACGTGGTTGCGGCTGGCGAACCACAAGGCGGTGACCAGGATGGCGAGGCCAAGGAACAGGTCAGCGGGGGCGGTGTTACCCGGACCTGCCGGGCGGAGCATCGGCAGCGACCAGATGGCGATGCCCATGACCACCTTGACCATGTTGGCCCGGCGGCTCACCTGCGGCCGCGCGGGCATGCCCCGTCGCCGCTTCTGCGGCTCCGCGGGCGGCGGGCTCGGCGGCTCCGTAGTCGCGCGGCCCGGCGTCTTCTCTTCGGTCAGCACCGCCTGGGTCATAGCGGAGCCTCGGTGATCAGCTGGGAGAGCAGGTCGCGGTGCCGGATGGCGAAGTCGGCGTGATCGGCGGTGACCGCAACCTCGCCGAGCCCGGCGAGCAACGCGGTACGCCACAATCCGGTCGGTGTCCCCAGGCTGGCCAAGGTGCTCTGCATGAAGTCGCGGACGATCTGGCCGTACCAGCCCTGGCCGGATATCGCGTAACGGATCCCGGCGCCCCAGCCGTCCGCACGCAAGCCCGGGTGACCGGTCACCGGCCGGCCGGGGCGGGTGTGCCGGTCCAGGTACAGCGAGTAGCTGAGGACGAATCTGACGACGTCCCGGAGGGGTTCACCGGAAAGCTCGGCGGCCGCCCAGTCGACGACGCCGGTGACGGCGCCCCGGCTGATGAGCAGGTTGCCCGCCCAGAAGTCACCGTGCACCACGGTGCGCCGCGCGCCGGCGGAGGACAGGCGCGCGGCCAGCGGTCCGAGCCGCTCGGCGAGGTCCAGCGCCTGCGTGTCATCCCGCCAGCGCGTGACGATCTGCGCGGCCACGCCGTCGAGCAGCGCGATCGGCGCGGCCGCCGCCATGCTGTCGGCGTGCAGGGCCATGAGCCAGTCCCGCGCCGCGGCGAAATCACCGCGCACCGAATCAGGCCGCGCCAGGTGCCGGAACGCGTGATAGCTCGTCCGCATCGGTATTCCGGGCACCACTGTGGTGACGCTGGCCAGCATCCCGTCCGCTTCGAAAACCCCCAGGTGGCGCGGTAGCGTGCTATCCACCTGGGGGAGCGGCTGACGGCGCAACTCGGCCAGCAGCCGTGCCTCGCGAGCGATCACCTCCGCCGCGGCGGCGGTGGTGGCGATCTTCACCGCCAGGTGCGGCTCGGCCGAGCCAGGCTCGGTCACCAGGAGGGTCACGCCCGAGTTGGGGTCGCGTGACCCGTCGAGCAGAACCACCCGGCTTCCGGGTGCGCTCAGCAGCGTTCGCAGGTCAAGATCGCCCGGCAGCGCCCGCAGGGTTGCCGGGTCCAGCATGCCCGAGCCGGCCGCCTGAGGGGTCATGCCGTCCTCCCCACCACGAGCCGTCCCGCGCTGATCCAGCTCGCCACCTCGGGACTGCGGCGCAGCAGCCTGACCGCGGCGTCGAGCAGCGCGTGGGCCCAGGTGATGCCGGGGGGCGGAGCGACCAGCGAATGGCACGCCCAGCGGAGCGAATCCCTGCTGTCGTCGGCTACCACGATCGCCTGTCGCAGCGAGGGGAGCGCGACATACTGCCGGTCGATGAGGACTGCGCCGGCCGCGGCGATGCGGCGCACGCGAAAGCGTCCGCCCAGCCGGTAGTCAAGCAGGACGACAGGAGTTCCGCCGGGCAGGGCTTGCAGTTCGGCGATGGCGCGCCGGACGGCCCGCGGCCCGGAACTCACGTCTACGGCCACGGCTCCCTCGGGCGCCAGCAACCGCCACCGCTGTCCCGGGCTGGTCCACAGTGCAGTCAATGATGGCTCCTCAGTGCAGTACCGCGAATGGGCGCATCCTGGCCACCGGCCGGACGAGGCCGCCCCGGACCAAGACGCCGAGGACTTCGTCGATGCCCTTGTCATCGAGGTGGGCAGTATCGGCGGGCGCCGCATCGTTGTAGCGGAACCGCAGCGTGCTGCGCTGCCGCTCGTCTTCGGTGGAAATCCCCCTGCGGGCGAAGTCGGCGACGACGGTGCCCGCGCCGTGGCAGGCGGAGTACAGCGCGTCGGCTGATCCGCCGGCCACGCACAGGTAGGACGATGTTCGGTGGGTGCCGGGCACCAGCACCGCCTGGCCGGTCTCGGCGAACGTGGTGCCGGCTGGCATCATCTCCGCCGGGTAGGCGCGGCACGAGTTGTGCCGGTGCACCACGGCAGGCTGGCCGTCGACCTCCTCCTCGTAGATCGAGTTGTGCGGGGAGTCCACCACCAACTGCCCGGGCGAGCCGCCGAAGACGTCGGCCGCGATCTGGCGCAGCGCCGCGTAGTTGGCGATGCGGAACGCGAATCCGTAGTTCATCGCCGCGGCGTTGGCGAGCATCAGCCGGCGCCCCTCGTCGCTGTCGAGCTGCACCGGCGGGCAGCCGCCGGCGAAGTACAGCCGGTACCGCTCCCTCAGCTGCGTCAGCGACCGGGAGGTCATGCCGTGGTAGAGCGGCTTGACCACCGACATCGCCGCGCGGATCTGCTTCGGGTAGTGCTTCCTGCGGCCGAACATCGCGCCGATCGCCCCGGGCAGCACCCCGCCACCCGAGTGGTACTGCAGAGTCAGCTGCCCCTGAGTGACGCCAAGTTTCGCCGCGGCCTGCGGGTCGAAAACCTCCTCGACCTCCTGGAGCTCGACGAAGTGGTTGGACGGGCCGACCGTGCCGAACCTCATCCGCGCCAGATGCAGCACGAGCCGGGGTAGTTCGCGGCGCAGCCGGTCCGCGCCGCCCCAGCGGTCGAGGTCGATGGTCCCCGACTCCTCGACGCGCTCAAGGATCGACTCCTCGGCATCGAACCGGTCGACGGCGAACGCTCCGCCCTCGATCGCACAGCGAAGCACGTCGCTGGCCGATAGCTCCGGGCGGCGCGGCGGCGGGTACGGATAACGCTCGCGGACGCGCCGGTAGAACTCCTCCACCCCGGCGCGCGCCGGGCGGTCCGAGTTCAGCGCAATGAGGGCCATGCCGCAGTTGACGGACGCGCTCGTCAGCGTGGGCCGGATGGAATTGCGGGTTGCCACGGCCACCGAGGAGGGCAACTCCATGTTGGACTTGTGGTGGAAATCTGGCAGGACGACAGGCGGCGCTGCCAGGTCGGCCCCTCCGACGGTGGCGCGCAGGTCCGCTAGCGTGGACTCGGACGCCGGCATCTCCGTGTTGTCGAACACCCGCGGATCCGGCAGGCCAGCCCCCTGCGCATCCCGGGCGATAAGCGTGACATCCATTTATGAACCTCCGGAATTAGCTAGGCGACTGAGCAATCACGACGGGTTGGCGGTCACGGGCACTCCGGCCCGCGCCGGTGCCGTAGGCCGCCTCGAGGACGGCGGCAAGCGAGGAAGGCGCGAATTTGTCGGCAATCAGCAGTTGTCCCGCTGCAGCCATCCGGGCTGCCTCGGCGGGTTCGTTCAGCAGGTGAGCGATCGCCGCCGCGAGCTGGCGCGGTCGCTCCGGGCTGACCAGCAGGCCCGTTTCTCCGGGAAGGACAACGTCGGGCACGGCATTCACCGCCGTGGCCACCACCGGCAGCCCGGCGGCCATGGCCTCGGCGATCGCGCAGGGCAAGCCTTCGTACCGGCTGGCCATGGCGAAGACGTCGAATCCAGGTAGCAGCTCTGGCACGTCGTCACGATGGCCAGCACACAGGAAACGGCCCTGCAGCCCGCGGCGGGCGGCGCGTGCCTCCATTTTCCCGCGCATCGGCCCGTCGCCGATCCAGACCGCGTACACGTCGCCTCGGTCCAGCCCCGCGATAGCGTCGACGAAGCTCTCGGGCGCCTTCTGATAGTCGACCCGGCCTACGGTCCCGACGACCTTGCACCCGACGGGCACCCCGAGCCTGCGGCGTGCCGCGGCCCGGGCCGCCGGTCCGGCCGGCCCCGGAGATGGCTCGATGACCGGATTGATCACCCGGACCCGCTCGGGCACCGCGATGCCACGGCGGACGGCCTCGGCCGCGACCGCGCCGCCCACGGCCAGGAAGACGTCGGTACGCCGGGCCAGGTAGCGCTCGATGCCGACGTATGCCGCACGCCGCCCCCTGGACTGAAACTCATGGAAGGGAAAGCCGTGGAACGTGTGCACGACCCGCGACGTCCCGGCGCGCTCCGCGGCCAGCCGTCCGAGCGCGCCGGCTTTCGCACTGTGGGTGTGGACCACGTCGTGTCCGCCCTCGGCCAGGAGTTCGGTGAGCCGGCGCAGGGCACGGCGGTCATCGGCCGGTGATATCGGGGAAACCAGCTGGGGAACGCTGACCACGTTCAGGCCGGCCGCCGTGGCCCGCGCGAGCATGCTGTCGCCGCTGCCGTCGGAGTCAGCGCCGGTGCCGCAATCGCCCGCGATGATGGTCACCTCGTAACGCTCAGGGTCCAGAGCCTGCGCCCCGCGCAGCGCCACCCCGCCTGCGCCGGCCTGCAGGCGCGTGATCACGACAGCGACCGACATCCGGCTCATCGGGCACCCGCCAGGGTGAGCAACTCCCCGATCGGTGCTGGTGAGCCATGGGCCATGCGTACCTCGAAGCAGGGCAGCCTATCGGCGAGAGAGGCCGCTATACCGCATACGTCTGGGTGCGCCGGGCCGATTCCCGTCGCCAGCGCCAGCGTCCCGGCGAACGCCCAGAACCGGCGCAGCTCACCGGCCATGTAGGTGCCCGCTATCAGCTCGCGAGCCGCCGCAGCCGACGGCAGCGGGCCGGCCGATGCCCTCGGGCCAGCCGCCCTGCGGAGCACGACCAGGCGGTCAGGCTCCAGGCTCGGCACCCGGCCCGGCATCGCGTACTCGCTACGGCCGTGCGTCGCGACGGCCCGGCCACGGCCGGCGTCGACCCTGAGCGGCTCCACGACTCCGTAGGCGACGCGCCCATCGCAGGCGCAGAGGTTGTCTGCGGTCGCTACCTCACCCCGGTTCAGTCCGGCCGATAGCATGGTCGATTTCCCGACCCCGCCGGGTCCGGCGATCATGGTCACGCCGCCCGCGCCTGCGGTCACCGACACGTGAAGCGGCACCCGGCCGCGCACCGACGCCCACCACAGCGCGGGGTAATGCAGCAGGGTCTGCGCCGCCAGCAGCTTGAACCGCGCCCCGAGCAGCATGTTAGCGGCTCGCGTGCGCGGCGCGGGGCGGTAGCGCGCCGTGACGTGCAGCACCGATCCGCGCGGATCGACCTGGAGGTCCAAGCCGGACGAGCAGGCGTCTTCGAGGAGGACACGAGGCGACGCTGCCCAGGCGCCGCGTCCGACCAGCGCCCATCCGGGCCGGTCGAACGGCCGGCGATCTGCCTGGACCTCCAGCCGCACGGTCTCACCCGACCCGTCCGCCTCGGCTAGCTCTCCGGCCGTGGCCTCAGCGAGCAGCCTGGACAGCCATGGGATCTCGCAGTCGACGGATACTCTCTCGCCGGCCGTCGTGACTGCCCGCATCAGAAGCCGTCCGGGTAGGGTGCGCCCGCGCTGACGAGCGTCTCCTGGCGGTGCGATGGAATGTATTCCGGCACGAGCTGCTGGAATAGCTCCTTAACCACGGCCGATTCGCCGTCGCGGGCGGCGGCGTAGAGCTGCTCGAGAAGTACGGGAAAATCTGGCGGCGGCTCGGTGCGCCGGGTCGCCCAGATCTTGGGGTGCGCGCTTGGCACCCGCTCCTCGGCGTCGGAGAAGACTTTCTCGGTGAGCTTCTCACCCGGCCGCAAGCCTGTGTAGCGGATCTCGACGTCGGGTAGCTTCAACTGTTCGGCGTAATTGCGGACCAGGTCTACGATCTGCACCGGCTCACCCATGTCGAGCACGAACGTCTCGGCGTATTCCGCCATGGCCGCGGCCTCGAGCACCAGGCCCACGGCTTCCTCCACGGTCATGAAGAACCGGGAGACGTCGGGGTGGGTCACCGTGACCGGCTCGGCCCGGGCGATCTGGTCGGCGAGCACGGTCAGGAACGACCCCCGGCTGCCCAGGACGTTTCCGAACCGGACGGAGGCCAGGGTCACCGGGCAGCCGGCGGCGCGCTGGACGACCAGTTCGGCCAGCCGCTTGCTGGCCCCGAGCACGGAGGTCGGATCGGCGGCCTTGTCGGTGGAGATGAGGACGAAACGGCTGGCGCCATGCCGGATCGCGGCTTCGAGCACGTTCTGGGTGCCCTGCACATTGGACTTCACGGCCTCGCAAGGATGACGCTCCAGCAGCGGCAGGTGCTTGTGCGCCGCCGCGTGGAAGACCAGATCGGGCCGGACGGTGGCAAAGAGCTGATCGATCCTGCGCTCGTCGCGGATGTCGGCGATGATGATCTCGTCGGCGTCGAGCAGGCCGCTTCCGGTGATCTTCAGCTGCAGCCCGTGCAGGTTGGACTCGTCGTGGTCCAGCAGGTGCAGCGCCTCGGGCCCGAAACCGTTGATCTGGCGGCACAGCTCACTGCCGATTGATCCGCCCGCCCCGGTGACCAGGACCCGCCGACCGGAGATCAGTGCGGCCGCCTTCTCGCTCACCACGTGCAGCTCGCGGCGGCCGAGCAGATCCCCCACCCGGATCTGGCGCAGATCGGAAACGCGTGCATCGCGTTCCACCGCGGCCAGGAACGACGGCAGGAACCTGACGTGCAGCCCGCAGGTCCGCGCGATCTCGGCGATCTCGGCGACCCGCCGGGCCGGCAGCGCCGGGATCGCGACCACGCAGGCGTCCGCCTGCTTGGCTCGCGCTATCTCCGGGAGGGCCGAGATGGGGCCGAGCACGGGCAGCCCGACGGCGCGGACGAGTCCGCGGGCGTCGTCGAGGAAGCCGATCGGGACGAGCCCGTAGTTAGGGCTGCGTCGCAGCGCGCGGGCCAGCGTGCGTCCAGCCTCGCCCGCCCCGACCACAAGAGTCTTCAGGCCGCCTCGACCGCTACGAGGCCGAGAACCCGGCAAGTTCAGCATGTTCCCCTCCTTCGTTCGAAGCGCCTTCGCGGGCTGTGGCATCAGAGCCGATGGCTACACGCAGCGCTGCCACGACCCGGATGACATCGGCATCGGTAAGCGCCGGGTACATCGGCAAGGACAGAACCTCATTCGCGATCTGATCGGTGACCGGCACGGACCGGCACTCCTCCGGGCCGAGGACCTGGCGATAGGCGGAGAGCTGGTGCACCGGGATGAAGTGCACGGAGGTGCCGATTTCACGGCGGGTCAGCTCGTCGATCACGGCGTCGCGGGAGGTGCCGCACGTGGATGTCACCCGCACCTGGTAGAGGTGCCAGGCGTGCCGGCCTTCGGCTGGCCGCGTCGGAAGGCGCAGACCTGGCACGTCGGCCAGGGCCGCGTCATACTGCGCGGCCAGCTGCGCTCGGCGTTCCTGCCACCGCGGCAGCATGGTGAGCTGGGCCAGGCCGATCGCCGCCTGAATGTCGGTGATGTTCGCCTTGAGGCCGGGCTCGGCTACGTCGTACCGCCAGCTGCCCCCGGGCAGGTATCGTCGCCAGGCGTCCCGGCTGAGGCCATGCAGCCGGATCGTCCGCACGTACGCGGCCAGTTCCTCGTCGTCGGTGGCGATCGCGCCGCCCTCGCCGATTGGAAGGTTCTTCGTTGCGTAAAAGCTGAAGCAGGCCGCGCGCGAGGCGCCTCCGACCATGCTTCCGTACAATTCGGCGCCGAGCCCATGTGCGGCGTCCTCGATCACGGCGCTGACCGGAAGGCCCGCGGCGGCGGCTAGCTCGGCCACGTCGGCGGGGTGGCCGGCCATGTGCTGGACGATCATTGCAGCGGGACAGCCCGCGCGTCGGGCGGCCTTTGCCACCGTGGCCGGGGTGGGCAGGAGAGAATCCGCGTCCACGTCGACCAGGACCGGGCGCAGGCCGGCCTGGACGATGGGAGCGACCGCCCCACAGAAGGTAAGGCTCGGGGTGAGCACGGCGGCGCCGTGGTTAAGGCGCAGCGCCCGGAGCGCGATCTCGATCGCCGCCGTGCAGGACGCCACCGCGACCACGTGCCGGGCCCCCAGGTAGCCTGCCAGCCCTTGTTCGAATTCAGCGGTCCGCGGACCCATCGTGATCCAGCCGGAACGCAGCACGTCCAGCGCGGCTTCCTGTGCCTCAGGAACGATCTCGGCCTTGGCGAATGGAACCGCGGTCGGTGGCTGCTTCACCTGCCCAGCCACCTCTTCCAGCCGCGCCGTACACGCGGGACCCCGACCACTCCGAGGACGGGCCAGCCGGAAGACGTGACAAGGTCATCGAGGGCCATGACCTGGGAGACCCGGGAGACCGGACCGGACAGGACCACCAGGCCGACGTTGCTCAACGTGCCCAGGTGCTTGATCTGTGCCATCGGGTAGACGTGCAGCGTCTGCTGCCCGGCGGCCAGCTGGCGGCTCTTGACCTTGACGGGGCTGAAAGCAAGGGTGTCGTCGTGGTCGGCGTCTCTGCCGTTAGCGTCGGCGCGGACAGCCAGGCTTTCGTCCGGTGGCCTGAGGCTTAGCTCGAGGCTGTGGGCCAGATCGGCGAGCTCGTACTTGCCGTCGACATCGATGAGCGCGACGGTGGACACATCGGCATGGTTGGCGGCCAGCCGGAGCCGCACGGCCAGGTTCTCTAGGTTTGGCGTGTGCTCACCGTGCGTCTCGGCGCCGTTCAGCTGGCCGAGCGCGGGCGCGCCGAGCCGGCGGCTGACCCGCCGAGCGCCCGGCACGGTCGGCCGGATGGTTTCCGCGATGGCGGCGATCAGGATCCCCACGACCAGGCCGAGGACCGCGGCCAGGCCGAGCTTCTGCGCGAGCGCCTTGGACTGTGACTGCTGCGGCACCTGAGGCTGGTCGAGGACGGACGCCAGCCCCTGGGTGCTCGCCTGGATCAGCAGCCGGCTCCGGTCGCCGCTGAAGTTGGCGATCACCTGGTTGAGCCCGGCCAGCTTGGACTGCAGCTGCTCGTTCTTGGGGGCGGCCGCGGCCTGCGACGCGGCCACGCCGTGCTGCTCGGAGAGCCGCACGATCTCCTGGTCGATGGCATTGAGCGTCGTGCTGAGCCCGCTCTGCCCGGTGCGGTTGATTGACTGGACTACCTGCTGGGCCAGCTCCTTGGCCAGCGTCGCGGCGGCCCTCGGGTCCCGGTCGGTCACCGTGAGGTCCACGACCTGGGAGCCGCCCAGCCCGGAAACACTGACGTGGCTGGTGACGAAGTTGCTCAGGTTCCGCGTGACATGGGCCTTCGCCAAGGCATTCGCCGCCGTGGTCCTGCCGGTGGCGACGCCCTGGATCTGACTGACAAGGGCTTGCGCCTGCGCGTTGCTGGCCGGGACCGTGTTCCCGGAGACGATTCGCGCGGACGCCGCATACATCGGGGGCTGCTTCGCGACCGTCAGCGCGATAACGACAAGGGGCGCGAGCACGCAAAACAGCACCAACGCCCAGTATTGCCGCAACAAACGTGCAGCTATCTCGTCTATTTCCACAGAACCTCCTCGACCGCCATGGCCAGGCTGGCCAACTCGGAGTACGAAATGTTAAAAGGTTGCCGTAAATGGCAAATGGTTAGTTCGCATGAGTTTGGCTAGTAATGAATACTACGCGTTTCCCGATTACAATTGCGGAGCCGCTGTAAAGCTATCGCCAGGAACGCTCAGGCAATAATGCGCACGCACCAAACTCTTCCCCACTCCCCAGCTTCTCGGTAGCGCAATCGGCAGATGCGGCGGATCCCCATCCGCCGCACTCTCCTCCCCACCAGGTTCGGCGCGCTACGTAAGGCTGCTCTGTGTAATCCTGTCCGGTTTGCGGGCTAAGGTACATCGTTCATTGACGTAGGATTCCTACGCAATTTGATGGTGTGCCCGGTGCTCGCATGTTGTCAGTGCCCATCCGCAGGCATCGACCAGGCACGCGTCAGCGTCACCGCCTCAAGGGTGGAGTGGACGCCGAGCTTGGCCATGATGTTCTGCATGTGCGTCCGCACCGTATTGGCCGTGAGGTTCAGTCGTCCGGCCACCTGATGCCGGTCGGCCCCCTCGGCCAGGCAGGCCAGCACCTGGCGTTCTCGAGGCGTGAGGAGAGCAAGCATCCGGTCGCCCTCATTACGCTTATCCCTCTGCCTCAGCAGAAGCGATAGCACGTTGCCCGTCTCGGTCGGCGGCAGCCAGGTCTCACCCCGGGTCACGCCCCTGAGCACACGCAGCAGATGCTTGACCGACTCGTTCTTGCGGACCCAGGCTCGCGCGCCGGCCTCGATCGCGGCCACAATCCGGGGCGGCTCCGAGGTGTGGCTGAGCATGATCACCCGGGTCCCGTCCGGCCGGGCAGACGTCGCCCTGCAATACTTGGTAGCCCCGGCGAAGTCAGCGTCAAGCAGGATGATGTCGGCGTGCCAGCCGATGGTCGCCGTGGTCAGCTGGGCCGCTGCAATGACCTCGATGTCCTCTTCGGCGTTGAGCCGTATCGCCAGCGCGTCGGCGAATGTTCGCTGCTCGTCGACGACGACGGCGGTAATCCTCTTGGTCTCCACCGCTCCCGCTAGGCTATCTGGTCGCCGAGCAGGTTCTCGCGGTTGGCTAGGGCGACGGCCTCTAGCCTGGTATGCGCGCCGAGCTTCGTGAGCATGTTATTCACGTAGGTGCGCAAGGTACTCGCCGCGACGTTCATCTCACGTGACATCTGCCTGGTGTTCTGGCCTGCCGCCATCCTGTGCAGCACTTCCTTCTCCCGTGAGGTGAGGTCGCGGGCCGGATGGTAGCGCTGTCTGCCCGGGGACCGCGCTGCATGTGCCTGGACCGGACCGTGGACCACTCCGCCCGAGGCGATGACGTCCAGGATTCCGGCGAGGTGATCGACCTTCTGGTCCTTGCGCAGGAAGCCGACCACGCCGATCCGCGTGGCCTCGGCTACCACTGCAGGGTCAGCGAGGCCGGACAGCATGAGCACGGCGGTTTCCGGGTAGCGCTGACGGATAATCCGGGCGGCGCCAAGGCCGTCCGGTGGATCAGGGAAGCGAAGGTCGAGCACGCATGCGTCCGGCCGGTGTCTCGCGACCTCGGCGATCCCGCTGGTACTGGTCGTCGCGGCCGCCAGTACCTGGTGACCGTGCGTTTGGAGTGCGATACTCAATGCTTCGCACAGAAGACGGTTATCGTCACAAAGAACAAGCCTCATCGGCCCCGCTCCTCTGGCCGATTTCGATTCAGGAAAGCCACAGGCTGACGCGGACACCGCCGCGCCGGCCCCGGCCGTATTCCATCCGCCCGCCGTGCTGGATGACGTTCCTGGCGACGGCGGGCAGCCCCAGGCCCGCGCCGCTCGGTATCGCGCCGAAGCCCGGTCCGTCGTCCTCCACCGCGAGCATGACGCCGTCCTCGTGCTGCTGAATCTCGATGCTCACCGTTCCGTCAGGCCCGGCTGCACGCACCGCGTTGTCGAGCAGGTTGCCGACAGTCCGGCGTAGCAGGGCCGGGCTGAACAGGCACCACATTGGTCCACTTGGTGCCCTCAACTGCACATCCCCAGGCCAGGTCAGGCATTCGACCGCGATTACCTCGCGCGCGACCTGCACGATGTCGGCTAGGTCATGGCCGGGTTTCCCGCCCGCTTCAGGCGCTTCCTGGTGGTGCGCGACCAGGCAGTCATGGATCATGTCGGTCAGCCACCCGGCCTGTTCGATAATTCGTTCGAGAAAGTCTCGGGCGGCGGCGGACAGGTCTGGCTCCGTCAGCGCGGCCGCGGCGAGCGCCATCGTGTTCGCCACCGGTTGCCGCATGTCGTGAAAGGCTTCGCGCAACTGCCGTGCCGTATCGGCCTTATTTTCGACCCCAATGGACAACGATATCCCCCTCCGTGAGACCCGGAGTCCGCCCTATCCCGGCCCGTGCCTCATAGGTGATCATCAAGTTAACATTGTTCAAAAAGTAGCGTAAGAACTGGCAACGAAACTAAGACGCGCCGGGCGTCTGGGGGGTTTACGACCGAAGGTGATGGTTACTTATTGTAGTAAAACCAATTCATATAGTTACAGCTTGTCCGGCCCGGGCGCTCATGCGGTCGGCGGTATGGCCGGCCGGCCCGGCGCTTCACTGGAAGCCGACCACCGCCGGCTTACCGGCGTGGCCGACGCCCAGAGCGCCCGGGCCATATTAGGCTCGCACTGGGCGAGCTTGCGCCCGGCCCATCCAGACACTTGAGACGAGCTAGAGGCAAGGAGCCGGCGGTGGCCTCCATAGAAGCGATCCATGCCAGGCAGATCCTGGACTCCCGCGGCAACCCGACCCTCGAGGTCGAGGTAGCGCTGGACGACGGGACCGTCGGCCGGGCGGGAGTGCCGAGCGGGGCCTCGACCGGGGCGTTCGAGGCGGTCGAGCTCAGGGACGGCGGCTCGGAGTACGGTGGCAAGGGCGTGACCCAGGCGGTCCAGGGCGTCATCGACGAGATCCAGCCGGAACTGCTCGGCCACGAGGCGGACGACCAGCGGCTGGTCGACCAGGCGCTGATCGACCTGGACCGGACGCCGGGCAAGTCGCGGCTCGGCGCGAACGCCATCGTCGGCGTCAGCATGGCGGTGGCCAGGGCCGCCGCGGACTCCAGCGGCCTGCCGTTGTTCCGCTACCTCGGCGGCCCCAACGCGCACGTGCTGCCGGTCCCGCTGATGAACATCCTGAACGGCGGGGCGCACGCCGACAACAACGTGGACATCCAGGAGTTCATGATCACCCCGATCGGCGCGGCCACCTTCTCCGACGCGCTGCGCTGGGGGGCCGAGGTGTATCACGCGCTGAAGTCGGTGATCAAGCAGCGGGGCCTGTCCACCGGCGTCGGAGACGAGGGCGGGTTCGCGCCGGACCTGGAGCACAACCGGGCCGCGCTCGACCTGATCGTCGAGGCGATCGGCAAGGCCGGATTCACCCCGGGCCAGGACGTCGCGCTGGCGATCGACGCGGCCGCCTCGGAGTTCTACTCCGAGGGCGCTTACACCTTCGAGGGCAAGCCGCAGACCTCGGCGGAGATGGCGGCCATCTACGCGGACTGGGTTGACGCCTATCCCATCGTGTCGCTGGAGGACCCGCTGGCCGAGGAGGACTGGGACGGCTGGAAGCAGCTCACCGCGACCATCGGGGAACGGGTCCAGGTGGTCGGCGACGACCTGTTCGTCACCAACCCGGAACGTCTCCGTCGCGGCATCGCCGAGCGCTCGGCGAACTCGCTGCTTGTCAAGCTGAACCAGATCGGCACGGTGACCGAGACCCTGGACGCGGTGAGCCTGGCCCACCGGGCCAGGTTCAGCTGCGTGATCAGCCACCGCTCCGGTGAGACCGATGACACCACGATCTCGGACCTGGCCGTCGCCACCAACTGCGGTCAGATCAAGACCGGCGCCCCCGCGCGCGGTGAGCGGGTCGCGAAGTACAACCAGCTGCTCAGGATCGAGGAGCTGCTCGGCGACGCGGCGACCTACCCGGGCGCGGGCGCTTATCCCTGGTTCGCGGCACGGACACAAGCGGGCTGATGTCACCGCCCGCCGCTCCCCGCGCCACCCGGCTCACCGGCCGGGCCGCGGTGCTTGCGGTGGTGATCTGCGCGATCGCGCTGAGCCTGGCGTACCCGATCCGTGAATACGTGAACCAGCGACGG
>Ga0070717_10000702_pt1 | contig 21650 bp, 14 predicted proteins | sample LARL113metaG_FD_71366 | JGI IMG/M metagenome (GOLD analysis project Ga0070717, IMG submission 71366) | Corn, switchgrass and miscanthus rhizosphere microbial communities from Kellogg Biological Station, Michigan, USA - LAR L11-3 metaG | ecosystem: Host-associated > Plants > Roots > Rhizosphere ...
TCGCGCTGACGGCGGGTCAAATGCGGGCTTTCCTGGTTTGGGCGCCGCACGGCTTCAGCGAGAAGAGTGACAAGATCCACTGGAAACGAGGAACTCAAGTAGTAGCGGCCGCGCATAGCAGCTGTTATCGCAGTATTCAGTTCCTCGCCGGCCGCCTGTTTGAGCACAAATGCCGAGGCACCGCAACGAAAAGCTTCACTCGCAATGCTGACATCGGTGTGCATTGTAAGCATCACAAATTTTCCGCGAACTCCAGCTTTGCGCAACATTCGCAGGGCTTCCATGCCGTTGAGCAGAGGCATGGAAATGTCGAGCACAATAACGTCAGGGTTGAGCTCTCTCGCGAGGTTTACAAGTTCACGCCCGTTCTCGGCCATGCCAATCACCTCGTGCGAAGCGGAGAGCAGCTTGCAGAGGGCCTCGGCAAAAATGCGGTGATCATCGGAAATCAGGATCCTCGTGCGCACGGCTGGTTCACTGGCTGAATGGAAGCTGGACTGTGATTTGGGTGCCTCTTCCAAGAGTACTATTTACTGCAAACGAACCACCAAGAGAGGCAGCGTGCTCTCTCATATCGGTCACACCCAGGCCGGCATCTGATCGGAGTTTACGAGGGTTATAGCCCACGCCATTATCGCGCACGGTTAATACGAGCACGTGCTCTTGCCGTTGCAGTGTGACTTCTGCGCACGACGCGTACGCGTGTTTGACTACGTTATGAAGGGCCTCCTGGGCAACCCGATACAGACATAGCGATAGAGGGGGGGGGATGTTCTCGCGCAGATCTCCGTTGCTGAAACTCACTCGTAAGTTTGTTGAACTACCGATGTCTTTGCAGAGGTCACCAATAGCCTGATGCAAACCGGCTCGCTCCAGAATAACCGGATGAAGCCTGTGTGACACATCGCTTATGGACGATGCAATCTCGCCCACCCTAGTTGACAAGTTTTCCAGTTCGGAACAGACTTCCTCTCTAAATCCGTTTTTCTCGTCGCCTTTTTTGCAGGACAAAGCCAGACGGTTCATTTCGAGAAGAACCGCTACTAAATCCTGCCCGAATGCATCATGCAGTTCGTGAGCAATCCTTCTTCTTTCATCCTCACGCACACTGATCAATTTTCGGGCAGTCGGGGCGGAATATGTCAATGTCTGATGCCGGATCCTTAGGCGATTCCCTTTTATCACGATATCCCTTTCGCCAAGTACACTACAGAAATCAAATGAACAGGAATTGACGCGCGCCAACTGGCTCTGACTTGTTCACCGTCCTTACAATCAAAACAGAGAAGTACTGGCTTGCAAACTGTGAGTTTTTACGGTGTCTCAAGAGTTCCTGCTCGTCGTCGCGTAAGTATTTCTCCTACAGGTAAAAACTAGGAACCTTGCCAATTGGCGGTCATTGCAGCAGGTCTTATATTGCGATATGTGACTGCACATCGGGGTAAAACTTTTCCAATGAGTCATTTGTTCGTTGCCGCTGTTGAATCGCGGCGCACGCGGACGCAGCGGCACTCACCGTATGCGACCTGAATTCCATAAGGAGAAAAAGGACATGATGCGAAGACAATCAACTCGCAACGAGAATACGAACTGGGATACCGGCGGCCGAGGGGTGGGACACCAGAAGTCTCTTGCGAGGGGGAATTTCCAGGGACCGTCCAAACGCTTTGGGGGAATCTGCCTCATTCTGGCAATGGTGATGTTTTGCGGCGTAAGTCGAGCTCGCGGGCAAATTATTAATAACTTTGAGTTTTCCGGTGGGTTCGCATACAACACGGGGGATGGCGGACTCGGCGGTCTAACGGTGGGGACTTCATTGTGGGTGCATCCGCGGGTGTCGCTAGGCTTGGATTACGATTCTGTTTACGACAACAGTTCGATCGGCACATTCGATCTAACTAGTATCGGGCACACTTCAGTCAAAAGCCACTTACAAAACTTCCTTGTCGGGCCGCGCGTATTCTTCTCGGCCAAGCGGATCAAAAAGTACCATTTCAATCCGTTTGCCGAAGTCAAAATTGGCGACAGCTTATTGAGCCAGTCCTTGCGATCTGTCAATGTGGGATCGGCATCGGGATCGGCGCACTCTTTTTCTTGGATGCTGGGGGGAGGAGCCGACTACGCGTTCAATCGCCATTGGTCGGGCCGTCTCAATCTTGACCTACTACGCACTCACTTGGCGGACGTAGGCCAAAGCCGGCTAAGAATAGGAATCGGCGTGGCCTATACGATTGCCGGTCGCGGGACAAAGTGATGCGCAACCGGAAGGCAGACAAGATTGGAGGTTCCATAGCACCGGCGGCGCTTCCGCGAAAGCGCCTTGGCGGGGTGAGTTAAGCGGCTGCTGCAATCCAGGTCTGCGGCTCTGGCGTGGCGTCAAAAAGCGGTACTTCAATAATGCTGGTTCGAATCGAATAGAGGACGAGCGGTGCAACACTGTGAATTCCTAACTTGCGCATGAGATTGCTGCGATGCGTCTCAGCAGTGTGGAGACTCAACCCCAGGATGACGGCAATTTCTTTCGAACACTTACCCTCGGCCAGGAGTTGAGCGATTTCAATTTCGCGCTGGGTCAACTTGCCCTTCGCGACGGCGTGGGTTCTCGCGGTGACACTACTGTGGTCCCCCTCTTGAGCTAGATAGCCCGCTAGGATCAGATTGCCAGCCTTTCCACTGAAAAATGTCTCGCCTCGGCGTACGACGTTCACTGCCTCGAGCAAATCGCATAGTGGATCAGTCTTGAACACGAGCCCTCTAATTCCAGCCGACAGGGCTAGCCGCACCAGGGGGTTGGACATCTCTGACGCAAACAAAATAATCCTCTGTCGGGGATGCTGCCTTAATATTCTGCGAGCCGCGGAAATGCCATTCAAGCGAGGCATTCCGCTGTCTAAAATGACGATTTCGGGTCGGAGCTTATCAGTTTTCAGAACAGCTTCGTAACCGTCTGCAACGGATGCACAAACACTGAGCTCGGCGTTGCTCTCGAAAACTGCTTCAAGCCCCCGTCGAACAAGTTCGTGATCATCCGCTACCAGAATTCGGCAATTCATAAGGCTCTCCTGTCGCTGCTCGATGATAAAAAGACTAGCAAAGAGTTGAGTGCCTATCCTTGCGCAGGAGTTCTCGAAAACCAATCCGAAGAATTTGAGGTTCTGGTACTCCGGAGGAATACTGAGGTTTCAGAAGACGAGAAGACGATTAGTTGCGTAGGTAAACGTAGATCAGGAAGGTTCTCCGTGAAGGAGCAGGGTATTTCTTTTCACAACCGAGCAGTTTACCGCTGAAACCTAATTTGCGTAGCGAAATCATCTTCAGCGGGCGCACGGCGCAAGCTTGGGTGATCCGCGTTCTGGAAGCGCCTGCGGTTCTGCAATCGAAATAGCCGCTCCTTTATGGCTTCAAACTCAGACGTGTCTACTTTATAGGTAGCTTGGGGGGGCAACAACGTATCGATCTCGCGCTGCGTTCTCCTAATGCGATCCGCCGTTTGAGGGTGAGTTTGGAATAGACGTGCAATAGCTCTTGGGTTGGTGTTTTCCATGGCCTTCACACGTTCGAAAAAGGTTGGAAGCGCCAGCGGATCATACCCAGCCCGGTACATATACTGCACCGCAAGAAAGTCGGCTTCAGATTCGAAGGTGCGAGAGAATTTCAAAAAGGCCAGTGGCTTGGCAATACTCATAGACTGATAGGCTGCGTACGCGATAGGTCCGCCGACCATGGTTATGGAAAACGATGCCAAACTTGCCAGATGCGCACGCGTTCGTCCACGTGCCGCATGGCACGCGGTCACATGGGCAATCTCGTGAGCCATGACGCCGGCGAGTTCAGCTTCAGTTTCGGCCGCAAAGATGAGGCCCGTATCGATGTAGACAACTCCTCCCGGTAGCGTAATCGCGTTGACATCCTCCGAATCAATGACTTTGATCGTGAAAGGTACTTGGGCGTCAGAATTCCTGACGAGATTCTGCCCAATACTGCCGATGTATTGCGTTACCTCTGGATCCACAACGAGTTTCGCAGTGGCCTCGACTCGAGTTGAGTACTCTTTGCCCATCGCAATTTGCCGATCCAGGCTATACCAGTTCCCGATTCCACGATTGCACCCAACATTTCTTCGGCCAATTTCGTCGACGTTACGCATTGCTTGGTGGCGCGAGTGAACCGTCTCACCGGGAGGGTTTTCTGCTCGAGAGTGGATGGGCGAGACAGAAATAAGCAAAACGAGTGACAAAAATCGGATGCACATCTGCACTCCCTCCGAGCCCATCTTGTAAATTACGAGTTGCAGAACGCTGTGGCCGATGCACCACTTCATCGCAAGCTGAAAACGATCTTTTTGCGTAAGCATAAATACTGTATTTGCGGGCTGTGGGAAAAACAACTGTAAGAAGATGAAGGCCCGCAACTAAGGGAAACAGCCTACATCGTGGACGTCTGCGGTTGTCTGTGCAGTCAAGACGAAGTAAATGAGACCGGTAACTTACTAAGTACACTGTATCTCATTGCAGTGAGTTTCCCAGGCGTTGACCAAATCACTGGCAACATTGACAGTTCGCGCCGGTGAGAGCGCCGCCCTAGATTAACCATATTACTGGCCTCGAAATTACTGGCCTCGAAGTTAAAACGTCGGGGTACGGCCGGCCGGAACACTGCTATTTACTGCTGAATTCGGTGATGAGAGGCGTCGATCGCGAGACCCGGACAACTCAAGCCGAGATTAGCACAGCGACTATGGTGTGTAATCTGCCTTCGCGCAGCGAAAGGACTTGACGTATGAGCGACAACAATATCAGCATTCTAGACGGCTCAACCTTCCTGGTTTCGAGCCCAAACGGCGACATCGAGGCCGCTCCTGATGCACCGCAAGGCCTGTTCTACAAAGATATGCGCCACCTGTCAAAGTGGAAACTGACCGTTGAAGGGTTGGCGCTGAGTGTATTGTCGGCGGATGCTAACGAATATTACTTCGCACAGCACTTCTGCATTCCGCCTACGGGCACCATCTACAAGAACCCTACGATTTCAATTGTTCGTCGCCGTTCTGTCGCGGAGGGTTTCGTCGAAGACTTGACGGTGCTCAACCACGGGACTGAAGTAGAGGAGCTTGAGTTACGTCTAGAGGTCGGCTGCGACTTCGCGGACCTTTTTGAAGTGAAGGATGCCTTGGCAAAGAAAGGAGAGTTTTATCAGAAGATACGAGACCGCCGTTTAATTTTGGGCTACCGGCGAGGGTCTTTTGTCCGGGAGACGATGATCGGCTCAACCACGCGGGCGACCGAAGAAACTGTGAACAGGCTGGTCTTCCGAATAACTCTCCAACCAAAATCCTCATGGACCACAAAATTCTACGTGACACCTTTGATGGGAGAAACTCTGCAGGCGGCGCCCGCGAAAGACCGTGGAACGGCGATTCGGGAAGGCCTGAGAGAGTGGCTCGAACAAGCACCCTCAGTGACTTGCCATCCTGAAGCAGAACGCATATATGCGCGCAACTTGGTAGATATAGCTGCCCTTCGTTTTCGTCCTGACAATATGCCCGACGATTCGTTGCCTGCAGCGGGGCTACCGTGGTTTATGGCGGTATTCGGACGCGACAGCCTGATCACCAGCTATCAAATGCTGCCCTTTGCTCCGGAGTTGGCGAAAACGACGCTGCACGCCCTGGCAGCATCCCAGGGTAAGCAAGAAGTAGAACTCACCGAGGAAGAACCGGGGCGCATACTCCACGAGCTGCGCTTTGGCGAGCTCACCTATTTTCGGGAGCGCCCGCAGGCGCCGTATTACGGGGCCAGCGACACCACGCCGCTGTTCTTAGTGCTTCTGGATGAATACGAACGATGGAGCGGGGACGTGGACCTGGTGCGCTCACTCCAGCCGAATGCTCGTGCGGCACTTGATTGGATCGATCATTACGGTGATCGCGATGGCGACGGCTATATCGAATATCAGCGGAAGACGACTCTGGGTCTGGAAAACCAGTGTTGGAAGGACTCCTGGAATTCCATTCTTTTCCACGACGGCAGTTTGGCCCCAACTCCTCGTGCCACCTGCGAAATTCAGGGCTACGCCTATGACGCGAAGGTACGCTGCGCCCGTCTGGCGCGTGAAATATGGAAAGACGAAGCATTCGCCTCCAAGCTCGAGGCCCAGGCAGCAGAACTCAAACGCCGTTTCAACCACGACTTCTGGATTCCGGACCGACAGTTCTTTGCTTTGGCTCTGGACGGCCACAAGAAGAAAGTGGACAGTCTCTGCTCCAATATAGGCCAGTTGCTATGGAGTGGTATTGTGGACGACGCGAAAGTAAGCGCAGTGCGGAATCACCTCATGGGTCCTAAGATGTTTTCCGGTTGGGGCATTCGTACCATGGCGGAGGGGGAGGGCGGTTACAACCCTATTGAATATCACAACGGCACTGTCTGGCCCCACGACTGCAGCATCATTGCAGCAGGGCTGGCGCGTTATGGATATCGCAACGACGCATCGGATATCGTCGCGGGAATATTCGAAGCAAGCATCGCCTTTCGGTCCCGTTTGCCAGAAGTTTTCGCTGGATACGAACGCACCAAAACCCGCTTTCCCGTGGAGTATCCTACCGCCTGTCTTCCACAGGCTTGGGCGGCAGGTGCGCCTATGTTGGGAATACGCACTCTGCTAGGGCTGGAACCTAAAGGTGACGTGCTCACCTCCGCCTCCGACGCCGTACTGCCATTCTGGTTCGGAACTCTTTCAGTCGAGGGAATTCCCGGCCGATGGGGCCGAGCGAACGTCGTCGTCAAGGGCGACAACAAGGCAATGCTGAGTGCGAAACAGATCTTCCAACGCATACTGGAGAATCGCGCGGATTTGGGCGAGGAGAAACTGGCCGCATAGAGGTCCTACGTGTGAGACACCGTTTGCCACGAACTTACGAAATCGACATCTCTCTGGTGTGCTGGCGACCAGTATTTTCTGACAGTCCTCGACCGGGCAGGAGAGCTTATTCAAAAACAACGAAAGCAGTTCGGCAAGGGATTTTACCGCCCTTTTGATCGGCTGACACTTCTGGCTCCCTCAGATCGAACCTACATATGGGGCGCCTCCCACCGTACCTCTGCTTTACGTAATTACAATATCCGTACAACCGACCGCAAACTGAACGCAACGGCGTGATTTTGGAAAATGGGTAACGAGACAAACGCCGCTCCGACAGCGGAGGTCTGCCGGAGCGGCTGTCTGCTGGCGGCGCTGTACGTTCTGTCACCCACTGTGCAGATTGCCTGTACTTACCCAACGTAGTAACTGTCACAAATGACAGAACCGGATACTTTCAAAAGAACTGTGTGGGGGGATCGCTGGCCGAGAGAACGAGGTCGGGACTCCTAAGCCACGGTGCTAAGGAAGGGCATACCCGCGAACGTGCAATGTTCTGTTATTAGTCACAGTGGACGACTTTCATCTTTGTGTCAGATTTATGACGACACACATGTGTTACGAACGAGCTCAGGCCCAGACAGCCGTGAATCACGAAACACCATTCTTGTAGGGCTCTACAGGCCGGATGAAGGGAAATCTGGAGTGCACGAAGGGCTGAACATAGCCACCTTGGCGCTGCTTGTTCTGTCAACCGGCTGCGGAGGTACCTCACATTCGAGTAAAAACAGTAAGTCTACCCCCCCTAACCTGACCCTGGTTAACCATATTATTTACATGGAGCAGGAGAATCGAGGATTCGACCATTACTTCGGCCAAATGAATAATTATCGAGAATCGCGAGGCTTGGACTCCGATGTCGATGTTACTCCAGCCAATGCATCTCAACCCGCTTTTGATCACGCCACACTATTTATACCATTTCACCTAAACTCGATGTGTGTTGAAGATCTAAGTTCCTACTGGAACGAGAGCCACAACGACCGGAACCACTCCGCTCCCACGAGCGCAACGGCCTCGATGGATGGCTTTGCCAATTCCGCTGGCGGTAATTCTCGCCATAGTACGCCAACTGGCTTTGACATCAATGGCAAGCGCGTTATGGGTTATTACGACGACTCAGATCTTCCTTACTACTATTTCCTGGCAACACAATTTGCAATATCGGACCGTTGGTTTTCTCCGGTAATGACGAACACGCCTGCAAACAGGTTGTATGCTGTTGCTGCGACCTCACGCGGTGTCATAAACAAGCCAGTAACGCAGATCAACATCCCGACGATCTTTGATGAGTTAGAAGACGCCCAGGTCACCTGGAAGAATTACGTTCCTGACTTTCCGAACGGCAGCTCACTGAAAGCGTTTCCAGCGTTTGCGAAATATGTCGGGACCAACATCGTGCCCATGTCGCAGTATTTCACGGACCTAACAAATGGGACTCTGCCCCAAGTCGCCTTCATTGATCGCGATTCGAAGTCAGGAGTGGATGAACATCCTGGGCCGGGGATCAGTGTGCAGAAGGGCTCCGCTTATGTGGCGAGCATCATAAATGGCCTAATGGATAGTAGCGCGTGGAAGGACTCGATATTTTTTCTCACATATGATGAAGGCGGTGGCTTCTATGATCACGTTTCTCCGGCTCCAACAGTGTCGCCGGACGGAATTCCTCCGGTTTTGGGAATTAATGACACATGTGGCACAACAGTTGGACCAGCTTGCGATTTCGTTTATACGGGCTTCCGGGTGCCCAATCTTGTAGTATCACCCTTTGCGAAGACTCATTATGTTGATCACACGCCCTTAGACACGACAGCAATTCTGCGTTTTATAGAAATTCGTTTCGGACTCCAGTCCCTTACCAAGCGCGATGCTGTTCAGCCTGACATTAGCTTTTTCTTCGACTTTTCGGAAGCACCCAATCTGAATCCACCCGCCCCGCCTTCGCAACCGACCGATGGCGTGTGCTACACGAACTCTTTGCCATAAATGAGTCCTAGCCCCCGCGGCAAAGCACGCCCACCCTCCGATTCTCAGCCTGTGGTGTCCCTTTATCACGTGTTTCGATTTGCCGACTTTCCCCCATTGCTGCCGTAGCCAGCATCCTTGTTAGAGGAACATGGGCTTGGTTAGAGGAACATGGGCTTGCTGAACCAAAGCTTGCTGAACCAAATATTGGTGACGTCGTCGCACGATCTTCACTTAGCTGTTTAGGCGAAGAGAAAATCACGCCTAGAGATTATCAATGCTGCTTACTAGCAGAACTTGCAGGTGATTCTGAGATGGTTAGGTAGGAACATCGACAATGAAGATCGCAGGCGCTTTCGATACCCACTCCGGCGGACGGGAGAATCTAAAGCAACCTTGCTTACCAAAACGGCAAAAAAACAAAGGCGAAGGAGAATACGTTATGCCAGTTAAGAATCCAAAGGAAGTGTTTCTAATCCTCCTCAGCGACGCTCGCAACAATACGGAACGAAGTGCGGAAGTATATCGGGAATTCAGTGAGATGGCCCTGAACCCTGACGTGAAAGAGGCTCTAGAGGCGCGGGCGTTTGTGGCAGACAAAAATCTGGAAGTGCTGGACCAGTGTTTCGAGATAATAGGAGAGGAACCAGTCGAGCTGAATGGCCGCTTGCAGGAGCTCTTCGTTGAAAACTTCAAGAGGGAACTCGCGGAAATACAGTCTTCCGCAGCACGGCATCTCTACATCCTCGTGAAGGCCATCCATCTCGCCCATATGCGGATAGCTGAGTACACCGTTCTTTTGGCTGCTGCCGACGTGACCGGTCATTATGGTGTCGGTGTTCTTCTGGAGAGCATTCTTGCAGACAAGCTCGCGTTTCTCGAACGGGACCGACGTCTTGTCCGGGATATTATCGAAGGAAAGATATCTGAGCGCCTAGCAGCGTAGAGATTCTCCGGCCCGGCAGTCGGAAGGGTTACAAACCGCTGGGCCATAGACAGTAGACAGTAGTCCCGCGAGGACCTCATGCAAGTCGCACGGTTCTGATCCGACCCGGTGCGGACGCGATGTGCGACTTTGCGGGATGTTCCGCAAGGTTTACCAGCAGTCAGTTGCCGAGCGCGGGTCGCCAACGAGGCATTGGTTGGACCGAAGAGGCAGCCCCTCGTCAGATGTTCCAGCGTCGCAATTTCGACCTTGAAAATTTACGCCTCCCTCACTGCACGATGTCCGTACTCCTCGGCCGGATTGAACCGTATGAGCAGAGGTGCGCCGATCACGAGACCATGAATGCCCGCGGCGCGAGGAAAAACGTTCCGACGCAGAGAAGGGCAAGAGCAACTTCCGCGCCTTTAGCGCCATGTCAGTTTTGACACTGTTCTGGCATGGACTAAAGAGACCATTCTTGTACCGTGAGGCGGCCTGCTTCAAAACGGCTGCGTGCGTAAGCGGCGGTAGTCCCTCTTCCCGCATCCTGAGTGGTGGGACGCCTCATTCCCACCTTTTCTCCTGTCATTCTTGGCAGTGTTTTTTTTAGCTTTCGAGAGACATTCTTTTCCGAGATGTGCAATGCAACTTTTGCAACTTTCCAGCTTTCGAGGACACCATGAGTGTAAGACAAATCACATTTCCGTTTCGGACCGCCATCATTGTTGCCTTTCTTACGATCGGCGCAGCAACTCAATCCCTGGTTTCTGGCGATGTCACTGGAATCGTTACCGATCCTTCCAGCGCGGTCATCCCCAAAGCAACGGTGACCTTAAAGAACAACGGCACGGGACAGACACAAACAACCGAGACGAACCAAACCGGTGTTTACAGATTTTCGCTTGTTTCTCCAGGAGAATATACCGTCACCGTGAACGCCTCAGGATTTCAAAATGCCGAGCACAACGTGACTGTCGCCGTGGGCCAATCCACATCAATGAACATGAAACTGGAGGTGAGTCGTGCTTCATCTCAGACTGTGGAGGTAACCGCGGAAGCTGGCGTGGTTCAGACCGAGAATGGAGACGTTTCAACCACATTCACTCCTGAACAGATCCAGCTCGTTCCTAATCCCGGCAACGACCTGAGCTACATCGTCCAGACTGCGCCAGGTGCAGTGATGAACACACAGGCGGGATTTGGCAACTCCTCTACGTTCGGATTGCCCGCGACGTCCAATCTTTTTACCGTAAACGGAATGAATGAGAACGATCCATTCCTGAACTTGAACAACTCTGGCGCAACTAACTTACTGCTCGGACAGAATGACGTTCAGGAAGCCACCGTCGTCAACAATGGTTATTCGACGCAGTACGGCGGTCTCGCGGGCGCTAATGTAAATTACGTTACGAAGTCAGGAACAAATACTTTTCACGGAAACGCCAACTATTTCTGGAACGGACGCACGATGAACGCCAATAACTGGTTCAACAACCTTAATGGCGTTAAGCGGCCTTTTGATAATGTCAATCAGTGGTCAGCGGCTCTGGGAGGGCCGATCATCCACGACAAGACGTTCTTCTTTGTAGACTATGAAGGACTGCGCGTACTGCTACCGACGAATACACAGGTCAATATTCCAAGTCCGCAGTTCGAGACCGCGACCCTGGCGAACATCGGAGCGACGCAACCTGCCCAGCTGCCGTTTTACCAACAGATGTTTTCTATCTACAACAACGCGCCTGGGGTAAGCGGGGCACAGAACACTCTTTCCGCTGGCGGTTGCGATGGCACGATCACTCTGGCAGGCGGCGCCCCCTGCGCTTTGCAGTTCCGCTCCACTGCCGGCAACTTCACCCACGAATGGTTGCTTACCGCACGCGTGGACCAGAACATCGGCGCCCATGATCGTGCTTATATTCACTTCCGCACCGACCATGGTCTTCAGGCCACTTACACCGACCCACTCAACAGCGTATTCAACGCGCAGAGCGATCAACCGCAGTACGAAGGTCAACTGAATTGGACCCACAATACCGGATCGAACGCCGTCAATCAGTTCATTTTGGCCGGTTCCTGGTACAGCGCAATTTTCAAACCGGCGAATCTGGCAGCCGCGACAGCGCTCATGCCATACCGCTTGCGGTTCGCCGGCGGCAGTTTCTACGACTTGGGTCATGACCTGAATGACTGGCCTCAAGGTAGGAACGTCACCCAATATCAGATCATCGACGATTTCTCGAAAGTGTACGGAGCGCACAACCTCAAAGTAGGCGTGACCTTTCGCCGGAACGACATCACCGATTATTCTCCGGGATTATTCACTACCGGAGAGGTCATCGGGGAAGGCCAGGGCAGCTTCTTCTCGGGAACAGCCGGACTCTTCACCCAGGCTTTTAATACGCGCCCTACCCAGCCGGTTGCTTTGTATGGGCTAGGTTTGTATGCGCAGGACGAGTGGGCTCTCAAGCCGAATCTGAAGCTCACGTTCGGACTGAGAGCGGAGCATGACTCGAATCCAGTGTGCCAGACCAATTGTTTTGCCCGCCTCGACAGCAATTTCGAGGGGATCTCGCATGATGTAACTCAGCCGTACGACCAGGCAATCCGCACCGGGCTGCATCAGGCTTTGCCCTCGTACACTAATATTGCGTGGGAACCGCGTCTCGGTTTTGCTTGGACTCCCCGCGGGGCTAGTACCAACACCGTGGTGCGAGGTGGAATTGGAATCTTCCACGACGTGTTTCCGGCTACGAGTGCAGACAGCTTCCTGAATAATCCTCCGCTTTACAATCAGTTCTTCGTTGGTCCGGGATCGTTTGCGCCGGGTACGCTTGGAAACATCCAGAGTCAGGCGTCTGGTGCTAACTCTGCATTTGTTACTGGCTTCGCCAACGGCGGCACCCTCAACAGTATCAGCTTGGCGAGCCCGTTCTTTGTTCCGCCGAGTATATTCAGTTCGGCGCGTTCCATCCATGCACCCCAGTACCAGGAGTGGAACTTCGAAATACAGCAGGGCATAGGTGACAAAACATCCGTTAGCGTCAACTATGTCGGAAACCATCAGATCTATGGGCCGATTCAGAATGGCGGCCTCAATTCCTATTGCAACGTCTCACCCATCATTCCACCGAACCCGACCGTTCCCGTTCCCGCAACATGCGCCAGTGACTTGATGAACACAACCGGCCTCGTCGGGTTGCCGCTCTCGCCTACTGATCCGCGCTTTGGTACCGTGACAGAAGTCTCAAGCTCAAATCTGGCCAACTACAACGGAGTGACCCTCTCTCTAAAGAGGCATTTCTCCTCGTTGCAGCTGCAGGCGAACTACACATTTAGCCACGCTCTGGATATGATTTCCAACGGTGGATTCCTGCCGTTTAATTTCGCCACTAACGAAAACAGCTCGAACCCCCAAGACCCGTTCAACTTCCGCCGCTACAATTACGGTAATGCTGACTATGATGTTCGCCATAACGCAAGCTTGAATTATGTCTGGACAACTCCGAAGGAGAGGGGCTGGATTGGAGTGGTCGGCAATTGGACCGTTTCCGGCACGCTCTTCTGGCGCACCGGACTTCCGATCACCGTGTATGACGACAATGCCACCAGCACCCTCAGCGGCTTCAATTATGCTGTTACCAACGGCGACCCGTTTTTTGGCAATTATCTCGGCAGCGGACCCGTGGTTTGCACGCGCGCCGCACTGTCCACGCCCTGTCTGAATCCTGGCAACCAGTTCACAGGTCTGGATGTGCCTTCGGGAACGCCGGTTACGGCATTCGGAAATCAACGAAGAAACCAGGTGTGGGGACCGCATTACTTTGACACCGACTTGGCGGTGATGAAGAATTTCCACATTCCGATCAATGAGACCAGCACCTTCGGCGTGGGACTCCAGTTCTTCAATATTCTAAATCACCCTAACTTCGACCAGCCGGATGCCAACGTTTCGAGTCCGACATTCGGGACGATCATCAACACAGTGAGTGTGCCCACTAGCATCCTGGGATCATTCCTCGGCGGTGATGCATCGCCTCGGTTGATCCAGATAAAGGGGACGCTGTCGTTCTGATCAAGAGCAGTTCTAGCAATCAATCAAAGCCCCACAGAATCTTGGGGCATTTTCGGTGCGAAGAGCACTCCTGTTCCGCGTGTAAGTGCAGCTTCGATTCCATTCAGACTGTTAATTGTGCCAGTGAAGCGGCCGCTTTGCGTGCGGTACATTTTGGTAATGCCGAGGCGAATGTCCTTATGAGATTCCATCCATTCGGGATTGGAATTCTATACCTGGCGCTTGTCTGTCCTCTCTCCCCGCAGACACCTCTGCCCGCAGCACTCGGAGATCCAGGTTTTGACAGTTTGGACACAGTAAACCGACCCGTCGAGACGATAGATGTGCATGTCCACGAAGTAAACCTCGTACTCAGTGTCACAGATCACAAGGGAAAATTTGTAAACAGCTTGCGGCCGTCAGACTTCACAATTCTCGACAACGGCGTGGAGCAGACGAAGGTGACCTTCTTTAAACGCGAAACTGATCTCCCTATCAAGATCGCCCTCGTTCTGGACATAAGCGCGTCAATCGCATTTCAGTTTGATGAGGAAAAGAAAGCGATCAAATCATTCCTCAAAGCGGTTACACGATCATCCGACTCTGTCATGCTGTTTGCATTCAACCAGAACGTTCAACTGATGAGCCCTATCACGAACAACTGGGATGAGACTGCGCGGCGCGTAAAGGACATCAATCCCGAAGGCGAGACGGCCCTGTACGACGCCGTTTCGGTTGCAAGCGAATGGCTTGCATTGGACAGCGGCCCTGCACGTCACATCATGATCCTTGTTAGCGACGGAGGGGAAAACAAAAGCAAAGCAACGATTGATTCCGCGATCAACAGTGCATTGAAGGCCGAGGCGACTATTTATTCGGTAAACGTGAGTGAAGAAAAACTGTCAGACGAAGTCAAGCGGGGCGCGGCGGTGCTCAAAAACCTTGCTGAAGCCACGGGCGGAACCTATCTCGGTTATCACAAAGACACCATTGCTGGTGCATTCGACAAGATACGGCGAGAACTGCGCAGCCAATATGCACTTGCCTATAAACTCTCAAATCCACGTGGGAGGACATTTCATCGACTTCAAGTTCTTGTGACCAACCGGTGGCGAGTTCGCTGCCGGTCAGGATATTACGTCAAGTGAAGTCTACAGAGCCTTGCTACGATGCCTCTGTAATCCGAGCGATGGCGATCTAGCAGCACGGCAGAATAAAGATGGCCTGCACCCAAATCGTCCTCAATGAGTGCCAACGCCTGATTATTCCGAACCCGCAATTGAACTTACACGCGATTAAGAACCGTTACACATCGTAATGGCGATAAATCGCCATTGCTCATCGGGAGCATTCCTGCCCGTCGCAGGTCAATGAGCGTAATCGCCTTGATTTCGTTAATTGGCCGCGGCCTGGACTGTGACATTTGACAGTTTTCCACCTGCTCACCATTGGTGCAGCCTTTAAGATCGGTGACACACGATAACCGCGAAAATCTCGAGGAAACCGCATGAGAAGTACCCAGTTCGATGACCATTTCCCGTTCCAAGAAGAGTCCGAGCATCGCAGGCGAAACGAACTGCACACCCGCACCGAGAATGTGTCTAGGGACTGTATTGTGCTGTGCATCGACGACCGTCCGCCATTGTTAGAGCTTCGCAAAGCTTCTCTGGCATCCCATGGTATCTGCACAAAGACGGCGGTGAACGGATACGCCGCGATGAAGATGTTGGAGCAAATGGCGGTGGATGCGATTATTTTAGAATACAAGCAAGAAGGCATGGACTCAGAAGCCGTCGCCTATCAGATTAAGCGACGTTTTCCACACCTCCCGATCATCATGCTCTCCGCGTGCACCTATATACCCAAGCGGGCTTTGTGGTTGGTGGATGAGTACGTGATGAAGAGCGAACTGCCGGGCGGGCTCCTGCGTGCTCTGCAACGAGTGAAGCAGCCGACCAACACCTACGGGGCGTCCGCACGTCGCGCTAGGTGACGTAATATATCGCCGTAGTAACTCCTGACCCCCTCTCTGGAGATTACGAGTGCAATCGCCATGCCTTCCCTGAGCTCACGGCCGCTTCTGCTAGAAATCTGTTAGCTCTGACAGTTTCCGACGTGAAATCAACGCCTAATCTGAAATTGGTCCCTGAATCCAAATACTCGTGGTGTTCGAACATGGCTGATCAAACGCGAGTGTTGTCCGAACGAGTATCCAGGTTCATGGCACCTACCCCATTTGTGAGGAAAGTGTGTCAGATCAAGACGGCTAGATGTAAGCCCGTAGTCATCACAAAGCTTTTTGCACTATCTGTACTCTCGTCGTGCCTTGTCGGGCAGGTACCTGGTCACCTAACAAACAACGTACTTTCCGATACTCCTACACCCCTAGATTGGTCCTATCGCAAGGATGTTCAGGAAGTGTACGTTCTGTTCAGCGCATCATCGCATGGCAGATTTGTCTCGGACCTGGGTGCCGAGGACATCAGCGTACTAGACGACGGATCGGCCCCTGCAAAGATGCTGGCGTTCTATACTCAACGCGATCTTCCTTTGCGAATGGGCCTCCTTATTGATACAAGTCCGTCGGTATATTCTCGATTTGCCTTCGAACAAGACGCAGCCCGTGAATTTCTGGCCCACGCCCTTCGCTCTGATAGTGATGAAGCCTTCGTTATGGGATTTGCCGATTATCCCCAGCTGATGCAGACATTCACAAGGAGCCCGGTAGACCTTTGGCCTGCGGTTGCGAGTCTGGTCGATCAGGGCGACAGCACTGCTCTCTTCGATGCCGTCGTTGAGGGATGCAGAAAATTGTCAAACCATCCGGAGGATCACTTTGTTGCTCGCACCCTTGTTGTTGTGTCTGACGGGGAGGACAACTCCAGTTTCGCCAGTCTATATCGTACACTGCTTGCGGCGCAGGAGTCTGATGTGACGATTTATACGCTCAGCACTCGTACTCCATGGGGTCACAGGAACTCTGCGAAGGGAGATCGGATCCTGAAGACACTAGCCGAAGAAACTGGCGGACGGGCACTATTTCCAGAATCACCGCACAATTTCCGATCAGCGTTCGCTCACATTGCTGAAGAACTACACAGCCGATACGCCATCTCTTATCGTCCGGCTCATTTTGTTTTGAATGACCATTACCGACGCATTCATATCAATGCAGAGAGATCCGGAAAAAAGCTCAAGGTGCACGGACGAAAGGGTTATTACGCCACAGCTCATACAGTTATTACGCCACAGCTCATACAGAGGACATCGCGCAACGGAAATGAGTGATGCGTTGGCGCGGCCTCAAATATTATTACCTGCAACCCTGGTCGGATGCGTTGTCACCCAGCACATCCCCAGGCTCAGGACTGCCAATAAGTCAGCATTACCTTATTCACCGAAGTACTTCGATCATCAGAACCAAGAGTATTGCCATGCAGCGGTTAGAGTCTTGAAGTTCGATCCAGTTCTCGCGGTGGTTCCGGCACTACAAGCTAGCTTGAAAGACTGCTGAGTCCCCAATGGCATGGAGAAGGTCACGCCTGCACGGCTATTGTTCTGTTCGCCTGTCGGTTCGCCGTGACCGACTGTTGCCGCCCCGCCGCGATACCAGGTCATGTCTGCAGCTATCCAAAGCCTGGGGCGGAACGTGTAGCTGATGTGCCCTTGAGCCGCTGCGATCGGGGCCTCCCGGCGAATTTTGCTCCCAGGGAAATAATCCGTGTTATGGGTGAATAGCCAAGCGCCGAAATACAGATCAAGGTCGAGCATCTCTTGAGCGGATACGAGATACCGAGCTCTGGTTTGAATGCCCAGCGATTCGTCCCGATGTTGATCAGCTTGGTGGGATCGTACTGGCCGGTGGAGGACGAGGCAGTCAGGCCGGCGCCAACGATGAACGAACGTTTTCGGAGCTGGGCAAACTCCGTGGGTGAGCGTGCCGGACTGCCGCGCAGGTTGATGGAGAAGTTTACTCGTGTATCGGCGAGGCCGGAACGCCGGACACTCCGGCTTTGCTGCAACACAGCCCCGTCGATGTTTCCCCAGACGTATGGCAATCGGGCTGTCAGCAGCCCCTGCCGGCCGAACAAACCGAACGTGCGTCCATATCCCGCTGTCGGAATGTTGAGATTCGCTTTGACGTTGGATATCGGCCGGGTCGGATCGAACAGAACGGATCCAGTGGAATATCCAAACCCGAGCACGAGGAAGTTCAACCCAACAGGGGACGCAGAGTATGCACGGGGTTCAAGGTCCTGCGCGAGTACAGGAATAGCCAGGATCGGTACGAAGACGCAGATCAAGCGGGCTCGTCTCACATCGCTAAAAGTCTAAGTATGTGCTGCTGCGCCACCGCGAACCTGTTAAACATAACGGTTGGGAGAATGCCGCAAGAGCGCAGATTGAAGAACAAGAAACCTCGGCTACCGAAAGAAGGTGCGCTCGGGTGGCACTGGCGAAATATGATCGGGCTCCCGAGCTGGCCGTGGAGCATGATCGAACAAGTAAGGCTTGTTGAAGTCGAAACGACAAGGATCAAGCCCCACGCCGTACAGCTTCGTGTCCATGGCCCATGTGCAACAGCCGGGAGCCGAGCTCACGCAAGTCATGGGCTTGTTGCAGAAAATCCTCGGCGCGCTCGCGTAACTCTTCCGTGCGCCGCCCGACCGTTTTCATAGTCTTGCGGCAGCCGCGACCGATAGCATGCCGGACTTCTTCCCCGCTGTTCGGTGCCAGAAGCAGCGCGACTCCACAGCCGATTCCAATACCTGTAAGTAGAAAGACGATGTCTCGCACCTTGCCACGACGGTCGGATCCTGCACTTTCGTTCGATCGGTCATTTATCCTCATAGTGCTCTCTCCTAAGAAAATTTACGGAGAACAACGGAACTCGCCTCATGGACGGACGAATCCGTCGTCTCGAGTCCCTACCAACATTACCAACATCTCCCACAGAAAAGCTTGAGTCAGCTTAGAGAGGGGCAGAGCATTCCGATAACTGTCAACCCTTACAGATGACAGTTCGCGTCGATGTTGCTGAGCTTTGCTAATTGCCGGCCTCTTTTACCTCTTGCGCTTTGATCGCTTGGGAGTTACAGCGATCCCATCGCGAGATCGACCTTCTCGTCCCATTTGTTATCACCAATCAGCTACAAGAGCGTGGTAACGCTGATCACGAGTCCATGGGTGATAACAGCTGTACACCGAAAGGGTCTCCAGGTCTGCATGTTTTGTCAGTATTGACTGTAAGAGGATTCGGGTTAAATCGGGTGGACACTAATGCAGCGGCTATGGGATTTCCCCCGGGTTCTTTTCTTTGTCTCGTGGACGGTGTTGTGGCTCTCGACACAGATCGGTGCTTTTCTTCACAAATGGTGGGGCTGGCACGAGCAGGAGGGGCATGAGGATTTCAATGTTGTTCTTACAGCAACGCTGACACTTCTCGGCTTAATCATCGGGTTTAGTTTTTCAATGGCAATCGGAAGATACGACCAGCGGAAGAATTACGAGGCCATCGAAGCTAATGTGATTGGTACGGAGTACGATCGCGCGGACCTGTTGGAATCTGCCGATGCCGAACGAACACAAGATCTCTTGAAGAAATATCTGGCGGAGCGTGTCCTGTTCTACACGGTGCACAACCCTCGTGAGCTAGCACAGGTTGGCGGCAATACGGCTCAACTCCAGCAGCAGATGTGGTCGATAGTCCAGGCCGCTGCGACGGCGAAGCCGTCTCCGATAAAGTTGCTTGTGGCGTCGGGAATGAACGATGTGCTGGACTCGGCGGGATATACCCAGGCGGCGTGGTGGAATCGAATTCCTGTGCCGGCATGGAGCCTGATGGCAATTATCGCTGTTTGTTCCAACGTCCTGATTGGTTACGGATTTGATCGAAAACGCTCCTTCCTGCTCACAGTTCTGCCATTTGTGCTCTCGGTCGCATTCTTACTTATTGCGGAGATTGACAGTCCCCGGGGAGGCTTAATCCAGGTTGGACCAGAAAATCTGATTAATTTGTCGCAAGCGCTGAGCGCTCGATAGATGACGGAGGTGAGGCCTTGAAAAAATGTCTTTCATCCAACCAACCTGATAATGGTTAAGCGCCCCAGCAAAACACCGCTGCTCTGAAGCGATATGCGACGACCGCGGAAAACATCCCTCCAACAAAGCACAGATCGCTGATGTAGTACCACAAATCGAAGCGATACATCCCCCAAGGAACGTGGTGCATTCTAGCTAGGAAAAATTGTCCGGAATACTCCAACAGCAGGTAAAAAAGAATTCCGCCGCAGACGGCATAGATCATTCGAGTTAGCGGCATCAGATCGTGCTGGCCATCTCTTTCCAGAGCTGTCGTCATAGCAAAGTTAACGCAATGGCCAGAAACTTCGCGAAAAGTCCCGATTACCGTCATTGTCCTGAGCTGGGGTTTCGAGGGCTGTCCCCTGTTGAAAAGAGGATTAGTAAGAGGAAGCCCGTTGCGAGAGGGCGTACTTCGAGCTTATCGACTGACAATGTGAGGAAGCCAGGCAAAGGCGTGTTTCATCATGGAACGCCAATGGCTCAACGAGGGCCAACAGGACTCATCGTCCAGCATTGTTATCCCGTCATTCGGAGACGTCATTTGTGGTATGGAAATACACTCACGGTAATCCGTCGGAGAGTCTAGATAGAAAATCTTTTCCCAAGAGTAGGCGTCCACGACACAGTAGGCGTCCGCGACGGCACGGACGGTTCCTCTGATTTGTTGATTGTGGTTGCCGTCTCGTGGCTCTCGCATGCGAACGTCCACAGAGTGAATTCGCACCATCTCTCTCACGCATCGACAAATAACGCGGGGGCAATGGCGCTGGGTCGAAGGGCGTAGGACTCCTGGCGCAGGCCCCCGCGTGCGTCGTACTTACAGTGTGAAAACATTACGAAGGCCGCCGGAAGGAGTCAGCTGTCTGTTCTCACAGGGTCGCCCCGCGCGCTGGAATCGAGATATTGCATCCCGCCCCAATCGAGAGTCCCGGACACAACTCCAGCTCCAAGACGATCCTTAAATAGTCGGGAGCGCGGGGATTGTGGCGAGACATTAGCTCACTGCTTCAGCCCGATTGCCTGCTCTGTGCTCCCGATAATCCTCCCGACCGGAAGCTGACACAACTAGCACAATTTGACAGCGGCGAGAGTTGTACCCGGCTCGATCAGCTCAATTAGTGCACGCAATCCGAGGGGGCCGAAGACCCAGTCCTCGTTCTCTGCCACAATCTTCCTATCCCGATTTTGGCGAAGAAAAGGTCACGCCTGAGTGCATCTCTAGCACAGCTCCAAATCCCCAACCAGACAGTACAGCGCGGGCCGGCCGGACATTGGTGTCCAGTAAAGCACGCTCGTTGACCAAAGGCTTTTAGGACGATCAGACAGGAACTGTAAGTTTTGACAGTGTCGCGCGTGGAAATTACCAGTTAATTTCCGCACGTTTAAGAATTGAGAGTACCCCACCGAGGCTTGGTGTGAAGCATCAATAATTTGCCGTTGCTCCACTCGGACCGCCGCGTATGTCACATTCGATACAGTTGGGGGCGCCCCAAAATCGATGGTGCTGCCTGGGTTCAACGTTGTACCTTCTCGCCTGCCTGATTTCCTTATTTGTTCTGGTGGACAACAGTCTCCTGTCGCAAGCTCCTGAAGGAGCCATCCGAGGAATCGTCAGGGATGTTAGCGGAGCAGTCCTGACGACAGCAAGACTCCGAGTCACTCAGCCGCAGTTTGGAAGCGACCGTATCCTCGGAACGGATGCTT
>Ga0070717_10000703_pt1 | contig 21636 bp, 15 predicted proteins | sample LARL113metaG_FD_71366 | JGI IMG/M metagenome (GOLD analysis project Ga0070717, IMG submission 71366) | Corn, switchgrass and miscanthus rhizosphere microbial communities from Kellogg Biological Station, Michigan, USA - LAR L11-3 metaG | ecosystem: Host-associated > Plants > Roots > Rhizosphere ...
ACGATTGTGGTTGCGGCATCGGCATCTGAGCCGGCCCCTATGCAGTACATCGCCCCCTACGCAGCCTGCGCGATGGGCGAATTCTTTCGTGATAACAAGCGCCACGCGCTGCTGATTTTTGACGATCTTTCGAAGCACGCTGCTTCGTACCGCGAGATTTCGCTGCTGCTGCGGCGTCCACCGGGGCGGGAAGCTTACCCCGGAGATGTGTTTTATCTCCACTCGCGACTGCTAGAGCGCGCGGCAAAAATGAGCAACGCAAAGGGCGGTGGATCGCTCACGGCGTTGCCCATCATCGAGACCCAGGCGGGCGACGTCTCCGCGTATATTCCGACCAACGTCATTTCGATCACAGACGGCCAGATTTATCTTGAGACCGATCTTTTCAATCAGGGCGTGCGACCGGCGGTGAACGTTGGATTGTCGGTAAGTCGTGTCGGCGGGTCGGCGCAGATCAAAGCCATGCGACAGGTCGCCGGCAGCTTGAAACTTGAGTTGGCGCAGTATCGCGAGCTGGCTGCATTCGCGCAGTTTGGCAGCGATCTCGATAAAGCTACGCAAGCCCAACTTAGTCGCGGGCAGCGCCTGGTCGAGGTATTGAAGCAGGGGCAATATTCGCCTTTGCCGTTCTCCAAACAGATTTTGATTATTTTCGCCGGCACCAGCGGAGTCCTCGATGATCTGCCGATTGAGCAGGTGCGCGACTTCGAAGCCGAGTTGTACCGCTACGTGGATGCGACGAACCCAGGTCTTCTGCGCATGATCATGGAGAAGAAAATTCTCGATGACAACATGAAAGCGGAGATGACCAAAGTGATTAAAGAGTGCAAGGAAACCTTTGTTCAGGAGCGGCAGGCGGTAGGAGCGGGACGATGAGTTTTGCTGTCACACTCTTCGCAGAATTGTGGAAGGATGGATATCCAGTCAAATTTCCCACCCTCTCCAAGGAGCGGAGAAGGGTGGGGCACCCAGTTGTTTTGTTTTCCCACCCTTCCCAAAACCGGGGAAGGATGGGGCACCCAAGCAACGACCCACGACTAACGACGATTTATGGCTAACATTCTCGATATCCGGCGCCGCATTCGAAGCGTGACCAACACGCGGCAGATTACGCGTGCTGTAAAGATGATGTCTGCAGCCCGGCTGCGACGCGCCCAGGACCGTGCACTGGCGGCGCGCCCTTATGCGCAAATGTTGACGAATGTGCTGAAGTCGCTGGTATCGCGCGCAGATATTTTCGATCCGGAGACCGGCGAGTTGCTGCATCCGCTGCTGGTGCGACGTCCTGAGCAGAATGTTCTGTTGGTCGTAGTCACCAGCGACATGGGCAAGGCGGGAGCTTTCAACGCGAATATTCTGAAAGCAGCCATGCGGTTTCTGGAGTCGAAGGCCGGCAAGAATTTGGAAGTTGAGGCAATTGGCCGCAAGGGACGCGATTTTCTTCGCCGCCGCTTTGCCGCCGCGGAGCCGAGGAAGGCCGATTCGAAAGAGGCCCCGCGCACAACGTTAGTTGGAGAGCAGATCGGGGTGGTGAGCAAACTTAATTACGAGTTCGCCTCGGAGCTCGCGGAGCGGGTCATCGCGCGTTATGAGCACGCGGAAATAGACTCGGTTTATCTGGTCTTCAACGAATTCAAGTCGGTGATTGCGCAGCGCCTGGTGGTCGAGCAAATACTTCCCATCGAACAGATTGGGACTCCGAAGTTCGCTGAGTCGCAGGAGATGGACCTGCACGAGAAGCAGCGCTCGATCGAAGCTGCAAGAGGAACTGGCGTCTCGCTGCGTGGCCCGGACACGACGGAGATGGATAAAGAGGCGGCAAAGTTTGCGACGGCCCCCGTCGATTACATCTATGAGCAGCCGCCGCGCGAGTTGTTTCGTTCTTTGCTGCCGAAGTACGTTGCCATCCAGATTTTTCATGCTCTGCTCGAGTCGGTGGCCGCCGAGCACGCCGCGCGCATGACCGCGATGGAGTCCGCGACCAGGAATGCAGGCGACATGATCGATTCGCTCACTCTCTCTATGAACCGAGTGCGCCAGGCGAAGATCACCAGGGAAATTATTGAAATTGTGAGTGGAGCGGCAGCGGCACAGTGAAACAGCACTCAGCAATCAGCACTCACCGCGGATACGCTGATTTAGGGTTTGCTAATGCTGATTGCTCAATGAGGTTTTATGGCTGAAAACATCGGACACGTAATTCAAATCACCGGTCCCGCCGTGGACGTGCAATTCACTGCGGCGGCAATGCCGCCCATTTACCAAGCCCTCCGCGTGGTCAGCGAAGGCTTCAACACGCCTATTCCTATAAACGTCATTCTCGAAGTGCAGCAGCATTTGGGCGAAGGGCGCGTGAGAACCATCGCCATGGAAGCGACCGACGGAATGGTGCGCGGCATGAAGGTGATTGACCAGGGCGGCCCCATTTCTGTCCCCGTGGGTCATGGAACGCTGGGCCGCGTGATGAACGTGATCGGCGAACCGGTGGACAATCTCGGACCAATTGAAGCCAAGGAACGCATGCCCATTCATCGTCTTGCGCCTTCGTTTGAAGATCAGGCGACGACGGCCGAGATGTTTGAAACCGGGGTCAAGGTCATCGATCTGATTCAGCCATTCCTGAAAGGCGGCAAGATTGGTCTCTTCGGTGGCGCAGGCGTGGGCAAGACCGTTGTCATCATGGAACTGATCAACAACGTCGCGAAGCAGCACGGCGGATACTCGGTGTTTGCGGGGGTTGGCGAGCGCACGCGCGAAGGCAACGACTTGTGGCTGGAAATGAGCGAGTCAGGCGTGATCAAGCCAGGCGATCCCGACCATTCCAAGGCGGCGTTGATTTATGGCCAGATGACCGAACCGCCGGGCGCGCGTCTGCGAGTAGCTTTGACAGGGCTGACGGTTGCGGAATATTTCCGCGATATCGAAGGCGCCGATACGCTGCTGTTCATCGACAACATTTTCCGCTTCACGCAAGCCGGGTCGGAAGTTTCCGCGCTGCTTGGCCGTATGCCCAGCGCAGTCGGTTATCAGCCGAACCTGGCAACCGAAATGGGTGAGTTGCAGGAGCGCATCACGTCCACTAAAAAAGGATCGGTCACGTCGGTGCAGGCGATTTATGTGCCTGCCGACGATCTCACCGACCCGGCGCCGGCAACCACGTTTGCTCACCTGGATGCGACCACAGTTCTTTCGCGCGGATTGACTGAAATCGGAATCTATCCCGCGGTCGATCCGTTGGCTTCGACTTCGCGTATTCTCGATCCGCGAATTGTGGGCCAGGAGCATTACGATGTTGCCCAGTCGGTGAAGAGGACTCTGCAGACTTATAAAGATCTGCAGGACATTATTGCGATTCTCGGTATGGACGAACTGAGCGAAGACCAAAAGCTCACGGTTAGCCGTGCGCGCAAGATTCAACGATTTTTGTCGCAGCCGTTCCACGTGGCTGAGCAGTTTACGGGAGCGCCTGGGCGTTACGTGAAAATCGCTGACACAGTGAAGGGCTTCAAGGAAATTGTTGAGGGCAAGTACGACGATATCCCCGAGCAGGCCTTCTACATGAAAGGCACGATCGATGAGGTTGTGGGAGCAGCAGAGAAAATGAAGGCAGCAGCATAGGAAAGCATTTGGCTCTTAGCCATTAGCAATTAGCTGAACCAATTCACGTCCGGCCAAGCTAAAGGACAGAAGCTAGGAGCTAAAAGCTGAAAGCGGAATTATGCCTGACACTTTCCAACTCGAAATCGTGACGCCGGAGAAGCTAGTGGTCAAGGACAGCGCCGAAGAGGCACAGATCCCAGCAACCACCGGCTACATCGGCGTGCTTCCTGGCCATGCTCCCCTGATCACGGAACTGGGCGCGGGAGAGATCAGCTACCGTTCGGCTGGCCAGTTACATCGTTTCGCGACGGCGTGGGGATTCGCCGAAGTACTTCCTGATCGCGTGACCGTACTGGCCGAAACGGTTGAGCGTGCAGATGAGATCGATGTCACGAGAGCTCAGCAATCGCTGCAGCAGGCGCAGGAGTCACTGAAATCAGCGCAGAGTGAAGAAGAGGTTTCAAACGACCTGGGCAAGGTGCGTCGCGCGCAGGCACGAATCGACGTGGCCCAGCAGAATGTTGATGAAATCAAAGCGAAGATTTGAGACTAAGCGGACTCGGCGTTTCCGTGCTAGTCGGTTGAGTAAGACGGACGAGCGCACGATCGCGCACATTGAGGAGTTCGGCTGTTCAGTAGTTTCGGTAAAGCGAAGCGGTGCGGGTCCGGGCTGGTCATACACGATCGGAATCTACGACACTTGCGGCAAGCCTGAATTGGTAACCGTGGGACTCCAAGACAAGACAGCGCATTTTCTGCTTAACGAGGCAGGAAAGAGGCTGCGCAGCGGAGTCAGCTTGGAGAAGGGGCGTCATCGCGAATTGGTGGGTGAGGTTGAATGCGAGTTCCGTCCGGTGGATCAGAAATGGATTGAGCAGGTAATGAACTGGGCAATCTGGTACTACGATGGACCCCACTTCCCGGTTCTGCAAGCAGTTTATCCGGACCTAGAAAATCGCTTTCCGGAGGACCCCGGATTTGATCGAGCCTTTGAGCAGCCTCTGATGCAGCCTGGCGCGGCATCTACAAACGTTGAGAAGGACTTTTGGGCGTCCACGGATCCAAACAGCAGCTTGTTTGACTGGAAATTTTCTGATCCTCCACACACTCGTGTCTTTCTTTCTGAGGCGGTCCACTCAGGAGTAGAACCCATCACATACGTGTCTCATGATGCTGAGGATGGTGCCTGGCAGTTCCTAGGCGACAGCATGGCGGGTGAGGGTAAGCCCGTGATCTCCTGTTTCCATCATCCGGTCGACAATGACCCAAGCCTCCAAGACTTGGCCGACCTGCCATTAGGCTGGTATGCGGTTCGGACGAAACGTGGAGAACCTTGGTCACGGCGACAACCGAGAGATCGAGGAATCAACGAAATGAAGCTGGGAGCTAAGAGCTAAGCGCTAAAGTGCTAAGAGGTAAAAGTTTCTTTAATAACCATTCCTGATTCCCTCCATAAATTGTTTCAATTTCCCCAGGGTCCGCATCAGATTTAGAGTGAACTATGGGACACCCGGCGCCAACCTGCGAGATTTCCCTTAGATGAGCACAGCAGCCACGTTGCGCACTGAACTTCGTGATCTCTACCTCAGCGAGACTGCGCGTATTCAACAGGACTTTGCCAGCACCGGGAACGGCCCTGCGGCAATCGCCGCGCGCACAGCTTTGGTTGAGCAGGTGCTTCTTCGATTGTGGAGCGAGGTGATCTGCTCCTGCGGGAGTGATCCGACAAATTTTGTGCTGATTGCTCTCGGCGGCTTCGGACGGAAGGCGTTGTTCCCGCATTCTGACGTTGACATCCTCTTCTTGCACGCGGATCGCAGCACGGAAGACGCATTGCGCGATCCGATTCGAAATTTCAGTCAGGAACTGTGGGACCTGCGCATGAAGCTGGGCCCCACCGCGCGCACGCTGGCGGAGTGCGACCGTTTCGATCCGCAGAACGTGGAGTTCACAATTTCGCTTCTCGATTGCCGTTACTTGGCCGGGGATCGCGAACTGTTCGAACGCTTGCACGAGAAGGTCCTGCCCAAGTTTTTTGTGCGAGAAGGGAACTACATCATTCAGCAGCTTGCCGAAGTCACGCGCTCACGGCATTCGAAGTATGGCAATACCGTCTTTCACCTGGAGCCGAATATTAAAGAAGCTCCGGGGGGCCTGCGTGATTACAACGTAGCCTGCTGGATGTCGCTGCTTTCAGCTATTGACCAGGATCGCCGCTGGCCGGCTGCGGAATCCTTGCTGTCCGATTCCACGCGGCAGCTACAGCCGGCGTTGCAGTTTTTAACTTCGGTCCGCACATTTTTGCACTATCGCCAGGGACGTGACGACAATATGCTCGCCTGGGAATCGCAAGATGAAGCTGCGGCCCGGCACATTGGCCTGAACGATTCCCCGCCCCTTGAGGCTGCAGCCTGGATGCGGATCTATTTTCGGCAGGCCCGCGCTTTGCACCATGAATGTTTACGCCTGCTTGAGTCTGTCCCGGCGGCGCGGTCTTCTCTTTATCGTACGTATCAGAACTGGCGGTCGCGGCTTTCGAATGCAGATTTTTCCGTGGTTGATAGTCTGATCTACCTGCAACAACCTTCCGCGGTGCGCGATCCCGAGCTGCTGTTCCGGATATTCAGTTTTGCAGCGCATCACGGTTTAAAGCCTGCTCTCTCCACCGAAACCAGAATTCAGCAGGTTCTGCCCGCGCTGGCTGAAACTCCTCCTTCAGGGCGGGATAGCTGGCGCTATCTGCAGTCAGTATTGGTTGAGCCCCAAGCAGCTGATGCATTGCGCGCCATGCATTCGCTGGGTCTGCTAACAATTTTGCTGCCTGAGCTCAAGCTGATCGATTCCCTGGTGGTGCGAGACTTTTATCATCGTTTCACCGTGGATGAACATTCCTTCCTGGCCATTGAATGCCTGCATCGCGCCCAGCATGCGAATTCTGAGTGGGACCAGAGATACGGTCGCCTGCTGGAAGAGCTGGAAAGACCGGAACTGCTTTATTTGGCGCTTCTGCTACACGATGTCGGCAAGGGAGTGCCCGGCGATAGTCATTTGATTGCCGGCCTCGAAATTGCGCAGAAGTGCATGCAGCGGCTCCAACTGGATCAAGCTGCACGCGAGACGATCTCGTTTCTGATTGCGAGCCATCTGGAAATTTCTGCGACTTTGCGCCGCGACATTTACGATCCCGGTACCGTACAGGCGTTTTGCGATAAAGTGGGCACGCCCGAGCGGCTCAAGCTGCTGGCCCTGCTTACCTACGCCGACATCAAGGCCGTGAATCCCGAGGCGCTGACCCCGTGGAAAGCTGAGAATGTATGGCAGCTGTACATTTCGGCCTCGAATTGTCTTAGCCGTACGGCGGACCAGCGGGTGCATCCCGACCAAGAGCAGGATGAATCTATTGCGCGTCTCCAGGCAATGATCCCGCAATCGGCAAAGAAGCTGAAATCTTTTCTGGAAGGCTTGCCTAAACGTTATTTGCGCACATTTCGAGCTGAGGAGATATTGCAGCACCTGGAGATGACAGGGCGTCTATCTGCCGACCCGGCTCAACTGCAGCTGGTTCGCGGTAGGCATTGGTATGAACTGTCCGTTGTGACAAATGACAGACCATTCCTGTTTGCAAAAATTGCGGGGACGCTAGCAGCCTGGGGAATGAACATCGTAAAGGCGGACGCATTTTCCAACGCCGCCGGCGTGGTGGTTGATACCTTTTATTTCACTGACCGTTTTCGCACGCTTGAGCTCAACCGGCCCGAATGGGAGCGCTTTCAACGCAGCGTTTCCGACGTGCTTACTGGGGAGGTCGACCTGGACGGCATGCTTCGCGACCGTATGCGCTCCGAAGAAAAAAATGGCGCCAAAGTTAAAATTCAGACTTCCATAGAGTTCGATGACGAATCTTCAGCCAGCAGCACTCTCGTGCAAATCGTAGCCCAGGATCGCCTTGGGCTGCTGCATCGCGTCTGTTCGCGTTTTGCACATCATGGCTGCAACATAGAAATCGCCCTCATCGACACCGAAGGTCAAATGGCGATCGATGTTTTTTATCTCACCTCCGAAGGAAAGAAGCTTTCTGCTGAGAAGCTTTCGAAACTTAACGACGATCTGCTCGAAGAATTGCAAGCAGCCTGATTCGCGTTTACGCTGAAATAGCCCAAGCACCTCAGATTTGCATCCAAGAACTATCTGAGGAGGAACAATGCGCAAAAACCGTGAAACCGAAGGCCACCCAAAGGGCAATGAAGCTGCGCCGGATGAGTTGGGAAATGATCCCCGGCAAGTTGGGTCGGATAGCGCGGGGCAATCGGGAGATGCTCAGCGGCTTTCAACCACAGAAGACATGGATAACGAGAGTGTCGAGGAGTTGGTAGAAACCGACCAGGCACTTGAGGCGGCGCGGGTCGAGGGCCTTGAAGATGCTGCCGACCATCCCGAGCGTCCGGTGCACACGCATGAAGAATATGGCCGCCCGGACGATCTGCCGCCCGCTAGATTTTCTGACAGAAAAAAGGCGTCGTAGGCTGGTTGCGACTTATGGCTCCGGCCAGGTTCCAGAGATGCGAGAACGTACGAGGAATCGTTCGCCGGAGCATCTTGATGAAGTTTCTGCTGATTTCACTTTTCTCGCTGTTTCCCCCTACTCTTTCGGCTCAAGAGTTCTCTTGTCCGTCCGGCCGTGGGGACATCATGAAATATTTCGTAATGGACCGGGAGAAGAGGTCCAACCATTTCGTTGACGGAAAACCTAATCCAATTTACACGCAGGTTTTCCCTAACATTGACTTTGCGGGTCAGGGCTACTGGTTTTGGCTAAAAAGCCCCAAGGCGCATGGATTTGATGTGAAATCGTTCGACGAGAAATATGTGTACATGCGCTCCACGGAACTGGAATGGAAGGACAACAGTTCATTCAAACGTTTTGAGCACGATCTGCCGATTGCGGAGCGCTGTATAGGGGAGGGTGAACCCGGACGGGAGATCAAGGTTTTGAATACCCGCTTCGACTATTTCTCCTCGTGCCGCCCGTACAAATCCAGCAGCGTTGGTACTGCTGTGAACGACCTCGACGCACCTGTTCAAATGGGTGCTGGCGGAAACATTGGAAGGCTCTGGACGCGGGTCCTTCACTACCACTACAACTGCGATAAAACTTTCAAAAACTGCAAAGATGAGGAGCAGTTCTATTTGGGCAACGGGTATGGACTATGGCAATGGAAACACTTCAGGGATGGTACGGAAATAAAATCTGCTTTAATAAATGTGTTTCGGGACGGTCGGCCTACTGCTATGCTTCCTTGCCAGCAGAGTTACCGCTGAGCGGGTAGTCCTTTCTATCACTCATTTTCTTCCAGAAGCCGGCCCAACGTAGCTTTGTGTTTCTCCGATTCTCTTGTCTTTTTCTTGCCATCCGGCACAACCTGGCCTGGGCGCGGTTCGCCGATCTTTTCTCGCGCTAGCGCCTTCACTGCAGTAACTGCCCGAAATACTTTCTTCTTTTTTGTTTTCGCCATTGCTCTGGAGAGTTTAGCCTACTCCGACCATTTCGCTGCATGCCGGCTCCTGTGGAATAATCGAGAGAGCAAGCGGAGAAGCGATGGAAGAACGCGAGTTTTTTGATGAACATTCGGAGAAGAAGCAAGCCACATTGAACTGTCCCCACTGCCACCAAGCGGCAGATTACGAAGTGACGTGGCTGGTGCGCACCAGGAAAAAACAGCTGCCTCGGCACGCCGATGAGCGCGACCGCGCCCGCTTCGCCAAAGCCAAATCGTACATGCTGCGCAAAGACGATGTCATGGGCTGCAAGAACGTTCGTTGCCGCAAGCGCTTCGAAATCTCCGGCCTGCAATCGGTAGTCTTTACCGAATAGTAGCTTCCGATTTTCCGCGAATCAGCTCTATGTCCTTAAGAGCTTTTGCGCAGGCAACACTTCTGCTGTTATCAGCTTCTCAGAATGTCCGCTGCTTCGCGCGTCCGAGAAGGAGTACACAATGCAGCTCGCCAGCCCAGCTTTCCAGCAGGGAAGCGAAATTCCCAGTTACTACACCCGCGACGGCGAGGACGTCTCTCCTGAGCTTTCATGGAAAGATGCTCCTTCGCAAACGAAATCTTTCGTGCTGGTAATGCACGATCCTGATGCTCCGATGTTGGGCGGATTCACGCACTGGGTGCTTTACAACGTTCCCGCGGAGGCTGGTCACCTGAAAGAGAACATTCCCACTGAAGAGCGGATTTCGGGCACTGGACTGCAAGGAAAAAATGACGCCGGCAAGATCGGCTATGTGGGGCCCGCACCGCCATCTGGAATCCATCGATATTTCTTCCGGCTGTTCGCGATTGACAAAATGCTGGATCTGGCTCCGGGTGCGACGCACAAGCAGGTGAGTGCGGCGGTCAAAGGGCATATTCTGGCCCAAGCGGAGCTTATGGGAACCTACGAGAAAAAATCAGAGCGGGCCGCATAAGCAGAAAGCCGGCGGCTAGTTTCCGCAAACTTCGCGAATAAAAAGTCAACGGCTCTCTTCGCAACGCGCCGGAATCGAACTCTAGAACACTCCGGTCATGGGTTGTGCCGAACCGGCCGCACCGGGGAAGGTCTTCACACCAAGCGCTTCCAGCAGGGTCTTGAGCGTATTCTGGTGCTGATACAAGGTGGTTGGCTTGCTGCCGCCCTTAACCTTGGGTCCGATGACAACTGCTGCTACGTGTCCGCCGCCATGGGTTGTGTCCGAATCCACGCTTTCATCGAAGAGAATTACCAAGATCCCGTCCTTCTGAAAGGTTGGGCTGGAGATCAGCGGCGCGATGTTGGTCTTCAGCCACCCATCGGCTTGCGTCAGCGTGCCATCGTGGGCGTCGTCGTTCAGATTCGGCACGATGAACGAGAACTGGGGCAGAGCGTTATTGGCAAGATCCTTTGAGAACTGCGTAAACGGCACGAGGTTGTTCTTCTCGCTGCTGTTGGCAACATCTGAGAAGAAAGCGAGCGGGTTATGCCTCTTGACGTAGGAACCTGAACCGCAGCCCGTGTATCCCACGGAGGGCAAGCTTTCAGCGTAAGATTTCCAGGTCTTCCCGGAGGTCAGCAAATGCCGGACGACATTGTCGTTCGTGATGGTGCTGCAAAACCCGTCGTTATTGGTAATGATTGCCCCCGTAGTCATCATGAAGTAGTTGCCAATCGACGGATGGGTGTTAGCGTAGTACTGGGTCGCCAGCCCATACTTGGAGGCCAGGCTGTTCAAGTAGGGCATGGAAGAGCTTCCGATGACGCTTGAGTAGCTGTGGTTCTCCTCCACAAGGAGGAATACGTGACTGCTGGCTGGGACCGATGTGGTTCCGCCGGAAACCGTGATGGTGATTGGCGTTTTGGAGGCACCGCCGCATTTATCCCATTCTTGGATCTCGGTGTAGTAGGTGCCAGCGCTTAAGGATAGATAGGTGTTAAGACTTGCACCTGGGACCGTATACGCAAGAACGTAGGGCGCGGTGTATATACCCATTGAGGAAACGCCAGCGGAGCAAGTGGTTGTGGCGCTCGCCACAAAGTGCACAGGTGTGGAGTCGGTACTGCCACTGCCAGGGGAAGAAACTGACACCCCGGCGAATGCGCACACGGATAGCATAAGCAAGCAAAATAGCGTTTTCAATTGGAACTCCAGCTTTGTCGATTGGCTCTCGTCTGAGCAATCAGCAAGAACTACATGGTGGTAGTACTGCTGGCTAGACCGGAGCAGAATTGACGTTGACTGTACTGAAGCAACTACTCTGGTTCAAGATTACCGAGGAATAGTTAGGGCAAGGCAAGTAGGGGTGGTTTGCAGCAGTGAAGAAGCTCAGGCAGGAATGTAGTTGAGCGGTTTCTCATCCAGCAAAAGTTGAGTGGCCTGCACTCGCGGATGAGAATGGAACCAACCCTGCACCACACCCTCGGCCAGAAAATTGGCGATCGCCAGCAGGCTCATGCCTTGGTGGTGGGCCATCCAGCAGCGGATCAATTCGTATTCGTGGCGCCAGAGGCGGTCGCGCGAAGCGGTGTAATCTGCGGATTCGTAAAAGCCGTAATCTCCAAACCATCCGTCGTGCGCCATACGCCGTAGGTTTTCAAGAGCGGATTTCGGCGTTGTATTGAGCGCCAGGAAGGTAGAGTAGGGCGAAATGACCAGTCCCTTCACCTCGCTGTGGAATATGGCGAGTTGAGGAATGCCAAACGCGTGATACCCGTAACTTCCTGCTGCATCGCGAGTGGCGTACGACGATTCCGAGATACCCCAGGGAATGCGCTTCGACGCTGTGAACTGCTGTTGTGAAATTACTGCGCCCAGCTGCGAACGGTCGAGCAGAGTGCCGGGATAACTCTTCATCCAGATCGCCGGCATCATGTACTCGAACATAGTGCCTGTCCAGGAGACCAGAACAGCCCGGCCATGGTCTGTGACACGCGTGCGCGAGAGCAGGAACCATGTCTCCTGCGGTATTTCGTCTTTCGCGATGGCAACAAAGGACGCAGTGCGCGCCTCCGAAGCCAGCAGGTCATAGCATGCATCATGGAGGATTTTTTCTCCGCCATCGAACCCGATTGAGAGCAACTTGCGGCGCGGACTCCACAGGAAGCCGAACTCTATTTCATCGGCCAGTTTGCCAGCATCAGCGGAGATTCTCTGGAGTTCATGGACCAGGCGCATGGCATCCACGCGCGCGCCCGAAACCATGGAAAGCAGTCGTTGCAACAGCAAGCGGCGAGGAGTCTGCTCTTTCCCTTGAGCAGTATTGGCTGAAGGCAAATTTTCGATCGCGCGCTGAAGTCGGGATGCAAACCTGCCCAGTGCTTCGGGGAGTGTCTTGAGGGGCAGGTTGGCTGCGGGCAACTCCAGGGTAGGATCGTTTCTCAGTTCGGCGAAATCCAGCAGCATCCACGGTGTCAGGCGGACCACAGACTGCCGAAATTGTTGAAGACGTTGAAGCGCTTGCAAGCTGAACCATCTGCGGTCGTTTGTTTTACCCTGTTTAGTTTGATCTTGTTCAGTCTGGCCGCCGACAGTTTCGCCCCTGTCTTGTGCCGCAGAAATTCGCTCCAGCGCCCTTTGGGGAAAACGTAAGAGTAGCTGTCCCCAATCTTGACCCCGTGATTTTCTTCGGATCCTGCGAAACAAAGCCCGTGAAAAAGCTTTCAAGTCTGTAAGAACGCCCAGGTGATCCAGAAAACCTTCAGCTATCTGCGGGCGAAGGGCTGGACGGTCCAGAATTTGCAGGCAGCCCTGCTGCAGCGTCCACAGCGATGCAACCAGGTTTCCGCTATCGACCGATGATACAAAGAGAGGGGGCAAGGGCTGGAGCGTGCGCGTGTCATACCAGTTGTAAAGATGGCCACGGTAGCGCTGCATATTCCGCAAAACTTTCAGCGTCTTGGCGGTTAAATCAACAAATTCCTGGGGCGTCAGATACCCGAATTCGCAGGCCACTTGGCGTGCGTTCAAGAGTAACCCTATATTTGTCGGGGAAACGCGGGCTGCGACCACGAACGGTTCTTCCTGAACATTATCTGGAATGAGCCAATTGTGTTCGTGGGTGCTGAATTCGGCAAAGTAACGCCAGGTGCGGGTTGCGGCACGGCGTAAGAAGACTTTGTCTTTGTCTGAGGCTTCGGTATCAGAAAGCTGGGGCGGCCGGTTCAGCCAGACCGAGACCAGTTTGCTGCCGCCCCACAGAATAAGAATCGGCAGGGCAGAGAAGAACGCCGGGCGTCTGACCAAGTAAACCACAGTCGCGAGAAAGACAGTGATTAGCGGCATCCAGTCGAGATAAACATCTACCGGTGTGCGCCTATGGCCGCCAACCTCCGCCTCCGCAGCCGTCTCCCACTCCAGCAGTCGCTGGCGGGTGAACATGCGGCGGACCAGCGTCCGCACGACGGCATCCATCGAAACCAGCATCTGGTGCCCAAGAAAGACAAGGCTCAGGAAGACGTTGAAATTTGCTATGAACAAGGTGCGCAGCGCATCGCGAGCAATCGCCATCTTCCTGTCCGCGGCGGAGCGGACGAGGTTGAAAAAGAACTCAAACCATACGGGAACAAAAAGGATGCAGATGGCGGCGATAGTCCAATTTCGAGCTGAGACGGGCAAAACCAGCCAACTAAGAAGAAACAGCAAGAAGGTCGCGGGTTCAACCAAACTGCGGCGCAGATTATCGAGGATCTTCCATTGCGAGACCAGGGAAATTGGATTCACAACTCTCCGCCCGGTCTCATCTGTTACGCGTGACAACAACCAGCCGGTGATCTGCCAGTCGCCGCGCAGCCAGCGGTGCTTGCGGCGGTTGTAAGCGCTGTAATGGGAGGGATAATCCTCCACTACTTCTATGTCGGTTACCAAGCCCGCGCGGGCATATGCGCCTTCGATCAGGTCGTGACTGAGCAGCGCGTTTTGCGGGAACCGATGCTCCAGAACGCGCTGCACCACGGCAACTTCGTAAATACCTTTGCCGGCAAAAATTCCCTCGCCGTAAAGGTCTTGATACACATCGGAGACCGCGTGCGTATAAATATCCATTCCGGTTTGTCCGGAATAAATGTTTGCTAGCCGTGATCGAGAAGCACTTTGCACGCTCACTCGAACGCGCGGCTGCAGAATTCCATAACCAGCAACCACTATGTTCTTTTCAGGATCGATAATTGCCTGATTGAGGGGATGCGCCAGGGTGCCGATCAACCGTTGCGCCGAGCCGCGTGGCATTTCGGTGTCAGCGTCAAGCGTGATAACAAAACGTACCTCCTGCAGCACCGAAAGGTCGCCCGCCTTTACCGGGAAACTGTCGTAATTGCCGGTCAATAGCCGATTCAAGTCCATCAGCTTGCCCCGCTTGCGCTCCCATCCCATCCACACTTTTTCGCGCGGGTTATAAACGCGATGTCGATGCAGTAACAGGAAAGAACCCATCTTTTGGCCGGAATATTTTTCGTTGAGCTCCTTGATCAGCTTGGCGCACAAATCCACCAGCGGATCATCTTCGTTCGAGGGCACTGCGGAATCGGCAAGATCGGTCAGCAGGGCAAAGTGCAGGTTCGGATCATGATTGCCGAGATAACGGACCTCGAGGTCCTGCACCAGATGCTCAACTTGCTTCGGATTCAAGAGCAGTGCCGGAACTGCAACCAGACTGGTGCAGTCGTCGGGAATGGCTTTGGAGAAATCCAGCTTCGGTAAAATCTCCGGACGCAACAGCGCCGTAGTCAAGTAATTCATGACTTGCACTGCGCTTTGTGAGGACGGCAGCAGCAAAAGCAACATTGCAAAGAGGATCATCGCAGGCGGCGTATTGGTGCTTGTAAGTAAAAGCACGATCGCTGACATGATCCCGAAGGTAAGCACCTCGATGCCGGGAAGGTAGAACTCATCCGGATGAGCGCGGAGGAAATGCCTGACTTGCCAACCGAACGGCGGCTGGAAACCAACTCTCGCGCCCAACTGCTCTTGTCCCGGACCTACGAGGTAATACCCAATGTGAGACTGCCGCTGTACTTGGCGCGGATCACTCAACTGTTGCTTTTCGGCATTACGGGCCAATGCCAAGGCCGCCTGCGCAACTTCCATTTCAGTGGAATCGGAGTTTTCGGCGATTGTGACCACGCGGGCGCGATAAAAATCGCGGCTATCAAAATCCATCCGTGAGTAAGCACCGGCCGGATCGTCACGCAGGACCTTGTCGAACCCAACCTGGGTGTCGAGCACGTCTTTCCAGTGCAGTTGGCTGATCTCGCGAAGACTACGCACGCACACGCCGACTTTTTGCGGGACCTCAGGATTTTCGATACATTTGTGACCGCGCGCCGCAATCTGTTCCAGCAACACCAGCTCGAGGGAAGGGATTAGCGCCCAGAGTTCGCCGAACTTGAGAACTGTCGAGTGCTGATATGCACCGGTGTACGCGGTGAACGCTGCTTCACTGAACTCAAAATCCACCGCGTGGAGAAAAGCCTCTGCGACCCCGGCGGCTCTGGGAATAGTGCTGCCGCGGGGAGTACGCACGTGCGGCAAGCGGCTCAAAGATTTGAAGGCCTTTTTAGTGGTTTCTAAATGCGACCAGAGCAGAGTGGTGTTTTCCCGCAACCAGCGGTGATCGTCGCTTTCCGAATCGCTGCGCGCGGCTCTGCTGACTTTTTCCAGCAAAGGACGCAGCACTGCCGCCATCGCGTTCCAGCGGACGGTAAAAAATGGAGACGATTGAACACTGGGGTTCCACGCCAGCAGCCCAGCAAGCTCTTCTGCTTTGCGCCGCAAGTCCGCGAAGTCAGGGGCTGAAGCATTCGCGCCTTGTGGCACGCGTTCAACTTCGGATTCAATCAACTCGATGTGCGTGTTCTGGGGCATTGGTATCAGCGATAGCTGGCAGCTTGCAGTTCGAACATCTCGGCATAACGGCCGCCCATGTGCGTGAGCTTGTCGTGAGTTCCTTCCTCGACGATCCGGCCGCTTTCAAGTACTACGATGCGGTCCGCCATACGCACGGTTGAAAAGCGGTGTGAGATGAACAATGCCATCTTTCCGGCCGTGAGTTCCGCGAAGCGCTGAAATACCTGGTACTCGCTGCGCGCGTCGAGCGCGGCCGTAGGTTCGTCAAGAATCAACAATTGTGAATTCCGCAGGTAAGCTCGCGCCAGCGCGATCTTCTGCCATTCACCGCCGGAGAGATCAACGCCACCCTCGAAGCGGCGTCCGAGCATTTGTTCAAATCCAGCCGGAAGTCTTCCGATTACTTCATCCGCCATGCTCTTTTGCGCGGCAGCCTTCAGCAGAGGAATATCCATTACTTCTTCGATTTTTCCGACCGCGATATTCTCTCGCGCTGTCATCTCGTAGCGCATGAAGTCCTGGAAGATCACACCGATTTCGCGGTATAAGTCTTCGAGTGTGTACTCGCGAAGGTCCACTCCATCCAGCAGAATTTGCCCTTCGGTGGGATCGTACAGCCGGGTTATGAGCTTCACGATTGTAGTCTTGCCCTGACCGTTCTCCCCGATCAACGCAACCCGCTCCCCTGGGTGTAAATGGAAATTCAAATGATCGATGACCCGGCGCTCGTTGCCGGGATATTGGAAGCTAACGTTGCGGAATTCGAATCCCTGCCGGATAGGACGCGGAGCTGGCAAAGCATTGGGCTTGGACTGAATTGTGGGTTTCATATCGAAGAACGCGAGCAGGTCGGTCAGGAACAAAGCCTGATCGGCAATTCCCGAAAGCGTTGAGAAGACCTGTTGGATGGTGCTGCTGGCCTGCATAATCGCGGTGATCAGGAAGTAAAAGGTGCCGATACTCAGCCTGCCGGCTACCGTGCGCCAGATCACATACGCATAAGCACCGTAATATCCGCCGGTGCTGATAATCGATAAAACCGACCCGATTCCGAGCCGCTTTTTCGCCAGGTCAACATCCTGCTGATAAATAATGTCGGAAAGCTTGGCGAAGCGCTGGGTAAAAAAATCCGCGAGATTAAACAGCTTTAGCTCTTTTGCCGCTTCCCTGGTAGCGCCCGCTTGGCGTAAATAATCAAGCTGCCGTTTGATAGGAGTCTGGCGAAAATTCTTCGCGTAACCGAGAAATGCAAAGTGAGTCTCGCCAAGAAATGCGGGCAGCACTGCCGCGATCAACAGCAGCATCAGCCAAGGTGAATAGAACATCACCGCGACCGACCATCCCACCGCAGTGATGAGCTGCAGTTCCAACCGTCCGATTGACTGGATCATGACCAGTCGGTCTGTCGCTTGAACCCGGGCGCGCTCCAGCCGGTCGTAAAAGATAGGATCTTCGTAAGCGATCACGTCCAGCTCGGACGCGTGCTTCATCACTTGAATGCTGACGTGGCGCGTGTATTTATTGGCCAGCAAGGCGTCGGCGTAATCCATCATTCGCCCGACAATCCCGCTCAGAACGGCGAGGCAAAATTCGGCGAGCACAAACCACCAGAGTCGTTCTGGAACCGACTGGTGAGTCTTAATGGCGTTGTTAACGATGTCGATGATCAGTTTCGCGACATACGTAAGCGCGATCGGCAGCAGCGCAGCCACAATGCGGGCAACGATGCCGAAGGTGACCACGCCCGGCCCCGAATGCCAGACGATTTTTAGCACCGGAGGGACGTTGCGGAGCGCCGAGAGACGCTCCTGCCAACTACTCCAAAAGGTTTCTTTTTCTGACATTTGGCCGAGTCCTGGCCCGGTCTAGCGTACTGCCGCGCAAGTCTGCACCAGAGATGCCGAAAAGCAGGGCAGAGGTTTGATCCCGCCGCTTTTGCCCCCGCGAAGTAGAGGGAACCCCAGAAAGCCGTTCATCAGCACAAACCTGAACGCATAGCCCTGCAACACGCCAATTATAAGTTCCACTTGAATTTTCAGGTGGGGAATCGGCTAAGCCTTTCGTCCTAATTAGCTTGGTCCGGCACCGCGAATTTAGCAATTTCGCCCGGAGATGGTGGAAATTTTGCCGGGTCATGTACCACTGTCACTTTTTTCTCAATTTCACCGCTTGCGAATCAGCAACTCTGCCCCATAATTGTTGTGACCACCAGCTACGATGTTTTCGACCCGCCGTCAATTCCTTCGCGTGGCAATGACCGGGGCCGCAGCTCTTCCCTTAGCCGGGAAGATGGTTGGCTCCGATCTGCTCACCGCTCCTACTGACCTCCCGGCCAGCGATGCCCTTTTGCTCAATGAGATCGAGCGCAGCGGTTTCGAATTTTTCTGGAACGAAGCAAATCCGGAGACCGGCTTGGTGCTCGATCGCGCTAATGCCAGTGGCGGTAGCTCGTGTGATTTCTCAAGCATTGCGGCTACCGGCTTTGGTCTTACGGCATTGTGCATCGGTCATGAGCGAGAGTACCGTTCGCGCAGCCAGATCGAACAGCGAGTAGCGCAGACTCTGGACTTTGTTTCCCGCCACGTTCCTACGGAACACGGCTTTCTGTATCACTTTCTGGATCCGACAACTGGCAAGCGCGCCTTGCACTCTGAAGTCTCGCCCATCGATACTGCCATTCTGCTCTGCGGAGTCCTGACCTGCCGCGAGCACTTCCGCGACGCTCACATTAGGCGTGACGCAACGACGATCTATAGCAGGATCGAATGGCCATGGGCCCTGAACGGTGGAAAGACATTCGCAACCGACTGGACGCCAGAGAGGCATTTTAGCCGTGTGCGCTGGGATTCATATTGCGAATCGATGATGCTGTACTTGTTGGCCATAGGTTCGCCTACGCACCCTGTTCCAGCGGGGTGCTGGAATGCGATACACCGTCCGAAGATGGTCTATCGTGGCCATCAATATATCTCCGGTCCAGATCCGCTTTTTGTTCATCAGTTTTCTCATGCCTGGTTTGACTTCCGGTCGAGGCATGACGACTACGCGAATTACTTCGAGAACTCAGTCATTGCGTCATTGGCGCATCGTGAATTCTGCGAAGAGTTGAGCCAACGTTTTCCGTGTTATTCGAAGGACGTTTGGGGAATCAGTGCTTCTGAATCCAGCGCCGGGTACGTGGCTTGGGGTGGTCCTCCATTCATAGGTCCGATTGATGGAAGCATTGTTCCGGCCGCGTCGGCAGGATCGTTACCATTCCTTTATCGCGAATCGATGACAGTATTACGGAACTTGCGACGCTATTATGGAAACCAGATCTGGAGGGAATACGGCTTTGTGGATGCGTTCAATCCGCTTACCGGCTGGGTCAGCCGTGACGTGATCGGCATCGACGTGGGAATTACGATGCTAATGGCCGAAAACGCCCGCTCACAGTTTGTGTGGAACACCTTTATGCGCAATCCAGAAGCTCAGAATGCCATGGAGCTTGCCGGGTTCCTTCCTGACGGTTTTGAAGTGCCCGCCATGGCGTAGCACATTCCACCCCTACTGCAGTACTGAATCCACCTCAGTTCACTGCCTTGTAGGGCCAACTTTCAGCTCGCTCCAGCCCAACCGGCCAGTAGTTTAGGTCGTCTCAAGTGACTGGCCCGTCGTGTTAGCGTTTAGTTCTTTTTGGTCTTACAATGCCCTAACGAGTTAATTCCATGAATGCTGCAGTCGCGCAGGAGCTTTGGAAGGGCCAAACCATTGACGAAAAATTTCCCCTGCTTGAATGGCTGGGTGGATCGGCGCATAGCGCCGTCTTCCGCACCCAGTTGCCGGGATCCTCAAGTCAACCGGCAGCCATCAAGCTGATTCGCGCGGAGCGCCCTGACGCTGCTCAGCAGATCGCCTGCTGGCGCGCATTAGTAGCCTTGTCACATCCCAATCTGCTGCGGGTTTTTCATGCCGGTCATTGCCAGATGAGCGGAGTGCCGTGGCTTTATGTGGCGATGGAACTCGCGGAAGAAAACGTGGACCAGGTACTGCCAGTGCGTCCACTGTCGGTGACCGAGGTGGCCGAGCTGCTTCCGCCGGTGCTTGACGCTCTCTCTTTCCTTCACGCACAGGGCCTGGTGCATGGTCGGATCAAACCATCTAATATCTGCGCTATCAAGAATCAATTGAAGCTCTCAACAGATAGCGTTCATCCCGCGAACCTGGTGTTGAAGCCATATTCCTTGACCGCTTTCGACGCACCCGAGTCCGAAGCCGGCAATGTTTCAGTTGCGGCGGATGTGTGGTCACTCGGAATGACGCTGATAGCTGCCTTCGACCAGCGGCCACTCACCTGGAGCAGGTCGAATACTTTAGATCCGGTGGTGCCGAAGTCGATTCCGGCACCGTACGGCCGGATCGCGCACGACTGCCTGCGGATGAGCCCGGCGGAAAGATGTTCACTGGCACAGATCAAAGAATTGTTGCATCGGGAGGCGCCCCTCCCGAAGCCGCCCATTCCTAAGGCGACAAACCGCAAAACATTCCTAACGCCCTTGGTAGCAGTGCTTGCTTTGGGTGCCGTGATGGTGGGCGTAAAATTAAGACACGCGACTCCCAGACAGCCTGCGCCGGTAGCTCCGCCCGCCACCACCAAGCAGCAACCAGCCGAGCAGCAACCGACCGAAAGCGCGCCAAGGGAAAAGCCGACCGCATATTCTGCTCGATCGGGCGCGGTCGCTAAATCGCAGGCGAAAAGCCCAGCCAAATCACCTGTGAAGGTTGTGAACTCTGCGCCTGAAGCACAGGGCGTCGTTAATCAAGTTCTTCCGCAGGTCCCTCTCAGCGCCCGCGAGACGATCCATGGAAAAGTCAGAGTGAAAGTTCGAGTCGCCGTCGGTCCGAACGGGGAAGTCTCCGCGGCAAATCTCGTCGCTCCCGGTCCCAGCCGGTACTTCGCTCGATTAGCCCTTGAGGCATCGCGGCAATGGAAGTTCCAGCCGGCAGGAGTGGACGGCCAAGGTGCGCCTGCGGAGTGGCTGCTCGAATACAGGTTTGGACGAAGCTCAACGGAAGTGACTCCAGTTGCTGCCCGTTAACGACTCTCAGCATCAGCGCACGGTGCACCTTCCAGGCTAACCCTAAGCAGCCCTTACCATGCTAGCCTCCATAAAGGGCGGTTGTTGGGGGAGGAAGATTGCGACGTCTTTGTTTGGCTGTGACGCTGGCGATGGCCGCGACGGCAATCGGCTCTGCACAAGACTTCAACCAACGGGGTAAAAACGAAGTCGCGGGAACCTTCGGCCGCACCTTCGTTAGCGACCAGAGCGTCCCAAATTCAGGCCTGGCTAATTCCATCATCAATCACGGCGCGGGATTTTCCTTCGAGGTAAATTACGCGCGAATCCTGCGTAGATCTGATTGGGCAGATTTGGCCATTGAGCTCCCCGTAATTCTTAATCCCGATGAAGACCTGCATTACTTCGCGAATCAAATTCCGCAGGGCTACAGCTCCATCTTCATCACACCGGCAGCACGAGTCCGGCTTTTTCCCGAAGTTGCGTTCTCGCCGTGGGTGACATTCGGGAGCGGCCTCGGCCATTTCCAGGCGAGCAGCAGCCTCGTTTTCGGCGGTAACAACACGGGCGGTCGCAGCGAAACCACGGGGGTCTTGCAGGGCGGGGCCGGATTAGATGTCCACATA
>Ga0070717_10000705_pt1 | contig 21631 bp, 24 predicted proteins | sample LARL113metaG_FD_71366 | JGI IMG/M metagenome (GOLD analysis project Ga0070717, IMG submission 71366) | Corn, switchgrass and miscanthus rhizosphere microbial communities from Kellogg Biological Station, Michigan, USA - LAR L11-3 metaG | ecosystem: Host-associated > Plants > Roots > Rhizosphere ...
CGGTGGCGGCAGGCAGGCCGCGCCTGAGCCGGGGCAGGCGCGTCAGCCTGCCCGGCGTCCACGAACTGCTCCGCCCCGCTATCCGTGACCAGGCCGCCCACGACGGCCGCCAGGCCAGTGGCCGGGAAACGCACCCGCAGAAGATCACCGTGTACCTGTCCGCTGATGAACTGCTCGACCTGGAACGCGCCCGCCTCACCCTGCGTGCCCGTGGCCTGAGCGTGGACCGGGGCAGGATGGTGCGTGAGGCGATCGCCGCGCTGCTGGCTGACCTGGATGCAGGGGTGGAATCGAGCACGCTCGCCCGGCGGCTGCGCGAATCCGCCGCGAGCTCTGAGGGCGATCAGGCGCCAGCGGGAATAACCCCGTGATCGCAGCAGTGGAGAGGGACGGGGAGGTGGGCGGGGAGCCGGGGGGCACCCCGGGCAGCCCCGCAGGCTTCGAGGTGCACCTCGACGTGTTCGAGGGGCCGTTCGACCTGCTCCTCGGGCTGATCTCCAAGCACAAACTGGACATCACCGAAGTGGCCCTGTCCCAGGTCACCGACGAGTTCATCGCCTACATCCGGGCCAGGGCCGACTCGTTCGACCTGGACCAGGCGAGCTACTTCCTCGTCGTCGCGGCGACCCTGCTCGATCTCAAGGCCGCCCGGCTGCTGCCCGCGGGCGAGGTCGAGGACGAAGAGGATCTTGCCCTGCTCGAAGCCAGGGATCTGTTGTTCGCCCGTCTCCTTCAGTACCGCGCCTACAAGGAGGTCGCCGGCCTGTTCGCGGGCCAGATGGCGGCCCAGGGCCGCCGGTTCGCCCGGCGGGTCCCGATGGAGCCGCGGTTCGCCGGCCTGCTGCCCGAGGTGCTGCTCGGCCTCGGCCCGGGCGAGTTCGCCCGGATCGCCGCCGTCGTGCTCGCCCCCCGCCCGGCACCGGTGGTCTCCACCGAGCACATCCACATGCCCAAGGCCAGCGTTGCCGAGCAGGCCGCGATCCTGGCCGAACGGCTGCGCCGGTTGCACCGGGCCACGTTCCGGCAGCTTGTCGCCGACTGCGCCGGCACCTTCGAGGTGGTGGCCCGGTTCCTCGCGGTGCTCGAGCTCTACCGCGAGGGTAACGTCGTCCTTGAACAGGCGGAGCCGCTCGGGGACCTCTACGTGACCTGGTCGCCCGGTGCGCCCGCGGCCGCCGCGGGCGTCGGCGAGGAAGAAGACGGTTAAACAGACCATGCTTAACGATGGCGACGGGGTGCTCATCACCGAAAGCGAACCTGGTCCCAGCCTGGAGGCCTGCCTGGAGGCGATCCTCCTCGTCGTGGACGAGCCGGTCGCCGAGGTGGTCCTCGCCCAGGTGCTGGAGCGGCCCAGGGACGAGGTATCCCGCGCCCTGACCGGGCTGGCCGCGTCGTACGACGAGCTGCGCCGCGGATACGACCTGCGCCAGGTGGCGGGCGGGTGGCGGTTCTACACCAGGGAGGAATGCGCCCCGGTGGTGGAGCGCTTCGTCAGGGACGGGCAGGAGGTGCGGCTCACCCAGGCGGCGCTGGAGACCTTGGCGGTGGTCGCCTACCGCCAGCCGGTCAGCCGGTCGCGGGTCTCCGCGGTCCGCGGGGTCAACTGCGACGCGGTGATGCGCACGCTGACCCTGCGCGGCCTCGTCGAGGAGGCCGGTACCGAGCACGAGACCGGCGCGATCCTGTACCGGACCACCAGCTACTTCCTTGAGCGGCTGGGCCTGGCCAGCCTCGAGGAACTGCCCGACCTCGCGCCGTTCCTCCCCGATCAGGTCGAGGATGCCGCCGAATCGATCGGGGAGACCGTCGATTCCGTCGGGGAGGCCACCGGTTCCGGCGATGACCAAGGCGCGTGACCGCAGGCCCCCGCCCGACGAGGGCGAGGAGGAGCGTGACTCGCTGACCGACGTTCCCGGCGGGGTCCGGCTGCAGAAGGTGCTGGCCGCCGCGGGCCTGGGGAGCCGGCGGTATTGCGAGGAACTGATCGGCGAAGGCCGGGTGCAGGTCGACGGCGAGACGGTGCGCCGCTACGGTGCCCGGGTCGATCCGCAGCATCAGGTGATCCGGGTCGACGGCCTGCGCATCCCGTCCCGCCAGGATCTGGTGTACCTGGCGCTCAACAAGCCCGCCGGGGTGCTCACCACGATGTCCGACGACCGGGGCAGGCGCACGGTCGGCGACCTGCTCGGCGACCATCCGGAACGGCTCTACCACGTGGGCAGGCTCGACTACGAGACCGAGGGCCTGATGCTGTTCACCAACGACGGAGACCTGGCGCACCGGCTCATGCACCCCAGGTACGGCGTGCTCAAGACCTACCTCGCGGACGTGCCCGGCCCCGTGGACCGTAATCTCGGGCGGCGGCTGATGACCGGCATCGAACTGGAGGACGGCGTGGCCAGCGCGGACAAGTTCCGGGTCGTGGAGCGGGCCGGGTCGCGGGCGCTGGTCGAGATCACGTTGCACGAGGGGCGGAAGCACATCGTGCGGCGGCTGCTGGCGGCGGTGGGGCATCCGGTGTCGCGGTTGGTGCGGACTCAGGTGGGGCCGGTAAAACTAGGGAACCTGAAGCCTGGGACGTCGCGGGCGCTGACTACTGCGGAAGTGGGGGGGCTGTACGCGGCGGTCGGGCTGTAGCGCGGTGGGGGGCGTGCCCCGCAGATGCCCCGCTGGCTGGCAGGCCTTGCTGCCGCGTCCGTTGCGTTGGCCCGAGGCGCGTGGAGTGGGTGGCGGGTGTGGGCTACGCTACGCCAGCGGCGCACGGGGGGCACGTCCCTGCGCTTGACCGCAAGGCCCTGCCTGCGTCCCTCCTCTCGTCGCTGCCAATAGGCCAGCCTCCGGCACACGTGTGGGCTCCTCTCATACGTGTGCGATGACTTACCCCTTCTGGGAGGGGGGAGCGGGAGGTGAGGCGGGGCCGGTGTGATTCTCGAGGGCGGGGGCTGGTTTCGTGCCGATAGCCTGGGGTTATCGGCTTCGACTGTGAGGAGTGGTGGTGGCGGTTCGGGCTATCCGGGGTGCCGTGCAGGTGGACGCCAATGCCAGGGCGGACATTCTGGAGGGGACCACTGAGCTGGTCACCGAAGTGATGACCCGGAATGGGCTGGTTACTGACGATGTGATCAGCGTCGTGTTTACCGCGACGACGGATCTGGATGCGGAGTTCCCGGCGCTGGCCGCCCGCAAGATCGGGTTCCATGACGTGCCACTGCTGTGCGCGAGCGAGATCGGGGTGCCCGGCGCGATGCCACGCGTGGTGCGGTTGCTGATGCACGTGGAGACGGACAAGCCCCGGTCCGCGCTTGAGCACGTGTACCTGCGCGGTGCGGTGGCCCTGCGGCTGGACATCGCGCAGTGAGCGGGGCGGCGGCGCCGGGGCTGGCCAGCGCGGTGGTGGTGGGAACGGGGCTGATCGGCACGTCCATCGCGCTGGCGCTGCGCGAGCGCGGCGTACGGGTGGGCCTGGCCGACCGGGACCCGGCAGCAGCCAGGCTGGCCGCTGACATCGGAGCGGGCACCGTGGTAGGTGCGGACTTCGCGGACCTCGGCGAACCGGCGGACCTTGCGGTGCTCGCGGTGCCGCCGGCCGCTGCCGGGCCGGCCCTGCTCGCCGCCCAGGCCGCCGGTGCCGCCCGCTGGTACACCGATGTGGCCAGCGTCAAGGCCGCGGTGCTCGACCAGGCCGCCGAACTCGGCTGCGACCTCAGCTCGTTCGTGCCCGGGCACCCGCTGTCCGGGCGGGAACGCTCCGGGCCCGCGGCCGCCCGCGCGGACCTTTTCCTCGGCCGCCCCTGGGTGATCTGCCCTGGGCCGCAGACCGCGCCGGAGGCCGTGGCGGCGGTGGCCGCGCTGGTGCGCTGCTGCCAGGCCCAGGAGGTGCGGCTGACCGCCACGGAGCACGACCGGTACGTCGCACTCGTCTCGCACGCGCCGCATGTGGTCGCCGCCGCAATGGCGGCCCGCCTGGCCGGCGCGGCGGAGCCTGCCCTCATGCTGTCGGGCCAGGGGATCAGGGATGTGACCCGGATAGCGGCCGGGGACAGCCGGATGTGGGCGCAGATCCTGGCCGCCAACGCCGTTCCGGTCGCCGACGTGCTCGCCGCGGTGTCCGCCGACCTGGCCGCCGCCGCCGAGGCGCTGCGGGAGGCCGCGGGCGACGGCGCTGGTCCGGGCCTGAAGGCGGTCACCGGTCTGCTGGACGAGGGCACCGCCGGGGTGACCCGCATTCCCGGCAAGCACAGCAAGCCGCGCCGCGACGACATGGTGGTCCAGGTGGTCATCCCCGACGTGCCCGGTGAGCTGGCCCGGTTGTTCCGCGCGGCCGGGGAGGCCGGGGTGAACATCGAGGACATCGGCATCGAGCACTCGCCGGGACTGCCGGTGGGCGTGGCCGAACTGGTGGTCCGGCCGGAAGCCGTGGCCCGGCTGACCCAGGCGCTCGCGGCTTCCGGCTGGCCCGTGCGCCGGTAGCATCGCAGGGTGACAGCGTGCCTTGTGATCGCGGTGGACGGTCCCGCGGGGTCCGGGAAATCGAGCACCGCCCGGGGTGTCGCCGCCGAGCTTGGCCTGCGCTACCTGGACACCGGCGCGATGTACCGGGCGCTGACCTGGTGGCTGATCAGCCAGAACCTGGACTTCCGCGACCCCGCGGCCGTGGCGCACAACGCCAGGCGGCCGGCGATCGAGGTGACCATCGACCCGGCCAGCCCGCGGGTCAGCGTCGACGGCACCGACGTCACCGGCCTGATCCGCACCAGAGAGGTCTCCAACGCGGTGAGCGCAGTCGCAGCCGTCCCAGAGGTCAGGAAACACCTGGTCGCCCGGCAGCAGGCCATCCTCGCCGACGCCTGCGCCGCCGGTGAGGGGATCGTGGCCGAGGGCCGTGACATCGGCACCGTCGTCGCCCCGCAGGCCGTGGTGAAGGTGTTCCTGACCGCCAGCGAGGATGCCAGGGCCGAGCGGCGCAGCGCCGACCTGGCCGCCGATCCCGGTGCCACGCCCGCGGTGACCCGCGACGAGCAGCAGCGGCGGGACACCGCCGACGCGGCACAGTCGGCGATGGCCAGCGACGCGATCGAGGTCGACTCGACCGCCATGTCCCCGGCACAGGTCATCGGCCTGATCGTGCGGGTCGCCGGGGAACGGGGATTCCCGCTGGCCGGGCGCCCGGCGCGGACGGGCTGACCATGGCCGGCCCGTACGAGCAGGAGGACACCCAGGTGCACGGCGCCCCGGTGCCCATCGTGGCCGTCGTCGGAAGGCCGAACGTCGGCAAATCCACCCTGGTCAACCGGATACTCGGCAGCCGCCAGGCGGTCGTGCAGGACACCCCGGGCGTAACCAGGGACCGGGTGGCCTACGACGCTACCTGGCGCGGCCGGTCGTTCACCCTGGTGGACACGGGGGGCTGGGAGGCCGCGGCCGGCGACAGTGCCCACCCCAGCCGTGCGCTGGCCGAACTGGTCACCGCGCAGGCCCGGATGTCGGTGGACGCGGCGGACGCGGTGCTGTTCGTGGTGGACGCCGTTGTCGGCATCACCGACGCCGACGAGGCCGTCGCCGCGGTGCTGCGCCGGTCCGGCAAGCCGGTCGTGGTCGCCGCGAACAAGGTGGACGACGCGCCGGCCGAGGCCGCGGCCACGGCGCTCTGGTCCCTCGGCCTGGGCGAGCCTTACCCGGTCAGCGCCCTGCACGGGCGCGGCAGCGGTGACCTGCTCGACGTGGTGCTGGAAGCGCTGCCGCAGGCCGCGCCCCCGGAGCGGGATTCCGGCGGCGGCCCGCGCCGGGTGGCCCTGATCGGCCGGCCCAACGTGGGCAAGTCCAGCCTGCTGAACCGGCTGGCCGGCGAGCAGCGGGTGCTGGTGCACGAGGTTGCGGGTACCACCAGGGATCCGGTGGACGAGCTGATCGAGCTTGGCGGGGTGACCTGGCGGTTCGTGGATACGGCGGGCATCAGGAGGCGGGCAAGGGAGGACCAGGGCGCGGACTTCTACGCCGGGCTGCGGACCGCGGGCGCCCTGGAGCGGGCCGAGGTAGCCGTCGTCCTCGTGGACGCGAGCGAGCCGCTCGCCGAACAGGATCTGCGCATCGTGTCCATGGTCATCGATGCGGGACGGGCGCTGGTCCTCGCCTACAACAAGTGGGATCTGGTCGACGAGGACCGGCGGCTGCAGCTGGACCGCGACATCGACCGCCAGTTGCACACCGCGCGGTGGGCGCCGCGGGTGAACATCTCCGCGAAGACCGGCCGGCACACCGACCGGCTGGTGCCCGCGCTCGAAGCGGCGCTGGCCGGCTGGGAGACCCGGGTGCCGACGGGCAGGCTCAACGCCTGGGTCGGCGAGCTTGTCGCGGCAACCCCGCCGCCCGCGCGGGGTGGCCGGCTGCCGAAGGTCTTGTTCGCCACGCAGGCAGGGATCCGGCCACCGCATTTCGTGCTGTTCACCACCGGGTTCCTCGAGGCCGGGTACCGGCGGTTCGTCGAGCGGCGGCTGCGTGAGGAGTTCGGTTTCGAGGGCAGCCCGGTGCACCTGTCGGTCCGGGTGCGCGAGCGGCGCACCGGCAAGTCAGCGGGCCGGGCCCGTACCCGAGCGCGCTAGGCGGTACTAGCTAGCCCGGGGTACCCCCCGGGAACCCCCGGCTGCTAGGCGGCGAGGCGGAACCACACCGTCGTGCCGGTGGACTCGCAGACGTAACCCCACTCGTCGGCGAGCGACTGAACCAGGAACAGGCCCCGGCCGTCGGTGGCAGGACGTCCTCACGTACCACGGGGATATTGCGCGCCGACCCCTCGTCGATCACCTCGACCCGCAGGCTGCCGACCAGTTCGATGACCACCACGGTGACTGTGCCGCCCGGACGCCGGGAGTAGGTGTGCTGTACCGCGTTGGTGACGAGCTCGGAAACCAGTAACCGGGCGACGTCGCTGCGCGGATGCCCCGGGCCGAGTATGCCGTCCACGAACGCCCGCGCCTCGGGCACGCTTTGCTCGCGCCCGGGGATCGTCGCCGTCCCGAGCACGGCCGTGCCGGTCAGCATGGTGGGTCGGCGGAAATGTCGGCAAGGGAATGTGCCATCTCGTCCCGGTCCCTCCCCGGCTGAGACGGATGGCCTGCCCTGCCTGCCATCGCCCGGCCACCAGCACGATCCCGCTTCGTAGTCAAGCGAGCACTATTAGTAGTTCAATCATGACTCTGCGGAGCAGTCCGCGCAAGCGCATGGCCGTTACGGATCCGCGTGTCAGCCCCCGTCAGCGTGCCGCGGACCATCCCCTACGATCGGTGCGGGGCTCCGCGCTGGATGAAACGAGGTATCCCATGCGTTACCGGCCGCTCGGCGATTCCGGGCTGATGGTGTCCGTGACCGGGCTTGGCTGTAACAACTTCGGCCGCAGGCTCGATCTCGACGCGACCCGGGCGGTGGTGAACGCGGCGCTGGAGGCGGGCGTCACGCTGCTGGACACGTCCGACACCTACGGCAACGGGGGAGGCTCGGAGGAACTGCTTGGCGAGGTGCTCGCCGGGCGGCGTGACGAGGTAGTGCTCGCGACCAAGTTTGGCCACCAGGACTATGACATGGGCTACGGCCCGGCCGCGGGCGCCAAGGGCGGCCGGGCCTACATCAGGCGGGCCGTCGAGCGATCCCTGCGCCGCCTGCGGACCGACTACCTGGACCTGTACCAGATACACACCTCGGACCCGGTGACCCCGGTGGCGGAGACCCTGGCCGCGCTCGGCGAGCTGGTCGCCGAGGGCAAGGTGCGCTACCTCGGCAACTCCAACTTCACCGGCTGGCAGATCGCCGACGCCGCGCACGTCGCGCGGGCGGCCGGCGCCGTACCGTTCATCTCCGCGCAGAACCATTGGTCGCTGCTTGAACGCGGCGCCGAGGCCGAGGTTGTGCCCGCCGCCCGGCATTTCGGCCTGGGCGTGCTGCCGTACTTCCCGCTGGCCAACGGGCTGCTCACCGGGAAGGTGCGCAAGGGCCAGCCGCCGCCGCCCGGCAGCCGTCTCGCCGGCCGCCCCCGTTATCTGACCGAGTCCAAGCTGGAGCGGGTGGAGGCGCTGATCTCGTGGGCGGCCGAGCGCGGGCTCACCGTGCTCGACGTCGCCGTCGGGGCACTGGCCGCGCAGCCCGGATGCACCTCTGTGATCGCCGGGGCGACCTCCCCGGAGCAGGTGAAGGCGAACGCGGCCGCGGCGGACTGGATCCCGTCGGCCGCCGATCTCGCCGAACTCGACCAGATCGTGCCGCCGCCCGCGGTCGCCTGACGGCCGGGCGGAGCGCGGTCAGCGTGCCCCGCGGGCTTGCGCGACCGCCGCGCGGTACAGCGACCTGATGGCGTGGCCGAACCGGGGTGTGTAGGACACCGACGCGAGGTACCCGCCCTGCTCGTAGCCGCCGATCACACCGATGACCGTCCCCGTGCCGGTCGCACCGTTCCACCTGGCCAGAAACGGCCCGCCGCTGGTGCCATCGGGGTAGCCGCCGCAATCGAACCGCAACTGGTGCGGCCCGAACGGACGCGTCCGGCTGCCGCAGATGACGGGCCACTCCTGGCCATCGGGGTAGCCGATGACGTGGACCCGGCTACGGGCCGGCCAGCCGGTGCCCAGCCGCTCCCCGCCGGTGCGGTCCTGGACGCCGGCCAGGCCTGGCCGCCCGACCACCAGGAACGCGACGTCCCGGTTCGGGTTCCGCCAGGACTGCCAGCCGGAATCCACGACGATCCGCCCGACGATCCAGGCGCCGTGCGGGTGGCTGCTGTTGCGGTAGCCGGGCACGAACGCGATGTCGCCGGGCCGTTTGCCGTAGACACAGTGAGCGGCGGTGATCACCAGGTCCTTGACCGGGCTGGCCACCACCGTGGCGGTGCAGAAGTGCCTGCCGAGCCCGCCGGGCGTCACCTGGAACAGCGCACCGACAGCCGGCGTCCCCTCGAACGGGCTGGCGGACACGAGCGCGGGCTGTGCCCGTGGCGCCTGGCGGGCCAGCGTGGTTGCCGCCGCGGCGAGCCGGGCGGCGAAGCGCGCCGCGCCGGGTGCGACCGGTGACAGTATGCCGATGCCGAGGGCGGGCACGGCCAGCGCGGTCCAGGCCCAGCACGCGGACCGCCCGAGCCGACTGCCCCCGGTGCGACCGGCACGTCTCATGATCCCCCCAGGCCCGCCGGGCCGCGGCCGCCGCGGCTTATTCCCCTCGACTGATTGTGCAGGTCAGAGGCGTATAAAGCCAGTGGGCCGCGGAGGTCAACCCTACGACGGCGGCCTGTTCGGCGCCGGTCGCGGCGCCCGCGGATCAGGCCAGCGGCCGGGCGCAGGCGATTCATAGCGTGGGCCTGGCCAGCCGCGTAAGATCGCACCGTCATGAGCTATCTCACCGGTCACTGGTCGTTCGACCCATTCATGATCGTGGTCGCGGTCCTGGTGATCTGGCATGAAATAGGCCTGGCCCGGCTTGCCCGGCGATCCCGGCCGGACCGCACCCGCCAGCGACGGCAGCGGTCGTTCCTGTTCTACGGCGGCCTGGCGGTCCTGCTGCTCACCGTGCAGTCGCCGATCGACTACTGGTCGGACGACTATTTCTTCGTCCACATGATCCAGCATCTGCTGCTGATGTTCGCAGCGCCGACGCTGGTGGTGGCCGGCGCGCCGTGGCAGCCACTGCTCGACGGCCTGCCCGGCCGGGCAGGCCAGGCGGTCACCCGGGGCACCATGCGCGGCACCTGGTCCCGGCCGCTGCGGGCGGCCGGCGCCTTCCTGCTGCGGCCGTGGGTCGCGGTGATCCTGTTCAACGCCGTGATGATCCTCTGGCATCTGCCGGCGTTCTTCGACCTGGCCCAGAACAACCAGGCCGTGCACATCTGGCTGATGCACGGCAGTTTCTTCGCCGCCGGGGTGCTGTTCTGGCTGCAGTTCATCCCCTCGCCCCCGTTCCGGCGGCGGATGCCCGACGTATCCCAGGCCGGGGCCCTGATCGGCACCAACCTGGTCATGTGGATGCTGGCCATGTCGATGAGCCTGTTCACCCAGTCGTCCTGGTACCGGGTGTACGACCACGTCCCCGGGGTCAGCCTGCCGCCGTTCGCCGACCAGCAGATCGGCGCCGCGATCCTGTGGGTCTGCGGCGACTTCTGGGCCATCCCCGCGATGATCATGGTGATGCGGCGGATCATCGACTCCGACGGTGGCGTCGGCGCGGCGATCGACAAGATCCTCAGCCGCGGCGCGGCCAGCCACACCTGGGCCGGCGGCGCGGGCTCGCTCCGGGCCCGCAGGGCCGGGCAGGCGATTCCGCCCGCGCCCGAGCCACCTGCGAAGGCCTGACCGCCGGGCCGGGTCCGGCCCTGTCGTTACTGCTGTGGCACCGCCTCGCTGGCGGCCACGGGCGAGCGCGCCGCCACCTGGCCGAGGAACGCCGCCAGCCGGCTCGCGGCGTTGCCGGGCCCATGGACGGCACGGAACCATGCGCGCGGGGCGAAGCTCTCGCTCAGGCACGCGGCGACGGCGGCCGTCACATCGTTCTCGCTGGTGAAGAACCGGCCGGTGTCCGGCCGCACGTACTTCCACCCGCCAAGGATCCGGCGGTTGACGACAACCGGCACGTCCAGGCACAGCGCCTCGGTGAGGAAGACCGGCGACGCGTCGAGCACGTTGGGGAAGAACGCGGCGCGGGACTGGGTCAGGCACGCCATCAGCTCGTGCCAGGGTAGTTCGCCGCAGGTCTCGATGCCGGGCACGTCGGGGACGTCCGGCGCCTGGTCGCGGCCCACGAGCAGGACGGTGATGCCCAGGTCCCGTACCAGCCTGGACAGGCAGCGCTTGGCGAGTGCCCAGTTCTTCGTCAGTTCGTTGAAGCGGTTGGGGCAGCAGGTGTAGATCAGGTCCCAGCGCTTGTCCGCTGATGTGGCGAGCCCTTCGGCGGAGACCCATTCCGGGTCGGTGAAGTCGGAGATGCTGATCAGTGACCGTGGGCCGTCCGTCGGCAGGTACCGATCGGGGTTGCGGAAGCAGTGTGCCCAGGCCGCGCAGCGGGCCACCTCCGGGCGCTCGCGGCCGTCCCGCCCCTCGGCCGCGCGCTGCGCGCCGTCGAACACGGCATGAATTCTGGGGAAGGTGCCGTACGCGGTCAGCCCGATCAGCGGCCGCTCGGCCGCGAACCGCTCGAACGCCTCACGATCGTGCTCGCCCACCGGTGACCGGACGACACCGAAGCCGGTATCGCCGCCCGCTTCGTCGACGATACGCAGCAGCGACCAGGGCAGCGTCGTCCCTGGTGGCCCGCTGAACTCAAGAAAAGCCCGGCGCATGGAACCTTATCTTTCCATCACGGAACCTGGCCCGGTCCGCGGCGCCTCCCGGCGGTCGCGGGCCGGAGTACGCAGGCCGCCGCGACCCCGTCCAGGCACCCACGTCCGCTGCCCAGGACACGGGCAGCCGGGCACCCGCTGCCAAGGCCAGCCGGGCGACGTTTACGCAGGTCTTTGCGGTTGGGGAGTTCCGTGCCCTGTGGCTGGCGATGCTGTTTTCCGTTGCCGGGGATCAGCTTGCCCGGGTGGCCATGACCGTCCTGGTCTACGACCGGGTGGCGGACATCCTGACGGGGAGCGGTACGTGCTCGAGACCACGGTGACCCAGCTCACCCTTCAGGCGGGCATGGTGCTTGGCTTCGCGCTCGGCGGGGTGACCGTGGCGGCCCTCGGGACCAGGGGCGCCCTGGGTGTCGATGCCGCCACCTTCGCGGCCTCCGCGTTACTGCTGACGCTGGGGGTGCGCAGGCGGACCAGATCGCGGCGAACGCGGCATTCGTCGCCGCGGTGCCCGCCGAGCGCCGCGGGCAGGCCTTTGGCCTGGCCAACGGCGGCATGCAGGTGTTCCAGGGTCTCTGGCTCATCGTCGTCGGTGCCCTGGCCAGCCTGCTCGGCCCCGGCGCGGTCATCGCGCTGAGCGGATGCATCGGCACGGTCATCGCCGTCGCGCTGGCGGCCCGGTGGGCAGCCCGGACGATGCCCGTGGCCGGCCGGACATGAGGAGGTCTAGGTCCATTCGGCACGCATGGCGACGCTCCTTCCGTGATGGGTCACGCCGGGCGGCGCAGAAAGGACGGGTGATGCCCGTCTTGACAGCAGATTTCCCAGTCTGTCACCATTCGGAGTTAGCCCAGCACCGATAGTTAACCATCAGTAACTCTTGTCCCGCACAGCACTTCCCGAGAGTTTTCATGATCTCCATCCCCCGGACGGGCACCATCATTCGATTCGCTGGCAACCCTCTCGGCTCCCTCCGTTCCTGGCAGGTATGGGACCTGCGCGGGCCACTGCGCTGCTACGTCCTCGCGGTGCCCGTGGTCTATGCCGGGGCGTTCGCCTTCGCCGCGACCACCACTACGTGGCATCTGCGGCACCTGCTCGTCTTTGCCGCGCTGCTCGCCTGCGGGATGGCCGTGACCGAGGCGAACCGCTCGGTCCGCGAGCCTCAGGGCACCCTTGCCAGGGACCTGCAGTCCGTCTGGTACCTCGCCATCGCCATAACCCTGCCACCCTGGTACGCCCTCGCGGCGCCGATTCCGCTCGCCGTGCACAAACTGTGGCGGACCCGGCGGATGCTCATCTACCGGCGGATCTTCAGTCATGCCGCGATCGGCCTGGCCTACGGGCTTGCGTCCGTCACGTTTCATTCGCTGCCCGCCTCGGTGGTCGGCACGTCCCCGGGCACCGGCCGCCATGCCCTGGTCTGGGTGCTCGCCGTGGCGGCATGCGGCATGATCGCGACCCTCGTGAACTACGGCTTCATCCTGGTGGCGATACGGCTCTCCGATCCCGACACAAGGATCCGTGACCTCGTCGGCAGCAGGGAATCGCTGACCTCGGATGTGCTGGAACTGAGTCTGGCCGTGGCGCTGGCCCTGGTGGTCGCCATCAACCCGGTGCTCATGGCGCTGGCACTGCCAACGGTGGTGCTGTGCCGGCGCTACCTGATGCAGGCGCAACTACTCGCACAGGCCCGGATCGACGCCAAGACCGGCCTGCTCAACGCCGGCACGTGGCAGCGCGAGGCGGCCGCCGAGTTCTACCGTGCCCGGCGCAGCGATGCACCGCTCGCCCTGGTCATGGTGGACATCGATCACTTCAACAGCGTCAACGAGACCGCGGGCCTGGCGGCCGGGGACCAGGTGCTGCAGGGCATCGCCCGCACTGTGACCCAGAACCTGCAAGGCTTCGGCCTGGTCGGGCGGTTCGGCGGGGAGCAGTTCGCGATCCTGCTCCCGCAGACCGGGGAAACCGAGGCCAGGCGAATGGCGGAGCGGTTGCGTGATCACATCGCCGGGGAGCCGATCGCCATCGAGGACGGGAGCCACGCGGGCTTCGTGTTCCGGCTGACCGTCTCCATCGGGATCGCCATCCTGGACCGGTCCCGGCGGGCGCTCGCGGAACTGATCGGCGCGGCCGACAAGGCGCTCAGTGAGGCCAAGACCACCGGCCGCAACAAGGTGTGCGTCGGGCCGGGCGTGATCGAGCCCGACTAGCACGCATCCGGGCCGGTTCCTGCCCGGCGGTCAGGGCTGGCAGGCCGCCCCGTTGAACTGGCAGCCGCCGGGAATGGTGGTGCCGCCCTGCGCGGAGATCGGCACGATCTCGGTGGCGCCCGGCGCGAGCGTCTCGCCGCCGGGCACCGCGTTCAGGGCCAGCGTGCCACCGCTGAACCGCCAGTTCGCGAACGGATCCCAGGCACCGGGGTAACCCACCCAATCGACCTGGTCACCGGGCAGCGACACCTGGACGGTCCAGGCGGCCACCGGTGTGGCGCCGTGGTTGACGATGGTCAGGTGGGCGCGGAAGGCCTGGTGCCAGGGGTCAGTGCCGTCCAGGGTGTAGGTCACGGTCACCGCCGCGGGGGTAGGCCCGCCCGGGTGTGGCGCCCGCGGGTGCCTGCGGTGCGCTGGCTGGCCCGGCGCCGGAGGGCGCAGGCGGCTGTGTGCCGTCGGCGCCAGCACCCGGTGCGCGGCGCGATGGCGTCGGTGCGCCCTTGTGATGCTGTGTGCGGCGGTACTCGGCACGGCCCGGCCGGTGACCACGGGCGGCAGGCTGGCACCGCAGGTGACCAGGCCGCAGTCGGCGGCCAGTGGCCGGGCCTGCGGGCCGCGGGAAATCGTGAACAGCGTCATCGCGCCGCCGGCCAGCAGCGCGAGAACGGCGGCGGCACCCGCGACCGGGTACCACAGCGGCCGGGAAAAAGGCTTGGGCCGCCACCACCGCCGCTGCTCCGGGCCCGACTGTTCGCCAGCACCGCCGGGCGAATCCGGCGGCGGTGTGTGCTCGCCGCTCACCGCGCGGCCCTCAGCCCCAGAGTGCGGCGTACGCCAGAACCCCGTGCGCATTTGTCCCCTCCCCGATGGGCAGTTGCGCCCGACGAGCAACGTACCAAGGCGACGGCTGCGGCTGTTGTGAAAGAAGGTAAATGTCGGGCTTGTGTCAGCCGGTGCAGGTCTGGCTGTTGAACACGCACCCCGTCGGCTGGACGGTGCTGCCGCTCGCGGTGAAGTAGGCGGACTGGCTCGCGCCTGGTGCGATGGCCGGCTGGTCGGACGGCGCCGTCAGGGTCAGCTGGTTCCCGTCGACGGAGTAACTGGCGCTCCATACCGAGTCGATCTGGTCCCCGGGCAGGGTGGCGGTCAGGACCCAGCCGCTGAGTGCCTCGGTGCCGTTGTTGACGATGGTGAAGTGGCCCTGGAAACCGCCGGGCCAGCGCTGGTCCACCGTGTACGTGACCGTGGCGTCCACCTGCGTAGGCGTGGGGGAGGCGGACGCGGTGGGAGTGGGGGAGGCGGGCGGTGGCGTCGGCGACGGCGAGCGCGCCGCGGGGGCCCTGGCGGACGGTGATGCGGACGGGGAGCGGGTGGGCGCCGCGGTCACGCGGTGGTGCGCCGGGGCGGGCCGGGCCGTCAGCTTGCCGCGCGGGGTGCCCTGCGGCGCGGCGCTCGCGCTGGTGCTCCCCGGCAGCGCGGCGGAGCAGCTGACCATGCCGCAGTCGCTCGCCACCAGGCGCCCGTCATGGCTGTTCATCAGGATGATCGCGCCGGTGGCCAGCGCGGCGGCGGCGACTCCGGCCAGCAGCGCCCCGTACCACCGGTAGCGGACGAGAAGCGAGCGCTGCCCGCCGCTCGCCTTGGCCCGGCCGTGGCGCCCGCGCCCGGCCGGCCGATCGTCCGCCGGCCACTCCTCGGAGGGCCAGTCGTCCGCCAGCCACTCCTCGGAGGGCCAGTCCTCGGACGGCCAGCCGTCGGTCGGATCACTCATGGGCAGGGCCTGTCCCCCGGTGCGACGAGCCACATCGACCGCATAACATCCTCAATCCGTACAATCTGGCCGGCGCTCACTCTAGCAATGCCGGAGCCAGCGGGTTTGGATGTCCGGCGGGATACGGCAGAGTCTGGTGTCATGACCATGCACCTGGAGACCCGGGCGATCCACGCCCCCGCCGCCGAGCTGAACGGATCCCGCCCGGTCAGCGTCCCGATCTACCAGACCTCGGTGTTCGCCTTTGACGACGTCGCCGCCTGCGCCCGGGCGCTTGACGATCCCGGCGCCGGGTTCGCCTACAGCCGGTACGCCAACCCGACCACCAGCGCGCTGGAGGCCGTCGCCGCCGATCTCGAAGGGGGCACGGCAGCGCTGGCCACCAGTTCTGGCATGGGCGCCATCAACGCGGTGCTGCTCGGTTTGCTGCGCCCCGGTGACCATGTCATCGCGCAGCAGTGCCTCTACGGGGGCACGTTCGCGGTCTTCACCGCGCTGGCCGCCCGCTACGGCATCGACGTCAGCTACGTGTCCGGCCGGGATCCGGCCGAGGTCACGGCCGCGGCCGGACCCCGGACCAAGCTGCTGTTCCTGGAGACCATCGCCAACCCCACGATCGCGGTCAGCGATCTTCCCGCGCTGATCGCCGCCGGGCACCAGGCCGGCCTGACCTGCGTCGTGGACAACACCTTCGCCACCCCGGTACTGTGCCGGCCGATCGAGCACGGCGCGGACATCGTGGTCCACTCCGCGACGAAGTACCTCGGTGGCCATGACGACGTCACGATCGGGCTGGTGGTCCTCGCCCGCGAGCAGCCGCACCGGCCGCTGTGGAAGGACACCGTGGACCTCGGGGTCGCCGCGGATCCGTTCGCCGCGTGGCTGACGCTGCGCGGGCTCAAGACGCTGGCGCTGCGGATGGAACGGCACTGCGCCAACGCCGCGCACCTGGCCGGCAAGCTCGCCGCCCACCCCGCGGTGACCCGGGTGCACTGGCCCGGCCTGCCCGGCCACCCCGATCACGCCACGGCGCAGCGCATCCTGAGCGACTTCGGCGGCATGATTGCCTTCGACCTGGCGGGCGGGCGGGACGCCGGGCTGGCGTTCGTGGCGGGCCTGCGGCTGGCCGCGCTGGCGGCATCCCTGGGCGGCGCGGAGACCCTGGTGCTGCACCCGGCCTCGACGTCACATCGCCAGATGGACGCGGCGAGCCTGCGCGCGGCGGGTATCGATGAGGGGTCCATCCGCGTGTCGGTCGGGCTCGAACACCCCGATGACCTGTGGGCGGATTTCGAGCAGGCCCTCGCCGCGCTGTGACCGCCCGCGTCAGTTGCCTGCGACGCCGCTGCGCCGCTCGACCAGTACGACGTCGCGCCACCGGCCGTGGTGGCAGCCGATCCGCTCACGGACGCCCACCACGCGGAAGTCCGTCCGCTCGTGCATGCGGAGGCTGGCGGTGTTCTCCGGGAAGATGCCGGACTGGATCGTCCAGATCCCGGCCGCCTCGGTGGAGTCGATGAGCGCATGGAGCAGCGCGGTGCCGACGCCACGGCCGCGCGCATCGGGCGTCACGTACACCGAGTGCTCCACCACCCCGGCGTAGGCGCCGCGGGACGACACTGGGCTGACCGCGACCCAGCCGAGCAGTTCGCCGGTGTCGTCGGCGGTCGCGACGTGGCGGTGCTCGGGCAGCCTGGCCGCGTCGAAGTCGGCCCAGGAGGGCACGGCGGTCTCGAAGCTGGCGTCGCCCGCGTCGAGGCCGGCCTGGTACACGGCAAGTACCTGCTCCGCGTCAGCGGGGAGCATGGGCCGGATCGCGAGGCCGATCGGCCCGGGGAAGGGAGGCAGCGGCGGCAGGAACTCCAGCTCCGGCTGGTCAGGCAGCGGCGCCGCGAGCCCGCCCACCAGCGCGGCCGCGGTCGGGAAGCTGCTCACGCAGGCCGCGTTGATGCGGTAGTACCTGGCGGTGCCGCGGCGCTCGGCGAGCACGAACTTCACCGCGGCGAGCACCTTCAGGTGCTGGGAGACCGTGGACTGCCCCACCTGCACCGCCGCGACGATCTCGGCCACCTTCATGGGCCGGCCGTGCCGGGCAAGCAGCGACACGATCTTGACCCGGGTGCCGTCGGCCAGCGCCCGGAACCAGGCCGCGTAGTCCTCGGCCTCCGCTCGTGCTGCCAGTTCCGCACTGCTCATTGCCCGTCACGCTAGAAGATGATTCAAGGCAGGTCAAAATGCCAGGCCAGGCTCGGACCGGGACCGTCGGCGTACCGGCGCCCGGGGCCGGTCCATAAGCTCACAGATGTGTATCTGCCGAAGCATTTCGCTGCCAGGGACCGCGCCGCGGTCGAGGCGTTCGTGGACGGTGTCGGAGCGGCCGACCTGGTCACGTTCGACGGGACCAAGCCGGTCGCCAGCCTGATCCCGATCATCTGGGACCGGTCGGGGGACGCCGGGCGCGGGCGGCTGCTCGGCCATCTGGCGCTGCAGAACCCGCAGTGGCGGTCCGTGGGCCCTGACACGGTCGCGCTGGCCATCGTGCACGGTCCCCAGGCCTACGTGTCCCCGTCCTGGTACCCGAGCACGGCCAGGCATGGCAGGGTCGTGCCGACCTGGAACTACGTGAGCGTGCACTTCACCGGGCCGCTTACCGTGCACCGGGACACCGAATGGGTGCGCGACCTGGTCGGCCTGCTGACCGCCAAGCACGAGGCCGGGCGGCTCGCGCCCTGGCACGTCAGCGATGCGCCACGGGACTTCATCGAGGGGCAGTTGCGGGCGATCGTCGGGGTGGAACTGGCGATCGCGACCGTGGAGGCCAAGGAGAAGCTGAGCCAGAACCGGGATGCCGAGGACCGGGCCGGCGCGCTTGACGGCCTGCGCCACGAGCCGGGCGCTGGCCCGGCCGCGATCGCAAATCTTATGGAGACGCTGCCCCCGGCGCGCCGCTAGGCGGGTCAGTCCGCCAGGGCCTGCTCGCGGCCTAGCTCGGCGGGTTCTTCGGTCCCGGGGCAGCCGGGCGGGAACGACGGGATCGGGTGGCCGGCGCACGCGGCGGCCATCACCTGGCCGATCGTCTTGAGCTGCCTCACCTGCTCCGGGGTGAGCCCGTCGAACAGCGACTCGCGGACCTGCGCGACGTGGCCGGGGGCGGTGGCGACCAGCACGGCGTAGCCCTCGTCGGTCAGTTCGGCCACCTGGCCGCGCCGGTCGGTGGGGCAGTCCACCCTGCGGACCCAGCCGCGATCCTCCAGCCTGGCCACCGCGTGCGAGGCGCGGCTCTTGCTCGCCGAGGCCGCCTCGGCAAGCTGGCTCATCCGCAGTGCACGGCCGGGTGCCTCCGACAGCCGCACCAGGATCTCGTAGTACGCCAGCGGCATCCCGGCGTCCTTCTGCAACTGGGCGTCCACCGCGGTGAACAGTGCGCGGCAGCCGGCCATGAAGGAGCGCCAGGCGTCCTGCTCCTCAGCGGTGAGCCAGTGTGGTTCACCCATGACACCAGTGTACACGAGAAATAGTTGAGCGCTTGACAATGTTACAGAGGGCGTGATACCTGTAGAACATTCAATCTTTGAAGACTCAATCACCTCGCGACAGCAGGAGGACGACATGACCACCACCGACACCGGCACCCTGACCGGTACGCCCGGATACGTGGCGGGCACCTGGTCGATCGACCCGGTCCACTCCGAGGTGGGCTTCACCGTCCGCCACATGATGGTGAGCAAGGTCCGCGGCAAGTTCCGCACATTCTCGGGTGAGATCGTGACCGGCGAGAACCCGCTCGACTCCGCGGTGACCGCCGAGATCGACCTGTCCTCGATCGACACCGGTAACGAGCAGCGCGACGCGCACATCAGGTCGGCCGACTTCTTCGAGGTCGAGACCTACCCGACGATGACCTACCGGTCCACCGGCGTGCGCCAGGACGGCGACGTCTACATCCTCGACGGGAAGCTCACGCTCAAGGGCGTGACCAAGGACGTGGAGCTGGCTCTGGAGCTCAACGGCTTCGGGCCGGACGCCTACGGCGGCACCCGTGCCGGGTTCACCGCCATCGCCGAGATCAACCGGCGCGACTTCGGCGTCAACTTCACCGCGGTCATGGAGACCGGCGGCGCGGTAGTGAGCGACAAGGTCACCATCCAGCTCGAGATCGAGGCAGTGCTGCAGCAGCACTGACGCGGGCGCCAGCACGGCAATGCCGGGCGGCCACGGGCACTCCCCGTGGCCGCCCGCGGCGTATCTAGGATCGGTAGGGAGTACCCCGACCGGCAAGGCACCGTGACGAAGGAACGGGGCCTTGGCCCAGCGGGGGGTTCCGGGGGGTCGTCCCCCCGGGCTGACACGACCTAAGGAGGCCAGCCGTGAGAGCCGCCAGTTACGACCGCTATGGCCCGGCGACGGAGGTCCTGGAGGTCCGCGACGTGGAGCGGCCGGCCCCCGGGCCGGGCGAGGTCCTGGTCAAGGTGGCCCTTTCCGGGGTCAACCCCACCGACTGGAAGAGCCGCAGCGGCGCGACGCCCCGGCCCATCGACGGCTTCCAGATCCCGCACCACGACGGTGCCGGGGTGATCGAGGCGGTCGGCGACGGCGTCGACCCGGCGCGGGTTGGCCAGCGGGTCTGGCTCTGGCTCGCGGCGGCCGGGCGGCGGTGGGGGACCGCGGCGGAATGGAGCGTGGTACCGCAGGATCAGGCGGTCCCGCTGCCCGACGGCGCCTCCCTGGAGCTTGGTGCCAGCCTGGGCGTGCCCGCCATGACCGCGCACTGGTGCGTGTTCGCCGACGGCCCGGTGACGGGGAAGACGGTGCTCGTCGCGGGCGGCGCGGGTGCCGTCGGCCACTTCGCGATCGAGCTGGCCGCCAGGGCGGGCGCCCGGGTGATCGCCACGGCCAGCGGGCCGGAAAAGGCGGAGCTTGCCCGCAAGGCCGGCGCCGCGCACGTGGTCAACTACCGTGACGCCGATGCCGCCGGCCAGATCCTCGCGGCGGCGGGCCAGACCGACCGCGTGATCGAGGTGGCGCTCGGCGCGAACCTGGCCCTCGACCTCGCGGTGGCCAAGCCCGGCTCGATGATCGTCACCTACGCCGCCGAGCCCGCCGATCCGGTGCTGCCGGTCCGTGCCTGCATGACGGCGAACGTCACGATCCGGTTCATCCTGCTGTACGGCGTGCCCCGCCCGGCGCTCCGGCAGGCGGCGGCGGACATCACCGCCGCGCTCACCGAGGGCGCGCTGACCGAGCTGCCGGTGCACCGGTTCGCGCTGTCCGACATCGTCGCCGCGCAGCAGGCGTGCGAGGCGGGCGCGCTCGGCAAGGTACTGGTCGCTCTCTGACCCGCGGCTTCTCCCTGGCAACCGCGCGATTTTCTGCCGAACGACGGCCCACGCCGCCCCGGCCCGCACCGGCCGGCGGGTTCCGCGGCCAGCCCACCCCACGTGGCTCGCGGGTATGATTACTCGTTGTAACCGTAGTACCACCAACTGACACTCAGGGTCCGCCCGGCGGCCCGTCATCCTTTCTCGGGCCGGGCCAGATCGCACGCTGAGGAGCGGGGGCGTAGCGGGATGAGCAACGGCGGCGCGGGGGCGGTGGGCCGGATCATGGTCGTCGACGACGACGTGGTCACCGCCCGGTTCATGACCCACGTACTGGGCAAGCGGGGCGGGTTCGAGGTCCGCCACGCGCCCGACCCGCGGTCGGCGCTGGCCATGGCCCGGTCGCAGCCGTGGGACCTGGTGATCACCGACGTGGAGATGCCCGGCATGACCGGCCTCGAACTGCTGCGGGCGCTGCGTGAGATCTCCCCTGACCTCCCGGTGGCGGTGATCACCGGCCACGCCACGGTCGACTACGCGGTCCAGGCCATCCGCGGCGACGCCGACGAGTTTCTGGAGAAGCCGGTCCACCCCGATGAACTGATCACGACTGCCACCATGCCGTGATGGCCGCGGCCGGCGAGGTGGCCCGGGTGTACTGCTTCCAGTCCCCGTCGGCCACCGTGGACTTCCGGCCTAGCCGGTTCGTGGCGATCGACGCCGACCTCGACCGCAAGATCGTGGCCATCGGCGCCTTCGCCGCGCGGGCCCCGGCGCAGGGGCCGGCGCGCGGCCCGGCGGGGGCCGTGGTGCACGTGCGACCCTAACTTTTTCGCGACTTATCCGGACCTTGACGGCCAGCCGCGCCCCGGTTGTCGTACCGCCGCGCCATCATGAGCAGCGTCCGGACGGCCCGGTGCGCCGCACCGGCTGAGGCGGTCACGGCGAACGGGGCCACGATGCGGCTGATCCACACGTCCGACTGGCATCTCGGGCGGACCCTGCACGGCGTGAGCCT
>Ga0070717_10000706_pt1 | contig 21629 bp, 17 predicted proteins | sample LARL113metaG_FD_71366 | JGI IMG/M metagenome (GOLD analysis project Ga0070717, IMG submission 71366) | Corn, switchgrass and miscanthus rhizosphere microbial communities from Kellogg Biological Station, Michigan, USA - LAR L11-3 metaG | ecosystem: Host-associated > Plants > Roots > Rhizosphere ...
ATACGAATGTAAGAAGTGCGGCCACCGCTTCGAAAAAATCCAGAAGTTCTCCGACAAGATGGTCACGAAGTGCCCCGAATGCGGCGGCCGGGTCGAACAGACGATTTCCGCCCCCGCCGTGCAATTCAAAGGTTCCGGCTGGTACGTCACCGACTACGCCAAAAAGCCGTCGTCGGCGTCCGGTGGTGGGGACTCGAAGGATAAGAAGGACGACAAAGCAAAATCAGACGGCGGATCGAAAGAAAGTTCGTCCAAGGAAGGCGGGCCCAAAGAAAGTTCCTCGAAGGGCAGTTCGTCTAAAGAAAGCTCCTCTAAAGAAGGTTCGCGCAAAGGCTCAGGCCGGCACAAATAAAGCGGTCCGGAAACCTCCGACGCTGCCTCAAAATTCTGAAAGCTGACGACTGCCTTACTTCAGTTCCCGCTCAAAGTGATCGACAATCATCGTGAACAGATGCACGCGCGCATCTTTCCCCGCAATGCTGTGCGTCTTGTTGGGATAGACCATCAGCCGAAACTGTTTCCCCGCATTGATGAGCGCGTTAATCATCTGAATACTGTTCTGGAAATGCACATTGTCGTCGCTCGTTCCATGCACCAGCAGCAGGGCCCCATGCAACTTATCCGTGTCCTGCGTTACATCCGACAGCTCGTATCCGGCCTTGTCGTCCTTGAGCAAGCCCATGTAGCGCTCGGTGTAAATGCTGTCGTAATTCGCCTGATTGGTCACCGGCGCCACGGCCACGCCGGCGCGAAAGCGCTCCGAATGGGTCATCGCATAAAGCGTCATCGAACCGCCGTTCGACCATCCCCAGATCGCCACGCGATCCTTGTCGAGTTGCGGATATTGCGCGAAGAGCTGATCGAGTGCGGTCAGCTGATCTTTCAGCTCAATCGCGCCAAATTCATGCCGGATCGCCGTCTGAAATTTTCGATCGCGCGCCGGTGTTCCGCGATTGTCTACCGCAAAAACGGCGAAGCCCTTGCGCGAGAGAATTTCGTCGAACGGATCCGGCGCCCCTTTTCGCACCATCTGTGCGGCCGGCCCTCCATAGATATTCACAATCACCGGAATCTTGCCGCCGTCCGTAGCACTCGGAGGAAGCAGCAACCGCCCGTAAAGCGTCGTCCCATCGTCCGCTTTGAACTCTAAATACTTCGGTGCCCGCAGCCCATATTCCGTAATGGCGTCTCGCGCCTTCCATACCGGACTGCACTCTCCACCGACTGCGCAAAGCGCGATCGTCGTCGCCGTATGTGGACCAAAAAACGTCTGGGTGTAGTGCTTGCCATCGTCGCTGAAATTTCCCGAATGAATTCCCTCTTCGTTTGTCAGGGCCTTGAATCCCGAGCCATCTAATTGCGCGGAATAAATATGCACCTGCCGCGGATCATCCTTGTTCGCCAGGAAGAACACCGTGCCTGCGGCTTCGTCCACGCCCTCAATTCCAAGCACCTCGAAATCCCCTTTGGTCAGTTGCTGCTGCAGCTTGGCTTCCGCTCCCATTGGGTTCTGTTTGTCAAAGCTATAGAGGTAGAGATGCATGTTCCCATCGCGCCAGCTTGGCCACAGAAACTGCGCATTGGACTTCAGAAACCGAACTTCCACATGCTCGAAGTCAATCCATGCGCCGGGCGTGGTTTCGGTCAGCACGACCCGCGACTTCCCTGATTTGGCGTCGACGAAATACAGGTCCATCTTGTCCTCGGTCCGGTTCAGCACTTCAGCCCAAATCACGCCGTCGCGCACCCACCCAAACCGTGGGATGTAGGAGTCCTTATCGCCGGTCAGTGAGATCCAGCGCACTTTGCCCTTATCCGCATCCACAACGCCCATCTTTACCACTGGATTCGGATCGCCCACCTTCGGATACTTCTCATACTCAACGTTCGGATGTGTCGGCAGCCAGTCAGGGATGGGATATGTGGGCACCTTGGTTTCATCCATGTGCAGGAACACGATTTCCTTGCTGTCAGGCGACCAGAAATAATTGCTCCGCACTCCCAACTCTTCCGCGTAGACCCAATCGATGTCGCCATTCAACAGGTCGTCGCCCGTGTCCTTTGTCAATTGCTTTTCATCTTTCCCGCTCACCGGGCGAACATACAAATTGTGCTTGCGCAGATAAGCCACGTGCCCGCCGTCGGGTGAGAACTTCGGATCTCCGCTGGGATCGGAGTCGGAAGTAAACTGCACTGCGGTCGCCGTCGCCAGATCGTACAGCCAGAGCTGTCCCTGCGAATCGAAGATCAAATGCTTCGAATCCGGCGCCCACAAGTACGCCGCCACGTGATACCGGGTCCGCCGTTCCTTCTCGCGCTCGTTCTTCACCACCTTGTTCAGGTCCGGGTCCAACTTTGCCAGTTTCGTCGCGCTGACCAACACCTGCTTCTCGCCCGTGGCCGTGTCCACGTACCACAACTCCCCTTTCTCGCCTTTCTCGTTGCGTTGCACAAATGTGAGTTTGGTGCCGTCCGGACTCCACTCCGTAGTCTCGGGCGCGCGTCCGGTCAACCCCCCCGGCTGATACATCGTTTCGATAGTCAGCGGCTTGGTGGGGCCTGTCTGCGCCGTGACCGGGATTGACCCGACGACGACGAAGGTGAGTGCGAGCAGGGCGACGCCACAGAGGAAAGAAATCTGTCTGTTCAAGAAACGACCTCGCGGGTAAGAAATAACAGCGGATTCATGGACGCGAACGAACGAGTGTACACTGCCGAAGGTTGCGCTTGCACGGGCTTGACAGACTCCCGGGTTTTCCTCTGTGATCCTCGGGGCCCTCTGTGGTTGAGGATTTTGCCGCCGCTCTTCCCGCTGAATGAAGCCGTACTCGCGCCCGACCCCATGCTAAAATCAAAGTAGACTCAATGCTTCCAGATATAGAAAATCTGCTGAAACTGCAGGACACCGACAAGGAAATCCGCCGTCTGCAGGACGAGGTCGCCGAGTTCCCCAAACGCGTCGCCGTCATCGAGCAGAAACTGGCGGGAACCAAGGCGCAACTGGAAAAAGCCCAAACCGCCGTCAAGTCCGACGAAGCCTCCCGCCGCAAGTACGAAACCGCCATCACCGATCTTCGCGGCAAAATCTCGAAATACCGCGACCAGTCGCTCGACGTCAAAACCAACGACCAGTACAAGGCGCTGCTCCACGAAATCCAGTTCGCCGAGAAGGAAATTGCCGCCAACGAAGACAAGATTCTTGAGTTGATGGTCAACGCCGACGCCCGCGACAAGGAAGTCAAGGCAGCGCAAGCCGAGCTAAAAGCCGAGACTGCGGAAATCGAAAAGGAAAAGGAAGAAGCGCGCCAGATGACGACCAAGGACGAAAAGCTACTGGCCGAGTGGCGCGCCAAGCGCGACCAGATTCGTACCGGCATCGACGAAGACCTGCTACGTCATTACGAACGCGTGTCCAAGTTTCGCGGCAGCGGCATCTCCGAAGTTCGTGATCAGAAATGTATGGCCTGCCGCGTCATGCTTCGCCCGCAGACCTACAACGAGGTTCGATCCGGCCAGCAGATGGTGGTTTGCGACTCCTGTCAGCGCATCCTTTATTTCAATCCCGCCGACGAACTGGCGGAACAAAAGCCTTCGACCACGCGCCCCAAGCGCCATCATCCCAAAATTGATGCGTCGCAAGCCTGGTACTACCGCTCCGAATTCGGCGGAATAGGCGAAGTATTCCTCTGTTTGACGAACTCCCACGGGCAAGCCAGTCGCCGCGTCTATGACGTGCACACCGGACGTCTCATCGGCGACATCCTCATCCGCGAAGGCGATTATCGCCATGCCTTTCCCGAAGACATCACCGAGGCCGTGCGCCTGAACGGCAGCTGGACCGAAGACGAGCTCGACGCCTTCGGCACCGAGCTCCCCATGGTCGCGCTAGACTCGCTCCGATTCGACCTAGACCTGGCCCGTCATGAAGCCGCCGCCGGCTCTCATGCCAAACAGCAGCCCGCAGCAGCCCGCACCGAACAAGCTGCCAGCTAAGCAACGCACGGAGAGACAGCCGCCTCGGCTGTCGGGTTTGCTTGTGTAGGACCGGGCCTATTGGCCCGGTCGTCGAGCGCAGCTCGAACCTGCCTGCAGGATCCCAGCTCTATCCATTTAAGATGACTGCATGCCGAAAGTCCCGACTCCTGAGAATCTTCCAACTGTGAAGGTTTCTCCTCGCGGCGCCACCCGCCTGAAAAACGGCCACGTCTGGGTCTACCGCTCCGACATCGTCTCTGCAGACTCCATCCTCCCCGGCTCCCTAGTCCGCGTCTCCGACCATCGCGGCAAATTTCTGGGCACCGCTCTTTACTCCAGTTCCTCGCAGATTGCTATCCGCATGATCTCCCCCGACCCGGTCGCGGACTTCGCCGCTCTTCTTCGTCAAAGCATTGCCAGCGCCATCGACTATCGCCAACCCCTGGTCCACGATACGGAGGCCTACCGCTTGATCTTCAGCGAGGCAGATTTCCTGCCCGGCCTGATCGTCGATCGTTACGCCGACATTGTTTCCCTGCAAATCCTCACTCAAGCCATGGATGCCCGTCTAGTGCGCCAGACAGTCCTCGCCGAACTCACCGCCCGTCTTGCGCCCGCCGCAATCATCGAACGAGTCGATCCGCGCGTCCGCGAACTGGAAAGTCTGCCGCCGCGTGCATCGGGTCTTTTGCAAGGGCAAAAATCTGCCACCACCTTCACCATGAACGGAGTGAAGTTCCGCTACGACGCTCTCGAAGGCCAGAAGACCGGAGCCTTCCTCGACCAGCGTGAGAACTATGCCGCGGCCGCGCAATATGCCAAGGGAGAAGCTCTCGACGTCTTTTGCTATCAGGGAGGCTTCGCCCTGCATCTCGCCCCGCAATGTTCTCAGGTGACCGGCGTCGATAGCTCGCGTCCCGCCCTAGAAGTAGCTGAGCAGAACGCCGCGCTGAATCATCGCGAAATCGAATGGATCGAGGGCAACGCCTTCGATCTGCTCAAGGACTTCGCCGCCTCCAACCGGCGATACGACACAATCGTTCTCGACCCGCCCGCTTTCGCTAAGACCAAGCGTGATCTCGACGCCGCCCTGCGTGGCTACAAGGAACTCAACCTGCGCGCCCTGAAAATGCTTCGTCCTGGCGGCATTCTCGTGACCTGCTCCTGCTCGTACCACGTCAGCCAGTCCAACTTCCTGGAAATGCTCGCCGACGCTGCTCTGGACGTTCACCGAACCCTTCGCCTGATCGAGATCCGTGGCCAGGCCAAGGACCACCCGGTCCTGTTGAATATACCGGAAACAGCCTATTTAAAGTGCGTTATTGCTGTAGTAACCTGATGAAAATACGGCAGAAACAGCGCTTGACAATATAACACTCAACTTTTATGCTTATTTTACGCTAATGCAGCGTCTAACCAAGTGATAACGGCTTTGACTTCTCTCTCAAAGTCTAGAAGTTTCCTAAACCCCAATTTTTGAAGGAGGATTTAACCATGACAGTACTTACCCGTTGGGAACCGTTCCGTGAGTTTTCCACCCTGCAGGACCGCATGAACCGCCTGTTCCGCGAATCTTTCAATGAGAGTGGTCGGGATGAATCCCTGGTCGCATCGAGCTTTGCTCCAGCTGTTGACGTTTATGAGGACGAGCACAACGTCGCATTGAAGGTCGAAGTACCGGGAATTGACGAGAAGGACATCGACATTCGCGTCGAGAACAACCTGCTCACGGTGCACGGTGAGCGCAAGATCGAGAAAGAAGAGAAAGAAGAGAACTACCGCCGTGTGGAGCGCCAGTACGGCGGCTTTACTCGCACCTTCACCTTGCCCAACACCGTAGATACCGACAACGTTCAGGCGACCTACGACAAGGGCGTGCTGAAGATCACCTTACCCAAGAAAGCGGAAGCCAAACCGAAGCAGATTAAAGTCAACGTCGGCAGCGCCAAGGGTGAGAAGACTCTCGAAAGCAAAGGCCCCAGCAAAGCCGCATAATGCAAAAGCTCGTGTGGGACCGGGCCCATTGGCCCGGTCATCGGGCTCGGCTCGATCGCTTTTCGCGGGAGACGGCTGAACTAACCGCCTCCCTAATTTTTTTTAGCAGCGAAATTTTCGTAGTCGACTAATTTGAACCCGAAAGCAACAATCGGACAATCAAATTACTCAATTACTTTATTTCCCAATTACTCAATCCGAGGTTCCCCATGCCCATCCGTTGGGACAAATTCACGGTAAAAGCGCAGGAAGCCGTCCAGCGCGCGAATGAGATCGCCTCCGAGAACGGCAATCCCGAACTGCTGCCCGTTCACCTTCTCGCTGCTCTGCTCGAAGACAAGGAAGGCATTGTCCCGCCTGTGCTGGAAAAAATCGGTATCGGCCCTCAAGCCGTGCTCGCCCAAGTCTATAGAGAGATCGAAAAGCTTCCCAAAGTTTCCGGGCAAGCCGCCCAAGCGACGCTCTCAAACGAGTCGAACAAGCTGCTGGAGCAGGCTTTCAAAGAAGCCTCCAACTTCAAGGACGAATACGTTTCCACCGAGCACTTGCTGCTGGCCATCACGCACCTCAAACGTGACGTGGCGCAGCAAATTCTTGCTCGTGCCGGTGCCACCTACGATGCAATCCTGAAGGCGCTCACCGTAGTCCGAGGATCGCAAAAGGTGACCGACCAGAATCCTGAAGCCAAGTACCAGGCTTTGGAGCGTTACGCTCGCGACCTGACCGAGCAGGCCCGCCGCGGGAAGCTCGATCCCGTCATCGGACGTAATGAAGAAATTCGTAGGGTGGTGCAAGTTCTTTCGCGTCGCACCAAGAACAATCCTGTGCTCCTTGGCGAGCCTGGAGTCGGTAAGACTGCCATCGTCGAAGGTCTTGCCCAACGCATCGTCTCCGGCGACGTGCCCGAAGTTCTGAAGAACAAACGCGTGGTTGCCCTCGATCTAGGCTCGATGCTGGCTGGCGCGAAATATCGAGGCGAGTTCGAAGACCGCCTCAAAGCCGTCCTCAAGGAAATTGAAGATTCGCAGGGCGAGATCATTCTTTTTATCGACGAACTGCACACGCTGGTCGGTGCCGGAGCGGCCGAGGGCGCCATTGACGCCTCCAACATGCTGAAGCCCGCGCTGGCCCGCGGCGAGTTGCGCGCTATCGGCGCGACCACGCTCAACGAATACCGAAAGTACATCGAAAAAGATGCGGCCCTGGAACGCCGCTTCCAGATCGTTTACGTTAGCGAACCTACCGTCGAAGACACCATCGCTATCCTTCGCGGCCTCAAGGAAAAGTACGAGGTGCACCATGGCGTGCGCATCAAAGACTCGGCCATTGTGGCCGCGGCCACGTTATCGCATCGTTACATCACCGACCGCTTTCTGCCCGACAAAGCCATCGACCTGATCGATGAAGCGGCCGCCTCGTTGCGCATCCAGATCGATTCGCTTCCTACCGATATCGATCAACTGGAACGAAAAGCCATGCAGCTGGAAATCGAAAAGCAGGCCTTGAAGAGGGAAGATGACCCGAACTCGCGCGAGCGCCTCACGATCATTGAAAAAGAACTCGCCGAAATCCGCGAGCGATCCAACACTCTCAAAGCGAGTTGGAAAAAAGAGAAAGATCTCATTGCCCGGGTTCGCGCTCTTAAAGAGCAGATCGAAAAACTGAAAATCGAAGAACAGACCGAAGAGCGCAGAGGCAACCTGCAGCGCGTCGCCGAAATCCGCTATAGCCTGATTCGACAGGCGGAAGAAGAACTCGCCAAACTCAGCAAGCAAATGGAGACTCAAGGCGGAACGCGCATGCTCAAGGAAGAAGTCGACGAAGAAGACGTCGCGCGCATCGTCTCCAAGTGGACCGGAATCCCGGTCTCAAAGATGCTCGAAGGCGAAGTAAACAAGCTGGTCACGATGGAAGAGCGCTTGCGGCAGCGCGTTGTGGGGCAAGACGCAGCACTGGAGCGGGTGGCTAACGCCATTCGCCGTTCACGCGCCGGACTCAGCGATCCGAAGCGTCCCATTGGTTCGTTCATCTTCCTCGGTCCGACGGGAGTCGGCAAAACCGAACTAGCGCGCGCCCTCGCCGAATTCTTGTTCGACGATGAGCACGCGATGCTGCGCATCGACATGTCCGAATACATGGAGAAACATTCGGTCGCACGCCTGATCGGCGCGCCCCCGGGCTATGTCGGTTACGAAGAAGGCGGCCAGCTTACGGAGCAGGTGCGTCGCCGTCCCTACGCGGTCGTGCTTTTCGACGAAATTGAAAAGGCCCATCCCGACGTTTTCAACGTGCTGCTGCAGATCATGGATGATGGGCGCTTGACCGACGGGAAAGGCCGCGTCGTCGACTTCAAGAACACGATCATCATCATGACCTCGAACATCGGCTCTGCGTATCTGCTGGCGGAAACCATTCGAACGTCTGAAGATTTCGAAAAAGCCAGCGAACAGGTGCAGGAGCTGCTGCACAACCACTTCAAGCCCGAGTTCCTGAACCGCGTCGACGACATCATCGTCTTCCGCCCGCTCGGCAAGGAGCAGTTGGTGCGCATCATCGAGTTGCGGCTGGAAGACGTTCGCCGCTTGCTCGCCGATCGCAAGATCTCTCTGGAACTCACCGACGCAGCGAAAGAGTTACTCTTCACGCAGGGCTACGACCCGAACTTCGGCGCACGTCCCTTGAAGCGCGCCATTCAAAGGCTGGTACAGGATCCGCTTGCTCTGAAGATTCTCGACGGCGAGATCCTGCACGGAGATCACATAATCGTCGACGCCGACAAGAAGACCGGAAAGATGAAGTTCGAAGTCAGCAAGCGCGTAGGCGAGAAAGAACCTGCCAGCGCAAAACGGTGACGCGGGTTCGATAGAACGGTCCCGGCTCGTGAGAGGTTGGCCGCCGAGATGTCGGCGCGAACAGAGGCGAGAAAAACCAAAGGCCGGCAATCGGGCCGGCCTTTGAAATCGATCTCTGGCGAATCTATTTTTTGGGAGCGATCGCGTCTTTCGCTGCCTTGGCGACGCGGAACTTCACGACGGTCTTAGCCTTAATCTGGATGGGTTCGCCGGTCTGCGGATTGCGTCCTACCCGAGCCTTGCGATGCGCTTTCACCAAACGGCCCAAACCGGGAACAACGAAGATGCCATTCTTCTTGGTTTCTTTGATCGCGGTGTCGGCCAATTGCTCTAAAAATGCCGCTGCGGTTTTGTTGGGGAGTTCCGTTTTTTCGGCGAGGTGCCGAATGAGTTGTGTCTTTGTCAAACCTGCTGCCATGTTTTTCTTCTCCTCGACAGAAATCAGTTTTGAATACCGATGGGGGCATCTTATACCCATGGGCCTGTGGAAAACACCTTATTTTACGAGGGTTTTATAATTTAATACCTCGGAAGAGGGCATTTTTACAGGGTTTTACTCGCCTGCGACTGTCGAAGCAGGCCTGTCATGCGTACTAACGTGGCCGGAAGGCTGAAGATTGTAGATTGCAGAGTTCAAGTCAAGCCCTCAAAGAACAATCCACAGGTCGCTCCAATCAGCGATCTGAAATCGGCAATCTACAATCTTAAATTCCGGTCGCATGCCATAATGCAAATAGGAGACTTCCCGATTGAGTTGTGCCATTTGTGAGATTCGCAGGGAAAAACGCTTTTGTCCCGCTGTTCATGGGCGCATTTGCCCGCAGTGTTGTGGCGAGCAGCGCGAGGTGACTCTCGATTGCCCGAGCGATTGCCCGTATCTCCTGCAGGCGCGCGAACACGAAAAGCCTCGCTTACCGGACCAGATCGTTCCGGCGGCCTTGTTTCTGCAGGTCGAGGTTTCCGATCGGTTTATGTACGAGAAAGAACATTTGCTCATGGGCCTTACCTTTGCACTTGCCAAAGCTGCCCATGCAGACCGCAGCCTGCACGATCAAGATTTGATTGCCGCGCTCTCCGTTTTGACGAAGAGTTACGAGCGGCGAGTGAACTCAGGTCTGCACTACGAGCAACCCCTGACCAGCGAGTCGCAGCGCCGCGCCGCTGCCGAAGTCGAGAACATGGTGAAGGAATACCGCCAGGCTGAGCAGAAGCAGGTGGGCTACTCGAGTCTTCGAGACTCCGACGTGCTGAAGGCCTTAGTGTTTCTGGTGCGGCTGGCCCACGGGCGGACGTCCGGGCGTCCCAAGTCGCGGGCCTTCGTGGACTTTCTGTTCGCCCAATTTCCGGAGAAGGAGACGGCCGTCGTCCCGCCTCAGGAATTTGGCAGCCGGATCATCTTGCCTTAAGAATCGGCTACGGATCTCCACCGATTTTCACGGATCTGACATCCATGTGATCGGCGCTATCTATTTTGTTGTTTCCGCACGGTCTGTCCGGCTGGCAGGGCCTCGAGCAGCTCACGCAGAGTTTTCTTCAGGATAGGATGTCGCGCTTCGGGCGCAATCTCGGCCATAGGCTGGAGTACGAAGCGACGATCCTGCATTGCAGGATGGGGAACAATCAATCCAGGCGAGTCGATGATTTTGTCGGAGAAAAGAAGGATGTCGATATCGATGATACGTGGACCTTTCTTCTGAATGCGTTTCCGGCCCATCTCGCGCTCGATTTGCAGGATGGCTGCCATCACTTGCTCGGGAGTTTCTGACGTTACCAGGGCCACCGCGCAGTTCAGAAACCAGTCTTGGTCCGTAACTTCGATCGGCTCCGTATCATAGAAAGAAGAAACGGACACGACACGACCTTCCCTAGAAAGCCGGGCGATCGCATCGCGGAGATGGGCCTCGCGATCTCCCATGTTCGATCCGAGCGAGAGGTAGACCAAGTTGGACATGGGCGCCAGCTAACCAGTTGTACTCTGCGAACCTGCACCGCACAATCCTGCCCTTGTTCCGATTTCGTAAAAAAGTTCCAAACGCCGAAAGATTTTTCCTCACATCCTCCAGAGTCTACGAAGGGTCCACCACCTTGGTCACTATCGTGCCCCTGCACCGAAGCCCTAAAATCAGCCGTATGACGCTGGATTCTCTCGTCTTGAGCAAGGACCCGGAGGTGTTACGTGTCATCCGGCCTACGCTCGAGCAATTGTCGATCGAAGTGGAGGTCTGCAATGAGGCCCGGGCAGGGGCCAATATTCTGCTCTCCGACAAGTTCGACGCGGTGATTGTAGATTGCGACGATCTGCATGGCGGAATGGCAATTCTGCAAGGTCTGAGAAAGACTCCCAGCAACAAGAACTCCGTCGCCTTTGCCATCCTCAACGGAAAAAAGACGACCACCCAGCAAGCTTTTGACATGGGCGCCAACTTCGTTCTGCAGAAACCAATCAGTGCTCTGAATGCGTCCCGCTGCTTTCATGCCGCGTTGAATTTCATGGTCAAGGAGCGGCGCCGCTACTTCCGCCAGCCAGTAAAGATGCTGGTCAAAGTCGTGCTCGAAGGAAAAACTCTGAACGCGACCAGCACCAATATCAGCGAAGGCGGCATCGCACTGATGTTGCGGGAAGCGCTGCCCAAGGGCGCCGCCCCCCGCCTCAAGTTCTCTCTGCCCGGCAAGAACGCTCAGTTCGAAGTCGAAGCGGCAATAGCCTGGGTCGATGTTAAAGGCGTCGCCGGTTTGCGTTTTCAGAATGTTCCGAAGAGTTCACAGGAAGAACTCGAAAAGTGGCTGGACGAGCAAATGGAAAAGGAATTTCCCGGAGCCAAACAGAGAATGGCGGCCGCGGATGCCGAAGGTCGAACTAACACTCCTCCGAATTAAACTCTCCCTCGCACCTCAAGAGAGCACCGGCACAGGATCGGCCATCTCCGCTCGTGAACAGATCGGAGGTACCTTCCTTTGGACTTGTGCGCGCCCATACGCGTGGCAATCTGGAAGATCATTTCCTATAGATGAGGAGAGACGGTCATGTTGTCCAACGACTTCCGTATTGCCAAAGTGCAAAAAACGCTGCGCTGGTTTGAAGAGGATATCCCGCTGCTCAATATGCGAGTGAAGGAGCTATCCAAAGAGCGGCAGGAATCGGCGCGAAAATTTGCCGCAGCTGTAATCGATCACACACGTGCGGAGCTGGAGAGACTATTGCGCGAACAGCCTCACGACATGCATGATTCCGCCGAGGCGCCCTGCGAACCCGCGGACTAGCCACCGTGAATCTCGAAAAGCCGAGTTAGTAAGATGATCCAGCCGCGGCCTCGGCGCTGGAAGCCACAGGGACGCCCCGGTGTTCGGTGGGGAAGGTCACTTCCTCCCATAGAGTCTTGTCGCGCAAAATGCGGGAGACCAGGGCCGTATGCATGGCGTGACCAGCACGATCGGCGAAGACGTTGCCCAGAATCTGCTTCCCTAACAGTGCCAAGTCGCCAACCAGGTCCAGCACTTTGTGGCGCACAAACTCGTCTGGGAAGCGCAGCGGCCCGTTCTCAATGCCATCGCGGGTGAGCACAATGCAATTCTCGCGCGAGGCGCCGCGAATCAAACCCATATTCCGCATCGCCTGCTCGTCCTGCCGTGAACCAAAAGTGCGTGCCGCGGCAATGTGCCGCAGATAACTTCCGTTGGTCAGCTCCACCTTAAAGGTTTCTTTACCGATCAGCGGATGCGGGAAATTGATCGAATAGGAAACCGAATAAGTGTCTGCGGGATAAACGGCGATGAACTTATTCCCCTCCCGCATTTCGACCTGACGTCGAATCTTCAAATATTTTCGGGGACGGCGCTGTTTTCGGATGCCAGCCTTCTGAATCATCTCGACAAACGGCCGCGCGCTTCCGTCGAGGATGGGAAGTTCGAGGTTGTCGAGCTCGACGATCGCGTTATCAATGCCCATGCCAATGAAGGCGGAGAGCACGTGCTCGGTGGTGGAAATGAGCACGCCTTTCTTCATGAGGCTCGTGGCATAGCTGACGCGGGCCACATTCCGGCTGACCGCCTCAATCTCGAAACCGTCGAGGTCGGTGCGCCGAAAAACAATGCCCGTGCCCGATGGCGCCGGCAGGATGCGCATCGCGACAGGAGCGCCGCTGTGGAGTCCTATGCCACTGCACTCCACCGCGGAGCGAATTGTCTGCTCTGGGGTCAACAAGGGATCGCTATAGTGAATGCAGTAGATTACGCCAGAGTGCAGAAACTTGTCTGTGGCAAAAAAGCCACAGTAAATAAAGAATACGCCATTCAAAGCAAACTTAACGCGATCGGTATAGAGAAACTTAGCGTATTGAAAAGAAGCCACTTACTTCACTTCGCGGATTTAAAACGGCCCCCATGGCAGGTGCTGGGAAACCAAACAGCAGTTACTTTCGTTTGTCCCGGTGCGTCGGGTTTAGACGTTTACCGCTTTGCTTTTCCGGAAACTTTATTGGGATTGTAGCCGGACTTGGGATCGAACATAGCCTCGTCAAGTCCCTGGTTGATAGTGACCGAGTTGAGGAAGCGCTGGCTGGCCATATCCCCGTTGAAATAGCGGGTCAGATTGTAAGGGCACATCACACCGGAAACCGGGCGGTAATTCTCGTAAATTTCTTCTTCGAGATTTTTCTGCCTGTCGACCGGGTCGCGCCAGGAGAACGCCTTCTTGACCGGCAAATGGGTGTCGTTATCGAAGTACAAATCGACGCTCTCATTCTGCGCATTGATCAATGTGACCTGCGTCGCTGGATGTTGCGCAGCTACAGCCATGCCTATATACAGGAGCACAACGCCGGGATCGTTGATCCAGGTTCGAAGAACAGTATCGAGCGAAAAGTGGCGACGGCGCAGGTAGTCATCAAGATCTTTTTGCTCGATGGGATGCGGGCCTTTGTAAGTGATCTCCCATCCTTTGTTGCCCAGGTAGAGCTCTGCAATGTCCCGTTCTTTGGTGATTTCAACCCGCTCCTTGTCAGGAAACTCGGTAAAACTCCAAAACAGGGCACCCTCTCCGTTGGGCCGGCCGTGGTGGAAACTGTAGCCGCGTCCCTGTTGCTCGCGATCCCGAATGGTGAGGTAGGTTTGTCCCCCAAGGGCGTGGATTCCCTGCTCGACTGTGGCTTTTGCCTTGCGGGCATTTTCCTGATCAGGAGAAATCGCCGGCGCGCTTTTACTGGTGTCTGGGGATGCCTGGGATGGCGACTGAGCGGCCGGACTCTGCGGCGGCTGCTGCCACGCATAGCAGCAACCCGAACACACCAAAACCAGGATGGGGAAAAATTGTTTCATTCCTTAAGGGGTGAGAGTGCAATCAGAATTGTAGCGTTTCCTGTAGATTTTCTGCCCGCGGCTTCGAAGGCTCCTCTCCTTGCTTGGATGCACAAAACGGCAAAATTGCAGGCTCGGTGCGGCGCTTTTAGAAGCTTTTCTGGTCCTAATTATCCCACCAGCACCGCACCGCCGTTCACATTGAACACTTCCCCCGTGATGAAACCTGCGTGCTCGGTGCACAAGAAGAGCACCGGCGCGGCGATCTCTTCCGGTTTGCCCACGCGGCCAAGCGGAATGGTTCTGCGAATCTCGTCACCGCTTTTCGGATCTTCAAGCGCCGCCGCGCTCATGTCGGTATCAACCCAGCCGGGCGCAACGCAATTCACGTAGATGCCAGAAGACGCAAGTTCACTGGACAGACTCTTGGTCATGCTGATCAGCGCGCCCTTGGTCGCGGAATAGTCGCAATGGAAAGCCTCTCCGCGTTGGCCGCTCGTCGAACTGATGAGCACGATGTGTCCGGCCGGAGCGTTTTTGCGCGGTTGAGCTTTCATCTGCGCCACCGCATGTTTGACCAAGCCGAATACTCCGTCGAGATTAATGGAGAGAGTGGATCGCCATTGTTCGTCGGACATGCGCTCGATTGCCACGTCACGGGGCGGCCACACTCCATGGTTGGCGACGAGAATGTCGAGCCGGCCAAAATGCCGCACGGACTCCGCGACCAATGCATGCGCCGCTTCTGGTTTGTTCACATCAGACGCAATGGGATGGCACGCGCTTGCGCCACATTCTTTGGCGAGAGCTTCGGCCTGAGCGCGGGCGCTGCGATAGCTGAAGGCAACCTTGGCCCCCGCCCCCACAAACATTCGCACCGTCGCCGCCCCGATGCCTCGCGAACCGCCAGATATGAGAGCAACTTTACTGGAGAGAGAAAGAGGGATCGACATAGCAGACTAGTTTCCGGTTTCCCGTCTGCCGTTGCAAGTGGGTGGTCAGTCTCCCGTGCCGGAAGACAGGCGCTCGGATTTCAGCCCGCGCAGAAGCAAGCGCACCAGCATCCCGTCGAAGCGCGTTCCGCTCATCTTTGACAGCTCTTCTAGAGCCTGTTCCGGCGTCCTGGCCGCGGCGAACGATTGCTCGGTCACCATGTTGGCATACGCGTCCGTCAAGCCAATGATCCGCGCCCAGAGCGGAATTTCCTCACCACGCAGACTGTCCGGATAGCCCGAGCCGTCGAAACGCTGGTGATGATGCTCGATCGCTTCCCGCATCATGTTGCTATGAGGGATGGTGCCAACAATCTCCGCGCCCACGCGCGGATGCAATTTCACCAGTTGAAATTCGTCGTCACTTAGAGGTCCCGGTTTGTTGAGGATGCGTTCGGGAATGAAAATCTTGCCGACATCGTGCACCCGTGCAGCGTAAACCAGATCGGCCGTTTCTTCGGAAGAAAGCCCCAAGGCGCGCGCGATCACTTCGGTATAGCGAGCCACGAGATCACCATGCCCTGCGGTTTGCAATTCGCGCGACTCGGCAGCCCGGTTGAGAGATTCAATCGCCTCTTTCAGCAGGGGAACGTTGCACTCCTTTTCGCCGCCACAAAGCTTATAAAGAGTTGCGGTCAGTTCCTCGAGATGCTCAGGCCCCGTTTGTTCGCGTTGCAAGAAGCCTTCGATGTAGGCCGAAATTTGCTGGCGCTGCCGGGCGAAGTCCTGACCCTCGACATACTCCTGCGCCGTCGAAACGGAATTTCCTCCCGACCGCTTGGAGACGTACATGCCGGCGTCGGCCACGCGGATGATGTCCTCGATCGAGAAGCCGTGCATGGGGAAACTGGCAACTCCGAAGCTGCCGGTAATGTGATGTTCACTCAGCATGGGATCGCTGGCCAGCCACTGTCGCAGACGTTCAGCCAGCACTTGGGCCTGTTCCGCGCCGGTCTCAGGCATCAGTACGATGAATTCGTCGCCACCATAGCGGGCAACCACGTTCGACTGCCGGGACTTTTGCTCGAGCAGACGCCCCACGCGCGCCAGCACCAGATCTCCTTCAAAGTGCCCCATGGTGTCGTTGACCTCTTTGAATTTGTCGAGATCGATGAGTACCACGGAGAACGGTCGTCCAGAACGCGAAGCGCGTTTCCACTCCGCCGACAGGGCTTCCCAGAAGAAGCGGCGTGTCTTGATTCCGGTCAGGCCGTCGGTAATGGATTGCTGCTGCAGCTTCTGGAAGACGAATGCGTTGTGCAGTGCGGTGGCCAGCAAGTCGGCCAGCGTATTCAGGATCATCACATCCTGAGGTGAGAACGCGTTCTCGTTGCGGCTCTCAATGTTGAGTACACCCAGCAACGACTCGCCATACGTGATGGGGATGCACAGGATCGCGCGGGAATCCGGAAGAATTCCCGTCAAGTTACCGGGCACTGCATGTTGTACAAGGGCGCGCTCGCCCGTGCGGGCCACGCGGCCCAGAATGCCGGTCCCCAACGGGATGCGCTTGCCCACGGAGTGCGCCGTCGCTCCAGCCTCGGCCTTGATCTCGATCTCTTTGGTTCCGTAGTCGAGCAGGCCGATCCCAATGTGATCGAAACTAAAATTTTTCTGAATTTCTCCCACAATCTGGCTCAACATGTGCACCGGATCGTCGCTGGAAATGGCGGTGCGCGAAACGTTGTTGAGGAACGCAAGCTGGCGCGAACGCCGCTGCTCATCGGCGAAAAGCCGCGCATTCTCCACTGCGACCGAGACTTGTCCCGCTGCCGTCGCCAGCACATCCAGGTCGCGTTGTTCGAAGACGAACTCGCGATCTGGGTTCATCGCGACCATGACTCCAGCGGGCTTGTTGCTCAAAAAAATCGGTACGGCGATCAGGCACTTGGCCGGACGCTCTGGAATATGGCTTATGCCCAGCTTCTTCCGCGTGGTCTCCAGGTCAGACCGGATCAGCAACGGTTCGCCGGTACGAATCACGTACTCGCTGAAAGCATTTCTCAGTTCCCGTGTGCGCTTGGGTAGAACTCGATTGTCCCGTATCTCGAGTTCGAATCGGAGTTCTTCTCCCTCCTGGAATGCGATGTAAAAGTGGCTGGTATCAAAAATCTGGCCGAGTTCAACCTGGATGGTGCGCATGATCTCGTCCTGATCCAGGCGCGAACTGATTGCCTTTCCAATCTCCGTTAACAGTTCGTACTCTTTGGTACGTCGATGAGCATCGTGACTGACCACATAGTTTTCAAGGGTCAGCCCCAATTGCAGCGCCAGCCCCACCATCAGCCGGGGACCAGACGAACCGAAGGCTCTGCGTTCTGCATGCGGAAACAGAATCACGCCGAAATTGTGCTCGCGAGTCTGCAGGCTGACCGCCGTCAGATTCCGGACTTCCGCTTCGGTGAGAATTCTTTTGAATTCCGCGAAAGTTCCTGTCGAAGTCACGGGGAGCGGTTCGGGCATTTCTGCCAGATGCTGCACCGTGAAGATTCCGCTGCGGCGGTAGGCGAGTTCGGAGAGATAATCTCCAGCCCCACTTTTCTCCAGCGCTTCCAAAAATCCGGGAGAGAACCCATGTTGCACCGAGGGCAACAGACCCCGCCAGCGTTCGGTGATGAAGATGGCCGCGCGGCCCATGGGCAGTGCACTGCGCAAGCGCTCGAGCGCGGCCTGCATACTGGGCACCAGGTCATCGGCGAAGAGCAGGCGCCGCGGGTCCACGCCGAGAGTCGACAGGGCCAAAGTATTTTCCTGCACGGCATTGCGCTGGTTTTCAAACAGCACCATGACCATGGCGATGCCGAGCAACATCTGTGGCACCGGGCCAAACAAGCGGCTGGCGTTGCCAAACATCTCGGTCCACGGATTTTGCAGTTGCCCCACGCCCATCAGCACGGCCCAAAAGGCCAGAGAAACGGCGAGCACCCAGAAGGCAAGCGATTTGCGGCGGTGGCTATTCAAGTAGAAGACTGCCGAGCAATACAGCAGGATCGCGGCCAAGCCTAAGCCCAGTCGAATCGCGGGCTGCACGTCGGGGCGGAAAACGCCGTTCACGATGTGTCCGCGCAGCGTCAGACCGGCGAGCAACACGCCAAACGCCGCAACCGCCGCGTCGTACCAGCGGAAGTGATACGCGTCCCGCATCAGCCGCGTCGAGATGAAAATGCACAACGCCATCGCGACTAGGAAAAGCTCGCTTACGAAGAACGCCAGGGAAGACTTCGGAAAGGTGTCGAGAACATAGTGCAGCGAGTACGCGGCCCAGGCCAGTTGCCACGCGCGGAAATAGGGCTGCCGGCTCTGCTCGTGCAGATAAGTAAAGACGAGAAAGAGCAGTACCGAGACGAAACCCGGAATTAAAACCGTCGTAATAACAACACTGTTCATAGGGTCTGCGAAGACACCTCTGGCCAAACTTCCTAGACCAGTTTCGGGGGGAAACAGTGCACTAATGTTTTCACATCAAGCCCCCGGAGCACAACAAGATTTAGGTACAGTGCCCGCTTACGATAGTTTTTGAAATCAAAGGGTTGCATGCAATATCGTTCGGGCGGCTAGCTTGACGGTGGTTTTGGCTGCCCGTACCATCGAAGGTCGATCGAATCTCAAAGAATAGTGGTTCTCGCGGCCGAATCGTTTCGGTGACACACAGGTGCTGAACGCGGCATTCTTCCTGAATACCTTATGTCTGAAACTTTGAATTCCTCTTCGCAAGGCAAGCCCAGAGTGCGTTTTGCGCCCTCGCCGACCGGGTTTCTTCATGTGGGCAGCGCTCGCACGTTCATATTTAACTGGCTCTACGCCCGCCGCAACGGCGGCACGATGATTCTGCGGCTCGACGATACCGATGTCGAACGCAATACCGATGCCTCGGTCAATTCAATTTTTGAAGGATTGAAGTGGCTGGGGCTCAAATGGGACGAAGAATACAAGCAGTCCGAACGCGGCGAACTGCATCGCCAAATGGCCGACGCTATCTTTCAAAAGGACCTAGCCTACCGCGATTTCACGCCTGCTCACACGGGAGATAGCGAGCGGTCTGGTGCGCAAGGGACGTGGTTGTTCCATCCCGGCATGCGGGAGCTTTCGCGCGAGCAGAGCGATCGCCGCGCCGCCGCGGGCGAGCCGTTTGCTTTGCGCTTTCGCGTGCCGCGCGAGGGCGGACAAATGATCCGTTTCACCGACGCCGTTTATGGCGAGCAGGTGAAAGCTGCCGCCGATGTCGAAGACTTCGCCCTGTTGCGCTCCGATGGCATGCCGACGTATCACCTGGCCTCGTGTGCCGACGACGCCGACCTGCGCATCAGCCACATCATCCGCGGCCAGGACCATCTTTCGAACACTTACAAGCACGTACTGATCTTCGAAGCCGCTGGTTTCACGCCGCCGCAGTTCGCGCATCTTCCCCTGCTAGTGGCTCCCGACGGCACCAAGCTTTCCAAGCGCCGTCATGGTCCGATCGTGAGCGTGACCACCTATCGCGACGCTGGATTCCTCCCCGAGGCTTTCATCAACTTTTTGTGCCTGCTGGGCTGGTCGCCGAAAAATGATCGCGAGCAGATGAGTCGCCCGGAATTGATCGACGCGTTTTCCCTCGAAGGCATCAATCGCGCAAACGCCGTCGTGAACTTCAAGGAACCGGAGGTGGGGCAGGCTCACTTGCCCGCCAACTCCCTTCCCGAGGAAATTTTCGACCCCAAGGCCGTATGGCTCAACGCAGAACACATTCGCGCTCTCGCCATCGAAGACCTCAGCCAGCGACTGCTGCCGATCGTGCGCGATGCCGGCTTCAACGTCACGCCGGAAAAGATGCTGCGCATCACGCCGCTAATTCGAGAGCGCATCAAGCTGCTGCGCGACGTCCTCACCGCCGCCGACTTCTTTTTCGTTGACCAGTTGCCGCCGTACGACCCTGCCGAACTCATTCCGCAAAAAGGGGACGAGGTCATGGCCGAAAGAGTCCTGGAGAAGGCGCGAGCCGTGCTCGCGAACATCGAATTCAAACACGACCCGCTGGATCAAACGCTCCGCGCCGCCGCCCAGGAATTAGGCATGAAGGCAGGTCAGATGTTCCAGCCGATTCGCGTCGCGGTCTGTGGCCGAAAAAATGCCCCGCCGCTGTTTGAGACGCTGGAAGTGCTCGGACGCGAGACGACCCTAGCTCGGATCGAGCAGGCAATGTCGCGGCTCGGGTAGACTCTTCGAATTTGTTGCATCCTTGCTCGGCCGCCCCTGATCTATTGGATTTTGCAGCATCCTTCCGCGCGCCCAGGAAATCCTGCCGCACAATGGTCGAGCAATCGCTCAACCAGGAAAGAGGTTTCTATGAAGGCAGTGCAAATCAGCAAACCGGGTGGCAATTTCGAAATGGTTGAGCGTCCGATTCCCCAGCCCGGCCGCGGTCAAGTGCGCATCAAGGTTGAGGCCTGCGGCATTTGTCACAGCGACGCCTTGGTGAAAGAAGGAGTTTGGCCGGGACTCCAGTATCCCCGTGTCCCCGGCCACGAGATTGCTGGACGCGTCGACGCGATTGGCGCCGACGTTACCCTGTGGAAGCCCGGGCAGCGAGTCGGTGTGGGATGGCACGGCGGACACTGCTTTCAATGCGACCCATGCCGCCGCGGCGATTTCATTTTGTGTCAGAACGAAAAAATTACCGCCATTCATTTTGACGGAGGCTACCAGGAATACATGGCCGTCCCGGCCGAGGGCGTCGCGGCGATGCCCGACAATCTCCCCGCTGACGAGGCCGCCCCGCTGCTCTGCGCGGGAATCACCGTATTCAACGCGCTGCGCAATTCAGGCGCCCGCAGCGGCGACCTCGTAGCGGTTCAGGGAATTGGTGGCCTCGGCCATCTCGGGATTCAGTATGCCCGCCAGATGGGCTTTCGCACGGTGGCCGTCGGCCGCGGCAAAGACAAAGAACCGCTGGCCCGGAAGTTGGGCGCGCACGAATATGTAGACACGGGCGCTGGCGCCCCCGCCGAAGCGCTGCAGAAGTTGGGCGGAGCGAAGATCATCCTCGCCACGGCTCCCGATTCAAAATCCATCTCAGCTCTGGTGGATGGACTCGCGGGCAACGGCACGTTGCTGGTTGTGGGTGCGGGTTTTGAATCCCTTACGGTCACGCCATTACAGCTCATTGGCGGGCGCAAAGCTGTCAAGGGCTGGCCCTCCGGTACTGCGAAAGATTCGGAAGACACGCTTCGCTTCAGCTCATGGAGCGGAGTTCGTCCCATGATCGAGCGCTATCCGCTGCAGAAAGCTGCCGACGCCTACCAGCAAATGATCACCGGGAAGGCGAGATTCCGGGTAGTGCTTACAATGGGCGTGTAGCGGAGAACCGCGCCGCAGAAGAAACTGAACCCAAAGCCGGTTGACAGGGTCTGCTGCCGTTTTGTAAATATTATCGTTCAATAATTACTAGCCTGCACATAAGCAGCTCGGCAATCGCTTCCGCCTGATGCCGCAGGACGCGACTTCTACAATTTCGACCCGGCGTATGGCACCCGGCGTGGCCCAA
>Ga0070717_10000707_pt1 | contig 21610 bp, 17 predicted proteins | sample LARL113metaG_FD_71366 | JGI IMG/M metagenome (GOLD analysis project Ga0070717, IMG submission 71366) | Corn, switchgrass and miscanthus rhizosphere microbial communities from Kellogg Biological Station, Michigan, USA - LAR L11-3 metaG | ecosystem: Host-associated > Plants > Roots > Rhizosphere ...
TGAAAAGGGCTCTGGGAGGACAGGCCCGAACCGTTATGCTGGAAAATCGTTTAGCTGCGCGAAAGAAGAAGCGAGTTGAAATGAGTTTGCGATCGGAGGCGGTGCGGCTCGGTTTGCGCTGGTTGGTCAAGCGCCGCAACTATCGCGAGCTGAGTATCGAGCAGCATCGGCAATTTGCCTCGACGGCTGAACGATTGGTCCCAGATCCGCCGCCCGGCACCAAGACGCGAGGTATCGATGCCGGCGGGGTCAAGGCCGACCTGATTACTACCCCCGCCTCCGAGCCCCACCGCCACGTGCTGTTTTTGCACGGCGGCGGCTTTATCATCGGCTCGCCATCCCTCTACCGGCACGTCACCTGGCGCATTGCCGAGGCGACGCAGGCCCGGGTGCTAGCCGTCGATTACCGGCTCGCTCCCGAGCATCCCTTCCCAGCGGCGCTGGAGGACGCGGCCGCAGCCTACAAGTGGCTGTTGGCGAGCGGCGCTGATCCGCGGCAGATTGCGATGATGGGCGATTCGGCAGGCGGCGGGCTCATCTTTTCTCTAATGCTGCAATTGCGTGATGAGGGAATACCGCTGCCGGCGGCCGCGGTTGCACTCTCGCCGTGGACCGATCTAGCTCTGACCGGACCCTCATTGCGGCTCAACTCCGCCGCCGACCCGATGCTGAACGCCGAGGATCCGCCGCAGTTCGTCGAGGATTATCTCGCTGGCGCCGATCCGCGTACTCCTTACGTCTCCCCACTGTACGGCGATCCGGCGGGCCTCCCACCGACCATCATTCAGGTCGGCAGCGACGAGGTGTTGCGGGACGACGCGGTCCGCATGGCCGATCGCATGCGGGCGGCGGGCTGCCAGGTCGAGCTCGAAATATGGCCTCGCATGCCACATGTCTGGCACGTCTTCGTGCCGCTGATCCCAGAAGCACGCCGGGCGATCGAGCGCATCGGTTCTTTCGTAAGGATCCGAACCGGCTACGAGCCGGCGGCTTCCCTTGCCCGACCGGCGCCAACCAGCTGAGCCGTCTCGTCAATCCCAGTTGGGTCAATATCCAATCGCCGCCCCAGCCGGCCGCCGGTTGTCGCTGGCGCCATAGAGCCGGCCATTGGCAATCTTGATCAATTCGACGGCACCCCAAGGTCTCTGCTCGACCAGCTTATAGCCCATCTCGGCGAGTGGTTTGACGATGTCGGGCGGCAGGCTGGACCGCTCGAAATAGACCTCATCCGGCCGTCCTTGGTGGTGAAGGCGCGGCGCATCGACTGCTTCCTGCGGGTCCATGCCGTAATCGACGATGTTCATGATCGTCTCGAGCACCGTCGTAATGATGCGCGAGCCACCTGGGCTGCCGACGACAAAAACGACGCGGCCGTTTTTCTCGACCAGGGTCGGAGCCATCGAAGAGAGCGGCCGCTTGCCGGGCGCGATGGCGTTGGGCTCGCCCTGCACCAGGCCGTAGAGATTCGGCGTCCCCGGCTTCACGGTGAAATCGTCCATCTCGTTGTTCAGGAAGAAGCCGGTGCCGGGGGCTATGACATTGGCGCCGAAATTGCCGTTGATCGTGTAAGTCACAGCGGCGGCGTTGCCCTCGCTGTCGACCACCGAATAGTGGGTGGTCTCGGCCTTCTCAGCCGGAGGGTGCACCACAGCGGCTGAGGGCACGGCGGCACGGCGCTCGATATCGCTGCGGATATCGGCGGAATAGCCTTTGGACAGCAGCCGCTCCAGCGGGTTGGTCACGAATTCGGGGTCACCGAGATAGGTATTGCGGTCGAAATAGGCGCGGCGCATCGCCTCGACCATCAGGCGTACCGAATCCGCCGAACGGAACCCCGACGCTTTGATGTCGTAGCCTTCAAGAACATTGAGGATTTCGCATATCGTCGTCCCACCGGAGCTCGGCGGCGGTGCGGAAACGAGCAGGTATCCGCGGTACGAGCAGGTCAGCGGCGCCGGCTCGGTGACCGCGTAGGACGCAAAATCGCGGGCGGTCAGGATTCCGCCATTCTCATTGCTTGCCTTTTCGACCGCTGCCGCGACCGGACCCTTGTAGAAGGCATCTGGCCCCTGCTGCGCGATCAGTTCGAGGGTGGCCGCAAGCTCTGTCTGGACCAGCCGATCGCCCGGCTCGAACCGGTTGCCGTTGGGGCGCAAAAAGATCCTCGTGGCCCCGGCATCCTTTCCGAACCGATCCGCCCTGGCGTCGAGGATATCGGTGTCGGCCCGGCTCAAGACAAAGCCGTCACGTGCCAACGCGATCGCCGGCGTGAGCAATACGGCGCGCGGCAGCCGCCCATACTCCTCCGCGGCTCGATCCAAGCCCATCACCGTGCCCGGCACACCGGCGGCGCGGTAGCCGTAGCGACTGAGATCGTCGATCGGCTTGCCTTCTTGGTCGAGGTACATCGAAGCGGTCGCTGCCGCGGGTGCGGTCTCGCGGAAATTGATAAAAGTCTCCCGTCCATCCGCGAGATGGATGGTCATGAACCCGCCGCCCCCGATATTGCCGCAGCATGGGTCGACGACGGCGAGCGCGTAACCGACTGCGACCGCGGCATCGACGGCATTGCCTCCTGCAGAGAGGATGCGCACACCGACCTCAGAGGCCAGGCGATGCGCGGACACCACCATGCCGTGCTCGGCCTCGACCGCCCGCTGGGACGCAGCGTCTGCAGGGGCACCGGCGAGCATGACCGACAGTCCCACGGCGGCGATAAGACACCGCTCCCCCCGCCAGCGGGCGGAGCGGGAAATCTTATCGGCGGGGTGCAATATCAGCGAACCAACTGGTACAGCCGTTCGTCATAGAGAGCGCCCTCGAGCGGGTTCAGCTTCTGTCGGAATTCCTTTGTGTGCGCGGCCATGATGCTCGCATCGAAGGCCTTACGGTCGCGCCAGCCCTCGAACAGGGTGAAATGGTTCGGGCGGTCATTCTGCTGCAGCACGTCGAACCAAAGATTGCCGTCGTCCTTGCGCGCGGCCGCGGCCAGCGCCCTGACGAGTTCGATGGTTTGGTCCTTTTGCGGCGGCGGAACATCGACATGGGTGAGGACGTAGATCACCCCGGGGCCGGGCTGCGCCGCGGGCGCCGCCACCGAGAGGCCGCTGAGGACGCGCGCCCCGGTGCCGCTGATCAGCAGCGGCTGAAGCTTGTCACGGAACGCGCTCGTAGATGCGGCAGCGCCGTGCGCCTCATAGGCGTTCTTGTCGCGCCAAGCTTCTAATATTGCGAGCCGGTTTCGCCGCCCGATTTCCTCGAGCACCACGAAGCTGGCATTGCCGTCCTCCTTGCGGCTCGCACCGGCGTATTGCCGCGCGTGGCCGGCTGTCTGCGCCGTGGCGGTCGGAGCGACGTCGAAATAGGTGACGATATAGACGGGAGTGTTCACGGCGTCCTCCGCGTGCGCAGGCGAGACTGCTGCGAGAGAGAGCACAACAAGGCTCAGAATGACCGAGGAAAGGCGCATGGTTCGGCTCCCTCCGGGCGGGCTTCACCAGCGTACGAAGCTCGATGGCGAATGACAATTGCACGCGCGCACAGCATTCTGCCCTCAGCGGCTGCCGACAAAGGCCGACACGTCAAAGCCGGCGATCGCGAAGGGCGCCGTCTTGCCATCGCTCGCCACGGCCACAGCGGAGATCAGCATAGTGCTGACGCCCGTCGGCCCGGGCGGGAACCATTTTGGATGTTGGACATTCCATTTGCTGCAATCCGAGATCTGCCGCCAGAGCGGCAACCAAGATTTTCGTACTCTTTCTCAATGTTCTACCCTCCCCTTAGATTGCGCCATCGCAATCAGGAGCAAAGACGTGACCGCCCCACCAGCCTCGTCCCCGTTATCATATCACGCCAGCGATGGGGCCGCTTACGAGCGGTTTCTTGGACGCTGGTCTCGATTGCTGGCCGCTCCCTTCGCTGAGTTTGCGGCACCGCCAGAGGATGGGCACCTGCTCGATGTCGGTTGTGGCACCGGGAGCCTCACCCTCGTGCTGGCCGAGCTCCAGCGGTACAGCCAGGTTGCGGGCATCGACATCGCTCTCCCGTATATCGCCTTCGCCCGCTCCCGGCTCCGCGGTGAAGGCGCACAGTTTATGGTGGGCGATGCTTGCCGGCTGCCCTATATCGATAGCGCTTTTGCCGCTGCGCTCGCGCAACTGTCGCTGAATTTTGTTCCAGATGCCCCCACTACGGTTCGCGAAATGCGGCGCGTGGTGCGGCGCGGCGGCGTCGTCGCCGCTGCGGTATGGGACTTCCGCGGCGGCCTCGTCTTTCAGCGCCTGTTCTGGGACACCGCGGCCGGTCTCGATGCCGACGCGGGCGCGGTCCGCGATCGGCTTTTCTCGAGCCCGCTCGCGGTGCCCGACGGCCTGCCGACCCTGTGGCGGGAGGCTGGGCTCGCCGCGATCGAGCGCGGATCGATCACGATCCGCATGGAATATGTCGATTTCGCCGATTATTGGGAGCCTCTCCTCGGTGGGCAAGGTCCGGTCGGAAGTTATGTCGCCAGCCTTGTACCCGAGCGCCGCACGCAAATCGCGGAGAGCGTGCGCGAGGCGTTTCTATCCGGCGCGCCAGATGGTCCCCGTTCGCTGACGGCGACGGCCTGGGCGGTGCGCGGGGTGGTACCGTGATTTCGCCCTTGCGCCGGCAACCAAACTAGTATCGTTGCTGAAGCGCACAAAAGGAGACTGAGATCATGAGCTCGAACGGGAAAGTGGCCCTCGTTACCGGTGGTGGCAGCGGCATCGGCAAGGCGTCGGCCCTTGCGCTCGCCCGAGAGGGGTTTGCGGTGGTCGTCGCCGGTCGGCGCCCGGAGCCGCTGCAGGCGGTCGTCGGCGAGATCGAGGGTCTGCAGGGAAAGGCCCTGGGCGTGCCGACTGATGTCGGCGATCCTGACTCGGTTCGGGCTTTGTTCGCCAAGACCAAGGAAACCTTCGGCCGGCTCGACGTGCTGTTCAACAATGCCGGCTTTGGCGCCTCTGCACCGATCGAAGAATTGCCTTTCGAGCGTTGGCAGGCGGTCGTCAACTCGATCTTGACCGGGTCGTTCCTGTGTACGCAAGAAGCCTTCAAAATCATGAAGGACCAGACACCGATCGGTGGGAGGATCATCAACAACGGCTCGATCTCGGCGCATGTGCCACGGCCGAATTCGGTCGCCTATACCTCGTGCAAGCACGCGATCACTGGCCTCACCAAATCAACTTCGCTCGACGGCCGTAAATACGATATCGCATGTGGCCAGATCGATGTCGGCAATGCGTTGACCGAGATGACCCAGCGCATGCAGCGCGGCGTGCCGCAGGCCAACGGCACTGTCATAGAAGAGCCAACGATGGATGTGCAGAACGTCGCCCGCGCCGTCGTGTTCATGTCGACCGTCACACCCGAGGCCAATGTGCAATTTCTGACAGTGATGGCGACGAAGATGCCGTTCGTCGGGCGCGGCTAGACGGCGCCCATTCCGCTCGCATACGAAGGCTATGATACCTGCCAGAAGAAAAAGACGATCAGACAATAGAACGTTACAACGAGCGCGGCTCCGGCGATATCGATTGACGCCGAGCTTCTCGTCTGAGGTTGCAGCCACCAGGAGAGGCGGCGGCTCGTCCAAGGCACTAGGTAATTCAGCAGCAGAACGCTTGCGACGTTCCCGATGAAGAGCGCGACCGCAAAAGGCAGTCTCGCGCGATCGGTCAGCAGCGGACGGTGCACAAACACGCTGAACAAAAACACGACGGGATAGAGCATCAGCAGAACGAGCATGTTCTGCTTCCAAACCGCAGCGCGAGACGCTCCCCCGGCTGGGGGCGGGAACCATTGGTCGAAGCCGGTCCGCGCGATGCGGGCGTGGAACTCTTCGGTAAATGGGCTCGCTTCCTGCAAAAGCTTGTGGCGCTCCGGCGAGTCGAGCCAAGCCTGCAGATGTTCTTCACTGTCGAAACGCACGATAGCTAGCCAGTCATCCTGTACGCCGGGCACCGGTGGCTCGAAGCGGTATCCTTGGAACCCGGGAGCTCGTGACTGGGCCAACGCTATGCGCTGCTCCCAGGCGCGATAAGTGCTCTCCTGCCCCGGCTTGATGCGCGTCGAGATCACCGCCGAAACCGGGGCGGGAAGCACGCCCGCGCCGACATCGTTGACGAGGTGGACGTCGTCGCGCCCAACCAGCATCGGCGCAATATCGTTCACCCGGTTCAGCCGTTGCTCCGAGCGGAGCCACGCGAGCGCTGCTTCGGCACCGGTAAAGCGCTGGATGATCACCCAATCGTCCTGAGCCGGCGGGCTCGGAGGGATCACCTTCTGATCGATAAATCCAGGAAATGCACCGATAACTCCGCTCGTCTCATCCTGCCAGCGAGCAAAAGCCTCCGTAAAACCCGGCCGGACCCGGGTTTGGGTTACGATCGTAACGCTGTCCTTGGGGGCCGTTGCGGTTGCGCCGTCCGTAACGCTCACGACCCCCGCCCGAGCTGAGCAAAGATGCGATCCGGCGTGAACGGCAGATGCGCGAAGCGTACCCCGGTCGCGTCGGCAAGTGCATTCGCTATCGCCGGGGCGACCGGATTGATCGCGCATTCTCCCTGCGATTTTGCTCCTAGCGGGCCGATCGCATCATACGTGTCGGCAAAGAAGATTTCTGAGCGCGGCACATCGGCAAAGGACGGGATGCGGTAATTGCGCAAGGATGGGTTGACCAGGGCGCCGCGGTCGTCATGGACCATGTTTTCGGTGAGCGCCCAGCCGAGCCCCATGGCGATCGCGCCGTCGATCTGGCCGCGGCACTGCGCCGGGTTGATCAGCCGCCCGATATCGGCGGCGTGCACACTGTGCAGGATTCGCACCTCCCCGGTGATGCGGTGGACGACAAGCCGGATACCGTGCGCGTTGAAAGCGACCGAGCGAGGCGACAGATAGGCCCTGCGCTTGGCCTCGAAGCGATGGCCCACTGCCGTTCCGACTTCGTGGAGCTCGGGCAGCGGTATCCCTTGGTTACCACACACCACCGCATCTTCCTGCAGGCGGCACGAGGCTCGATCGAAGGCGGTGTGCCGGGCGGCGAAGTCGATGATGTTGTCTTGCAGGGCAGTAGCGGTCAGGTGGACCGCGCGGCCGGCGACGACTGTACCGGTGCTCGCGAAAGTCCCGGTGTCGTAGGGCGTCAGGTCAGTATCGGCATTGACGATGAAGATGTTGCCGGCGCGCGTGTCGAGGACCGAGGCCGCGATCTGCCGGTGCGACGTGACCGACCCGTTCCCCATCTCGGTCGAGCCGACCGCGAGGTGATAAGTGCCATCGGGCAGCAGGGCCATCTGCGCACCCGAGCGGTGCTCGGTCGGCGGGCCGCACTCCAGCATCGCGATGGCGATGCCGGTCCCTTCCGCCCAGTCGTCACCCACGGGCTTCGCGCTGCCGCGGCGTGACGCCAACGCCCGCTCGACCAGATCCAGGCATTGATCGAGCCCATAGCTGCCGAAATCGACATCGGTCGGATCTTTCCATACCGACTCGATCCAATCGCCCCTTCGGATCATGTTTTTGCGGCGAATTTCGAAAGGGTCGAGGCCGATCAGCCGGGCCAAATCGTCAATCGCGCATTCGATTGCGAAGGTCGTCTGGGACGAGCCATAACCGCGAAAACCGCCCCCCGGAACCAAGTTGGTATAGACGGCATAGCCGGCCGCCTTCTTGTTCGGGCACCGATAGACGGTGAGCGGGCCCGCGACGGACGCGGCGAGGGTTTCACCGGCATGGCCGCCATAAGCGCCGGTATTGGAGACGACATTGACCTCGATGGCGGTCAAGGTGCCGTCGCGCTTGGCGCCCAGTTTGACTTTGGTCGTCATCTGGTGCCGCGTCGTGGCGGCGATAAACTGCTCTTCCCGAGTGAACTCCCACTTTACCGGGCGGCCGGTCTCGAGGGTGGCGAGCACGCAGAGATCTTCGATGATCATTTCCTGTTTGCCGCCGAACCCTCCGCCGACGCGCTCAGTAAAGACATGAACGTCGCGCGCCGGCAGGCCGAACAAATGACAGAGCTTTTGCTGCGCGATGAAAGGTGCCTGCGAGCTGGTCCGCACATGGATGCGCCCATCCTCCCCTCGCCAAGCGATCGAGCCATGGGTTTCGAGGTGGACGTGTTGAACACGCGATGTCGAATAGGTCATCTCGTGCACGGCATCGGCAGCCGCGAACCCGTCGGCGACATTGCCCACTTCGCCATGGATCTCGGCGTAGATGTTCCCTTGCTGGGCGCCGCCCTTGTCGTGAAGGATCGGGGAATCGGGCGCCATGGCCCCGACCGGATCGAAAACTGCAGGCAAAATCTCGTAGCTGACGTCGAGCAGCCGGCACGCCGCCGCCGCAGCGGCCTCGGTTTCGGCGACGACAGCGGCGACCCGCTGGCCGACGAAGCGCACCACATTGTCCAGCATGTAGGTGTCGTCCGGATCGACCAGATGGTCCTCGTGGGTCGCGGTACTGTAGAGCCGGCGTGGAACATCCTCCCAGGTAAAGATCTTGACCACACCCGGGACGGCCAGCGCCCTGTCGCGACGGATCTCGACGATGCGGGCGTGCGGATGGGGCGAACGCAACACCTTAATGTGCAGAAGACCATCAATCGCCACGTCCATCGTGTAGCGCGCCCGACCGGTGACGATGCCTTCACCAAACGGGTTCGGCAGACTGGCGCCACAGGCTTGACCCGGGACATCATGGTCGGTTGCGACCGTGCCCTCCAGCGCGTCCTCGATCGCCCGGTACCCGGTGCAACGACACAGATTGCCCTTGAGTGCATGCGCCAGGTCGCCACGTTGGCGCTCATCGAGCGCCGCGGCGGTCATGATCATACCGGCGCAGCAATAGCCGCATTGGAACGCCTGAGCGTCGAGGAAGGCGCGCTGCAGCGGATGCAATACGCCGTTTTTCGCCAGGCCTTCGATCGTGGTCACTTCGCGCCCGGCGGCGCGGAAGGCCGGCATTAGGCATGAATGCACCGGATTGCCGTCGAGCCATACGGTACAGGCGCCGCAATCGCCTGCGTCGCAACCTTTCTTGACACCAAACACCCCTCGGTCACGCAAAAAGGTCCTCAGGCATTGGCCGGGCTGCGGCTCGGTCGAATACAGTCGGCCGTTGACCGTGAACTTCATGCTGTGATCGTCATGACCCGGCTTCGGGTTCGGAAAGCTCGGCGCGGATCTGCTCGGCGAGATGGTGAGTGAGGCCGCGCTTATAGTCCGCCGAGCCGTGGACGTCGTGGAAATATCCGTCGGCAGGGATGCGCACATCGATCTCCCGCCGCAGCTCGCTTGCCGACGGCATGTGCTCGAAGCGGAGCTGGGTCGGTCGTGGCGTTGCCGCAGTGATCGTCAGCAAGAGGTCATCATCCCCCGCCGCTTGCGTGCCGATGATCAACGCCGCCGATCGCCCGAGATGGGTGAGCGAGGCGTGGCGAAACGCAAACCGCCTGGCCAGCGCGGAGGCCGGCAAGTAGATACTCCGCAGCAGTTCACCGGGCCCCAGGATATTGGTGTGGTTCCCCGTGACGAAATCGACAGCCTGCACTTGGTGCGAGGGTGCATTGCGCGGATAAAGAGTGTAGCGCGCCTCGAGCGCGACGGTCAGCGAGATCATCGGTCCCGCCGGCAGGGACATGCAGATATTGCCGCCAACCGTGGCTGCATTCCAGATCTTGAACGATGCCAGAAATGCGTTGCAGCATTCGCCCACGAGCGGCATGGCGCGCCACTCGGCAGCTGCGGCAAATCGGAACAGCTCCACGATCCGGCACGTCGCCGCGATTTCGATTCCGTCATCGGATATCTGCAATGCCGGCCAATCCAGCTGATGGAGATCGATCAAGGTGTCGGTGGAGATCTGCGGCTCCGAAAACAGCCAAGTTCCTCCAGCCAGCCAGGCGTATCCATCGCGCCACTGGGTGATTTCATCCGCCGCGGTCGGTCGCTTTATTTCGGTGATCGTATCAAGGTCCATGACCGCCTCGGATAAAGGATTAGAACAGGAAACCGGCTTACAAGCGATGTCGTTCTTTCGAACTTATGGAAGCTCGGCCAAAGACGTGGGACCCTGTCCGGTGCTGATGAGCATCGGCCATTGCCGTGAGCCGAAAGGCACGGCTGGGGGCAGGTTGGGCTTGATGCCGCGCTTGTCGTCTTCGGCGATGATCGCGGCACGCGCATCGCCACCCATCAGCTCGTAGTCCATCAGGTAGTAGTTTTTGAAGAATAGCTGTCCAACCGAGCGATCGGCGATAACGCGTGTCAGCGCCGTCAGCATGTCTTCCGGGGTCGTCGTGAACGAGATCGTCTCTAGGAGAATCAGCCGGTCGTTGATCGCCTCCGGCCCAAAGAACTGCGCCAATACACTGTAGAGGATGTTGTTTTGCCGGGCGACGTAGATGGTATTGCTAGCCGCGTAGGTCTTGTCCCAGTCGCTGCCGAGCATCTTCTTCCATTCCGCCACCACACCCATCCAGTGATTCACTTGGGTTGTCGCGGCCCAATTGATATTCAACTTCAGTAACGGGCCTTGGATTTTGGAAAATTGCTGCAATGCCGGATAAGAGATGATTCCCTTCTGCAAACAATCGTCCATGAAGGCAATGTTGTTCTGCAGGATTCTCCGATTGGTATCCTGCCAATCCGCGGGCAGCGGCGCCTCGTTCAAACCGTCCAAAGCCGACTGCATTCGGCTACGATAAGCGAGCAGAGAGCTGCGCCAGGACTGATCCGCGGGATTGTCGATAAACGGGCCTACCACCTCAGTCAGCGCCATCGTGCTGTGGCCGACGGATTTCACCAGCTGGTAGGCGGTCGGCACCGGCGGCCCCTCAAGCGGCTCCTTACCCGGCCGGTAGAGACTAAAACGCCCGCCCGCTCCGGAGAACAAGGCGAGGATTACTGGATGCTGGGCAAGTATGTTTTGGCGAAAGATTTTGGCAGCGCTGTCGTACAGCTCGAACATCGTTTCGTTGAGCTGCAGAACGTCTTTGGTAGCAATGTCGGCTTTGCTCGGAGCGGAGCTCCCGACAAGCAATTTCAGATCGGACGGCAGGTTGTCGGCTCGTACCGCGGCAAGGAAACCAAAAACCTGGCAAATAAATACTATGCCGTAAACGAAGTGAACGGGCGATTTTTTCATGCTCTTCCCCTTCCGGTGCACGCCGTACTGCGTGTGCGTCCACGATCGACTGCTGGATGGGCACCCGTACGCGAGGCTCCGCTATCTAGCCCGCAAGTCGCGAGTCCCGAAGGTGCGATCGTCAACGGCCGAAGTCAAATGTAATCCGGCAAAATAATGTCGGTATACAAATAAAATTAACGGGACGCATCCGACTACTCATGTGGCCATTAAAACGAAGAAGCTAACCACGAATGTAAATCGTTGTGCCGAGTGGATTTAGGCATCTATAACTTACGGGCTGAGCTGGCAAGACTGCTTTCAACCAGCTAGCGGGAGGATGATTGAGCCATGTCCTACACGACGCGAAGCCGCAATTTCATCCTTGTGGCGAACTCGGAACTGGTATCGTTCCTGCCTCACACTGAAAAGGGGCGATCGCCAGCAGTCGGCGCCTTTGGTTGAACAGCACGGCACTCGAATGAGGTCAAGGGTATGGAGAAAGAGAAGCTTCGGATGCAGAGACAAGCGATCGCTGCCGGCATCGCCGGCAATGTCATGGAGTGGTATGATTTCAGCGTCTACGGCTATTTTGCCGCAACGATCGGGCGCCAATTCTTCCCGACACAAGACGCGGTTTCTTCGCTTCTTGCTGCATTCGGTGTCTTTGCTGCCGGTTTTTTCATGCGTCCTTTAGGAAGCTTGGTCTTTGGCCATATCGGGGACAAGATAGGCCGCAAATTGGCACTCACCGCGTCGGTCGCGCTGATGGCGGTCCCAACGTTCCTGATCGGGGTTCTTCCCACCTATCAACAGATCGGCGTCACGGCCTCGGCGCTGCTGGTTCTGCTGCGGCTCCTCCAGGGTTTGTCGGTCGGCGGCGAATATACGACGTCCTCGATCTTTCTGGTTGAACGATCGGCCGCCGGGCGTCGCGGATTTCTCGGAAGTTTTGCGCCGGTCGGCTCCTGCGGCGGGATTCTTCTAGGGTCGGCGATTGGCGCCGTTGTGACGACGGCACTCGACAGAACATCTGTAGACAGCTGGGGGTGGCGCATCCCCTTTGTTATTGGTATCGCCGTCGGCATCGCAGGTCTCTATATCCGTCGGCATCTGATCGACGACAGCGGGCCGCAAGGCGGACAGCCCAGAATTGGGTCGCCGATACGCGAGGCCTTTCGCACCGAGCGGGGTACGATTGCACGACTCATCGGGCTCGGTGCCGCGGGCGCGGTCAGCTTCTACATGTCCTTTGTCTATATCACCACTTATCTGCGCCAGATCGACCACATCGCACAATCGAAGGCGCTCGATATCAACACGATTTCTATGGCCGTGCTGTTGCTGTTGCTCGCGCCGGTCGGTGCATTGTCCGATTATTTCGGCCGTAAGCCCTTTTTACTTATCGCTACCGGCGGTTTATTCGTCATGGCATGGCCGCTGTTCTGGATGTTGCATCACAGCGACTTCTCCGTGATCCTTCTCGGACAAATCGGGTTCGCTGTGCTGAGCGCATGTTTTTGGGGGGCTCTGCCAGCGACGATGGTCGAGCTGGTGCCCAACCGGGTTCGCTGCACCGTGCTCTCGGTCGGCTACAACACAGGGATGGCGCTTCTTGGCGGGATGACGCCGATGGTCGCCGTCTACACTATCGAGCGCAGCCAATACGACCTGTCCCCGGCCTTTCTGCTGATGGCAGCGGCGGCGGTTTCCTTCTTCGTGGTCGTCGGCTTGCGCGAGACCTACAAATTGCCGCTGTCGAGCCCCGTCGCCGCGGCAGCCCATGCTTGACCCGTCCATGCGGCGAGCAGAGTTGCCCGGTAGTGCTCAACCCGCGGCGTCTCGCGCTCGGGCAGCTTTGCCGCGTCGTCCCACAGCCGCACTCTGATCGCTTCGTCGGCGTGGGGGATCGAGCGGAACGCGGCGGCCTCGACCGCGGTGAACGGCCCGCCCTGCAGCTCAAGACTGTGCTGCGAAGCTGCAGAGAGGCGGCCGAAATAGTCCTGATCGGTCGCGCACAGGTAGCGCTTAGCGGCGACATGCAGCCTCACCGGCTCGGCGACCGCCGGACCGAAGGCGTCAACAAGATGCTTCGCGCCGAGCTCTTCATGCCGGTCGTCAATGCCGCGCAGCGCCGGGCGCACGCCGGCGTCGTAAAGCAGATGACCGATATCGTGCAGCAACGCGGCTGCGACGAGCGTGCCGGATGCGCCCTCGCGCTCGGCAAGAAAGGCGCATTGTAGCGCGTGCTCGCATTGCGAGACCCGCTCTTCCCCGTATTGCCTTGCACCCTTTGCTGCAAGCAGCTCGAGCAGTCGATCAGCAACCCGGTTCATCCGTTCTTCCCGACGCTTGATGTCATCCGAATGTAGCGATTCATCGTTAACAGGTAAGGGTGTTTCGCTACAAGAGGGAGAGATATGAGTTTGCGCTCGCTCCGGCACATTTTTCTGGCCGCCGCCTTCTTAACCGCGCTGATCGCGGCCGCGCGGGGGGCGGTGGTCTTCGATGGCGTAGCAGCCGGCGACGTCTCGTCAACTGATGCGGTCCTTTGGACACGCGCCGACAATGAAGGCAACACAACGAATCTGACCGCACAGATCGGTACCGACCCGGGTTTCACCAACATCGTCAGCACGCTCAACGGCACAACCAGCGCAGTCAGCGATTTCACGTTAAAACTGGACGCGACGGGGCTCGCCAGCAATGCACACTATTACTATCGCTTTCTGGCATCTGCCGGGGTCACCAGCGGCATCGGACAATTCACCACGGCCCCGATGCCGAGTGAGAAGGTTGATGTGAGATTCGGCTTCAGTGGCGATGGCGATGGCCGCTTTCGCCCCTATCCGTCGATCACCAATCTCGCGTCGCACAAGCTGAACTACTTCATCTTTCTCGGCGACACGATGTACGAGACGCCGGATGCCGGCTCGCCCGCCGTGCCGACAATCACCGGTGAGACGGCTGACCCCGCCAGCCTATCGAACGCGCTGACCGCGTACGATCAGAAGTATTTGAACAACGTTCTCGGGGTAAACCCTGCAACGGGACAGCCGAGCCTCTCCGGCCAGCAAAGCCTGCAGCCAATGCTGGCCGTGACCGGAACCTACACCTTGCTTGACAACCACGAACTCGGTAACAGATCTCTGCAGTCTGGCGGCGCGCCGCCCGTCGCCCCACAAGGCACGACAGATCCGGCTTTCGACGTCAACAAAACGGGTACCTACAACAACAAAACCCCGGCATTCCAGACGATCGAAAAATCCTATCTCGATTACCACCCGACCCGCGCCTCTATCATGGGCACGCCGGCGCGCGGCTACACACTGGCCGGACCGCAGGTCGCAGCACCCTCCGACGCGCGCAGCAACGGCACGCCGCAGCTCTATTTTTCGCAACAATGGGGCGCCAACAGCGTCTATATCCAGATCGACGATCGCAGCTATCGCGACATCCGCCTGTCCAAGCTCAGCGGGAACAGGTCGACCGACGATCTGGGCACTCGGGCAGACAACCCCGACCGCACGATGCTGGGATCGACGCAGCTCCAGTGGTTGAAGGACATGCTGCTACAGGCGCAGAACGATCGTATTCCTTGGAAGTTCGTGGCGATCTCCTCGCCGATCGACCAGGTTGGCGGCACTCAGGCGCCGGACGGCAAATCCTGGTGGGGCGGATACCGCTCGGAGCGTGACCAGCTGCTGAAATTCATTGCCGACAATCACATCGACCATCTCGTGTTCTTGACAACCGACGACCATCACACACGGGTGACGCAGCTCCAATATCTGACCGATCCGAATGATGCGAACCGCAAGGCAGTCCTCCCGGCCGCATTTCAGATCGTAACCGGTCCGATTGGCGCGGGCGGCCCCGACCAATTCACGGACCATAGCTTCGCCGCGATCCAAAAGGCCGCCGCCGACCGCAACGCAAGCCAGCTCGAAAAAGGAGAACCTCAGCTGGGCCTGCCGGCGGACTTCCCGGGGCTTCGGAACGTCTTCCGGCAGGGCGATCCGAATGCCGCTGCTTCGCCGTCACCGGTTGACTTCTTTTCGCCCGACACGTTCAACTACACTATTCTGACTGTGGCGGCAGATGGCGGGCTGACAGTCGAGACTTGGGGCATCCCGTCCTACCAAGAGAACATTTTTCCACAAAACGCGGCCGAGGTGGCCCTGATCCTGCGTTTTCAGATCGAGTTACCGAGCGGCCGGTGAGGCGAGTGGATTCTTCTTACTCCTCCCCTTCCTCGATGGCGCTTTCGTGCCAGTGACGCAGCAACAGGCGCGAGAGAGTGTCGAGCACGAGGTAGATGACGATGCCGGTCACCGACAGCAGGAAGAGAGCGGCAAAGAGACGAGGGATAGCGAGGCGGTAGCCCGCTTCAAGGATGCGGAAGGCGAGGCCGGTCTCCGCTCCGCCCGTGCCGGCGACGAATTCGGCGACGACCGCGCCGATCAAGGCAAGACCGCCGCTGATCCGCAGCCCGGCGAGGAAATAGGGAAGCGCGGTCGGCAGCTTCAGGTAGCGCAAGGTTTGGGCTTGCGAGGCCCCGTATAGCCGGAAAAGCGCGAGCAGATTCCGGTCAGCGCTGTTGAGCCCGACCGTGGTGTTCGCAACCACGGGGAAGAACGCGACGATCCAGGCGCAAACGAGAAGCGCCAGAAAGGGCTCCTGCACCCAGATGATGATCAATGGAGCAATCGCGACGATCGGGGTCACCTGTAAGATCACGGCATAAGGGAAAAGGCTGAGCGCGAGGACGCGGGAGAGCGAGAACAGCAGCGCAATCCCGCCGCCCAGGATGGCCGCTGCCGCCAACGCCGCCAAAGTGATCCGCAAGGTCACCATCAGCGATCCCAACAGGCTGGAGCCATCCTCCCACAAGGTCTCTGCGATCAGCAGAGGTCCGGGCAGGATGTAGGATGGTATATCCTCGGCCCGGACGATAGCCTGCCAGATGGCCAGCAGCACGGCACCGACGGCCAAAGGCGCAGCAATTCGCCACAAGCGCGCCGCGTTCATCGCGACCTTTCCTCTACCATCGCCGCTGCAAGCTGGTTCGATATCGCCGCGCAGATTGCGCCGTAGCTCGGCGTTGTGCGCAATGTGCGCTCGCGCGGCTGCGGCAGGTCGACCGGCAGGTCGGCGACAATGCGGCCGGGCCGGCGTGTCATCACGGCGATGCGAGTCGACAGATAGACCGATTCGAACACGCTATGCGTGACAAATACGACAGTCGGCCGGTGATTGTCCCAAAGGCGCAACAGATCGTCGTTGAGCGCCATCCGGGTGATCTCGTCGAGCGCGGCAAAGGGTTCGTCGAGGAGTAAGAGGTCTGGATCCGTAACGAGAGCACGAGCGATAGAAACCCGCATCCGCATGCCGCCCGAAAGCTGGCGCGGGTAGGCCCGCTCGAACCCGGCGAGTCCGACCGCATTGATTTCCATGGCGACGCGTTCACGCTCTGCTCGCCCGACTCGCCCGGTAATCCGAAACGGCAACAGGACATTGTCGAGGACGGTATTCCACGGCATCAATGTCGGATCCTGAAAGACAAAGCCGATACGGCCCGACGCGATTTGCCCGCCCCGCTCGGTTGTGAGAGCCAAGCGGCGAACGCCGGTACTCGGTTCGCTAAGGCCAGCAATGATGCGCAACAGGGTGGTCTTGCCACAACCGGACGGGCCGAGGAGGCTCAGAAACTCGCCCCGGCCGATATCGAGATCGATCGCCTCGAGCGCCGCAATACCTGAACCGAAACGCTTGCCGATGCCTCGCAATGCGACGACCGGCGTCAGCGCTCCATCCCCACTTTTTTGTTGACGAATTGCAGGGTGAACGCCTTCAGGAAATCGAGATCCTTCGGATACATGCCGGCCTTCGCCATCGTGTCGAAGAAGTCGCGCCAGCGCGCCTCGGTCATCGCCCCGACACCGCTTGTCTTAGCATCGCCGCTATCGACAATCCCGTATTCCTTGATCTTGACGATACCATAGGCGAGCAGCGCATCGGTCATTTCCGGGTTGTCTCTTTTGATCAGCGCGTTCGCCGGAGCCGGATCGCCATAGAGATAACTGTACCAGCCCTCGATACTGGCATCGACGAAGCGCTGCACGAGGTCCGGCTTTTCGCGCGCCAGTTTGTCGGAGGTCTGGATCAGCGACCCGTAGCTCGAATAACCGGCGTCGGCGAGCAATAGAACGACCGGTTTTACCCCTTGCGATTCGATCGTGAACGGCTCACTCGACAAATAGCCCTGCTGGATCGCCTTGGGATCGGCGAGGAACGGCGCGACGCTGAAGGTGTAGGGCCGGATCTGGTCGTCGGTGTAGCCGAACTTGCTCCTCAGGAAAACCCAGCTGCCGATGCGAGTGTCCGAGCCGATCATGATCGGCTTGCCCCTGAGTGCGGCGAGGCTGTCGTTCCCTTGCCCCGGATGCGCGATCAGCACTGAGGGGTCCTTCTGAAAGATCGCCGCGACCGCAATCATCGGAATGTTTTCGCCGACGAAGTTCAGCGGGACGAAGGAGTTGGGCGAGAGGTTGAAGTCGAGCCGGCCGGCAGCGAGCAATTGCGCATGATTGACCTGCGGTCCGCCCTGCCGCAAGGTCACCTCCAGCCCGTGCCGCTGATAAATCCCTATGGCGATTGCTTGGTAGTAGCCGCCGTGTTCCGCCTCGGCCTTCCAATCCGTGCCAAAGCTGACCGTTTCAGCGGCTGCGGCCGAACCCAAAGCGAAGTTGGCGGCGGCCCAAAGAACAGCGCCGATCAGAACCCGCATTCCCGCCAACCCTCTCCCGTTGGACGCTGCAAGTTTAGACGGCGGGCGCCCAGCCGTCACCCACCCGCTCTCGCAAAACACGGTGTGATCGTGTATTGTTCATTAAAGGCCCGGTTCCCATTGCGGCGGGTGAGCGCAGGGAGTGCGCAATGAAGAATATGCTGACCGTGGTCGGTGACGGCAGTGCGGGGCCGGTGCTCGACACAGCATTGTTGGCGGCGCAACGCTTCAACAGCCATATCGTCGGGTTGCACAGCCTGACGACCGAATACGCTGTGGTCTTCGGCGGCGAGATGGGGTTTTCGATCTCATCCGAGGTCGACCGTACCCTCGAGCGCGAGGGCCACGAGCGGCGCGATCAGGCGCGCCGCCTGTTCCGCGACTTCATGGATGCCAAAGGCGTTCCCGTCGGGCCGGTACCCCCGGGGCACAACGGCCCGAGTGCCTCCTGGCGCGAAGAGGACGGCCGGCAGAACGCCGTTGTCGGGATGATCGGCCGGGTCTATGACCTGATCGTCGTCGAGCAGCCGGAGAAGCTCGCCTCGATCGCCGAGGCCACCCTCGAAGACGCCTTGTTCGAAAGCGGCCGACCGGTGCTGATGGTGCCGAAGCGTAGCCTGCCGACTTTGGGCGAGGTCGTTGCGATCGCCTGGAATGGCAGCACCGAAACGGCGGTGACGGTTGCCATGGGAATGCCCTTCCTCAAGCAGGCGCGCAAGGTGGTGATCGTCGCGGTCGGTCCACAACACATGCCCGAACCAGGACCCGAGGGCGAGGAGCTGGCCCGCACTCTCGAGCGGCACGGTATGGATGTCAGCCTGCGCACGGCCTACGGCCGGCAAAAGGCCCAGGGCGAATCCTTCCTGAAGGAAGCGATGGCGGCGGGGGCCGATCTGCTGCTCAAGGGCGCCTACACGCAAAGTCGCATCCGCCAGATGATCTTCGGCGGCGGCACCCGCCACATCATTATGGACGCCCAGCTTCCGGTTCTGATGGCGCGCTGAGCCCCTCACCCCGGCCCCTCTCCCCGCATGCGGGGAGAGGGATGAAGGGCTCTTATTCTATGCAAATCGTGAGACGTCGACGGCTTTTTCCGTAATGAATTCGAGCAGTGCCGGGGTGCCTTCGCGGGTTTTCTCGATGCCGCGGCGGATCGCCGGCACGATCTGCTCGGGCTCGCTGACGCGCTCGCCATAGCCGCCGAGCGCCCGGGCGAAATCGGCGTAATTGCCGCTGATGTCGGTCGAGCGGTACTTCTCGGTCGCCACCGGCATGACCTTCAACTCGATCGCCATCGAGAAATTGTTTAAGAGGATCGACAGGATCGGGATGCGCTCGCGCACCGCGGTCTCGAAATCCATGCCGGTGAACCCGATCGCGGCATCGCCCCAGACATTGATGCACAGCTTGTTCGGCGCCGCGAGCTTCGCCCCCATCGCGAGCCCGAGCCCGTAGCCGAGCTGGGTGGTCTTGCCCCAGCCGAGATAGCTGAGCGGCACCTCGCTCACCCAGAACGGCGACAGCTGGTCGCGCGGGCTGCCCGCGTCATGGGTGATGATGGTCTCTTTGACGTCGACCGTATTCAGCAATTCCCAGATCACACGATAGGGCGACAACGGCTTGGTATTCTGCGTCAGCCGCGGCATCCACTGCTCCATCCACTCGCCCTTCAGCGCGCGAATCTCGCTGGTGACCGCCGCGAGCCGGTCACGCGTCTTGCCGTGCAGCCGGTCCTTCACTTCTTCGAGCAGCGCGTCGAGGGTCAGCCCGGCGTCGCCGACCGCTGCCAGTTCAACCGGCACATCCTTGTTGATGTCGGTCGGGTCGAGTGTGGCATGGGCGATGCGCTTACCCTTCGGCATCGGCGTCGCAAAGCTGGAGCGCGTAAAGCTGCAGCCGATGCCAAAGATCAGATCGGCTTTCTGCAGGAAGGTATGGAGCTGCTTGGAGATCCCGATACCGCCCGAGCCCAAGGCCAGCGGATGCGATTCGGGAAAAGCGCTCTTGCCCGGCAGGGTGGTCATGACCGGGGCTTCGAGCAATTCGGCCAATTGCTGCAGCTGCTTCCACGCCTTGCCGTAATGGACACCCTGGCCGGCGATGATCACCGGGCGCTGTGCCGCGACCAGCGCCGCGGCGATCTCGGAAACCGATCGCGGATCGGGCCCGCTCTTAAGCCGCGGCGCCTTCTGGTATTCGATCGGCCCGCTCAACTCCTCGCGCAGCAGATCGGACGGAAACTCGATCAGCACCGGCGCCGGCCGCCCGTTCTTGACCTGGGTGAAGGCGCGGCGGAGAGCCTCGACGGTGGCGTCAGGCACGGTCACCTGCTCGATCCATTTCGTGACATGACGGAAGTTCAGCGCCGCGTTGAAGTTCGGACGGACCTGGTTGACGTTGCGGGCGTAGCCGGCCGGCAACACGACAACCGGGCAGGAATCGCCAAAGGACTGCGCCACACCGCCAAAGGCATTCTCGGTGCCGGGGCCGTGTTGCATCGCAAAGACACCGATACGGTCGCCCGAGGTCACCTTGGCGATCGCGTCGCACATATGCAGCCCGATCCGCTCCTGGCGGACCATTATCGTGCGGATATCCGCTTCGGCCGCAGCCTCGATGATCGGGTTGACCGGATAGCCGATCAGAAACTCGATCCCCTCGCGTTTCAGGATTTCGGCGACGGCATTAGCGACCTTCATGGGGACCCTCCTCGGTGTTCCAGCGGTGGTGAGCCGATTGTGACACAACCGAGCCGCTCCGTGTGAATTCTCAAAAAATGTCGTCGCCATGACGCTGCCTGACAGGAACTCGTCGGCCTGATTGAAGTTCGCCGGGATGTGGCGGATGGCCTGCATAGCCTCATGCTTGCGAAAGTGCTTCATGGGCTATACGGGGCGACCTGTAGCTTGCTGGCTCGTGGCCTACGACGGTGGCTAACGCTGAGCAGCACTTCCCCCGCGCCGGCCGATCGCGAGTCGGCTAAGATGACGAGCCGGCGCCTTGCGGTGTCCGCAGCCCTGATGATTTTGGTGCTAGAGGTAGCGGGATCGTTGTGGCAACCTGAAGGCGTGGAGCCAGGAGCCCTTCATACTAATGACAATGGTCGTAGTTGACCATAATTCGTAATATCGATTCCAATGGACTTATGCATAAACATCCCATAAACAGAAGGGATCGGTCGAGCCTGAACAGACGATGAAAAACGTTATGGCATCGTGGCCAGGCCGTCGCAGGATTGCGCACCCTCTTTGCCTGGATGGAACCGCGCGTTGCGGCGCCTCCCCAGGCATATTTCGGGTCGTGCAAGAGGTGGTTCACGACGGCGATCAGCCCCCGAAACGGGATGCGATGCGTCGCCGGAATAAGTTTCCTGACTCAAAGCGATTTGGATGACGGCGCCGCCCTTTTCGTCTCAATTGACCGCCATCTTCCGAGCCGTGGCCGTTACCGTTACTTGAGAGCCGCAAAGACCATGATGCAGTCAGCACGCACATTTAGCCGTGGTTCCATCAACGGGCAAATGCCGCATTGGATCTGGCAATGCTGATGTCTGTTTTTAAACAAATCTTCACTGCCTTGTGGGCTTCGGAGCACGGGCAGTTTTTGCTGATCTGGATCACCATAACTACTGCAGCGGCGATCTGCGTGGCGATTGCGGTCGGGCAGGTAGTG
>Ga0070717_10000708_pt1 | contig 21609 bp, 21 predicted proteins | sample LARL113metaG_FD_71366 | JGI IMG/M metagenome (GOLD analysis project Ga0070717, IMG submission 71366) | Corn, switchgrass and miscanthus rhizosphere microbial communities from Kellogg Biological Station, Michigan, USA - LAR L11-3 metaG | ecosystem: Host-associated > Plants > Roots > Rhizosphere ...
TCGATGACCACCAGCAGTTGCTTGACCAACGAGAGCATCAAGCGCTGCTTGGCGCGCACGATGACCTCCTTGGCGACCAACTGGGGGCGATGCACCTCCTCAAAGATCTTGGGGGCAGCCTGCCTCGGATTGGTATGCTTGCCCGTGTGCAACGTCGCGGTGATCTCTGCAAGCGTGGCTGCCTGAGCCGCCTGGGGCGTGGGGTACGCCTGCAAAAACACGAGGGCGCAGCGCTGCTGCAACTTGGCAAACAGGTGCAAGGCGGCAGGATAGTACTCCTTGAGGCACGCCGTCAGCTGGTTGACCAGGCGCGTTTGGGTCTGGATCAGTGCATCCTGATCGCGGGTGAGCGTTTTCAACTCCTGCACGATGGCACTATCCGGCTCCAAGCGACGCAGCTCGGCCAGTTCAAGGCGGCCGAGCTTGGCCAACAAATGGGCGTCAATTTGATCGGTTTTGGCTCCTGCGGATTTACGCAACTGATTGGCGGTCTTGGGGTTGACGGGATAGACCGGGATCCCTGCTTCCAACAGGAACGTGATCAGCAAGCCATGGTTCGTTTCGACAATACATGCCAGCTGCTCAACCTCGGGTGAGATTCACCCGCTTTTGTGGAGACCCGAAACATGCGGGCTCACCCATCAATTGTGCAGAAGCAACCGGGTAGAAGTAGCGAAACCGAAGAATGACACGGAAACTGACGACGAATCAGTCAGGGATCACTGAGGAGCGTGTGCTGAGAGGAAGTAGCCGAGGGAGTAGAACGTATGTTCTATTAATTCTAGAAGTTTCCATAAATAATCTCAGCGGAACCGACGGGCGTCCGATTATCTGCAAGACTACCAGCGTGACAGGCAGACACGATCATCCAGTTCATCTTTACAACGCACGACTGTTTGCTTGTTCTGCTCTGGCGATCGGCCTTCACGCCCCTCTCGAAACACACAAGCGGATACCCGCCAACTTCATCAGCTATTGTCCTCCTCTGTCCCACCAAACTCCTCGTCCTCAAACTCCTCATCAAAGTCAGGCTCAATCAGGGGGTAATCAGCTCCATACGCGAAGTCGAAGCGATCAGCATCTCTGAAGTAGCCATAGACCGCCGACACCTCACGTTCACCCTCGACCTCAGCCTCATCTGTCACCTCAGCATAATCGAGCAAGACATTCACCATAAAGGCCCGATCGGGAGAGACGCCCGCTGTGGGCGTCACCCACTCGCCCGGGTCAACTTCTACAATCTCTGTTACCTCGGCAGTAGTACCGGTGGGTTCCTCACCCAAAGCCCAATCCAGCGCCAACTCTACAAGCTCATCCATGTTTTCTTCCTCGGTCATAGCGCCTCCTTTCCGTCAACCTAGGTGCTTTCCTGGAGGAAGCCAAACTCACAGCTTGTCGTTCCAAACTGCCAGTAGATGGTACTCCTCAAGATGAACTGTGTCAACCATTCAAGGCCTGCTCTCGTTCCTGAAGCTTAGGCAGGGACACGTCGTTCGCTTCGGCTGCAATGCTATTGTATCATGTCGGTAGACCAGTCCCGAGGTGATACAGATTTTCGTTGTCCACCAGTAGAGGTGGTACCTTGTGTGGCGAGGAGAGCCACTGTGGAGGCATCAGATGATGTACTCGCAAGGGCATCGACAGCACCCGTTTTGAAAGGGAGGAAGAAGCATCCAACGTGGCGGCGTACCACTGTGGAGGTGCGCTTCTCGCTGAAGTAGCTATCGCTCTTCCGTTGTCTTCTCGGTGTGGCGTTCAGGTGATGCTGTGCTCTGACGATAGCGGGATGAACGGAGGCGCCAGCCAGGTAGCCCGGAATTCAAAGGCATGATCGGCTTTCTTCTGCCTGTGGCCTGCTGGGGAAAGGAGATGTGGCCTTGCTCCGGCCTGCGCAGCGCTTTGTAGCGCAAATGGACGGTCAAGCAGCGCATAAAATCGTAGCCGTCGCTGGCTACCGATGGCGGAAACCCCCACGCCTCTTCGGAGGCCTGGGGAGCCAAGGCCTCACCCGCCAGGGCAATCACGCTGTGGTAAAACTGTTCAAGTGAGAGGTTGACGAGGATCGTGCGCAGCGTCTGGGCGTCTGGAACCATCCAGGAGCCACCTGCCCCATCAGGCTCCGCCTGCTCGAGTTCCTCAAATGAGGCATAGAGCTTGTGCGTCTCATCCGACTGGATGCCGTAGCCGAGCGCAGAGCGACACTCGTCGCTCCAGTCCAGGAGTTGCTCATCGATACCATCAAGCCACTGGGTAAGTGTCTCCATGAGCACGGTATCTGGCAGAGCAAGCAATGCCTCTCGTACCTGCCCGGTTAGGTGCTTTGTTTGTCCTTTCAAAATCGCCTGCTCCTTCCTGACAAAGGAATGTACGGTGCCTCCCTGATGAGGGTGTGTATGATGCTGCTACCAAGGGGAGGTAGCGCATGCAAACGCGCTTACCACCCTGGACGTTCTCCGTGGATGCTCCCCATTTTCATGGCGGTCTTCATCTGTGAAAATGGTGATCTTCGGTGTGTCTCCACCAACAGCCCTCCGGTGCAGCATTCTGGTGTCTCTGGTCATCGAGCACGACGCTCACGTAGATAGCTGGAGCACCCCAGAGCCACACCCCATGATACCACCTGCTGACGCTGGCTGCATCGCCACACGTGCCATTGAGTAGCACCCCCTCTCGACAAAAGCAGCGGCGAGAGGCCATTGGGAGTAGGACAGGGCTCGTTACGTACGTTTGGTCGCGTGGGCGGCGAAAAGAGGTGGCTCCAGATGATAGTACGCGCTTCCGCTTTCTGATGTCCCGATGTCCAGCTTTAAGGCTCTTCCTCAATTTTCGTGCAACGGGAGCCCAGGTATTTCTCCATTTTCGCGTGCAGCCCGTATACGGGGTAGAAAAACCTCTCGATACACCTCGAATGCATCAACCGCTTATCTCCAAGAAGGCCAGCGTGGCAGGCAGGTACGTAAGCCCAGTTCCTTTTCTCGTGGGGAATATCGTTGTATTGTTCCGCATGCCTTTCTTCAATCTCATGGGCCTATGAGAGACTGCCAAGAAAGTTTGTGATTGCAACGTTCACCGCCGTCGGTTCCTCGACGGTCGACGTATGACCAGCATGAGGGATGATCTCCAGGCGCGAGCCAGCGATACGCTCATGCAGGCGCTGGGAGTGGACCGGCGGAACAGCGACATCCTCGTCTCCGACAAGTATCAGCGTCGGCACTCGAATCCTGTCGATCTCGTCGTATACCCCCTGGCGGGTGATGACGCCAGTGGTAGCCCGTGTAACCCCAAGCCGATGATTTCCACTCATACGACTTCGCCACTCGCGGCGCTCCCCAGCACGCGCTGGATCGGTGAGGAAGGTCCGCCCGAACATGACGGGCATCACCCGGTCGACCACCAGGCCCAGTCCAAGCCAGCGGGCCACGAACGTGAGCTGCCGGTACTTTGCAACATGCTCGCTCGGCTCTGGATCGGCGGAAGTCTCCAGCAGGATCAACGACCGCAGAAGCTCGGGGCGCTTGGCGGCGAGACGCAAGCCAATAAAGCCTCCCATCGAAAGGCCGAGAAAGTGACAGGGCGCGCAGCCGAGTTGTTTGATGAGTGCTACCGCATCCTCGTAGAGGGTCTCCATGTCGTACCCGCTACGTGTCACCTCGCTCTGCCCCTGGCCGCGGAAGTCGAAGGCCACGCAACGGTAGCGGTCCTTGAGCAGCGCGACCTGGGCATCGAACATGCGACAACTCCACAACAAGCCATGCGCAAAGACGATGGTTTCAGGACCTGTGCCATGCTCCTCGTAATAGAGCGCCGCCTCATTCACACGGATGATAGGCATGCTGCAACTCCTTTGTGTCGCAACCCGACACACAGAAGATACGACCGTTTCGGACTATTCGCTCACAGGCACGTTGCCGCCTCCAGGTACTGGTGTAGCCTCCGCTGCGGTGAGCGATTTTATTGCAATCGAGATCAAAGAAAACCTAGGGAAAAGCATCACCAACGCAGCAGAGGAACTTGCTACCCAACTCGTCGTAGCATTCGACAATGAGCCTGAGCAGACGCGCTTTATTCCTTCTGACCACCAATCTCGTGATCCCGAAAAAATGAACGCCAGGGGCCACAGCCGAGCATGAAGGGTTGCATGAGCGCTCGTTCGGCTTGGACGGTGTGGTTCAAATCGTGAGCTGCCCAGGTGTGCAACATCTCTGCCAGAATGACAGTACCCAGCTTGGGATGCTGTTTCGTCCGGCCCAGGTCATCATCCGTCACCTGTTTGAACAGGACAAGGCTTTCTTGCCGAGCGCGTGCGAACGCCGCCGCCAGCTGCTCGGGAGTCAGTGACTCAGTGCCTGCGTGCGGTTCGTTTGGATCGAAATCGACGAAATCCTGTCCTGCCAAAAAAGCGTGGAAGCGGACAGGAAAAACCAGCCGCTCAGCGTCCAGTAAATGCTGTAAGCAATGGAGCGCTGACCACTCTCCTGCGGCTGGTGAACGAGTCAGCAGATCAATAGGAAGCGTGCTGACCAGCCGCTGCCAACGCTCTGGAGTGGTGGAGAGGACTGCTTGTACGTCCGCTAACCAGGTAGTCAATGAGCACCTCCTGTTGCCTGATCCTTTGCCCGAAGAGGACAGAAATAGGTCTCTGTCCTACAAACAAATACTTTTTGACAGGTCTCTTCCTCTCACCTCAATCATACCTCACAAAACGGATTCCCGGCCACTTTCTACCCGATGTTTGCCCTGAGATTCACCCGCTTTTGTGGAGACCCGAAACATTCAGGCTAACCCATCAATTGTTCGTAAGCAACCGGGCTGACGTAGCCCAGCGAAGAGGGGCACGGAAACTGAGGACGAATCAGTCAGGCATTCTTGAGGAGTAAACCAGCATCTTCGCGTCTATCCACGCGCGCAAGCAATGGGCTTTCTGGAGGTGAAACGGGGCAACAGTGATCATCTCCTTCTGTATGTGCTCTTCAGTGCTCGTTGAATAGCCCGTAAAGGCAGATGGTTGAGAGCTATCGCCTGCGGGGAAAGCGCAAGGCTGGCGTGTTTGCTGTTCTTCCCCAGGCCAAAGTAGCGAAAAGCAGACCGCCACCACTGCTCGCAAACCACCACTGGCATGCATATCATCGCCATTTTTGCAACACAACCAGAAATTTGGTATGATGGCAGTACTTGCTGGTGGAAAAGTGCGCGATCAGAGAGAATCTCTACGAAAGCGGAGCGGGTTGAATATGCTTGCGGAGGCACATCGTCAGGCAGCAGAAGATATCGAAAAGACAATATTGCCACTCCAGACGGCATCTTATGCCGCTCGAGTGGTGATTGAAGGGGCCTGGGGTGCTGCATTTCATTGGATCGCCTTTGGCTGCGAAACGAAGCATCAGAACCACCAGGAGAGCTATGCACGCCTGGGAACATTTCTTCGACGTCATGGAGAAGGAGCAGTCGCCGAATGGTGGGAGGACATTGATCGTATTCGACAGGGTGGATGGTACGGTGGGAGTCCTGAACCTGAACGGGTTCAACGAGCACTGGATTTATTAGAAAGAATGCACAACTGGGCCGTTTCTTAAGGAAAGGGTTGCTTCACATGAAGCCATTGAAAACGACTGGAGATATTCCCGTATGGTTAGATAGAGCAACGCGTGCTCTTGTTGAAGATATCATCGGCCTACTTTCTGAGCGACATCCTGATCTGCTCGCGATCATTCTCTATGGGTCGGTTGCTCGTCATGAGGAGCGTCCTGTAGATGCATTCGATTCCAGTGATGTCGATCTTCTCGCCGTGTTTGACAGCGATGATCCATTATTGGATGTCCACCAGGGTGATATCCTTTCTCATACCCTTGGTCTGGCGTATACTCGTCACTTAGATGCGCAACGCGAGGTGCACGTCTTGTTCACTTCCCGCAGCTTGCAGGAATGGGATCCCACCTTCATTGCCAACGTATCGCGCGATGGCATCCTCCTCTATAAACGCGGACCACTTCCTGCTCCTTTCGCAGCATAAACTTGTGCCGGCCATATTCCTGCATGAGCAGCAAGAGTAGGAATCATCTGTATTTGCTGTTTTTGAGAAACCTCGAAGTTGTTCCCACCTGGTTATCCCTACCCAAACAAGCATGTTGGTGAACTCAAGAGGTAACTTCCGCATGAAGCTTCGCCATCACTTTGAAGACGAGATGTTTTTCTCTCTTCGAAACACTGTTTTTCAGGAATCAGCGTGAATGGAGTGAAAGCTACAATGAGCACTCGTACGTACGGATATCTCATGTAGTCAGGACGGCGGTCGTGGCCCGCGAGTACGGGATCCCGGCGGTCGTTGGGGTCGCAAGAGCCACGGAGCGCATCACCACGGGTCAGCAGATCACGGTTGATGGAACTGACGGAACAGTGAGGATCGAGGGGCGGTCCCGTAGAAGGAGTCGTTTGCGGTCCATCCCCAGGAAGAACGGCCAGGGAAAGAAGTTGGCGTTGGTAAAAGTGTGGTACTTCTCCGTCTCCTACACGTGATAGTATAAAGAGGATATCTTCCGTACGGGGAGCCACATATTTCTCACGATGTTCACGAGAGGAAGGACTGGAAAGCGATGCGTGTCTACAAATTTATTCACTCGTGCCTGGTGGTAGAGGAGGGTGGAGACAAGATTTTGTTTGACCCGGGTATGTTCTCGTTCATGGAGGGCCAGGTCACGCCGGACGCGTTCAGGGATGTGGGGACGATTATCATTACACACAACCATCCCGATCACGTGGATGTGGCCGCGTTGAAAAAGATCGTGGAGTTGAGCGGCGCGATGGTGATTACCAACAGCGAGACAAAGGACGCCTTTACCAAGGAGGGCATCGAGGCGATTGTGCTGGACGAGGGGAGCTATCAGAGCAAGGACTTTACGATCCGCGCCGTGCCAGCCAACCACGAGAAAATCCTTGCCCCCACGCTGCCACAGAATACCGCCTATATCATCAACAATAGCTTCCTCAATCCGGGCGACTCGTTCGCTACCCTGCCGTCTACCCTCAGGGGCATCAAGGCCTTGGCGCTGGTGGTTGCGGCACCCTGGACCACCGAGGTCACGACGGCGGAGTTCGCCGAGACGATAGCGCCGCAGATGGTCATTCCCGTCCACGACGGCTACGTCAAAAGCTTCTTCCAGAAGATGCGCTATGACAACTACGACCGCTATTTTTCCACGAAGGGCATCAAGTTTCATCGCCTGATCAGCCCGGGCGACGGAGTCGAGATAGAATAAGGTCTCGTTGGCTTTCTCGTCTCTTTGCTTTGTCGGGGATGCATGCTCTGGGAGCAGATGCATCTCGCATCGAGAAACGGCTTCTGACGATGTCACGGTTTATATCAGTGGCTATACAGGCGGGATCGTCTTGAGTGAAGTGATGATTGAGAACGGCGGTACTAGCTACTTGGTACATCCGATCAAAAAGTCACTTTGAGAAGCGATTGATCAAGGAGAAAAGGGGAGCGAATGTCGAGCTGGGAAGAGGGTGTCTCTTACTTCCTCATCCCCAGATGATCCGTTCGCATCTGCCCGCGACCATCCGCTGCTGATATCCCTGTCTCGCCACCTGCGAGCCGTCCCTGATCCTCGCTGGAAGATCCCGCCCTCGGCATGGAAACCGTGCTCTAGCGGGTCGAGCAGGGGGAACCGCTGCGTCACATCACCCGTGATTACGGCGTATCGTATGAGGCGGTCCGGCGGGTGCTGCGGGCCGCGCGTCGCCGCTAAGTGGCACGTGTGAGCAGGCAGCGTCTGCCTGGGCAGGCGAAGGCCGCAGTAGGTCCGTCATGTGCTCCAGGTCCATCTTCACATGACAAGTGTCTCACGGGAGGGTAGACCCCTCACAGGAAGCATCTGGCTCTGGAACGCAAGCCAGGCGGGAAGCAGGTGCGCCACCTGGCTCACGTAAGTGTACCATCACTCGTAATAAGTGTGTTGTGTTTTCTTCCTGGTTGAGGAACGGATGTCGAAAGTTGAGCAACCAGCCCAGCGCAACACCGCCTCACTGATACACAGCAGCCTAGCTGGTGAAAGCCGGTCACAAGGCGGATTGCACTTGGCGAACAGACGGAAAAGCCGTCGTGATCGAGACAACCATGCCCTTCCTGCAGGCTGCCAGACCCTGGTAAGAAGGCGGGAAAAGACGGATCGCACCGGCGGAATTGAGGGTGAAACCTGTCTCTTTTGAGAACGGATGTGCCAGGTAGCCAGCACAAGAGGCACCTCAAGGCTAATAGCTGCTCGGCATGGGATACAATAGAGGTATATGGGCCGCTTCGAGGAAAGCAAGTACGCTTTGATGACAGCAGATCAGGTTATCGCCAACTTGAAACAGCATGCAAACACCCAGGCCGCCGAAGGCATGGCCCGCTTTGGCAGCAGACCTGCCCAGGCTTTGGGCGTTTCGATACCCACCCTGCACAAGATGGCGAAAGCAATAGGAAGGAATCAGGCACTTGCAGGAGCGCTCTGGTGTACAGCGGGCAGGTTTTGTGCTGATGGCCGAATTAGCAGTCCATGATAAACAAGCGCAGGACGAGGCATTCTTACAGTTTTTGCCACGGATCAAGCACTATGCAGGTGATGAGAGGAATGGTGTGAAAAAAGCCGTTAACTGGGCATTGCGGCAGATTGGGAAACGCCACAACCACCTTCGTACACTCGCTTTGGAATACGCCTACGAGATCCAAGACATGGATTCCAAAACAGCTCGGTGGGTAGCAAAAGATGCCCTCAAAGAATTACAGACGAAAGCGATCAAGGACTAATTCACCGTAATGTACCAGCATTCAGAACTGTATGCTGTTGCTTATGCGGAGAGTTCATTGCCCCAATTCAAAAAGCAGAAAAGAGGAACCCCCTGTGTCAGCTATTGCTCGCTTGCTCTGGCGAACGAGTGGTGCTCTGGCTCTCGCGTGCTCTCTCGTCTGCGCATGCTCATCACCCGCCCACCGCTTCACCTCTACTTCACCGTTCCTGACGCTCACCCAAATCAGTCGTGATCCTTGCACAAACAAGATGAGTCAGCACCAAACGGAAGTCGAGCCTGCTACCTTTGCCTTTGGCATCACAGTCGTGGCGGCCTTCAAAGCGGGCCGCTTTTTTAAAGGTGGAGCCTCCAACATCGGATGGGCGACTTCTATCACTGGTGGGCGGTCGTGGACACATGGCTTCCTACCCGGCACGACCGTCTTCGCAGGTGGCCCTTATAACCGGGTCAGCGACCTTTCGGTTGCTTTCGATGCCAGGCACAACGTCTGGATGATTTCCTACCTTGCCCACAAGACCAGTCCTTCTACCGGATCCCTTACCGATGTGCTTGCCAGCCGATCGACTAATGGAGGACTGAGCTGGAGCACCCCGGTGCTGGTGAAGCAGGGTGGGCCAGGGAGTGCTTTCGACAAAGACTGGATCGTCTGTGATGATACGGCCACCAGTCCTTTCTACGGACACTGTTATGCCGAGTTTGACGAGGGATGTTGTGTCGACCTGGTTCTGATGAGTACCTCTACCGACGGTGGACAGACATGGGGAGGGCTAAGGATGACTGCCGACCATGCTTCAGGCATTGGCGGACAACCGCTTGCTGAGCCCAACGGGACGGTGATTGTGCCTCTCATTGTGTTCACTTCGTCTATGTCCATTGAGAACATCGCAGCCTTTCAGTCCACGAATGGAGGTGCAAGCTGGAGCAGCACCGTCCTGATCTCTTGGTCGGCCTACCATCATCCGAAGGGAAGTATGCGTGCTCCTTTTCCGTTCCCTTCTGCCGCAATGGACTGGTCGGGCAAAGTGTACGTCGCCTGGCCAGATTGTCGGTTTGAAAGCGGCGGTAGGACCAACGATATTGTGTTGAGTGGCTCCGCCGACGGCAAAACCTGGTCGGCAGTCCAGCGCATCCCTCTTGACCCCATTGGCAGTGGCGTCGATCACTTCATTCCGGGGCTGGCCGTTGACCACTCGACCGCTGAGAGCACGGTTCACCTGGTCCTTGCCTTCTACTATTACGCAAACGGGAACTGCATCTCCTCCACGTGTCGGCTCGGTGTCGGCTCTTCGTCATCAGCTGATGGAGGAAAGACCTGGAGCTCGCCGAAGCACCTGGCTGGACCGATGACCATATCCTGGTTAGCAAGCACCTCCCAAGGCAGCATGGTTCACGACCCTCAGGCGAACGACATGGTCGGCCTGCGTGAAGGTGGCCTCAATGTCCCCACCTCCACTTAGTATCTGAATGACAATATTTGAACCGAGTTCCTCGTAAAGAAGCGGAGCATCTGGCGCAAGGGCCGCCTCTGGATCAATCACTGCAGGCAACACCTCATAGTCGACCTCGACCAGGTCACGCGCGTCCTCGGCAATATAGCGATCCTCTGCCAGCACGACCGCCACCGGGTCCCCAACGTAGCGCACACGATCAAGTGCCAATGGTCGCCGCTTCGGCACCTTGAGACCGAGTAAAGAAGTAATCAGTTCAGGGGTAGGCATACTCCTCACCAGCTCTGCTCCACTGAAGGCTGCGACCACTCCAGGGAGGACTCGTGCCGCCTCGAGGTTAATGTCTTTGATTCGCGCATGAGCATACGGACTGCGCACCACAACCATGTGCAGTATAGCGGGACGTTCCTGAGGTGCTTTCAGATCATCCACATAGCACCCATGCCCCGTGATAAGTTCGTAATCTTCTTTGCGGCGTTCTAGTCCTGCCCTGCCGGAACGGGTGTTTCTTTCATACGACCTCCATCTGTGGATACCCCTGCCCTTGCAGGCATCCTTTCTTTTTTCTGCTTACTTGTATCCATCAGCACTGCTTATTCTGCGGCACGGGTGTAGGCCAGAAGCCCACCCGCAAGGAGAATCTGTCGTTCCCGTGCTGTGAAGCCTGCCTGCAGCCGCAGCTCTTCAGCCGCCCCGACAATCCGGGCACGGCATTCGCCCTCCCCACGCTCCAGGTTACCGTGGAGGGCTGAAATCTCCCACTGATCTCCCTGTCGCACCCGGTCGTAGTCGGCCTCGTCAGCGAACGTGAGTGGAACCAAGCCCTGAGCGATCAGATTGCGGCGATGGATGCGAGCGAACGATTTGGCGATGACCGCCCGGACCCCAAGTTGCTTGGGGGCCAGGACGGCATGCTCCCGGCTGGAACCCTGGCCGTAGTTATGCCCACCAACAATGAATCCCCCGCCCCACTCTCGCGCACTGGTGGGAAACTGCGGATCCAACCGCCGGAAGACGAAGTTGGCCATCGCCTCGACGTTCGAACAGAACGACATGACGACCACACCATCTGGGGAGAGATCACCTGTCGAGATATCGTCGCCAACCACAATCAGCACATGCCCGGCTAGCTTCTCCGGTAGAGGAGTCTGCGGCGGCGGAACAACATTGGGCCATGGAACACCTTCACGTTCGCTGCCTCGGCCTGTGACGGGGGATACAGGAAGTGCTGGTCGTCGGCACTGATGTTGGGTGCTGGGGCGGGTGGCAGTGTGGGCTCCTCACCCATGTCTCGCGGATCGGTGATCACACCCCGCAACGCCGTCGCGGCGGCCGTGGCCGGGCTTGAGAGATAGACCTGATCTCGGTCGGTACCCGAGCGCCCCGGAAAGTTGCGGTTGAATGTGCGCACCGAGACGATGCCCGAGCCCGGCGCCTGGCCAATGCCAATGCAGGGTCCGCATATCGGCTCAAGCATGCGTGCGCCCGCCTGAACGAGATCCAGATACGTCCCGGAACGGATGATGCGGTCCTGGATCTGCCGTGAGCCGGGCGTCACCGTCATCACTAGACGCTGATCAACGACCTGGCCGCGCAGGACGGCCCCAACCAGCGCCAGATCCTCGTAGCCTGAGTTGACGGAGCTGCCGACGCAGACCTGGCCAACTGGAGTGCCGGCTACCTTGCGTACCGGCACCACATTGCCTGGGCTCGACGGCCTGGCGATCAGTGGCTCCAGTCCGCCCAGATCGATCACTTCCACTTCGTCGTAGGTCGCACCAGGATCGGCAGCCAGTGGGAGCCACTCCGCCGCCCGGTGCTGAGTGGTCAGCCACTCGTGCGTTCGCTCGTCCGAGGGAAAGACGCCCGTCGTAGCTCCCGTCTCCATGACCATGTTGCAGATGGTCCCGCGCTGCGTGACGTTCAATGTTGGCACGCCCTCCCCGAAGAACTCGAAGACGCAGCCAATGCCACCCCGCACGCACGTCGTCGCAGTAATTCCAGCACCACATCCTTGCCCTGTACCCATGGGCTTAACCTCCCACGCAGTTCCACACCAACAACACGCGGAGCCGGGATACTGAAAGGTTGACCTGCCAGGCAGAGCGCCACCTCCAGCCCGCCCGCTCCCACGGCGTACATACTGACCGCACCAGCCATAGTGGTATGGCTGTCGGCCCCAACCAGCACCAGGCCAGGGCGGGCGAAGCGCTCCAGGTGCAGGTAGTGGCAGATGCCGTTGCCGGGTGGTGAGTACACCAGCCCATAACGTGCGCACATGCTCTTGAGATAGCGATGATCGTCCTGATCCTTCCAGTCGAGTTGCAGTACGTTGTGATCCACATACTGAATGGCGAACGGTACCTGGACCCGATCGACCCCAAGTGCCTCGAATTGGAGACAAGCCATCGTACCCGTATAATCTTCCAGCAGAACCTGATCCACACGCAGTTGGACTTCCTTGCCCTGTACAAGTAAACCGTCAACAAGGTGGGAGTGGAGAAGTTTGGCTACTAGCATCTCAGCCATGCGAATGCTACCTCCCTAGATGACTCCTTGAGGCTTCCCAGCTCGAGGACACGTAGTCCTTCCAGTAACCGCCCCGAATGGTCAATGCTGCGCGGCTCTGGCGGTGTGGGAGCGTGTGTCATGTATTCCTCCTCTTACTAATGTACCGTGTACAGCTTGTAGATGTGTGAAGGGAGGTGTGGCGCCCTTTCTGGCAACGGGAATGAGCAATACAAATAAACAGTAACAGGAAGCCGACCGCTGAGGATGCCATCTCGCAAATCCTGCAAGACTCGCTCTCGAAGACTAAGCCGATCTACCGTCCTACAATTCCTGCCGAACAATCCTGGCCCCTTGGACCAACGCACAGAGCTTGCCAAAGGCGACTTCCCGTGGCAGGTATTTCATGCCGCAATCCGGGGCTAGGATCAGGCGCTCCGGTTCTACATACTGCAAAGCTGAGCGTATTCTCTCGGCCACTGTCTCCGGCGTCTCCACCTCCATATCGCCCAGATTCAAGACGCCCACAATGATGGTTTTATTTGGGAATTGACGAAGGACCGAGAGATCGAGGCGCGGTTGAGCCGCTTCAATCGAAATCTGCCTGACGATACAATCACGCAGCTCCGCGAGGAATGCGTACTGGGAAGGCCGGTCATGAACGATCGCAGCATACCCAAAGCAGAGGTGCAGCGCTGTTGGCCCTTCAATCCCTTCCAGCGCCCGGTTGATAACCTCGACCCCGTACGCCCTGGCCTTCTCCGGCCTCGCCTGCAGATACGGTTCATCAAGTTGTACCACGTCGGCCCCTGCGGCCTGCAAGCTTTTGATCTCCTCGTTGACGGCTGCCGCGATATCCAACGCCAGGGCTTTCTCATCGCGGTAATAGTCATTCTGCGCCTGCTGGGTGATCGTGAAAGGGCCTGGCGCGGTGATTTTGATGCGACGGTTGGTGTTGCTTCGCAGAAACTCTACGTCGCGCGCTTCAACGGGGTGTAAGCGGCGAATCGGGCCGACGACCCGCGGAACAGGGTTGGGATGGCCTGTGCGACCCAGGGCCACTCCCGGGTTATCGAGGTCCATGCCATCTAAGGCAGTGACGAAGCGATTGGAGTAGCTCTCCCTGCGTATTTCCCCGTCAGAGATGATGTCTATACCCGCACGCTCCATGTCACGGATGGCGAGCAGGGTGGCATCGTCCTGGGCCTGTTGCAACAGAGGCTCCGAGATGCGCCAGATTTCACGCGCCCGGACGCGCGGCGGTAATCTGCTCTGCAAGTTCTTGCGATCAACCAGCCACTCGGGTTGCGGGTAGCTTCCCACAACCGTCGTCAAAAGCCTCCCAGTCACGCTCTTTCCTCCTTCTCGCAGTGTTGCACTACAGCCACCAGGTTGACTCGCTTACCTGCCTTCGTCATGTAGTGATGTCCGGGTAGGGCAGCGACCAGTGTTGGAGTTTCCGCGCATACTCACGCTGGAACCCCAACGGCTCCGCATAGTCACGCTCGAACAAGGCGATAAAGAGCGTGAGCGTCAGGAAATGGTGCACTCCGAGCTCGAACAGCTTGACGTAGTCATGCGTCGCCAGCGCCTCGCGCTCCTCGTCGGTAAACTGCTGCCACGAGCTGCGTTCGATCTCAGGCAGGTTCAGAATAACGTTGGCCCGCTCGGTTTCCCACCAGGTAACGGTGCCGCGCGGGTCCTCGCGGTAGCGCTCAACCAGCTCGGGGTCGCGGTCGATGGCGAAAAGGAACTTGTTGAGGAGATACTTGCTCATGCGCCCCCTCCTTTCGGATACCAGGTGATATACGCTTCCATGGTGTGAAACAGGTCGAGCGTATCGACGTAATCAGCCTTGTTTTCTCCTGCGACGCCCATCATCAGCATGAAGTCGAGGAAACCGTGTGTGGCGTTGCCCGGCAGCCAGAGGCTTTCGAGTGAAACTTCCCGTAACGCGCCTTCGATGTCGCCGTTGGCGATCCACTCGACGGCTTCGCGGTCGAACTCCGGATCAGGCCCGTGAGGACCGAACTGGCGCGGCCCACCCAGTTCGAGGGACAGGTGGCCGGTCCCGATGACGGCGACGCGCTCATTGCTGGGCCAGGCCTCGAGAAGGCGGCGCAAGGTGCGGCCCAGCTCGACGAACCGCCACGGCTGCGGAAGTGGAGGAGCAAAGATATTTGTGTAGATGGGCACGATGGGCAGGTCCGCCTGTGGGCGGGTCGTAATGATGGGGCACGTGATACTGTGGTCGACGCGCAGTTCGTTACTGAAGGCGAGGTCAAAACCGGCATCCAGCCCGGCACGAAGAAGGTACGCCGAGAGTTCTTCGTGTCCCTTCAGCACCATGCGGGGCAGCCCGAACTCGCGCTCCTCATTGTAGTAGTTCGCATCGTAGAACGGCGCTTTGCCGATGAGGAACTGCGGCATGTTATCGTAGAAGAGCTGGTGAAAGTGGTCAGAACCGACCATGACCAGTACATCCGGGTTGGCCTGGGTCAGCGTCTCGCGGTAGGCCAGCACCTTGCGCACCCATTCGTCCGCGAAGTCCGGCCTGCTCTCAGGTGGCGCCGTGCTGGCGCGGTAGAAGAATGGGTGGTGGGTAGTGGCGAGGACAGCGACAATTTTTGCCATGGTTTCCTCCTTCGAACATAGTCTGTATGCATAGCAGGCATCGGGTGAACTGCATGAATCGGGCTAGCGTTGTTCTGGAATGTTGTTGCTGGCCGCCGGTCGATAGACGGCGTTCCGGTCGATCGCCGAGTAGATAGCGGGTGCGATGGGGTGGCGCAACTCTTCAGCGATGTGACCAAGTAGCCCCGCCGCGCGCGCGAGCAGGGCCACACCACGCAGCAACTCTGGTGGCAGCCCCAGGTCGGCAAGCGCGGCACCGGCCACCCCGGCGCCGTTGAGCGGGAGCGTGCGGCCAAGTATCTTGGCATGGACACGGCCAATAGCTTCGAACAGGCGCAGGTGCGGTCCCCGCAGGCCCTCGCGGTCAGCAATGGCGATGATCACCGGCGTTCGCGGATCAGCAGTCTTATGTACCGGGTGACCTAATCCCGGAACGAAGCGGCCGGCAGCCCGTTGCTCGGCCACCGCCCGCCGGGCCAGCCCGTCCCACTGCTCATCGGTCTCTGGGATCTGGCCCGCGACGCTTGCCAGCACGCCCGCCAGAAAGCGACCAGTATCTTCCGTGACGCCGAGGAACCGCGAGCCCCCCCCCAGCAGTCCCGCCGCCATCGCCCCCTGGAGCGCATCGGGGGCGCTGTACAGGGTCAGGCGGGCCGCGATTGCGGTTGGGGTAAAGCCGTGGTCGGCCAACGAGACAAGCACGGCCTCGAAGACACGCACCTGCTGCGGTGTCGGTCGCTGCTGCGTGGCGAGCCAGAGGGCCAGCTCGCCAAAGCCGATGTGACCAATCAGCTCGCCAGCAAGATCGTGACCAAGCAGATGAATGCTGGTGGTGTCGGACGTCCCGATTCCAGTTGGATATTCCATGTGTCCCCTTTCTACACTACAATGCTTCTCAGCCCTCTCGATGCAAGACTGCCGCCAGGCTATCCTGGCTGAACTCGACCTCTCGTTGCTCAGCCTTGCTCTGAGGATGTCCTATCCGTATTGAGTTCCTCCGGGTCAATGCGAATCGTCTGGCTGAGCCAGGCCCGAATCTGCTCGTTGTCCTGGCCGAGTGCCGGGGGCGGCAGCTTGTGGCGCGGAGGTGTCAGCGAGAACGTAATGGGGTGACGAATCATGGGCACGGCATCATCCCCAGTTGCAACCTCGACGACGGGATCGAGTCCGAGTTCGCGAGCGAAGGTGATCCCCCCTTCGACGCTGTTGATTGGGCCGCACGGTACGCCAGCGGCGCTCAACCTGTGGAACCACTCGTTGGCTGTTCTCGTGCGCAGTCGTTCAACCAGCAGCGGGCGCAGGGCATCGCGGTTGCGATTGCGGTCTTTGGTATTCGCAAACCTGGGGTCACGCGGCAACTCAGGGAGGTCGAGGATCTCGCAGAGCTTGCTGAACTGCCCGTTGTTGCCGGCGGCGATAACCAGATCCAGGTCCGCCGTCGGCAGCGGTTCGTAGGGGAACAGGCTGGGATGGGCATTGCCCATCCGGGTCGGAATAACGCCGCCGGCTACATAGGCAGACGTCTGGTTGACCATCGCTGAGAGCGCCGAGGCGTACAGGCTTACTTCCACATGCTGGCCTTCGCCCGTGTGATGGCAGTGGTTGAGGGCGGCCAGGATGCCAATGGTCGCATGCAGCCCAGCCATCACATCGAATACCGAAATTCCTGAGCGATAAGCCGGGCCATCGGGGTCGCCGGTGAGGCTCATTAACCCGGACATGGCTTGCACGATGAGGTCGTAACCGGGCAAGGACGCCCCCTGCGCCGTTCCAAAACCACTGATGGATGCGTAGATGACCCAGGGGTTTCGCCGCTGGACCGCGTCATAATCCAGGCCGAAGCGCTTGAGGCCACCAGGCTTGAAATTTTCGACGAAGATATCGGCGCGAGCAGCAAGTTCATGAGCCAGTTGCAAGTCCGCGAGATCGTTGAAATCGAGAATGACCGAGCGCTTGTTGCGGTTGATCGCCAGATAATAAGTCCCTACCCCGTCGCGTTCAGGTGGCATCCAGCTCCGGGTGTCATCCCCGGCAGGGCTTTCGACCTTTATCACCGTTGCGCCAAGGTCACCAAGTAGCATGGTGCAGTACGGGCCAGCGAGTACGCGCGAGAAGTCAGCGATAAGCAAGCCGTCGAGCGGGCCAGGTCGCTGGTCGACACCCTGCGTGGTATTCTCGTTATGCTGCTGTGGCATCAGGTTCGCGCCTCCGGCCAATTGGTAACGAGGACTTGCCCTAAGCCAGCCTCGTACACTCTATGTTGTGCACCAGTGCAGACTTACACTAGTGCTTGTCCGTCTTTCGGACGATTGTCCGCAAAAGAAGTATAGACGACAGAGAAGGACGATGTCAAGGAGCGCAGTAAGGGGATGGCATGCCGTCAAGCATAGCTTTTTAGGGGGCGGCACTCGCTGCCCTTGCCCCAAGCGTAATCTGCGGCCTGCATTGCCACAGCGCCCAGTCAGCGCTGATTGCGGCAGCGGTCTCGAGCAGCATGGGAAGATACTTTTCGGTCAGTATCTCAATGCTGGTTTCTGCCGCGTGAACGGTGACGTTGAGCGCGGCAACTACCTGATGGGTGCCACCGCGCACGGGCGCGGCTATCGAGCGGATGCCCCGTGCCAGGTGTTCATCGGTGAGCGACCATCCTCTCGTTCGCACCTCGTTCAAAACGCGGTCGCGCTCCTCCGCATCCGGCTGCCAGAGCGGGGTAATGCCGGAGCGGCTGGGCTCTGCAAGCACCCGTTCCAGTTCATCTCGCGGCAGCTCTGCGAGGAGCACCTTCCCTAGCGAGGTCTGAAGGGCCGGAAAGCGCGTGCCGATGGTTACTGCCAGGGTGATGATCTTGGGCACGGCTACGCGCGCGACGTACACGATATCCGACCCGTCGAGCTGTGCAAGCGAGGAAGATTCGCCTGTAAAGCTCACCAGCCGCTCCATGTGCGGGCGCGCAATTTCCCAGATGCTGGTCGACCCGATATAGGCCATGCCAAGCTCCAGCACGCGCGGGGTGAGCGCAAACCCTCCCTGCGTCACGCGGACATACCCAAGCTCCTCCAGCGTGAGCAGCATCCGGCGCGCTGTCGGTCGGGCCAGTCCGGTAGCGGCAGCCACCTCACTGAGCGTCATCGTTGGCCGGTTGGGCTCGAATGCCCGGATGACATCCAGGCCGCGTGCCAGCGCCTCGATGAAGTCGGGTCCTGTTTCGCCACGCATCATTTCTCCCTCTGCACATCAGCACCCTTCCTTCTGGGCCCGTTGTGCTGGTGAACACGGTACTGTTTTCTCTGCGCTCATCGTAGCAGAAACACTACCTGATGTCCAGTTCATCGGTTCCTCCTTGCAAATCTGTGAAGGAGTAATCACGCCCATTTTCAGCAAGTCTGTTCGTGTAGCGGCTCTTGTCCCAATCTCAGCAGACGTTTGGAGATAAGACTTCCCGTGAGCGGCCCTTCGCTGTTCTCAGGAGGACAGGCATTAACTCCAAATGTCTCCAATCTCAGCGTTATCCTTGACACAGCCTTGTCCGTTGTGTAATATTGTTAGGTGGACACTTGTCCGTTATACGGACAATCTCATGACCGCCGTCAGCCTTTTGAAAGTAGTATCACAACTCGGCTACCAGGATGCGGAAGAAGGTACGAAACGACCAGCACTGCTGACACCATCGGCATCCAGCAGGCAATGCACGGTCTGCTTCGCGTCCTGAAGCCCAGACACAACGAGGTGAGCAAAATGAGCCAGAATGCAGCAGGAAACAGCACTTCCTTCCCCTCAGGACGCCCCGTAGTATTTCGTAACGCGACCGTGCTGACCATTGACCCCTCGCTTGGAATGATCGAGAACGCAGATGTCTCCGTCGTCGACAACCGCATCGCTGAAGTCGGGCGGCAACTCACTGCCCCTGAGAGCGCGGTGGAGATCGACGCGACCGGTGGCATTCTCATGCCGGGTATGATTGACACGCACCGCCACATGTGGCAGACAGCGCTGCGCGGCTTCGGCGCCGATTGGACCCTCACCAACTATTTCCACTTCTACTACCTGAACTGGGGCAAAATCTTCCGACCCGAAGATATTTATGCCGGCAACCTCCTCTCGGCGATTGAGGCAGTAGACGCCGGCGTCACCACTACAGTTGACTGGTCGCATGGCCTGCAAGCGGTCGAATACGCCGACGCGGCGGTCGATGCGCTCGAAGCGGTTCCGGGCCGGTTCGTCCTCGCCTACGGCAATCTGCTCGGCGCTCCCTGGGAGTGGACAAAGGCCCCCGAGTTCGCCGACTTCATCAAGCGCCGCATCGACGGGCGCGGAGATATGCTGCGCATGCAGATTGCCTTCGACGTGACCGGCGACCCGACCTTCCCCGAGAAGGCTGCCTTCGAGGTTGCGCGTGACTTTAACCTGCCGGTGACAACCCATGCTGGCGTGTGGGGCGTCACCAAAGATGACAGCATCCGCATGATGTACGAGCATGGCTTCATGACGCCTTCCACCATCTATGTGCATGCGGCATCACTTTCCGATGACTCCTATCACCGCATCGCGGCAACGGGCGGCCACGCATCGGTCTCTGCCGAGAGTGAAGATAACGCCGGCCAGGGCTACCCACCCACGTGGAAGCTCCGGCGGCATAACATTCCGGTCTCCCTGTCGATGGACACCAGCGTGTGGTGGAGCGCTGACCTGTTTTCTGCGATGCGCGCCACGCTCAATGCCGACCGCGCCCGCGAGCACATGGAAGCGCACAAGCGTAACGAGACCGTCACGCTCAGCCACCTGCGCGCCGAGCAAGTGGTCACCTTTGCCACCATGGGCGGCGCTGAGGCGCTGGGGATGGACAGCATCGTCGGCAGCATCACCCCCGGCAAAAAGGCCGATCTTGTCCTGATTAAGAACGACCGGTCGCCGGCCATGTTCCCGCTGCTCCATCCCTACGGCCACGTCGTGTTTCAGGCCGGGCGCGGCGACGTACATACGGTGATGGTGGACGGCAAGGTCGTCAAGTACAATCACCAGCTCCTCGGCATTGACCCAGACAGGGCTAAGCAGGCCGTCGCGAAAACGGTGGAGTACGCGAGGTCGAAGATGGGCGAGCAGGCCTGGCACGACGGCATGCACCCTGCGAAGGCGGAGGTCGAGTTGATCGAGAACCCGTACACCTACACCTACCACGAACACTCAAAGGCCGGCCAGCAGGAGAGCGCGGGGGCTTGACGGAGGTCTTCGCAGGAGGAATGTGTACGTAAGAACCTGTGCGCACAGCGATAGCAAGTTGGCAGTGAAAGAAAGGACACGATGATGGGCGACGAGATGCCTGCGGCAGTGCTCCGCAAATACGCCGCTCTACCTGGCTATCTGCAATGGCCTGTTCCTCAACGTCAGAGCGGGCAGGCGCTGGTGCGAGTCCTGGCGGCCCCCATTAGCCCGCTAGATCTGCTGTGCGCGTCCGGCACGTCCTACTTTGGGGCGCCAAAGCTCCCCTATATTCCGGGTACGCAGGGCGTCGGCATCGTCATGGAGGCCGACGCCCTTGCGCCCGGACAGCGCGTGTGGTTCAGTTGTGATGCCGGCATGAAGCCTGGGGACGGCAGCATGGCGCAGTACTGCCTGATCGAGGAGGCGTCAGCGCTCGCGCTTCCCGCCGAGATCGAGAGCGACCTCGCCGCGGCACTCGGACTCTCCGCCATTGCCGCCTGGATGGCACTCACCTGGCGCGGTCGCCTCCAGCCAGGTGAGCAGGTGCTTGTGCTGGGTGCCAGTGGTGCGGTGGGACAGGTGGCAGTACAGGCGGCCAGGCTGCTTGGAGCTGGCCGTGTGATTGCCGCCTCACGCGACAAGGACGGGCGCGCCCTGGCGCTCTCGCGCGGCGCTGATGCCGCAGTTGATCTCTCTGGCGACAGCGTGGACGAGATCAGCAGACGTATCGCGGCAGCGTGTGACGGTCCCCTGCACCTCATCATCGACCCTGTATGGAGTCTCCCGGCGGAGGCCGCTGCCCGCGTATTGGCTCCAGAGGGAAGGCTCGTCAATATCGGCTCTGCCGCCGGAGCCTCGGCGCGCTTTGAGTCAGCCATCGTGCGCAGTCGTTTGCATGCTATCCTGGGTTATACCAACAATGCGCTGACCCACGAGCAGAAAGCCCAGGCCCTCACCCAAATCCTCGCACACGCCGCTGCAGGCCGCTGCACGGTCGAGAGGGAGATGGTTCCGCTTGAGCAAGTTGCCCAGG
>Ga0070717_10000709_pt1 | contig 21595 bp, 20 predicted proteins | sample LARL113metaG_FD_71366 | JGI IMG/M metagenome (GOLD analysis project Ga0070717, IMG submission 71366) | Corn, switchgrass and miscanthus rhizosphere microbial communities from Kellogg Biological Station, Michigan, USA - LAR L11-3 metaG | ecosystem: Host-associated > Plants > Roots > Rhizosphere ...
GTCCTCACCCGCCCAGGGCAGTGCTCATAGAGGTACCCTGACACCATTAATGACCCTTTCATCAAGCCTTAACATTCGCTCTATACAAATTACGGTGATGAGTTCTGCCGTTTACGACACGCTCATCCTCTCCGACTTGCACCTTGGGTCGGATATGAGCCGTGCCGATGAAGCTCGGCGGATGTTGCGGCAGCACCGTTTTCGCCGATTGATCCTTCTTGGAGACATTTTCTCCGACCTGAACTTCGGCCGTCTTACCAAGCAGCACTGGAAATTTCTCAGCTACATTCGCAAGCTCTCAAATCCCAAGCGGCAAGTGGAAGTGGTGTGGGTCGAAGGCAACCACGATCACGGGCTGACCGACGTGATGTCGCACCTGGTGGGCATCAAGGTATATCAGGAGTATGTGTGGGAGTATGGAGGCCTGCGCCACCTTGCGATACACGGTCACCAATTCGACCGCTTCGTTATAAGAAACGTTCGCATGAATTATCTGGCAACTTTGTTCTATCTCCAATTACAGAAATTCGATTCGAAAAACAAACCGGTGACGCGCTTCCTCGATCGCCTGAATACGCGCTGGCTGCGAATGTCCACTAAAGTCGCGTCAGGCGCTCTCAGTCACGCGCGTGTTCACGGTGTACACCGGATTTTTTGCGGCCATACCCATGCAGCTATGCAGCAAGAGCAGGATGGTATCTGCTACTACAATTCGGGTGGATGGATCGATTCGCGCCCGACTTACATCACCATTGGCGAAGAAGGAGTGCGCGTCCATGAATACACCGAGCGAACTGACCATCGTGATCCCCGCCAAGAACGAGGCGAAGCTCATTCCCCGTCTGCTGACGTCGCTGCTGAATCAGGATTATCAGAAGATGCGGAATACCAAAGTGTTGGTAGCTGACGCCAGCTCGACCGATGGTACGCCCGACATTGTCATGAGCTTTCGCGACCGACTTGACGTTAGAGTGATTCCGGGAGGATTGCCGTCGGTTGGGCGCAACGCCGGCGCTGCGCTGGCGGATACGCGTTACATACTGTTCATCGACGCCGACATAGAGCCAGCCAGTCCTTTATTAATCCAGCGCGCTATCGAACTGGCGCAGAGGAAGAACCTGCATTGCGTTACCACAAACATAATTTGCCGCGGCGGAGGGCCCATGGATAACCTCCTCTATTTCGGCAACAACTTATTTCAGTATCTTTCTCTCATCCATCATCCCTTCAGCACAGGCATGTTCATGCTCTTCGAAAAGCGCCGCTTCGATGAGCTCGGCGGATTTCATGAACAGGTTCATTTCGCGGAGGATTATCTGTTAAGCAAGCAGGTGGCGAGGAGCAAATTCGCCATCGTGCGCGGCGGCGTGTACACCACAAACCGGCGCTTCCAAAAGATGGGGCACTTCCGCGTGGCTCGACTGTTCCTGAAAACAGCATTCAACTATTGGAACGAGCAGCATTTTTTGCGCGATCATAACTACTGGCAAGTCTAGGGCTAGCCTCCCAAACGCAGCACTACATTTGCGGAGATTCGAAGGTGATTCTCTGCTCTGCCCGCGGACCTTCTCGGCGAATGGTCCGCCCTGACGCATGAATCTGCCAAGACGCTTCAGCAAGCAGATTTGCCCCCATCGGAGCCGAACCAGTGGATCTCGGGTGGAAGCTTAATCGAGCCCCTTGACACTGAGTTCATAATTGTTGTCCGGCGGAATTCTTAATGGCAGTTGCTGCGGCTCCGGCACTTACTCGCGGGCCACGCGCACGGCTGGGACTGGCGTGGGTGCTGACGTGCCTGGCGCTCGCGGCGCACGTCACAGACGAGGCATTGACTGGATTCCTGTCCATCTACAATCCCACGGTTCTGGCTTTGCGCACGAAGCTGGGATTTTGGCCAATGCCGGCATTCGAATTCAGAGATTGGCTTACGGGGCTGACCCTCTTCATCCTCCTGCTAACGGCCCTGTCGCCATTTGCTTTTCGTAACGCCAGCTGGATTCGGCCGATTTTTTACTTCGTCGTGATCGTTGCGGGATTGCTTAACGCCCTGGGGCACACCCTGGCCACGATTCTCGGCCACACGGTGAATTCAGCACGTTTCGCGCGCCCCGCGCCCGGATTTTATTCATCGCCTCTTTTGCTCGCCGCTTCGATTTATGCGTTGGTCCAGTTGAGGCGAACGCGGCGAGTGTAAGCCATCTTCCTGCAACAGGTCTTTTGCTTCGCACACATCAAAACTGTGGCCCGCCGATGTCGGTAAAAGTCGCTTCCTGCCACTGCGAAGAAGGGAGATACCAGTTGCTGACGCCGGCTTCGTGATTATTTCCACCGGAGCCGTACCCGACCGTTGGATTTCGCCAGTAATCGAATCCGATTTGCAACAAAGCTCCGGGGGAAATCTTTACGCGAGCTTTGACCGTGCATCCTTCTAGCGCGCCAGCGGGCAGCGCAGCTCTGGGCGAAGGACTCCAGAAATGCCAGACACGATCCGTGCGCTGACCTACGCGAATCACGGTGGCATGCTCGGCTTCGTCATAGGTGCTCGGCATGGGTTCGTGGTAATCGTTGCCTCCGAACCAAGGATGCCGAATATACAGACCTCCATTTACGCGGCCCAGGTCGTCGTTGAGCACGAAATGCTTGCCGTTGGCTCGGCAGGAAAGCTGCGTCCAGGCAACTTCTACTTGAGCAGCCTCGTGCCCCGGTAGGCGCGTGTCCGCGATAGCAATCCCCCACAGGCGGGCGGAGCTGAAATCCACTGGTCGAGGCACGGGGTTTACATATCCAGCCTTGTAGCCCACTTCCTCGGGAATGCGCGGGTCGTTGCAAACGAAAAAAGGAAATGGGCTGGGGCTGTGTCCATAGGGCGTGCTAACCGTGATCGTGGATGTAGAAATTTTGTGAGGCACAATCGCAAGGATGTCTCGGGTGAGATCAGCTTGAAAACCGCCGGGCTGGCCCCGAACAAAACAGTGGTTGCACCTGCAAGATTTATCCCTGTGATTTCAACTCGCGTGCCTTCAGGGCCACTGATTGGTGAGATGGCGATGATTTCGGGCGGTTCCACCTCAGCAAGGCCTGAAATCGAAACTAGGAGCAACGCTGATGTTATGACCAGACCGGCGGACGATATTGCGATCGCCACCCCAGCTATGGCAACAAGCCGCTTTGAGCTTTCTGGTAGAATGCACGCACCTTGCACCGAGCCCTAGGCTACCGGGTCTGCGGGGCAATGTTCTGTGATCGACGTCACAGGTTTTCTGTGGGCAATCCTAAATAAATATTTCTCGAGGGACATTATGAACAGCATGCCGTTTTCCCAGAAACTAGACGCACGCATGGCGAAGTACGACTTGCTCAGCCATCCTTTTTACAAGGCCTGGAGCGCGGGTGAGTTGTCTCGTGATGATTTGCGCGAGTATGCCTGCCAGTATTACCACCATGTGGCGGCGTTTTCCACATATCTGGCCCAGCTAGCCATGCGTCTTGAAGACGGCGAACTGCGGCAGGCCGTACTGGCGAACATGGCCGATGAGAAGGGATTGCGCGCTGGCGAAACGCCACATGCTGAGCTGTGGCTGGATTTTGCCGAAGGCATGGGCGCCAGCCGTGACCTGCGCAGGCATCAGCCTGTGGCAGAGATCAGGGATCTGATCGCCGTCTTCCATCATATTGCGAGTGAAGGAATGCCGGAGGAAGCCCTTGCCGCTTTTTACGCGTATGAGTCGCAGATGCCGAGACTGGCCGGGGAGAAAGCGCGCAGGCTCCGCGAGATGTACGCGGCTGATGAAAAAGCCTGCCGCTACTTTGTCCTTCATAGCACGGCAGACCTCTACCACGCCGAGGTCTGGCGGCAGCAATTGGACAGGCGCGTGGAGGCAGATCCCGGCGCGACGGAGAAGGCGCTAGATGCGGCTGAAGCGGCCGCAAAGGCGCTGTGGCGGGCGCTGGACGGGATCGAAGCGATGCGCCTAGCGCCGACAGCATAATGGCTAGCTTACTTAGCAGGCCAGTATGGACACAGTAGGTCTCCCTTTCCTTTTCACAGTGCTGGTGCTCACGCCTGGTTTGGGGATTCTCTCCTGGCACTACCTGAGAAAGAACAAGATTTTCCCGAAGGAAAAGCGCTATTCGCTTTATATTGCTGCGCAGGTCTGGCTTCTGATACTGGCGTTGGCAGCCGCTGCGGCTGAAAAGATCAGTCTTTTTCCTGCGAGGCTGCCATCATCTAGAGCCTGGATATTTGGCGCTATTTTTTTATCCGTTATTGTAGCCCAACTACGATTCGGGTGGCGCCGCATGGAGGAATCAGCAAAACAGCGCTTCCGTTTATTCCTTCCTGAGACTCAAAAGGAGTTTTGGTATTGGGTGCCCGTTTCTGTGGTGGCCGGTGCTGGGGAGGAATGTGCTTACAGAGGAGCAGCATACGCTCTTCTTGTTTTGATAACTCGATCAGATTGGAAGGCACTAGTCCTTTGCGTGCTCGCGTTTGCGCTGGCCCATCTCGGCCAAGGCTGGAAATCTGCTGCGAAGATAGGCATCTTCGGCCTTCTCTCACACGTGGCGGTATTTCTCACGGGTAGCCTCTATTTATCCATTGCGGTGCACATCGCGTACGATTTGCTTGTTGGGTGGCTTGTTGTGCGACTCCTAACCAAAGAGGGTATCGGAGCCGCTCGGAGTGTGGCACTCCCTTAGGACGTTAGGCTTCGGATTTCCGTTTATGTCTAAACCACTTCCCATCGGAGCGCGCGGCGAAGCGGAGGAGACTGTCGAGTTCAAGCACACGCTCACAGCGCATCACTCCTCATTGCCGCCCGTATATTCCACTCCGGACATGATATGCCTCATGGAGACGGCGCATTCCACGCTCTGCAACCATATTGCGCAGATGATGAGATCACGGTGGGGACGTCGATTCACGTGGAGCATCGCGCGGCCAGCGGGATTGGGGCGCGGATTCGGGCGTAAGCCATTGTCGAGTCTCTCGATGGACGCTTCTACACGGTTCGCGTGACGGCGCACGATGAGCTCCAGGAGATTGGAAGGGGAACTGTGGGTCGAGCGGTCGTAAACGTGGGAAAATTTTTAGATCGGATGAGCAAGCCGCGAGCTTCGCGGACGGTTCCGCCTGGGAATTGAATGCCTGACATCGCACAGCAAAGAGCGAGAGCCGAAGCGTTTCGCAACATGCATCGAGGACGGTTGCTGCTGCTCCCGAATGCCTGGGACGTGGCCAGCGCCCGCATATTTGAGGACGGCGGTTTCACCGCAATCGCCACGACCAGCGCCGGAATTGCGTTCACTTTGGGGCGTCCGGATGGTCAGCGCATTTCCCGCCAGGAAATGCTGGCTGCGGTTGGTCGCATCGCAGCCGCCGTTCAGGTTCCGGTCACAGCCGATGTTGAAGCCGGCTATGGCAATCGTCCAGAAGATGCGGCGCTCACCGCGAGGGCAGTGATCGAAGCCGGCGCAGTGGGAATGAATCTGGAGGACGCTACCGGCCAGCCGGAGAATCCCCTGCTGGATTTGTCCTTACAGATCGAGAAAATCAACGCCGTCGTCGAGGAGGTGCGACGAATCGGAGTACCGATTGTGCTGAACGCGCGAACGGATGTTTATCTTCTTCAGGTGGGAGCGCCGGAACGCCGTTACGAATTGGCTCTCAAGCGAGTGGCGGCATTTCGTGACGCCGGTGCGCATTGCCTCTTTGTTCCCGGCGTTCGCGAATCTGAAACGATCCGGCGCTTCGTCGTTGACTTGCAGCATCCGATAAATATTCTCGGCGGGCCGGGATCGCCTTCGATACCTGAGCTGGAAGAGCTGGGTGTGGCGCGAGTCAGTCTCGGCTCGGCCCCGATGCGCGCCACCCTCGGCTTGCTGCGCAGGATGGCCGAGGAGTTGAAGGGTTCAGGAACGTATCGCACGATGGAAGCTGCACCTTCCCACGCCGATGTGAACCGGATGATGGGATGACTCGCATCGTGTTGCTCACATCAATTGCCGCGCCGATCGAGCGCTGCTTCGATCTCGCCCGCAGCATTGATTTGCACATGGCCTCGACGAACTGGAGCGGGGAGCGGGCTATTGCCGGCGTGACCTCCGGGTTGATCGGCGCAGGGCAAGAGGTTACGTGGCAAGGCCGGCACTTTGGATTCACTTTGACACATACAAGCCGCATCACGGCTTATCAGCGCCCGAACTATTTTCAGGATTGCATGGTGCGCGGGCGCTTTCGGCGCTTCTGCCATGATCATTATTTTGAAGCTCACGATAGTCGAACGCTGATGAGAGGCGAAATGGAATTTGAAGCTCCCCTTTGGCCAGTCGGATGGGTGGTGGAGTGGGTTGTTCTTGCGCGGCACATGCGGAGGCTGCTGAAACGAAGAAATCGGGGCATTCGGGAAGCGGCTGAAAGCGGAGACTGGAAGCACTATGTCACCTCCTGAGGCCCTGCTTTGCGGATGTACTATGGAGCGGTGCAGACTCTGGCGCAGCGCGTCACGCGCTACATTCGGCGACACAAGCTGCTGAACCCTGGAGACCGTGTCGGCGTGGCTGTCTCTGGCGGCGCGGATTCCGTGGCTTTGCTGCAGTTGCTCCTGGAGTTACGGACGCAGCTGGGTGTTGTCCTGTCGGTCGTCCATTTCAATCACAAATTGCGCGGGGCGGAAGCCGACGCCGACGAGCGATTCGTCGCCGAACTCGCGTCGCAAAATAAGCTGGAATTTCTCTGTGAGAGCGGCGATGTCGCTGCATGCTCTGCAGCGAAGCATCTGAGCGTGGAAACCGCCGCGCGGGAGATGCGGTATGAATATTTCCGTCGATTGCTACTCGAACGCTGGATGAATCGCGTCGCCACTGCGCATACTCTCGATGATCAAACCGAAACTGTGCTGCTGAGGCTGGTAAGAGGGGCTGGTACGCGCGGTCTCGCAGGAATTTATCCCCAGTTGTCAGTCTCCAGTTCTCAGTTCTCAGCTGGTCGTCAGTCATCGGCGGCCGGTCGGCAGCAGGCGTGCGGATCGATTGTTCGGCCGCTGCTTGGGGTCAGACGAAAGGAACTAGAAGCATTTCTCGTCGCCCTCGAGCAGAGCTGGCGTGAGGATTCGAGCAATCGCGATCTGCGGCATGCGCGCAATCGAGTGCGGCACGGTATTTTGCCCCGGCTTGAACGAGATCTGAATCCTGCGGTCCGCGAGATTTTGGCGGAGACGGCCGAGATTGCGCGGGCGGAGGAAGAATATTGGAACGTGGAAGTCGGGCGCATTCTGGAGGCGGCGGGGCGCCGTCTACGGGACGCCGGCGCTGCCGTAGGTTTGGAAAACTTTGTAAGCTTGCCCCTGGCCCTACAGCGGCGGCTGGTTAGAGCAGCGGCCGAAAACTTCGGGTTGCGCTTGGAATTTCGGCATGTAGAAGAGGTTCTCGAGTTGATCAGCAACGGCTGTCCAGGAAAAGCTGCATTGCCTGACGGTTGGATGGCTTCAATTGATAAAGGCGAACTCAAGTTCGAGCCGGCACCGCAAATCTCGGAATCCATCCACGATTACCGATATCTTCTACCGGTTCCAGGCAAGGTGCCCGTTCCGGAAACAGGGACGTTATTCGAAGCAGTGCTGATCTCGGCTGAGAAGGGCGCAGCATGTAATGCCGAAAATTTACTCGACTCGGGGGCGGCTGCAGGAGAGTTGACTGTTCGGAATTGGCGCCCCGGAGACCGTTTTTGGCCGGCGCATACCAAGGCCCCGAAAAAGGTAAAGGAGTTGCTCCAGGAGAAGCACGTCACGGGTGAGGAACGTAGACTCTGGCCGGTCATTGTAAGTGCAGAAGAGATTGTCTGGGTTCGTGGATTTCCCACGCCCGCTCGCTTGCAACCGCGTCAGGCTGTAAAGAACGTCATTGCGATTCGAGAGGTTCCGCTTCGGACATCGTAAATCAGTCTCTCAGGCCCGAGCGGTTGTGTGCGGTAACATCCGCGCCCGGGTCATATGTTGCCTCGCAAGCCGAAGCGGAACCATGACTTAAGTCACTCCAACAACTGCGCCCTTTTTTGGGCTGAAAAGGTTAGAATGACTGCACAGGAGAATTTGCTGAGCAAAGCCCCATCCGGATCGGAGAGGTATCGGGTGGATGCTGCGATTTTGGATTCTGGGAAGTTGTCCTTTCTTCCACGCCTCTGCTTGGCGAGTTATCCAACAAAACCCTCGGAGCCCCGAGATCAGCTACTCACAATTTGTTGCAGCTCGCGGTGGACCGATGGAGCAAATGACGGCGTGGGCGAACAGAAAGAGTGACTGAAAACCTTGGCGAGCATCTAAAGTAATTGGGTTAAAAGGGTTCTGAAAGATACAGAGGGGTCCAAGAGGAGCTTTTAAGTGAATTCGACGGTTAAAACGGTAGTGTTCTGGCTGGTAATCCTGCTGTCGGCCATTGTGCTGTGGCAGGTAGTGAAGATGGGCGGCGGCGGCCAGAAAGAGAAGGAAATTAATTTTTCGCAATTCATGACGGACGTCGACCAGGGGAACATCAAAGAGATCACGCTCACCGGCGTAGAGGTGCATGGGAAGTACCGCAACGACAATTCCATTTTCCACACTACTGTTCCGCAGAACTACCCTGACATGATTAAGACGCTCCGCGATAAGGGCGTCAACATCACCATAAAAGACATCAGCAATGGAAGCTGGCCGACCTGGTTGTTGAATCTGGCTCCCCTTATTTTGCTTGCTGCCCTCTGGTTCTTTATGATCCGCCAAATGCAGACTGGCGGAAACAAAGCTCTTTCGTTCGGCAAGAGCCGGGCCCGGCTGCTTTCCATGCAGCAGAAGAAAGTTACGTTTAAAGATGTTGCGGGCGTAGAGGAGGCCAAGGAAGAGCTAAAGGAAATCATCGAGTTCCTGCGCGAAGCGCAGAAATTCCAAAAGCTGGGCGGGCGGATTCCGAAAGGCGTGCTGCTGGTTGGCCCTCCGGGAACAGGTAAGACCCTGCTGGCGCGGGCGGTCGCCGGAGAGGCGAATGTTCCTTTCTTTTCGATTTCCGGATCAGACTTCGTAGAGATGTTCGTCGGCGTGGGCGCTAGCCGTGTCCGTGACCTGTTTGAGCAGGGCAAAAAGAATGCGCCTTGCATCATCTTCATCGACGAAATTGATGCAGTTGGCCGCCACCGTGGCGCCGGACTGGGTGGTGGGCACGATGAGCGCGAACAAACGTTGAACCAACTGCTGGTTGAGATGGATGGCTTCGAGTCCAACGAAGGCGTCATTTTAATGGCAGCTACCAACCGGCCTGACGTGCTCGATCCGGCTCTGCTGCGGCCTGGGCGATTTGATCGCCGCGTGGTTGTCAGCCGTCCCGACGTTCGGGGACGCGAGGAAATTCTTCGCGTACACACGCGAAAGATTCCGTTGGCCGATGATGTCGATCTTTCGGTTCTGGCTCGCGGCACTCCGGGCTTCTCCGGAGCCGACCTGGCCAACATGGTCAATGAGGCCGCGTTGAGCGCGGCACGGCAGAACCGCAAGGCGGTTCTGCAATATGATTTCGAGGTGGCCAAAGATAAGGTTCTGATGGGCGTGGAACGCAAGTCGCTGATCCTCTCAGAAGAAGAGAAGAAGGTGACCGCCTATCACGAAGCCGGCCATGCGTTGGTCGCCGCCAAGCTGCCACATTCTGATCCGGTGCACAAGGTTACGATCATCCCCCGCGGCATGGCCCTGGGTGTGACCATGCAATTGCCCATCGACGACAAGCACAACTACAACAAGGAATATCTGGAGACCCAGATCGCCATCATGATGGGCGGCCGCATCGCCGAGGAATTGTTCCTCAACCAGATGAGCACCGGCGCAGGCAACGATATCGAACGCGCCACGGAACTGGCGCGCAAAATGGTTTGCGAGTTCGGCATGAGCGATCTGGGGCCGTTGACCTTCGGCAAGAAGGAAGAGCAGATCTTTCTGGGCCGCGAGATCGCGCAGCACCGCGACTACAGCGAAGCTACCGCCATCAAGATCGATGACGAAGTGCGGCGGCTGATCGGACAGGGCTATAACACGGCCAAGGGTATTCTGGGCGAGCACCGGGATACGTTGGTTCGCATTGCGGCTGCACTGCTGGAACGCGAAGTACTCGATGCCAACGAGATCAAGCTAATCATGGAGGGCAAAGAACTGCCGAAGATGACGCCTCCGCCGAAGTCCGACGATGGCGTGCAGCAGGTGCTTAAGCCGGAACCCAGCAGGCCGGGGATCGCCAAGGGCGGAGAGAGCCCGGCAAGAGCGTAAGAGATATCAGCCAAAAATGGGCGGCCAAAATGGCCGCGCATTTTTGTTTTCCAGATTCGCTACGACGCCGACGTAACCAGAGCAGGCGCCATCCACTCACTCATGGCATATGCTCTGCCGCAATCCAGACACCCCGTCACCGCAAATCGGGCGCTACACTTCGGGCAGACAGCTTGCGTTTGAAAAGTGTCGAAGGGCTGGCCGCATTGGGCGTACTTCCAAAACGCTCCGATTGGTGGCGCTGTCTTGCAGCAAGGACAAGCAAACCCTTCGCGGCGCGGCAATTTTGCCAGACGGGATAAAGCTCGCGCCTGTTTTAGTCCTCCCCAGCAATTCATCAAGATGAAGAAGGACAGAACAACGAACCAGGCGGACTGTATCCATAACGCGAGGGCGATAAGTCCGGCTACGCCAATGAACCCGATGCTGACAGCCACCATGAGGCTTCGAGCGCGGCCCAGCACAAACCAGAGAAGAGACCGAAGAATCTGACCGCCATCCAGAGGATAGATAGGCAGCAGATTGAAGGTCAGCAAGCCCAGGTTGATGTACCAGATTGCCCGCAGAAGGGCGTGGATATTGGGCACCGCCGCGAACCAGCCGTGCGATCGCCCTAACATGCCAAACAGTGTCAGAACGAAAAACAGAACGACATTCACCAGCGGACCTGCCGCAATACTCCAGAGCGTAGCTCCCGGTCGCGGCGGCGGGTCCACATAAGCCACCCCACCAAGCGGCCAGAGTGCGATTCGATTCGCAATTCCGCCAACCTGCCGGCAGGCCAGGGCATGGCCATATTCATGGAGCAGCACAATCGAAAACAGCGCGAGATACTCCAGAATGTTCCAGGAAAGACTGGAATAGGTTCTGGTGCGTCCGCTGATTTCAAATGCGGCCACCAGAAACCACGACCAATGCAGGAACACATCAACGCCCGCGAAGCGAAACAGGTGAATCGAGCCTTGGCGCATGCTCGTCATAGGTGAGACTTATGATACGACGCCGTTCACCAACGATGAAGTACATGTATAGGCACGCCGTTGGGTTACTAAGCGTTCACCAATTGCATCATGTGCTCGGGGTAGCGCCGTCCCCCAGTCGATCCATAGGGGAAGACCCCGTCAATGCCCCGCAGATCCTCCGGCGTGAGCTTCACATCAAGCGCGCCTACGTTCTCTTCTAAATATTTGCGGTGCTTCGTTCCCGGTATTGGCACGATGTCTTCGCCTTGCGCCAACACCCAGGCCAGCGCCAACTGCGAAGGCTTAATGCTCTTCTCTTTTGCGATTTCTCCCACCCGCCGTACAAGATCGAGGTTCTTCTGGAAATTCTCTCCTTGGAACCGGGGAGACTGGCGCCGGTAAATCATCTTCCGGCAGATCTTCGAATCGTTTGAACTGTCCGGTAAGAAATCCGCGCCCGAGCGGGCTGTATGCGACAAATCCAATTCCCAGTTCGCGGCATGTGGCGAGAATTTCGTCTTCGGGATCGCGCGTCCAGAGCGAGTACTCGGTTTGCAGGGCAGTTATGGGATGAACCTTGGCGGCTCGGCGCAACGTCTGAGTTCCAGCTTCGGAAAGACCGAGATAGCGTACCTTGCCTTCCTTCACGAGTTGTGCCATCGCGCCAACGGTTTCTTCAATTGGAGTGCTGGGATCGACGCGATGTTGGTAATACAAGTCGATATGATCGATGCCAAGCCGCCGCAGACTTCCTTCACAAGCTTTGCGGACGTATTCTGGCTTACCATTCACGCCGCGCGCTTGAGAATTAGCTGGATCGCGAACAATACCAAATTTCGTAGCGACCACAACCTGATCGCGCTTTCCTTGCCCTTCCCACAAGATTCTCGTTTGTATAAGGCCCGTAGACGTCAGCCGTGTCGAGGAAAGTGATGCCCAGTTCGAGAGCGCGATGAATCGTTGCGATGGATTCATCATCATCACGCCCAGCATAGAATTCCGACATCCCCATGCATCCGAGCCCCAGTGCAGAGACCTGAAGGCCGGAACGTCCTAAAGTGCGAGTCTTCATGAGTCAACTCCCTAGAAAAAATCAAAGTCATCTGGAAAAGATGCGACACGAAGCGCGACTGATGCGGAGAATTACAACCAGGAGGGACCGCCCCCATCGCCTGGTTCAGGGCACCACGGTAATCAGGGGCTTCGACGCTGGCCGGACTTCGCCGATTTCAACGGCCGGCACACCGGACGCCTCGAGGCCTCGAATCAATTCACCCACAGAGTTGCTGGCAACCGAAACCAGCAAGCCGCCGGCGGTCTGGGGATCGAAGAGCAAGGTCTTTACCTCTTCGGCGACTCCATCATCGTAAGCGACAACGCACTCCGCGAATTCGCGATTTGCTTTCAGGCCGCCGGGAATGTATCCCGCGCTAACGCATTCGAGAGCGCCTTCGAGCAGCGGGATTCGATGCGCGTGAAGAAGAAGAGACACGTTCGAGGCGAGAGCCACTTCGCGCGCGTGGCCGATCAGGCCGAAGCCGGTAATGTCGGTCATGGCGTGAACCGCGGACCTTCGCTCCGCCTGGCCGGGCGCGACGCCCGTCCCCACACGAGTCGGTGTCGAGGCCGGGATTTGCTCCGCTTGATGGATAACCGCCGCAGCCTCTGCGTGCTTGACGATCACTTCCGCGGCCGTTCTGTTCAGCGTGGTCATGGATGCGACCGCAGCCTCGATCCATGACTGCTTCGCGTCTCCCTTCTTGATTGCGGTTGAAATCACTCCTGTGCCAAGCGCTTTGGTGAGCAGCAGGCGATCGCCAGCCTTTGCTCCAGAATTAGCAAGAATCTTGCTGGGGTGAATCAGGCCTGTAACCGAATATCCAAACTTAGTCTCGTCATCGCGGATGCTGTGGCCGCCCACGACGGTGCAATTCGCTTCCATCATTTTGGCAAGGCCACCTGCGAGAATTCGTTCGAGAATTTCGAGATCGCCTTTTTCCGGAAAGCAGACGAGAGCGAGCGCCGTGAGCGGCCGTCCACCCATGGCGTAGATGTCACTAAGGGCATTGGTCGCGGCGATCTGGCCAAAGGTGAAAGGATCGTCAACGATGGGCGTAAAAAAATCGACGGTTTGAACCAGCGCCGTTGCAGGCCCGATCTGATACACGCCGGCATCGTCGGCGTGATCGAAGCCGACAAGAACATTCGGGTCATGTTGCCGGGCTAATTTCCCAAGCACCGCGTCCAGCGCCGCCGGACTCAGCTTGGAAGCTCAACCCGCGGCTTTGACCGATTCGGTGAGGCGGAATGGCTTAGTTTCTGGCACACGGCCATTCTAAACTCAACTCCGAATACCCTGACGGATCACCGGCTGCGCGCTGCGATAATTCCCATAATTCCGCTACCAAGCAGAATCATGGAATTGGGCTCAGGGATGGTTGTGACCGAACCGCTAAAAGAAATACTTGCGGCATCAAACCTTACCTGACCATTCGCCAGTGCTTCGCCGGAGACCGTCATGGTGCCAGAACCGGTGAGATGGAGGTCAAATATTTTCGGCCCTTGAGTTTGAAAGCCTTGCCCCAACGTCAAATCCTGAAAAGCGATCACATTGCCAATCATCGTTACGGGAATTGTGATATGCACTCCAGTTCCGGGAGGACCTGTGGGAACCGTAAACGTTCCAGAGAAGATCAATGCGCCCTGGGCGATGTCGCTTGTTTTTCCGCCGAAAGTGAGCAAGACAAATCCCGGACCAAGATCAGGGAATATCCTTACTGCAAGCGAGAGATGAACGGTGCTGCCCTGGTCAAAGAATCCCACTTGAGAAGGGCCGTCCGGAGTAGTTGGCGTACCGCTTAATGCTCCCGAAAAAATGAGAGACTGGGCAGTCGGACTTGAACTTCCGGTTCCGGTCAAGCTGAAGCTGTCTGCCTTGGCGGAGCTTGAACTGAGGGAGTCAGGATGCAAACGGAGCACACTACTGCGCGCATGCGGGGGACCTCCGAGTCCAACGTTCAGGACCGCGAAGCAGCGCGCAATCAAAGTTCCTTCGGCAAGTGAACGCGTTTAACAGGTTGCCCGCTCCTGACCGACTTTGGAGCGCAATCTCTTTCACATTGTCGGCAGTGTATTGCGTTTCGCAGATTTACTTCACACTCACATCCGTTACCCGCAGCTCGGGATATTCATGATTCCAGTCATTGCTGACGTGCTCAAAGGTGAGGCGGAAGGGCTTGCTTTCTCCCGGCGCAAGGGGCGAGTTGCCAAGGTCGACTGCTTCCGGATACGGCCCGCCGGTCTGGAGAACGTGAAGGGGAATGTCTTCGGTCTGCACAATCTGGCCAAGTGAATCCTTGAAGGTCACGTGCACTATGGCGTGAGTTAGAGTCTTATCGCCAGAGTTGGTGACGGTGCCATCGAGATAGGTAACGCTGGCTCCCACAAAATTCTCGGCGGCGCTCATCTTAAGATCCGAGAGTTTAATGTTCGCAGCGTAGGGATGGGGCGTATTTCCATTTTTCGGCGCCTCCCGCAGGAAGAAGGCGATTGCGCCGACTACGATGACCACAAGGCCCACTCCGAGCAAAATGGGTCGCCAGTTAGACTCGCTCTGTTCGGTTGCAGGCGCAGGCTCGATCAATCCGCCCATGGAGTGATTGTAGCCTCTGTGACCCACTGTGTGCTCTGCGGTTACCCACCACTTTGACCAAGGACACAGAGGATCACAGAGAAAAGATTGGTCTTATTCGCCTCCTACAGTCAGGCCATCAATGCGGATGGTGGGAGAAGCTACTGCGCCGCGGAATTCGAGGTCGTTGGCGATTTCGGAAATATTCAGAAACATTTCTCTCAAGTTACCTGCGACGGTAATCTCCTCGACCGGGAACGCCAATTCGCCGCCTGAGATCCATAGCCCCGAAGCGCCACGAGAATAATCCCCAGTGACAAGATTTGCGCCATGGCCGAGGAATTCGGTGACATACAGCCCTTCTTTGATTTCGCCGATGATCTGCTGCGGCGTTTTCGTGCCCGGCTGCAGGAAATAGTTTCCCGGTCCGATTCCTGGGGTGCCCGCCAATCCTCGAGTTGCGTTAGCTGTGGTTTGCAATCCCAGCTTTCTCGCGGTGTAGGTATTCAGGACATATGACTTGAGCACGCCGTTTTCAATGACGACGGTACGGCGCGTGGGAATCCCTTCGCCGTCAAACGGAGCGGTCCCAAAGCCGCCGGGCATGGTGCCGTCATCGATCACATTAACGTTCTCGCTCGCAATCTTTTGCCCCAACTTGCCAGCCAGGAAAGATGCACCGCGATAGACCGAATCGCCATTCACGCCTTCAAAAATGTGCTCGAGAATCGAGGTGGCGACGAGCGGATCGAATACCACAGGCACATGTGCCGTCTTAACCTTCTTCGCGCCCAAACGCCTCAATGTGCGTTGAGCCGCCACTCTGCCAACCTGCTCAGGCGATTCCAGCCGGCTCAAGCTACGGGCTACGGAAAACCAGTAATCGCGCTGCATGGCACCATTGTCCGACTGCGCGATTGGCACTGCGGCGACGGAACAGTAAGACCGCTGATATTCCCCAACAAAGCCGTGCGAGTTGGCAAGGATTTTGTGCCCCGTGGCGGCGTCGAAGGAACCGCCATCAGAGTTCTTGATGCGCGTATCGAAGTCCAGCGCGGCCTTTTCTGCGCGTCGAGCGTAGCTGATTCGTTCGTGTCCTGGCAGCGAGTAGACATCTGCCGAGTAGAGATCGAGATTACCGCCGAGGCTTCCAAGCTGGTGCGGATCTGGAATGCCCGCATACGGGTCCTCAGAAGTGATTCGTGATAGTTCCAGAGCTGATTTCAGCATGCGGTCAAGGCCGTCGCGCGAGAAGTCGCTGGAGTAGGTACTCGCAGCGCGCTTGCCATTGAACACGCGCACGCCGATCGCCTTTGAGCCGGATTCTTTCAGGGTTTCAACCTGACCGAGGCGAACCAATGTCGAGAACTCATCGCCCTCGCGGATAACGCACTCGGCAGCAGTTGCGCCGCCGTTCATGGCGCGGTGGACGATGTCCTGAGCAAGATCTTTTAGATCAGTTTCCAGTTTCTGGTTTCTAGTTTCGAGGTGAGTAGAGGACATTTGAATTAACGATTAAACAGCAGATTCCTCGCACCCTTTCGCCGCGCAGGCGCGGCTCCAAGCGGCTCGGAATGACAAGTAATAAAATCGGTGATTCCTGTAAATCCGTGGCTCAGAATTTACTGCATGAAGGCTCCTCGGTCCTTCTTCGCGGTTCCGCCGACGGTCAGGCGATCAACTTTTATTGTCGGAATACCAACGCCGACCGGTACGGCCTGGCCATCTTTCCCGCAAGTACCAACGCCTTCATCGAGTTTCAAATCGTTGCCGACCATGGAGACGCGCGTCAGCACATCTGGACCGTTGCCGATCAAAGTGGCGCCCTTAATCGGCGCGGTGATCTGGCCATCTTCGATGAGGTACGCTTCCGAGGCGGAGAACACGAATTTTCCATTCGTGATATCTACCTGCCCGCCACCGAAATTGACCGCATAAACGCCGCGCTTCACCGAACGCACGATGTCCTGCGGATGATCTTCGCCGGCCAGCATGTAAGTGTTCGTCATCCGTGGCATGGGGATGTGCTCGTAACTCTCGCGGCGTCCATTGCCGGTATCGGAAATTCCCATCAGCTTGGCTGAAAGCTTGTCGCTGAGATATCCCTTAAGGATTCCTTTTTCAATCAGAACTGTGCTCTGTGTTGGTTGGCCTTCGTCATCTACATTCAGCGAGCCGCGGCGCCGAGGCATAGTGCCGTTGTCAACGACCGTACATTTCTCGCTAGCCACACGTTTGCCCACGAGTCCGGCAAAAGCGGATGTCTGTTTACGATTAAAATCGGCTTCCAGTCCATGGCCGACCGCCTCATGCAAGAGCACGCCGGGCCAGCCGGGACCAAGGACGACTTCCATTTCTCCCGCCGGAGCCTCGCGGGCGTCCAGTTGTAAAATCGCCTGGCGCGCGGATTCTTTGGCGAAATATTCGGGAGTCTTGTCACCGAAGAAGAAATCCAGGGCCACGCGACCGCCGCCGCCTGCGCTGCCACGAGCGGAATTGCCGTCTGTCTTGGCGATGCAACCCACGTTCAAGCGCGCGAGGGGCTGGGAATCCTCAGCGAAGGTTCCGTCGGACCCCACAACTAAAATATTTCGCAGTTCATCTGCGTAGCTGGCGCGAACTTCTTTGATCCGGGGATCATAAGCCCGCGCAGCCTGATCGGCGCGCATCACAAGTTCAACTTTGGCGGTTATTTCCGCATCAACCGAGGGCAGGGTAACCGGGTAGAGACTGCGCGCGGGCTTTTCTTGAAAGCCCACGGTCGGCGTCTTCGCCGGGCCGCTGGCAATCAACGCTGCGGTACGCGCGGCGTGTAAAATGCGTTCGGGTGAAAGGTCGTTGGTATAGGCGTATCCGGTGCGCTCCCCGGCAATCACGCGAATACCGCATCCTGCTGAAATCCCCTGGGAAGCGGATTTCACCATGGATTCATCGACCATCAGAGAAGTAGATGAAAGATATTCGAAGTAGAGGTCCGCGTATTCTCCGCCGGCAGAGAGAGCGGCGGCGAGGTAGCGTTCCAGATCGCGTTCAGTGAGGCCGTAGTGCTCGAAGAAAAATTTGTTCCTGTCCACGTTGATTAGATGCCGGGAGGTCAGGAAAGACTCCGGAGAGCTTTATTATCCCACAGCCGCAGCCTCGAGTGATTTAAAGTGGTTCATCCAAACAAATCGACAGTTCCACATTGGTCTGTGATGGTCATTCATCACAGACGACTTTCTGGAAAGTTGAAAAAATCCTGACATGACGCCAGATGCTTTGGTCCGAACGGTTGAAGAGTTTCTTTCCCAGGCTCACGATGCTGTAGTGCTGGAGGATGGCGCAGTGGCTTTCGACCTGGCGCAGGCAAAGTATTCGATTTCCGGCGAGCGCAACAAGTGCTTGCTGCACCTGTGGTCGGCAGAGCGAAACGTTGTACGCCGCGTGGTCGATTTGGAGATTAAGAACGAAGTGTTGCGACTTGCGGTGCAACGCCTGGGGCAGTCTCGCCCTACGAAACTTGAAATCTGCCGCCAGCGTGATCGCCGCACGCCAACCGCCAAGCGGGCAGCCCGGCTCGCATATCAAAGGCTCCTGCAGCGCGTACTGACCCGAAAATTCCCGGGATGCAAAGTCGCCAAGCTCAGCACCTCGATGGATCTTGAACAATCGTTCGGGCCCATTTACACGCGCGGCTTGTTGCAGCAGGGCCAGTCCGCCTTCGCGCTGCTGGGCGTCAATGCGCAGGAGACCCAATCCTCCATCGATGCCGCCCTGACATTTGGCATCTTGTGGCTGGATGTTTGCCGCCAAACACAAGCCGGAAAAGCAGTCGTACACGGGCTAAAACTGTTTGTTCCGGCGGGCACTTCTGCTCTGATTCGCGAGCGCATTGCTAATCTGAATCGCGATGCAGCCAAGTGGCAGCTCTATGAGGTGGACGAGCGCGAGGACTCGGCAAAGGAAATGGACACCTCGGATCGTGCCAACGTCGCCACGCGGCTTACGCACTGTGCCGACGAGCGCGCGGCGCGAGAACGGTTCGCGCAAGCGATCGCGCAGGTTCGCGATCTGATGCCCGAGGCGGAAATCGCACTTCTTTCTCCCGCTGAGGTGGCGTTTCGCTGCCACGGTCTGGAGTTCGCCCGAACTCGGCTGACGCATGACCCCGGCTCGTTCCGTAGCATGCCCGAAATCGTGTTTGGGGTTGGTGCGGCGGAACAAACTCTGCGCCCGGAAAACGCCGGGTCTTTCAAGCGGTTGCTTCGCAGCATAGGAGAGGTGCGCCGCGCCGAAGGGCCGCGAGATCACTTCTTGTGGCGGCTGCATCCTGAACGCTGGCTGGAATCGCTGGTGATCAAGAACGTCGGCGCCCTTGACGAGCGTTTTGATCCGGGCCGTTTGTACTCGCAAGTGCCCGCTTTCTCAGCCTCCGATCGCGCCATGATCGACGTGCTGGCAATCACGCGCGAGGAAAGGCTGGCCGTAGTTGAACTGAAAGCGGATGAAGATATCCATCTGCCGCTGCAAGGGCTGGATTACTGGTCACGCGTGGCGTGGCACCATGCGCGCGGAGAATTCCAGCGTTTCGGATATTTTTCTGGCAAGGAATTGTCGCCGGAAGCACCGCTGCTGCTGCTCGTAGCTCCGGCGCTGCACGTGCATCCCGCGACCGACACGCTATTGCGCTATATTTCACCAGAGATCGAGTGGACACTGGTGGCGATTGACGAGAGGTGGAGAGAAGGCGTGAGGGTGGTCTTCAGAAAGCGGCGCGATAGCCTAAGTGAACCGAACTTTTAGTCCTCTGGCCATGCCCCGACCAACCTTCGTACATCCACTAGCTGTCCTAAATGATAAGCATTGTGATCGGCTATCAGCAGCGCCTCACGCAGGATGGTTTGGCCATCGCCCCACGGGATGCGGGCGAACAGGTCGGTCTTGGGATTTGTCACCAGCGCCTGCATTTCATTTAGATCTTTGTTGAAGGCCTTTATGCTGGCGCTCCAGGTCGCCGCGTTGGGTGGAGTCTCGGTCCGAGGCCAGTAGCCGCCCGGCCACTCCGGCGAAGCGTACTTTGGGTTGCGGCTGAACTCGAGAATGTCCCGTTGCGCGATGCGCATGTGTTCGAGCAGCATCCAGGCAGAATGCGGGAATCCAGCGGGTTTTTGCCCGCGGAGGTTTGCGGGAAAGCCTGAGACGACGTCGCCAAATTTGGCATGAGCTCCGCCATCGCTAAGCAGGTATTTCAAATGCTGGCGAAGCGAGTGGTCATGACCTTTGTTGCTTTTCATCGGCACCTCGGGATTCAATGCGGGCGGGTGAGGGCACCCGCCCCTACGTATTGAATGTAAATGGGAACAGTTGTTTATCCGCTTCGGTTACCATAGATATAGACATACAGATGCTAATTCCGCATCTAAATACATTATGAACAAGAAGCTGCTCTCATTTCTTTTTGTAATTCTTTTCATCGCATCGGGCGCTGTCGCGCAAGATGCCAATTCTGCGCTCCGCCCTCCTAAGGGATCGCAGCTGGCCCTGGTGGTTTTTGAAGATCTGCAATGTCCGCAATGCCGCCGCGCCGCGCCCTTGGTCGAGCAGGCAGCCAAGACCTATAAGATCCCCGTCGTGCGACACGACTTTCCTCTTCCCCTGCACAATTGGTCATTCCAGGCTGCAGTCATGGCTCATTATTTCGATTCGCACTCCAAGCAGCTAGGCAATGATTTTCGCGATTACATTTTTCAACATCAGTTAGAAATCAATCCTGGTAACCTGCGCTCGTTTGCGGAAAAATTTGCCGCTGATCACAAAGTAGATTTGCCGTTTGTCTTTGATCCGCAAGGCAAGCTAGCCGCAGAGGTTAACGCCGACCGCGACCTCGGCAACCGGATTGGAATCCACCAGACTCCGACAATTTATGTCGTTAGTGGCAAGCCTCAGGCGAACCCGCCCTATGTAGAGGTCACGGACCTCGGAAAACTCTTTCAGACAATTGATTCGGTAAAACAGGAATAAAGGAAGGTCTTTGAGGGGCGGCCCGGCGCTGCTCATCCTCTTTCAAACGCATGCTTCTTCTCAAGCTCCGCTACTGCGATGCGCATGTCAGCTTCGAATTTTTCTGCCTGCGCCATCAAGGCGGCATTTGCCGAAGCCCACTCCCCTTCCAGGGTCATCAGTTCTTCGCTCGCCAGGCTTCGCGCAATTTCCAATATGTGCGTAACTGAGGCCTCAACATAAAGCGCCTCGGCGGGATCGCCAACCCATACCGGCCCGCCCACCAGCCGGGTCTGCCAGTAGGCTTTGCGGGCAATGAGAAGCCTCACGTCATCATCGCTCGCCTTCCCAAACACCCATTTGCTGCGTTTGAAATCGTAGCTGCGGCTGGAGAAGTGTACCGGTACCAGCTTGCCGGACTTTACGAATTCGATTTGCCTTCGATCGACTTCCTTACGAAGCGTGTTGATGACTGGCGCTTCGGCATCTTTTGGCTCGAGCGAGGGCATGACCTCGCGCACGGTAGCAGACAAGTTGACTGCGACCGGGGCGTGCAGCCCTTCCGAGTTCTCCAGGCGAATGTCGGCGTGCAGCACCCAAAAATCCGCCCCGGAAGTCGATTTGTGCAATGGCCAACGCAGCTCAAACGAGAGCGGAAGGCCACTGAGGGTCACATAGATCCTCTTTTCTCCAGATCCGTTTCCGTGAGATTGGGCTGGCATGCGCCAATATTCGAAGGC
>Ga0070717_10000710_pt1 | contig 21593 bp, 22 predicted proteins | sample LARL113metaG_FD_71366 | JGI IMG/M metagenome (GOLD analysis project Ga0070717, IMG submission 71366) | Corn, switchgrass and miscanthus rhizosphere microbial communities from Kellogg Biological Station, Michigan, USA - LAR L11-3 metaG | ecosystem: Host-associated > Plants > Roots > Rhizosphere ...
GGAGGCGAGGTGTAGCAGAGGAACCGCAGGTCGCCGGCCGCCGCGGCCTGGAACTGGAACGCCCAGCCGGTGGGGATGACGACGGTCCGCCCTGGCCGCACCTCGTCAACGACCGCCTCGCCCGACGGCGGCCGGCGCCACACCCGGCCCTCGCCGGCGAGGAAGTACCAGATTTCCTCGACGGTGCGGTGGCGGACCGGCAGGCTGGTCTCGCCGGCCGGGAGCCGCACCTCGACCAGGCTGGCGGTGCGGGCGTCGCCGACCAGGAACGTGATCTCGGAGCCGTCGGGCGCGATCGCGTCGGGCACGGGCCTACGGTACGCGGGCCGGCTGTGCCGGCTCGGCGACCGTGGTGCAGAGCCGCGCCCACGCCTCGCGGGTGCACGCGACCAGCACCTCCTGGCCGGCGTGCAGGCGCTCGGTCCGGGCCGGCCGCCAGCGGGTGATCCCGCGCTCGCGGATCGCCAGGGCGCGCAGGTCGTCGTCGGCCTCGAGCTGCCCGACCGTCCGGCCCTCGGCCTCGCACCCGTCCACGATCGTCGCCTCGCCGAGCAGCCACAGGCTGTGGCGGCGCTCGATGATGCTCAGGACCCCCTCGCCCAGCGCCGCGGCGACGAAGGCGGGCGTCGCCAGCGCCGAGACGGACTGGGCCTCGGTGATGTGCAGCTGCTGCTGGGCCCGCTCCGCCAGCTCCTGGTCGAACAGGCGGGTGATCACCCGGCTGTCGGGGTTCAGCTCGCGCGCCGCCAGCGCCGCCTCCAGGTTGGCGAGGTCGTCGCTGGTCGCGGCCACCACCGCGCGGGCCCGGTCCACCGACAGGGCGCGCAGGCTGTCCAGGTAGTTCGCGTCGGCGATCAGGACCGGCACGCCGAGCCGCCGCGCGATCGCCACGAACCGGCCGTGCGAGCTGGAGTCGCACGCCGCCACCTCCACTCCGGCCGCCAGCAAATGGAGCGTCGTCCGGTAGCCCAGGTTGCCCAGGCCGAGCACCACCACGTGGTTGCGCATCCGGCCCCGGGGCACGCCCAGCGCCTCCTGGAGCTGGGCGCCGACGAGCACGTCGGCGACCAGGCCGAACGTCAGCGCCAGGCCCAGCGCGGCGGCGAACATGAACAGGACGGCGTACAGCTTCACCCCCCACTCGGCGTGCGACAGGTCGGTGTTGCCGTACGCCGTGGTCGCGGTGAAGACGAGCGCGTCGAGCCAGCTGATCGCGGTCGGCTGCCCGGCCGTCGGGTACAGGTTCGACGCCGAGTGGAACACGGCCACGGACGCCGCCAGCAGGACCGCCACGCCCGTGCCCAGGATCGCCAGCCGGGGGTCCAGCGCGGCCAGCAGCGCCCGCCGGTACAGACCGGCCCGGCGCCAGTGCCGGCGGTTGCTGGGCAGCTCCGGCGGCTGCAGGGGCCGCAGCGCCTCGCCATCGCCCACGGGCACGGGTCCGAACACGTCATCGTCCGCCCCCTCCTCGTCGCCGACCACGACCACGTGGCGGCCCCAGGCCAGGCCGTCCGGCGCCGCCGCCATGCCCAGGGCGGCGGCGGCGAAGTAGGGCGCGGCCTCGGCCGACGTCGAGACCACGCGGCTGTTGGCCAGGAGCCGCGTGGCCCGGTCGGCGAGCTCGGCGTTGAACATGCGGAGCACGACGCGGAGGTCGGGGTTCACCTCCCGCGCGGCCAGCGCCACCTGCACGTTGCGCAGGTCGGCGTTCTCGGTCAGGAGGATGCAGCGGGCGCCCTCCAGCCCGGCCGACTGGAGCTGGGCGACGTCGGACCACCGGCCCTCGATCACCCGCGCGCCGGCCCGCCGGGCCTCGCGCAGCAGCGACGGCTCGGGGTCCTCGGCCACGATCGTGACCCGTTCCCCGAGCTGGACGAGCGCCCGCGCCACCCTCAGGCTGATGCGCTCGAGACCGCACATGACCGTATGACCCGTGACCGCCACCTCGGCTCCCCCTCCAGCTCCCTTCGTTTCGGTAACGAATTCTCGCTCAGCCGGCCGCGAGCGCGCGAACCTGCTCCCAGCGCTCGCGGGTGCCGGCCAGCAGCACCTCGTGGCCACCCTCCAGCCGGCCGGGGTGGGCCGGGCGCCAGCGCTCGGCGGCGCGGTCGCGGACGGCCAGCACGTGCAGGTCGCCGTCCCGCTCCAGCAGCGCGGTGTCCATGCCGTCGGCCGGCGCGCCCGGCCGCACCCACACCTCGGCCACGAGCCACAGCCGGGCGCCGTGCTCGAACGTGCTCAGGACGCCCTCGCCCATCGCGGCGGCCACGAACGCCGGCATCGCCAGCGCCGGCATCGAGTGGCAGGCGCCGATGCCGAGCTGGGTCCGGGCCCGGTCGGCCAGCTCCGGGTCGAACAGGCGGATGACGATGCGCGCGTCCGGGTTGAGCTCGTGGGCCGTCAGCGCGGTCTCCAGGTTGGCCAGGTCGTCGTCGGTGGCCGCGATCACCGCGGCCGCGCCCTCCACGGACAGGGCGCGCAGACTGTCCCGGTAGCGGCCGTCGCCGACCAGCACGGCCACGCCCTGGCGTCGGGCCTCGCCGACGTGGCGGTTCTGCTCCGACACCTCGGCCGCCGCCACCTCCACCCCGGCGTCCAGGAGGTGCTGCACGATGCGGTGGCCGGTGTTGCCCAGGCCGACCACGACGACGTGGCCGCGCATCCCCCTGGGCGGCACGCCGAGCGCCTGGAGGATGCGCGCGCCGATCACGGCGTCCGCGGCGAGCGCGAACAGCAGCGCCAGGCCGATCCCGGACAGGATCATGAACAGGCTGGCGTACAGCTTCAGCCACGGTGGGGCGCCCGCCAGGTTGATGTCCCCGTAGCCCACGGTGGCGGCGGTCGTCACCGTGAAGTAGATCGCGTCCACCCAGCTCAGGCGCAGCGCGGAGTGGAACGTGGCGACCGCGAGCGCGATCCACGCGACCAGCGCGCCGCCGGTCAGCGCCAGGCGGAGGTCGAACAGCGCGCGCACGGCGCGCCGCAGCTCGCTCAGACGGCGACTGCGCCGGCGCTGGACCAGCCGCGGCGGGTCCACAGGAGCGAGGAACAGGCCGTCGCCGAGATCGACCAGGTGGCCGTCCGCGCCCTCCCGGTGGACGGCCAGGTGGCGGCCCCACACGTGGCGGGTGGGGACGGCGGCCAGGCCCAGCGCGTCGGCGGCGAAGTACGGAGCCGCCTCCCGCGACGCCGACAGCGCGCGGCTGTTGGGCAGCAGGCGGCTGGCCCGGTCGGCCAGCTCGGCGCTGAACATGCGCATCACGATCCGGAGGTCGGGGTTCACCTCGCGGGCGGCCAGCGCGACCTGCAGGTTGCCGAGGTCGGCGCTCTCCGTGAGGACGAGACAGCGCGACGCCGCCAGGTCCACGCCGTCCAGCACCGCGATCTCGTCCGAGCTGCCCTCGACCAGGTGGGCGCCGGCCGCGCTGGCCGCCCGCCGCATCGCCGGCCGGGCCGACTCGGCGACGACCGTGACCCGCTCGCCCAGCGCGCGCAGCCCGAGGACGATCGGCAGGCTCAGCCGGTCGAGGCCGCAGACCACGGTGGTGCCGGACACGCCGCCAGGATAGAGGGAGTGGAACCCGGTCTCTGCGCCTCCTGCCGGCACGCCCGCGTCGTGACCGGCGCGAACAGCCGGTTCTGGCTGTGCGAGCGCTCCCGCACGGACCCGCGCTATCCGCGCTACCCGCGGCTGCCGGTGCTGGCCTGCCCCGGCCACGAGCCGCCGTCCGTTCAGGGCGAGGCCCGGTCCCCGGCCGGCGGCCGCAGCCGGTAGCCCAGGCCCCAGACCGCCTCGATGTGCTGGCCGAACGCGCCGAGCTTGCGGCGCAGGCGCACCATCTGGGTGTCCACGGCGCGGTCCAGGCCCTCGTAGTCGGCGCCCCAGACCCGGTCGATGAGGAAGTCGCGCGTGAACGTGCGCCCTGGGTGGCGGAGCAGGAGCGCCAGCAGGTCGAACTCGCGCCGGGACAGCGTCACCGGCTCCCCGGCCACGGTCGCGGTCAGGGACGTGGCGTCGAGAACGAGGGGTCCGCAGACCAGGGGGCCGTCGCCCTCCGCCGGCTGCGTGGCGGCGCGGTCGAGGGCGACGCGGCGCAGCATCGCCCGCACCCGCGCCACCAGCTCCGGCGCCGAGAACGGCTTGACCACGTAGTCGTCGGCCCCGACCTCGAGCCCGGTCACACGGTCCGCCTCGTCGTGGCGGGCGGTCAGCATGATGATCGGCGCCAGCGAGTGCCGGCGCAGCTCGCGGCACACCGACAGCCCGTCCAGGCCCGGCAGCATCCAGTCCAGGACGACCAGCTCGGGCGCGAACTCCAGCGCGGCGCGCAGGGCGGCGTGCCCGTCGTGCGCCTGGCGCACCGTGTGCCCAGCCTGCTCCAGGTGGGCGCGCACGAGGTCGTTGAGCGCCACCTCGTCCTCGACGACCAGCACCCGGGCCATCACCGCCTCCGCAGGGTGACGCGGAACGTGCTGCCCACGTTCGGCTCGGACGTGACGGTGATGCCGCCGCCCATCGCCTCGGCCAGCTCGCGGGCGATGGCGAGGCCGAGGCCGAACCCGCCGGTGTCGCGCGAGCGCGAGGGGTCGCCGCGGTAGAACCGCTCGAAGATTCGCTCGCGGTCCTCCGGCGCGATCCCGAGGCCGGTGTCGGAGACGTCGATGGTCGCCCGGTCAGGAGGCAGCTCGCCGAGCTGGACCAGCACCGCGCCCCCCTCGGGCGTGTGGGTGACGGCGTTGCGGACCAGGTTGGCCAGCACCTGGGCCAGCCGGTCCGGGTCGGCGAGGGCGACCAGCTCCGGCAGCGCCTCGGGGTGAGCGACCGCGACCAGGCGCTCGCGGCGGGCCATCGGCGCGAACGTCGCCACCGCCGACCGCACGGCCGGCGCCAGCGGCACCGGGCGCAGCTTGACGCGGAGCTCGTGCGCGTCCGCCCGGGCCAGGTCCAGCAGCTCCTCGACCAGCGCGCCCAGGCGGTGCGTCTCGGCCGAGACGACGTGCAGGTACCGGCCCTCGTCGGCGTCGGCGGGCCGGTCGGCGGCGGGCAGCAGGAGCGTGTCCACGTGGCCCTGGATGCTGGCGATCGGCGTGCGCAGCTCGTGCGACACGTTCAGGATCAGCTCGCGCCGGCTCCGCTCGGCCGCCTCCGCCCGCCGCTGCGCGGCCCAGAGGTCGCGCTCCTCCTGGGCGACGCCCAGCATGATCTCGGCCAGGCGGGCCCAGACCCACGCCACCCAGTTGGCGAGGTGGAGGGTCAGCAGCAGGAGGGCGGCGCCCACCACCACCAGGAACGCCACCAGCGGGAGCAGGAGCGGGCGCTGGACCACGTTGGTGGTCAGCGGCGTGGCGAGCAGCAGGATCGCCCCGGCCAGCGGCAGGCCCAGGGCGGTCGCGACCACGAGACCCAGCGGGAGCTTGAGGACCAGGTACGCCATCGACTTCCACGTCACCGAGCGGCCGAGGTGCCCGACCAGGCCCTGCCAGCTCGCCAGGTTGCCGCGGTCCGGCGCCGTCATCGGCGGCACGTCGGCCCCGAGGAGCGCCACCGCCAGCTCGCGCTCGAACAGCGCGAACGCCCAGGCCGCGACCAGGCAGCCGAGCAGCAGCAGGAGCCCGATGCCCGAGATCGCCAGGAGGGCCCCCAGCGCCACCCCGGAGCCCAGCAGGAGCACGTAGAAGCATCCGAGCGGGAAGCTGAGCAGCAGGTAGACGAGCCGCGCGTACGTGCGGCCCTGGATCGCGATGCCGAGCAGCCCCGAAGCGCTCATCACCGGGGATGATCGCCGGCCGCTGTGCCAGGACGATGTCAGTCGGTCGCGCTCCCGGCCCCGGCCAGGCTCTCCAGGTTGACCACGATCGCCTCCTGGGTGGTGCGCGCGATCACGACCACCGCCTCGTCGTCGGAGTGCTCGTTGGACTCGATGTGGGGCACGTGCGGCGGTACGTACACGAAGTCGCCCGGCCGCGTCTCGATCCGCACGTCCTGGCCGTCCTCGTCCCGGTAGAGGAAGGCGGGAGTGCCGGAGACGACGTAGATGCCGGTCTCCGAGTGCCCGTGGTGGTGCGGACCCGAGGTGGCCCCCGGCGCCACGTGCGTGCGGCCCATGAACAGCGCCCGGGATCCGACCAGGTCGCCGCTGAGCGCCGCGAAGCGCGACATGCCGGCCGTCTGGGCAGTGCCGCCCGTGCAGGCGTCGGCGGGGACGTGGTGCAGTCGCTCCATCGGGGTCAGCGTACTCCCGACCCGGACCGATAACCGAACCGCCAGCGGTTCAATCTCTGGGCGGCCCCTCGACACGTGCAACCGCCGGCGGTTGCACCCTGTCGGCCGAGCCCCACCCGGCGCCGGCGCTACTTCAGGCGCGGGTCCAGGGCGTCGCGGAGGCCGTCGCCGAGCAGGTTGAACGCCAGCACGGCGCCGAAGATCGCCAGGCCCGGGAACGTGGCCAGGTTGGGGTCGCTGAAGATGTAGTTGCGCGACGCCCCCAGCATCGTGCCCCACTCGGGCGTCGGGGCCTGGACCCCGAGGCCGAGGAAGCCGAGGCCCGCGGCGATCAGGATGGCCGCGCCCAGCTGGAGGCTCGCCTGCACGATCACCGGCGCCAGCGAGTTCGGCACCACGTGGCGCAGCAGCACCACGATCGACGGCACCCCCAGCGCCCGTCCCGCCTCCACGTACGGCAGCTCCCGGACGCTCAGCGCGGACGCCCTGACCAGCCGCACGAAGACCGGGATGGACGTGATCCCCACCGAGATGATCACGTTCTGCAGGCCCACGCCCAGCGTGGCCACCAGGGCCAGCGCGAGCAGGATGTTCGGGAACGCCAGCAGGATGTCCATGACCCGCTGGGCCAGGAGGTCGAGCCAGCCCCCGAAGTAGCCGGAGACCGCGCCCAGCGGCAGCCCGATCCCCACGCCGATCGCGACCGCCGCGAAGCCGAGGACCAGCGTGTAGCGGGTGCCGTACAGGATCCGGATCAGCTCGTCGCGGCCCAGGTCGTCCGTGCCCAGGGGATGGGTCAGGGAGCTGGGCAGGAACGCGTCGGCCAGGTTCTGGTGGACCGGGTCGTAGCGGAGGAGCAGCGGCCCCACCGCGCTGAGGAAGACGTAGAGGGCGAGGATGACCATCCCGACCAGGGCGCTCGGGTGGGTCCGGAGCCGGACCCAGACCCGGCTCTGCGGCCGGCCGGCCGAGGTCAGCTCGAGTAACCGCGCCTGTTCCGCCGGCGCGTCAGCTGTAACGGATACGGGGGTCGACATACGCGTACACCAGGTCCGTCAAGAGGTTGATGGCGATGAACGCCACCGCCAGCATGAGCACGACGCCCTGCACCACCGGGTAGTCGCGGGCGCTGATCGAGTCCAGCAGGAGGCGGCCCATGCCGGGCCACGCGAACACCGACTCGGTGATCACCGCGCCCCCGAGGAGCGTGCCGAACTGGAGCCCGATCGTGGTCACGATCGGCAGCAGGGCGTTGCGCAGGGCGTGCCGGATCAGCACCGAGCGGCGGCCGGCGCCCTTGGCCCGGGCCGTGCGCACGAAGTCCTGGCCCAGCACCTCGAGCATGGCCGACCGGGTCTGCCGGGCGACCAGGCCCATCGAGAACAGGGCCAGGGTGATGGTGGGCAGGACCAGCGAGGCCACGCCCTCGTCGTTGCCCGCGGCCGGCAGCACGCGCAGCCGGACGGCGAACACGACGATCAGCATCAGGCCCAGCCAGTAGACGGGCATCGACACGCCGAAGACGGCGCTGCTCGAGATGCCCAGGTCGGCGCCCGTGTTGCGCCGGGTGGCGGCCACCACGCCCGCGGCGATGCCGACGACGACGGCGAGCACCAGGCTGCAGAGGGCCAGCTCGGCGGTGTACGGGGCGCGCACCGCGATCTCCTGGAGCACCGGCTGCCCGGTGCGGCTGGAGATCCCCAGGTCGCCGTGGAGGAGCCGGCCCAGGAAGGCCAGGTACTGCTGCCACAGCGGCAGGTCCAGGCCGAGCTGATGGCGGATGATGGCGATGCTCTCGGGCGTGGCCTGGGGGCCGGCGATCAGGTTGGCCGGGTCCCCAGGCAGCAGCCGGAGCAGCGAGAAGACCACGGTCGCGACCCCGAGCAGCGTCGGGATCGCGACCAGGAGTCGGCGGATGACGTAGGTCAGCACGCCGGCCCGTCTTCTCTCGACATCACTACTTGGGCGAGGCCCAGGTCGTGACGAACTTCTCGTTCGGCAGGCCCGTCACGCCGGTGACCTTCGACGTCGTCACGAACGGGTACTTCTGGTTGTAGAGGAAGATCCACGGAGCATCGCTCCAGACCATCTTGGCGGCATTGCAGTAGTCCTGCGCCCGCTGGTTCTGGTCGGTGCCGGAGTTGCCCTTCGCGATCAGGGCGTCGACCTGCGGGTTCTTGTAGTACGAGCTCTCGAGCCCGGCCGGCGGGATCTGCGTCGAGTAGAACTGCTGGAGGCTCTGCGAGGCGTCCAGGTAGGCGGGCGCCCAGCCCAGCAGGTGCAGGTCGGTCTTCGCCAGGGCCGGCGGGACGCTGGCGTACGTCGCGACGTACGTCGGCCAGTCCACGGTGCCCGGACCGTCCACCTTCAGGCCGACGTCGCGGAGGTAGCCGGCCACCGCGTTGGCGACCTGGATGTCCTGGACGTAGCGGCCGGTCGGCGAGACCAGCTTCACGCTCATGCCCGAGGCGCCGGCGGCCTGGAGCATCGACTTGGCCTTGTTCGGGTCGTAGTTGTAGTTGCCGGTCTGGCAGTAGCCGAACACGCTGTTGGCCATCGGCCCGCTGAGCGGCGTGGCCGCGCCGAACATGACGGTCTTGATGATCGCGTTCTTGTCGATCGCGTAGTTCAGCGCCTGACGAACCTCGGGCTTCTGGAGCAGCGGCTGCGTCGAGTCCTGCGTGTTGATGACGATCTGGATGGTGCGGTCGCTGGGGCCGAGGATGACGTGCACGCTGGGATCGTTCTGCAGCGCGGGGATGTCGTTGGCCGGCGGCGCGACGACGACGTCGGCTCCACCCGACTTCACCAGCGCCTCGCGGCTCGCCGCCTCGGGGACGATCTTGTAGACCTGCGTGTCGAAGTTGGCCTTCTTGGTGCCCCAGTAATTCTTGTTCGCGGTCATCGTGATGTGGTCGCTGGCCACGCGCTCCTTGAACACGTACGGCCCGGTGCCCACCGGCTGCGTGATGACCTCGGGCTTGTTCGGCGCCACGTTGACCGACGCCGGCGAGATGATCGCCGAGTTCGTCTGCGTCAGCGCCGCCGCGAACGGCGAGAACTGGCTTTTCAGGAAGAACTGCACATGCGTGTCATCGACCGCGACGACGTGGTCGATGCCGGTCTTCCCGCCGAGGACGCCCGGCTGGCTCTTGAACGTGGTCGGGCTGAGCAGGCGGTCGAAGTTGAACTTGACGGCCGCGGCGTTGAACGGCGTGCCGTCGGTGAACTTGACGCCCGAGCGCAGGGTGAACGTCCAGCTCATGCCGTCGGACGCCTGCTGCCAGGTGGTGGCGAGCAGCGGCTGGAGCTTGCCGTTCGAGTCCATGGTGACCAGGGTCTCGGCCATCATGTCCACGATCTGCGCCGCGGTCGTGGTGGTCTGGGCCGCCGGGTCGAGCGTGTCCGGGTCGATGCCGATGGCCACCGTCATGGTGTCGCCATGCTTCGTTCCCGACGTCGTCGACTGCTGCCCGCTGCCGCCCGTCCCGCACGCGGCGAGCGCAAGGCCCGACAGCATCAACAGGGTGATGACGCGTTGCCGTAATCGCATACCGCTCCCTCTTTCAATATGCCGGTTACAGGGTGAAGGGTGTTGGCGAGTATAGACCGGCCCTCCCTTCGCGCCTACGCGGGAATCTGCTGCCGCAGACGCTCCACGATCGCGTCCAATACGGCCACACCCATCTCGGCGGTCGCGCCGATCGGGTCGCCGAGTATGCCATTTGGAGTGATCGCGCGCATCCCGCTTCTCAATACGTCATCCAGGCTTGACTCCCCTGTGAATCCGGTTACCGCGCGTTCCATGTGCACCAGGTCCGGGTGCAGGTAAAGCATCATGGACGTTTCGAGTACCTCTGCATGCGGACCGGCGTTGTCTGTCCTGCCAAACCGCCGGATCGCCTCGAAGCCAGCCTCGAATACCTGGAAGTCGCCGAGCACGACGGTGTCGTCCGCGGGGCGCTCCCGCTGCCAGCGGGCGAGCACCGGGAAGTTGCCGCCGTGGCTCGACATGAGCACGAACCGCTCGAAGCCGTGTCTGCGCAGCGACGCCAGGTAGGCATCGATGATGTCCATGAGCAGCTCCTCGGAGATCGTGAGACTCCCCGGGAAAGCCATGTGGTGCTCTGAGCAGGCCGGCCGGATGACCGGCGCGACCAGCGCGTCCCCCAGCCGGGCCGCCAGGCCGCCGGCGTAGGCCTCGCCGAGCAGCTCGTCCGTCGCCTCGGGCAGGTGGGGGCCGTGCTGCTCGGTCGAGGCGGCGCACACGATGGCCCGGCGCTTGCCGGCGGCCAGCGCCGCCTCGACCTCGGTCCAGCTCAGTCGTTCGATGAACAGCTCCACTTCTACGAAGGCTAATAGCCTTCGCGAAGCCTGTCACGTCACGCGGAGACTTACTCCCGCCGGCCGCGCGGCGTCACCGCGCCGGCCGGCGCCAGGCTGCGCGGGTCGCCGGCGTGCCCGCGGCGCGGGCGTTCCACCAGGGTCTCGTCAGTCGTCTCGGGCGGCGGGCCCAGCACCGCTCGAACTCACAGATCGCTGCACCTCCGGACAGCAATCGGTTCCGTCACAGGATCGGGCATGCCGTTTCGGATACGGTGGACGGAGTGGACGCGCAACCGGGCGATCGGGTCCGGGCCCTGGAGCGGCTGGGGTCCGAGACGTTCGACCTGCTCGTGATCGGCGCCGGGATCGTTGGCGCCCGCGTGGCCTACGAGGCGGCGCGGACGGGCGCGGCGGTCGCGCTGCTGGACGCCGGAGATTTCGGCGGGGCCACGTCCAGCGCCTCGTCCAAGCTGATCCACGGCGGCCTGCGCTACCTGCCGATGGGCGACCTCCGGCTGATCCGCGAGTCGCACCTGGAGCGCCGGGCCCTGCTCGACCACGTCGCGCCGCACCTGGTGCGCCCGCTCGCGTTCCTGCTCCCGGTGTACGGCGGCGGGCCCCACCGCTCCCTCGCGATCGGCGCCGGCCTGCTCACGTACTCGGTGCTGTCCGGCTTCCGGCACACCCGGGCGCGGCTGGTGGGCCCGAAGCACGCGACCAGCCTGGTGCCGCCGCTGCGGACGGAGGGCATGCGCTCGGCCGGTCTCTATGAGGACGCGCAGACGCACGACAGCCGGCTGACGCTGGCCACCGTCACCGCCGCCGCCCGGGCCGGCGCCGCGGTCGCGAACCACCTCGCGGTGACCGCGCTGGAGCGGGTGGGCGGCCGGGTGGTCGCGGGCCGCGCGGGCGACGTCCTGGTCCGCTGCCGCGCGGTCGTCAACGCGGCCGGCCCGTGGGTGGACCAGGTCCGCCGGCTGGAGGACCCCACGGCGGCGCCGGTGGCACGGCTCAGCAAGGGCGTGCACGTGACGATGCGCCGGGACGCGCCCTGGGGCGCGGCGGTGACCGTGCCGGTGGACCGCGGCCGGGTCGCGTTCGCCGTGCCCTGGGAGGGCACGCTGCTGCTGGGCACGACGGACACCGAGTACGAAGGCGACCCGGGCGCGGTCGGGGCGGAGCCGGAGGACGTGGACACGGTGCTCCGCGAGGCGGCGGTGGGCCTGCCGCCCGAGGTGCTGACGCGCGACCGCATCCGGTATGCGTTCGCCGGCCTGCGAGTGCTGCCGCGCGGGCGGGGCGACACGGCCACCACACCGCGCGACGAGGTGGTGCACGTGGGCCCTGCCGGCATGGTCTCCGTGGCCGGCGGCAAGCTCACGACCCACCGCCGGATCGCGCTCGCCGTGCTCCGCCGCCTGGATGCGTTCGCGCGCGCCACCATCAGCCCGGACCCGCTGCCGGGCGCCGGGCCGCTGCCGCAGCGGCCGGACGATGTGGAGCCGGAGACGTGGGACCACCTCACCCACCTCTACGGCGACCAGGCCGCCCGCGTGGCGGCCGCCGGGGCGGAGCCGGTCCACCCGGACGGGCCGGACGTGTGGGGCCAGGTCCACCACGCGATCGAGCACGAATGGGCCACCACGGTCGAGGACGTGGTGCGCCGCCGGACGACGCTGGCGGTCCGCGGACTGGCCACTCCCGAGGTTCGGGACGCGATCAGCGCAACCTTCGCCCGCCAGGGCGTGTTCAACTCGGTGGATGGGCGCTGAGCGCGACGCGGAGCTGACGGCCGAGCTCGCGGCCGATCTCGCCGCGGGCTTCGAGTCGATGGTCCGCGCCTTCCAACACCGGATCTACGCGTTCTCGCTGGCGATGTCGGGCGAACCGGCCGACGCCGAGGAGGTCGCGCAGGACACGTTCCTGCGCGCGCACACGGCGCTCCGCCGCTACCCGGCCGATCGCATCCGGGAGCTGAAGCTCAACGCCTGGCTGCACCGGATCGCGCTCAACGTGTTCCGCAACCGCGTCCGCCGGCGCTCGCTCCGGTTGGTGCCGATGGAGCCGGAGATGCCGGTGGCGGACGGCTCGCCCGGCCCCGAGGCCCGGGCGCTCAGCAGCGCGGCGCTGCGCGAGCTGGCCAACCTGGTCAGCGGGCTGCCCGACATGCAGCGCTCCGCCGTCGTGATGCGCTGCGTGCAGGGGATGACGTACGCCGAGGTGGCCGCCCAGCTGGAGCAGCCCGAAGGCACGGTGAAGTCGAACGTCCACCGGGGCCTGCAGGCGCTCCGCCGCCGCGCGGGCTGGCTGAGTGAGGTGAGCTGAGTTGGATCTCCTGGAGAAGGACCTCCGCGACCTCGGGCGCGTGCGGGCGCCGGACGGCTTCGCGGACCGCGTGCTCGTGGCCGTCGGCATCGTGCCGGGCGGCGTGGACGCGTACGCGGCGCTGCAGACGCCGGTGGGCGTGCTGGAGGTGGCCTGGAACGGCGATGGCGTGTCGGCCGTCCGCCTGGCCCAGGCTCGGGACGACTTCGAGCGCTGGTTCGCGAGCCGGCTGAGCCGGCGGGTGGTCCGCGTGCCCCAGCTGCCAGACCGCCTCGCCGGCCAGATCGAGGACGCGATCGCCGGCCGGTCGCCGCGGCTCCGGCTCGACCTGGGCCGGCTCAGCCCGTTCGAGCAGGAGGTGCTGGGCAAGACGCAGGAGATCCCGCGCGGCGAGGTGCGGCCGTACGCGTGGGTGGCGCGGGAGATCGGCCGGCCGCGGGCCGTGCGCGCGGTGGGCACCGCCCTGGGCCACAACCCGATCCCGGTGCTGATCCCGTGCCACCGGGTGGTGCGCTCGGACGGCGCGCTGGGCGAGTACAGCATGGGCGGCACGGACGTGAAGCGGGACATGCTCCGCCACGAGGGCGTGGACGCCGCCTGGCTGGAGCAGCTGGCGGTGGCCGGCACGCGGTACGTCGGCAGCCGCACGACCCACGTGTTCTGCCTGCCCACATGCCGCCACGCGCGCCGCATCCAGGCCGCCAACCGGGTGCCGCTGCGCGACGAGCGCGAGGCCGTGCGGGCCGGCTTCCGGCCGTGCGCCCGCTGCCGGCCCGCGCTCGTGTCCTGACCGGAACGGCGACCGTGATCGGACGCCGGTAGAGTTCGCGCTGATGGGAGAGGACACGGCCTCTCGACGGGGCAGGCTGCCAGGGGACGTCCGGGTGGTGGTGCCGCGCCGGCACGTGCGGCTCCCGCGCATGCTGGGCGCCGGGGCGCTGTTCGCGGCGTGCTACGGCAACGTCGGGTCCAGCATCTACTACGCGCTGGGCGTCACGGCGGGCTTCGCCCTGGGCCTGACGCCGCTCGCGATGCTGCTGGCGGGCGGCATCTTCGTGACCACCGCGCTCAACTACGCGGAGGGCACGACCGCGATCCCGTACGCGGGGGGCAGCTCCAGCTTCGCCCGGCGCGCCTTCAACGAGACGTCCGGGTTCCTGGTCGGCTGGATCCAGCTGCTGAACTACACCGCGACGGTCTCGATCTCGGCGTACTTCGCGATCGGCTACCTGGGGATCTTCGGGAACTACGTGTCGTTCCTGAAGGTGCTCACGCAGCCGGAGTGGCACGCGGGGGCCGCCGTGGCGCTGGCGGGCGTCCTGATCGTCGTCAACGTCATCGGCATCCAGGAGTCGAGCTTCCTGAACCTGCTGCTGGCCATGCTCGACCTGGGCACCCAGGTGGTGCTGGTGGTGCTGGGCGTGTGGCTGCTGCTCAACGTCCAGACGCTGATCCACAACGTGCACCTGGGCGTCGCCCCGACGTGGGGGAACTTCCTGGCCAGCATCTCGATCGCGATGGTGACGTACACCGGCATCGAGACGATCTCGAACATGTCCGAGGAGGCGAAGAACCCGGGGCGCACCGTGCCCAAGGCCACGTTCGCGGTGATCGGGGCGGTGCTGTTCGTGTCCGCGTTCCTGCCCAGCATCGGCATGAGCGTGTTCCCGGTCCACGCGGACGGCCACGGCGGCTTCATCACGGACCTGGCCACGACGTGGAAGGGCGACCCGGTGGCCGGCATCGTGACGTTCTTCCGGCCCGAGGCGCTGGCGTTCTGGGCCGGGGTGTGGGTGGCCATCCTGGCCTTCACGATCCTGGTGATCGCGACCAACGCCGGCCTGATCGGCATCTCCCGGCTCAGCTACTCGCTGGCGTGCAACGACCTGTTCCCAGCCGCGTTCTCCCGGCTGCACCCGCGGTTCCGGACGCCGTTCGTCTCGATCATCACGTTCGGCCTGGTGGCCGCCCTGCTGATCGTGCCCGGCCAGATCGACCTGATGGCGTCGATCTACTCGCTGGCGGCCACGTTCGCGTTCGCCATCGCGCACATCGCGGTGATGCGGCTCCGCTTCGTCGAGCCGCATCTGCGCCGGCCCTTCCAGATGCCCCTGAACATCCCCTTCGGGCGCTCCAGCATCCCGGTGCTGTCGGTGATCGGGGCGCTCGGCATCGGCGCCGTGTTCACGCAGCTGTTCTTCCAGAACATCGGGAACTCGACGTACATCTTCGTGGGCTGGCTGGCGGCGGGCGTCGTCACGTTCATCCTGTATCGCCGGACCCGGCACCGGTCGCTCTGGCAGCCGATGGCGATGCCGCCCATCGAGCCGCACACGCCGGCGGCGCAGGCGGCGCTGAAGCTGGCGACGGACCCGTACGCGGCGCGCGTCCACGTGGGCCGGCACAAGCACCCGATGCGCGAGGCGGCGGTCACCCACGCGGTGGCGGCCGCGCCCGGGGCGACGGCGCGGGAGCGTGCCCTCGGCTTCGTGAGCGAGATGAGCAACCCGCGGCGCGCCCTGGTGCTGGTGGCGGCGCTCGTGTGCCTGGCGGTCGTGGTGGCCGCCGTGCTGGTGGACCTGTCGCCACTCGACCCGACCGGGCCCGGGCTGGGCTGGTCGCCGGGCGTCATCGTGATCGCGGCGATCGTGGGCCTGGCGCTGGTCGGCGGCCGCGATCAGCCCAGGCTGTAGATCCCCGGCAGCTCCCGGTACAGGCCGGCGTAGTCGAGGCCGTAGCCGATCACGAACCGGTCCGGGATGCGGAAGCCGGTGAAGTGGATCGCCACCTCCATCTCCCGTCTCGCGGGCCGGTCGAGCAGAGCGGCCAGGCGCAGCGACGCCGGCTGCAGGCGCTCCAGCTCGTGGACGATGACCGAGATCGTGCGCCCGGAGTCCACGATGTCCTCGACGAGCAGGATGTCGCGGCCCCGGAGCGGGCCCTCGACCATGTGCGCGAACTTGACGCTGCCCGAGCTCGCCGTGCCGCTGCCGTAGCTGGAGGCGCGGACGAACTCGAGCTCGGCCGGGATGCTGAGGCTGCGCAGGAGATCGGCCGCGAAGACCGCCGCGCCTTTGAGCACGACGACGAGGACCAGCGGTTGGTCCAGGTCCGAGTAGACCTCGGAGATCTCCTGGCCGAGCTCGCGGACTCGCCGGGCGATCCGCCGCGCCGAGATCATCGGCCGCCCGCCGCCTCGCACCGGTGGCGGGCGGCTGACGGCCGTCAGCGTCGGCTGGGGCCGGTCGGAGCTGGGGGACATCCTGTGCGGTGTGGCGACATCGATCGCCCCACCAGTCTAGAGACTGGGCAGGGGCGCCACGCTGCCCTTGATGGACCCACCGCGGAGCGCGCCCGGCCGGCCCCACCGGCCCATGCCGCCGTCGTAGCAGATGGCGAGGCCGCCGGCGTAGACCTCGGGCCGCTTGCTCCGGTGCGGGGTATGCCCGTGGACGACGCGGCGCGCGCCCATCCGCTCCAGCCACGCCTCGAGGCGCAGCGTCTGGCGCCGGAACACGCCGCGCGAGGTCATGCGGTCCACCAGCGGCCGGACGTCGCCCGAGGCGAGCAGACGCCGCACCTCGCGGTTGATGGCGCCGACCTGGTCGGGTTCGTCGCGGGACACCAGCACGCCGAGCTCGTCGCTGTCGCAGTGCTGCGCGAGCGTGCCGTCCTCGAGCATGTGGAGAGCCGGGCGCTCGCGCAGCCACTGCTGGAGCGGCTCGTCTCCGGCCAGCTCCTCCAGGTCGTGGGCCTGGCCGCCGGCCCCGAGCCAGGCGTGCAGCTCGGGCCCGCGCTCGGCCCGGTCCTCGAGCGCGCCCAGCATCAGCACCTCGTGGTTGCCGACGAGCACGGTGCTGTTGGGCCGGTCGCGGGCGTAGCGGAGGGCGCCGACGCCGAACGGGCCGCCGTCCACGAGGTCGCCGAGGAAGATGGTCCGCCAGCGGTCGGCGGGGTACGGCTTCAGCGCGGAGAACAGCCGCTCCAGGTCGCCGTGGACGTCGCCGACGAGGAGGACGGGGAGGGCGGTGTGGTCGGTCATGTCCGGACCAGATCGCCGAGGCGGCGCTCGGCCGTCCCGGTCAGCCGGCGGACGGCGCGGGTGTACGAGCCGATGGTCTGGAGCTCGGTGCGCTCCTCGCGCCAGGTCCAGGCGCGGCCGAAGACGTGGTCGGCCTCGACCCGGCGGAACGGGACGGCGCGGTCGAGGTAGCGGCTGCGGCCGTCGCCGCGGAAGACCCAGAACGAGTTCCAGGCGCCGCCGGCCCGGGCCCGGCGGACGTGCGCGTTGCCGTCCCACCACCCGGGGCCGGGATCGCCGATCAGGTCCGGCTTGACCTCGCTGACCGCGAGGCAGCCGACGAGGTAGAACGCGGGCGGCTCGCCGGAGCGGGGCCGGAGGCGGGCCAGGAAGACGATGACGTCGCCGGCCTCGGCCCGGCGCAGGCTGAAGGCGCGGCCGGCGGTGCGGCAGTTGTCGCCGTACGTCGGCGGGTCGCCGTCGAGGTCGGGGTCCAGGTGGACGGCGCGGTCGCCCCACACGTCGGGGAGCCGCCGCATCGGGTTCGCCCACGCCTGGTGCTCGGGGATGGGGTAGAGGACGAACGTGCCGTCCTCGAACAGCGGCGACTCGACCCGGTGGGCCGCGTTGACGCCGACGTTGGCCAGGAAGGCTGCCATCGCGCGGATAGTAGTTGGATGCTGGTGGTCGTCGGCGGCGGGTGTTACGGCTGCTACCACGCGCGCCAGCTGCTGAAGGCGGTGCGCGCCGGCCGGCTGCCGGGCGAACGTCTCGTCGTCGTGGACCGGTCAGCTGCCTGCGTCGCCGCGCGCGAGTTCGCCGGCGCGGCGGAGGTGTCGGTCGTGACGGCCGACTGGCTGGCGTTCCTGCGGGAGTGGCTGGGAGCGGGCGGCGGCGCGTCGGCCGAGGACCGGCTGGTGCCGGCCCCGCTGGCCCCGCACCTGCTGTGGGAGTGGCTGGCCGGGGAGCTGGAGGCTTCGCCGGTGCCGCCGCCGGGCGGCTGGGGCCTGCCGTACGAGGCGCCGGGACGGTCGGGCGAGCGGTACCTGTCGGCGGCCGGCTGGACGTGCCCGGCCACGTGCGTGGAGCCGGCCCACTGCCCGGCCCTGCACGCCCCGAGGGACTGGGACCTGGCCGACATCATCGAGGGGAGGGCGCGGGACCTCGGCTACCGCCCGGCGGTCTTCCGGTGCGTGCACCTGGCCCACGGGGTGGGCGGGATCCGGGTCGGAGAATTGCTGGACGCGCGGGAGGCGGCGGCCGGGCCGGGCGGCGGGCGGATCCTGGTCGCGACGAGCTCGAGGTGCCACGCAGCGGTGGGCGCGCTGGAGGTTGGCTGGAGAGGGTAAACTTGCCGTCTGGCCGAAGGGGCGTAGCTCAGTCTGGTCAGAGCGCTGCTCTCCAAAAGCAGATGCCGAGGGTTCGAATCCTTCCGCCCCTGCCACATACCGTGGGCCGCTAGCTCAACTGGCAGAGCGCCGTGCTGATAACGCGGAGGTAGGTGGTTCGAGTCCACCGCGGCCCACCACCTTTTTGATCTTGGTCAGGCGGTGGGCATCCAGCTCGCGGACCTGGACCTTGCCGGCCAGCAGGTGCGGATCATGGGCAAGGGCGGCCGCGAGGGTGTGGTGTTCTTCGGCGCGAAGGTGGCGCGCGACCTGGACCGCTACCTGCGGGTCCGGGCGGTGTGGCCGCACCTGCTGCGGCATTCGTTCGCGCATGCGATGAAGGCTGCCGGCAACGCGGACGAGGTGGTCATGACGCTGGGCCGGTGGACGGACCCGAAGGTCATGCGGCGCTACGGCGCCTCAGCGGCAGTCCAGCGAGCGAAGGAAGCCCATCGCGCCAGCAGTCCCGGTGACCGGCTGTGATCCCGATCCGCGACGTATAGAGGCGAAGCAACGCCTGAGGGCGGATTCGGGCCAAGGGGGCGCGGGAGCGCCCCGGACCGACGAGCCTGGGCGGCGCGGCACCGGGGGGTCAAGGTTTCCCTGCGCCCCTTCGCGATCGCGTCGCCACGCGCTGTGGCTGACGTATATAGAGAGGAGCGCTGACCGCCGGCGCTGTACACCGCCTAGTTCCAGTGCCGTTCGGCCCTGGCAGCCATCAATCAGGCCGGTGTGACCGCATCTGCTGCGGCACGCGTTCGCCTACACGATGAGGTGGCCGGCAACGTGGGCGGGGATGGTCTTGACGTGGGGGCCGCTGGAAGGAGCCGAAGACCCTGCATCCCCGCGGACTTGCTGACTGCACAGTTGGTGTATCTGGAGAGCGCACGGCCAGGACAGCCGCCTCCATTCGGGCCAGCTGCTAACCGTCGTGGTTCGGCTCCAAGTCGACCGCGGCGATCATGGCTTGGATGGCCTTTTCCAACTCTGGCAAGTCATTGTCGACGGTGGCCTGCAGGATCGAATGCGCGGTGTCGAAGTAGCGGTGGGCAAGGTGATCGCGCATTCGGGCAATCTGGCGCCAAGGGATGGATGGCTGTGCGTTGAGCAAATCGTCGGGCAGCGCCTTGACCGCCTCGCCGATCTCAAGCAACCGAATCCGTACGGCGTCAAAGACGAGGCCGTCGGAGAGGCCGCCTCGCTGCAGGTGCGAGCGAATTGCGTCAATCGCCGCCTCAATGTCCGCGAGGCGTTGCCGATCGCGATACGTCACAGCGGGACCAGTTCTTGTTCGACGCGCTCGCGGATCTGCGGTTTCAGGCTCTCCGCCGGCGCCAGGTCCACGCGAGCACTCACAATGTCTTCCAGTTCAGCTTCCACGCGGCCCAGCCCGAACAGGCCCAGGTCAGGCGGCAGATCAGCCAACAGATCAAGGTCGCTGTCGGGACGATCATCACCGCGGGCCACGCTGCCAAACACTCGCAGCCGGGTGATTCCGTGCGCCGCGGCCGCCGCGACCAACTTGTGGCGGTTGCGGCGGACACGGCGCCCCACCGGCCCGGACAGCCGAGCCAGCCCTTGCGGCTCCGGGCCGAGACTCAGGACCAACTCGTGTCCGGTGGCTTCGACCAGGGCGGCAAGGGTGGGAACGGCAGGCTGCCGATGCCCTGATTCGTATGCGCTTATCACGCTCTGAGTGACGCCCGCCCGGGCTGCCAGCTCCATCTGAGAAAGGCCAGCACGCCGTCGAGCCGCGCGGAGCAGGCGGCCGGCGGTCGACTCTGGGCGCATATGGCCACTATAGCGGATTGTCGATGGCTGCGACGGATCGGTCCCGTGTGAGGCCGGGCCGCCTGGGTCTGTCGGTTGGCCGCGCGTCCGGGTCAGCCACGCCCGATAACACCGGCCCTTCTCGCGGACTCCCGATCTCCGGCTACACCGCTGAGGGCCGGCTACCGCGGAGGTAGGTGGAAATCAAGAGTGGTGGGCCGCGGTGGACTCGAACCACGTATGAGATCTTGTCGCGGCGGGTCGGGCGCGAACACCGCCGCGCTCGGAACTACGCCTCCGGCTTCAGGCTCTGGGTATGAGGCCCGACGGCGCCCGCTGTGCTCGGAGCCTCCACCTGGGGACGCAGGCGCGCCGCCCACGCGATCAGGCCGAGGACGAGCAGGATCTCGGCCACCTGGCCGGCGATGTCGACGGCGTTCACGGGCGTGCCCAGGTTCGTGGTCCCGCGGAGGAGCACGTTCAGGCCCACCCACCCGTACGTGAGGACGGTGCCGGTGGCGATGGCGAGGTAGTGGGAGGGCCCCCACCCCTCGACGCGCGACCACGTCACGATGAGCGCGCCGGCGATGACCTGGCAGGCCGCCATGCCCAGGACGGTGATCGCCGCCGGCAGTCCCCGGCTCGGAGCGGCGTACTCGACGACCATGAACGCGCTGGCGAGCACGAGCACCACGAGGCCGGCGAGCCAGGGCGCGGGCACGCTCCCGGGCCGCCGCTGCGGGGCGGCGCCCCGGAACCCGAGGAACGCCGCGGCGACGAGCACGACCACCAGGAGGGCGACCGCGACGAACTGGGGAGCCGACGCGACGAAGTGGCTCATTCCCAGGGTGAACAGCGTGGTGAGCGTGCAGCCGACGATGTACAGAACGGCGACGATCGCCAGGCCGACGCGGCCCAGCCAGGGCGTCGTGCGCCTGTCTCCGGCGAGACCCTCGGCGATGAGGATCGGGGTCGAGATGCTCCACACGACGTGGATGGAGAGGACGAACAGCGACCAGACAGGCGACGTGCCCAGCAGCGGGACATAGCCATAGGCAAGCAGGTGCTGCCCGACGTAGTTCGGGTTGAACAGCGACTGGGTCGCGAAGCCTTCCTCGATCAGCGCATAGGCGACTGCCAACAGCACGATGGAGGGCCAGCCCCGATGCGTGCGCCGGACGACCTCACGGATCAGCAGCGCTCCGCCGCCGTACAGAGGCAGGAACACCAGCAGAAAGCCCAGGCTTCTGAACGAGAAGTCACCGAGCAGGAACTCCGCGATGAACGGAGCCAGCATCAGCAGCCACAGAGCGGGGGCGAGGCGTCGGACGTGTGCCATGGCGCCATGCTAGGTCTGGCATTGGCGCGGCCGGAAGTCACCGATGCAACGAAGGCGGCCTGACATCCGTCACAGGCCAGCGGCGGCCAAGGAGGGCGCGCGCCTATCGCTCGTGAGGTACTTGCGGCCGAGTCACGGGCACGACGGTCAGCAGGTGCTCGAGCCCTCTGAAGTCGTCCGGGTTCGTGGTGAACAGCGGCA
>Ga0070717_10000711_pt1 | contig 21592 bp, 21 predicted proteins | sample LARL113metaG_FD_71366 | JGI IMG/M metagenome (GOLD analysis project Ga0070717, IMG submission 71366) | Corn, switchgrass and miscanthus rhizosphere microbial communities from Kellogg Biological Station, Michigan, USA - LAR L11-3 metaG | ecosystem: Host-associated > Plants > Roots > Rhizosphere ...
CGTGCGAGTGGTTCCCACCCGGGGCTGACCACCGGCCCGGGTTCGGCGGGTGGTTCGGCCCTACCCTCCTGATCCGCCGCCGGGGGACGATGCACTCGTGAAATCGCGAACGTCTCCGACCCGGCGGCTCAAGGTGGCGGACCTGACCAGGCCCGGCCTCGCGGCGGTCGGTCAGGGCGACCGCCTGGCCGACGTGGCCAGGCGGATGCGCGGCGACCGCACGGGGGCGGCGGTCGTGATGGAGGCCGGCCGGCTGGCCGGCATCATCACCGAGCGGGACCTGATGGCGGCCGTCGCCGACGGCGTCGACCCGGGCCGGGTGCTGGCGGCGGAGCGCATGACGCCAGCCCCTCGCACGATCGCGCACGACGACCTGGCGACGAGAGCCGCGGAGCTCATGATCGAGCTCGGCGTCCGCCATCTCCCCGTCGTCGATCACGGCGACGTGGTCGGCGTGATCTCGGCGCGGGACCTGCTCCGCCTCGGCCGCCCGAAGCCCCTGGAGGAGCTCGCGTACGAGCCCTGGTGAGCCCCGTCCGGTGAAGCCCGACGCCGGCCTCGGACCGGCTCGGCGCGGACTTCGTCATCAACCACGGCCGCCCCGGGGGCAGCGACTTTGTGGTCTATGAGCAGTCTCGGGTGCCCACCCGGGGCCGGACGGTAGTGAGCAGGGAGGTCCTGTCGGGCCTGTCGTTGTGTCTGGCGTGCTCTCCGGAGGCCCGCTCCAGGCGGAGGGCCGGCCTCCGCACGAGCTGGGCGAGTCCGCGGCGGAGCGCGTACGTGCCGTCCACCAGCAGGTCCGACGCGTCGGCGGTGTGTCGGGTCCTGAGCATCGGCAATCTCCTCTCGCTCATCTTGCCGGGCGACGGTTGACGAGGCGAGTGCCCCACGGCTCCCGGCCGGGGGGACCTTCGACCGCTGCCAGGGCCGATGGCCGCGCGTACGCTCGACCTATGAGAGCCGACGTGTCGTGGCTGCGGGCGATGTACACGGCCACGGTCGGCAGGCCGCGCGTGGTGGCCGCCGTCGCGGCGGCGGGCATCGTGGCCGGAGGCGTCCTGTGGCTGGCGGGCGAGCGATCGCTGGCCAGCCTGCTCTGGGCGCTGGTGACCGGTCTGGCCCTGATCCCGCTGGCGGCGGGCGTCGTCCGCGACCTCCTGCGCCGCCGCCCGGGCGTGGACCTGATCGCGCTGCTCGCGATGACGGCCGCGCTCGCCTTCGGCCAGCCGCTGGCGGGCGCGGTCGTCGCGCTCATGCTCGCCGGCGGCCAGGCGCTGGAGGCATACGCTGGCACCCGGGCGCGAGCAGAGCTGTCGGCGCTGCTGGCGCGGGCCCCGCGCTCGGTCCGCCGGCACCGGGGCGCCGGCCTGGAGACGGTCCCGCTGGACGCCGTCCGGCGCGGCGACCTGCTCCTGGTCGGGCCCGGCGAGGTGGTGCCGGTGGACGGCGTGGCCGTGACCGACGTGGTCATCGACGAGTCGGCGCTGACCGGCGAGTCCCGGCCGGTCGCTCTGCCGGCGGGCTCGCTGGTCCGGAGCGGGGCCGTCGACGCGAGCGGGCCGTTCGACCTGCGCGCGGTGACGACGGCAGACGAGAGTACGTACGCAGGCATCGTCCGGCTGGTGCGCGAGGCGCAGGCCTCGAGGGCCCCGTTCGAGCGTATGGCCGACCGCTACGCGCTGCTGTTCCTGCCGCTGACCATGGCGGTCGCGGGGGGCGCGTGGCTGGTGTCGGGCGACCCGGTGCGGGCCCTGGCCGTCCTCGTCGTGGCCACGCCCTGCCCGCTGATCCTGGCGGCGCCGATCGCCCTCGTGGCCGGCATCTCGCGCGAGGCGCGGCGCGGCGTGATCGTCAAGGGCGGCGGCGCCCTGGAGACGCTGGCGCGCGCCCGCGTGGTGCTGCTGGACAAGACCGGCACGCTGACCGCAGGCACGCCGCGCGTCTCCGAGGTCGAGGCGTTCGGCGACTTCCCGGCCGGCGAGGTTCTCCGGCTGGCGGCCTCGCTGGACCAGGTCTCGCCGCACGTCTTCGCGCCGGCCATCGTCTCGGCGGCGGCCGCGCGTGGGCTTTCGCTGAGCTTCCCCGGCGAGGTCGAGGAGCGGCCGGGCGCGGGGATCCGCGGCGTCGTGGACGGTCGGGCGCTGGCGCTCGGCCGCGCGGCCTGGGTCTCCGGTGGCGGCGAGCTGCCGCCGGATGCGGCCGCCGTGCGCCGCCGCTGCGCGATCGAGGGCACCTCGGGCGTGTTCGTCGCCATCGACGGCGACCTGGCTGGAGCGCTGGTGATGGAGGACCCGGTTCGGGGGGACGCTCCGCGCGCGATCAGGGAGATGCGCCGGGCCGGCGTGCGCCGGGTCGTGGTCGCGACGGGCGACCATCCCGACGTCGGCGCGCTGGTGGGCGCCGCGGTCGGCGCGGACGCGGTCCTGGCCGAGCAGACCCCTGCCCAGAAGGTCGAGGCGGTGCGCCGGGAGCGGGCCGGCGGGATCACGGTCATGGTCGGCGACGGCGTCAACGACGCGCCCGCGCTGGCGGCGGCCGACGTCGGCGTGGCGATGGGGACGAGGGGCGCCACCGCATCCTCGGAGGCGGCGGACGTGGTGCTGACGGTCGACCGGCTGGACCGCCTGGCCGAGGGCATCGCCATCGCGCGGCGGTCCCGGGCCATCGCCGTGCAGAGCGTGGTGGCCGGCATGTCGCTGTCGATCGTCGCGATGGGGATCGCGGCCGCCGGGTTCCTGCCGCCGGTGGCCGGCGCCGTGCTCCAGGAGGGCATCGACGTCCTGGTGATCCTCAACGCTCTCCGGGCCCTGGTCGGCCCGACCGGCCGGGTCTCCGGCGAGCTGCCGGCCGAGATGGGCAACGGCCACCTCGAGCTGCTGCCGGTCATCGACCGGGTGCGCCAGGTGGCCGACCGGCTGGACGTCGTCCCGCCGTCCGTCGCCCGGCGCGAGCTGGGGGAGCTGCGCCGGCTCCTCGACGAGCGGCTGCTCCCGCACGAGGCGGCCGACGACGCCGCCCTCTACCCGCTGGTCGCGAAGGTCATCGGCGGCGTCGATCCGACGGGGCCGATGGGGCGGGAGCACGTCGAGATCCGGCGGCTGGCCGGCATGCTGGCCCGGCTGGTCGAGGACCTGCCGGAGTCCGGCCCGTCACCGGCCGACCTGCGCGACCTGCGCCGCGTGCTCTACGGCCTGCACGCCGTCCTCCGCCTGCACTTCGCGCAGGAGGAGGAGTCGTACCTGTCGCTGTTCGAGCCGGCCGGGCCGGCCGGCCTCAGACCGTCGGTAGGCTCGCCGGCTCGCGGTCCCGATGTGGGGCGCGCCTAGCCCGGGGAGACGCCGCGGCGCGCCCGGTGGCGGCGGACCTTGATCAGGCTGCCGCAGATGGGGGCCTCGCACCACCGGCGGGTACCGCTCCGGCTCTGGTCGTAGAACATCCAGCTGCACGAGGGGTTGGCGCATACGCGGAGCCGGTCCGGATCGCCCTCTGCCAGCACGCGCGCAGCCGAGGCGGCCACCTCGGCGACCGCCCAACGCCAGTCGCGTGCCGAGGGCGCCGCGACCAGCCGCCACCGGCCGGAGGCTTCCTCCAGGCGCCGCGTCAGCGGGCAGGCGGCCAGGACGCCGTTCACGGCCGCGAGCTCCCGCGCGGGAAGGGCCTCGCCCCGCAGGTGTGCCTCCAGCAGCACCCGGAGCGTCCCTCGCAGCTGCTCCAGGAGCCGGATCGCCTCGGGGACGTCCGCGGCGCCGCTGCCGGCGAGCCCCCAGTGATCGAGGAAGGCCAGCCGCCACTGCCGCAGGGGCAGGCGATCGTACACGCGGTCTCCGTCCACGTGGTCCCGCCAGCGGCTGTTCACCAGGTCCAGGCAGGCGTAGGGAGCCCAGGCGTGCGGGAGGGGGTTCAATCGCCGCCGGGGATCGCCGTGGCGCTGCCGGGATCGATCCGCTGCAGGGTTCCGAACACGCTGATCAGCCAGAGCGAGCCGTAGCCCTCGGCGACCGCGGACCCGGTGACGTCGATCTTCGCCGCCAGGCGGCTGCGGTGCGGATCGAGCCGGAGCAGCTGCAGGCCGGCGATCCAGAGCCCGTCGTTCCCGGCCGCCACGGCGTCGTCCGAGTGGGCCTGGGGCAGCGAGGAGATGCCGCGAACGGTGGCCGTCACCCGGTTGGTGGCGGGGTCGACGCGCGAGATCGAGCTGGAGTCCTCGTTGCGGACCCACACCGACCCGTCGCCCACCGCCAGCGCGAGCGGATACGACTCCACGGGGATGGTCGCGGTGATGCTGTTCGTCGCCGGGTCGATCCTCGACAGCGTCCCCGCGTACGTGGCGGCCACCCAGACGGCGCCGGCACCGACGACGATTCCCGAGCCCCCCATGGCGGGCCCGCCGATCTCGGCCATGACCTTGCCGCTGACCGGGTCGACCCGGAGGACCTCCTGCGGGTCGTTGAAGTAGCTGCTGACCCAGAGGCTGCCGAATCCCCACGCGATCGCGAAGGGGTCGGCGCCGATCGGGAACCGCTGGACGATCTTGTTGGTGCGGGGGTCGATGCGGGCCAGCCCGTGGGCCACGTTGTCCGCGGCCCACACCGAGCGGCCGTCGGTCGCCAGCCCGCTGGGAAGGGAGCACCGGCGGTACAGCAGGGTGTCCCACATGAGGGAGTGGACCGAGTCCACGCCGCAGCCGTGCGCCAGCATGACCTGCGGATCACCGATCGTCACGGTGGCCGCGACTCTGTTGGTCGCCGGATCGATGCGGGAAACGGTGCCATCGGCCTCGTTGGGCACCCAGACCGCGCCAGCGGCGACCAGCGCCGGACCCGGGTCGCGGCCGACCCGGAACTCCGCCCGGACCGGAGACGAGGGCGCCGGCGATCCGCCGCAGGCGGCTCCGGCCAAGACGATCAAGAGTGCAGCCGTAACGGTCTTCGGCAAAGACACCCGTTACGACTACCACCGCCAGGGAGGCGCCGTCAACCGGCGACGTCGATCTCAGCCCCGAGGACGGCGCCTGGCCCCGAGTCGACTGTCACATCCGCCTCGTCTCCGCGAAGGAGAGGGAGAAGTCTCTCTTGCGAGGAGTGGGTGAATGGACCTCATGCGGAAGACCCTGACCCGGCGGAACGCCCTGATCGGGTCGACGGCCGGGTTGGGGCTGGCGGCGCTCGGGTGGTTGGCTCGGTCCGCCCATCCGGCGGCGCACCCTCAGGCGTGGGCCTCCGAGGCGCCCGGTTCGACCCTGACGGCCGCCGAGACGGCTGCCGTCCCGGCCGCGACGCAGGCGGCCGCCCAGGCGGCAGCGGACGCGCCAGCCGCCCCGGCCGCGTCCGCGTCCGCCACGGCCGCCGCGGCCGCCAACACGCCGCCGCCGTCCCCGGTCGGGGGCGCCGGTCTGTACGACGTCGATCCCGACCAGAGCGGCGTGAACCAGGACCCCCACGTCGAGGTCACCAGCGACATCGCGGCCCTGCCGTTGGACATGGAGTTCTGAGAGATGGGTACAGCTGCAGGCATGATCGCCCAGGCCCGGGCGCTGCTCGGGCTCGGCGAGTACCCTCCCGGCTCGAATCACAACAAGGTCACCGTCTGGTACGGGTTCGACGGGGCCTGGTGTGACATGGCCGTCAGCTACGAGGCCGCGCACTCCGGCAACCTGGCCGCCTGCATGGGCAAGTTCGCGTACACCGTGGCGCACGCCGAGGCGTTCAAGGCCCACGGCCGCTGGCACTACGGCCTCGGCGGCGCCCGCCCGGGCGACGTCGTCTTCTACGACTGGTCGGGGACGGGCCGGATCGCCGCCATCGACCACGTGGGCCTCATCGAGGCGGTGCACTCCAACGGCACGATCACCACCCTCGAGGGCAACACCTCGAACATGTTCCTGCGCCGGGTCCGCAGCGGCGCGGCCGTCGTGGGCTACGGCCGTCCGGCGTACGGGGACGCCGCCCCGATGCCGCCGACCGACGGCATCCTTCGCGAGGGCTCCACGGGCCAGGCGGTCAGGACGCTGCAGAGCAACCTGAACAAGGTGATGAACGCCGGCCTGACCGTGGACGGCGCCTTCGGGGCGAAGACGAAGGCCGCGGTGGAGGCATTCCAGGGCAAGTACCACCTCACGGTGGACGGCGAGTACGGGCCGGCCTCGGCGGCGGTGATGAAGGCCGCTCTGGCCGGACGGACCGCGCCGGTGCCGCCGTCCCCCAAGCCGCCGCCGGCGGGCGCCCTGCCGGTCGACGGTGCCTTCGGACCGGCGACCTGCGCGGCGATGCAGCGAGCGCTGAACCGCCACGGCGCCAACCTCGTGGTGGACGGCGCGTTCGGCAAGCTGACCAGGCAGGCGCTGCAGCGCTACCTGGGCGTCACGGCCGACGGCGTGGTCGGGCCGGCGACGATCAGGGCCCTCCAGAAGCACGTGGGCGCCACCCAGGACGGGGTCTGGGGCGCCGACACCACCCGGCGCCTGCAGACGGCGCTGAACAACCAGCAGTTCTGAATGCACCAGGGCCGCCGGCCCCCCGGCCGGCGGCCCTGCGGACACCTGCCGGTGAACGCGAGCGATCTCTACACTCGGCCAGGATGGGAGTGGGGGACGGTGGCGCCTGGGCGGCGTGGTCCCGTGACTTCGCGGACGGCCGCGAGCCGGGGGCGTTCTGGCCGGCTCTGCTCGACGAGCTGCGCCCGCTGCCGGCAGCCCTGCTGCGCGGGCGGCCGCACGAGTGGGAGGACGTCCTCCAGGAGGCCGTGTTGAGCCTCCTCGAGGCACGGGCCAGCGGCCGCTTCGATCCGTCACGAGGCACCGTGACCGCGCTGGCCGCCACGATCGTCCGGCGCCGCTGCGCCGACCGGCTCCGCGCGGAGCGGGACCGGGCGTCCCGGCACCCGGTCGCGGATCCGCCCGGCGAGGCGGCCGATCCCGGTGCCGGCCCGGAGGAGGCGATGATCGAGTCGGAATCGCGCCGGGTATGGCGCAGACGGTTCGCGCAGGCGATTCGCGAGCTGGAGCGGCAGGATGGCCTCCGTGGCTCCTGCCGGGCGCAGGCGCTGCTGCTCCGTCACCGCGAGGCCATCGCCAACGACGAGTGGAGCTTCCTGCGGAGCGGCCGGAGCGGCGAGATCGTGCCCTGGAAGGAGGTGGCGGAACGGCTCGGCATCAGCGCCGAGGCGGCTCGCCAGAACGGATCGCGGGGCCTGCGCGCCCTCCGCGACATCCTGGCCGCGCAGGCGGACCGGGGGGAGGAACCCGAATGACGCGGGACCTCCCGGCGCTGGAGCCGTCCGCGGCGCTGCCGCGGCCCGCCTCCGACCAGGAGCTGACGCTCGAGGTCGCGCGCTGGCTGTCCGCGCGCGGCCTGCCCGGCGCGGGGCCCGGCCGGCGCGGCCCGGCGGAGGCGGTGGTCTTCGGCGAGATGGCTCGCGCCATGCGGGCGCGGGCCGGCCTCGGCCGCATCGCGCTCGCCCGGCGGGCACGCCTGAACCCCGTCTACCTGGCGCTGCTGGAGATGGGCGCGCTGGTCCCGGGCGAGCTCCCGGCGGTCGCGGTCGCCATGCTGGCGGTCGCCCTGGGCCGCTCGCTCGACGAGCTGCCGACGACGCCGTACGCCCCGGGTGCCGAGCCGCGTGACGAGGTGCGGCACCTGTCCGGCCGGGCCCGGCTCCTGCTGGGCTTCGCCAGCCTCCGCCCCTGGGCCGACGCGATGACCGCGCCGGCGCGCGCGGCGGCGGTGAGCATCTCCCTGCCGGACGTGGTCCTGTCGGACGGCGAGGGAGCCGTGCGGATCGGGGCCGGCCAGATCGGCAACCTCGTCACCCCGACGTCGCCCTCGGACGAATACGCCTGGCGGCTGGTGCGCGAGGCGCCGGCCGCGCCACGCTGGTGGGTGCACGCGCACGCCCTGCGCTCGGGCCGGCCGGCGGCCGGCGTCGAGGTCGAGCTGCGCATGGGCGGCCAGCGGCGATGGTCCCGCGTGGACGACCGCGGCGAGCTGCACTTCGCGGACGTGGACCCGGAGGACATCGAGCCGCTCGAGCTCGCCCTGGGCCGATGAGCCAGCGCGTCATCGGCGGCTGCCGGCTGGAGGAGGTCATCGGCACCGGGAGCTTCGCCACCGTGTACCGGGGCCGGGACGTCGGCACCGGCGCCGACCGCGCCGTGAAGGTCCTCGATCCCGTGCGCGCCCAGGGCTGGGGCGACCGCGCGCGGTTCTGGCGGGAGGCGGAGCTCGCGACCGGCCTGCGTCATCCGGGGGTCGTCGCCGTGGAGCGGTTCGGCTACGACTGGGCGCCGTACCTGGTGATGGACCTGGTCACGGGCTCGACGCTGGCGGACGAGATCGCGTCGGGCGCGCACTGGTCCCGCCCCCTGGAGACGTGGATCGGGCAGGTCGGCGCCGCCCTCGACCACGCGCACGCGCAGGGCGTCCTGCATCGCGACGTCAAGCCCGCCAACGTGCTGATCCGGGCGGCGGACGACCAGGCCTTCCTGACCGACTTCGGCCTCGCCCGCGTCATCGGCGCGCCCGGGCTGACGCAGACCGGCCTGGCCATCGGGAACTGCGCGTACATGTCGCCCGAGCAGTGCGCCGGGTCGGTGCACGAGCTCGACGCGCGCAGCGACGTGTACGCGTTCGCGGTGCTGCTCTTCGAGGTGGCCACCGGCCGCGTCCCGTTCGGCCGCGGCGAGCGGGCGATCGCCGGGCACGCCGGCCGCCACCCGCCGCCGGCCCGCGCGTGCAACCCGGACCTGCCCGCCGGGGTCGAGGAGGCCCTGGCCCGGGGGCTGGCGAAGGCGCCGGCCGACCGCCCGGCCAGCGCCGGTGCACTGGCCGGCGAGTTCCTGCGCGCGTTCGCCGCGCGGCCGGCGCTGCGCTTCGGCCCGGCGCTGCTGATCGGCCCGGAGACCGTTCCGGTGCCCGGTTCGGGCTGCGTGGTGGGGCGGCGGGCGGCCGGCTGGGTGCCCGACGTGGACCTGTTCGGAGCCGACTCAGACCACCGGGTGTCGCGCCGCCACGCCAGGCTGTCGCGCGTGGCGGGCGGCATCCTGCTGCGGGATCTCGGGTCGCGCAACGGGACGCTCGTCAACGGAGTGCCGGTGGGCGGGCCCACGATGCTCCGGGACGACGACCGGGTGACGTTCGCCGGCGTGGAGGCGGTCTACCTGGCGACGGCCCCGCGGCCGCCGGACGACCCTCAGTGAGGGGACGCGGTGGGTGACGGATCGACGATCCTGCCCCCGACCAGGACGCACCAGGTGTCGGCGGTCACCTCGTCGCTCGCGGGCAGCCCCTTGGCCTTCTCGAACGCCTTCAGGGCCGCCTCCGTCTGGGAGCCGTAGACGCCGTTGACGGGCGGGGCCGCCTTCGCGTTCCAGGCCCGCAGGAGCCGCTGGACCGCCTCCACCTGCGGCCCCCTGGCGCCGGGTCCGACGCCGGACACGAGGTGCTCCCAGGTCTGGGAGTCGACCATGCCGGTGGCCGGGAGGCTCTGGTCCCGCTGGAACTGCAGCACGGCGCTCTCGGTGATGCTGCCGTAGCTGCCGTCAGCGCCGGTCGGGCCGACGCTCAGCCCGTGCCAGATCAGGAGCAGCTGGATCGCCGTCACGACCTGGCTGGTCCGCGTGAGGTCGTAGCCGTAGTGGGGCCACGAGCGGCGAGCGGGAGGCTTCGGCGTGGGCGACGCGGCGGCTGCGGACGGCTGGGCCCGGGAGGGCGCCGCCAGCCCGGTGCCGTGGAGGGCGAGCGCGCCCGACGTCGCCACGACCGCGGTGACGGCGAGCGCGGCCACGACCAGCAGCGCCCGGGCCGGACGCCGGCGCCGAGGCGCCGCGCCTCGCGGCGATGGCGGGCTCGCCGGCCCGCCGTCGGCGGGCGCCGTGGCCGTGAGGAACGCGCGGGCGAGCACGCCCGCCGAGCCGGACCGCCGCTCCGGGTCCCGGTCCAGCCCGCGCGCCAGGGCGTCGTCGAGCGCCTCGGGCAGGCCGGGGTCCAGCGCGCGAACCGAGGCGGCCGGCGCGTCGTCGTCCAGGTGCCCCGCGACCGCCGCCAGGCCGTGGCCGTACGGGGGCTGGCCGGACGCGACCTCGAAGAGGAGGGCGGCGAACGAGTAGACGTCGGCGCTGGCCGTGACCGGGTGGCCGGGCCGGCACTGCTCCGGCGACATGTACGCGAACGTGCCGAGGGAGCGGTCCGTACGGGTCAGGTCGGCGTCGAAGCCCGAGCGGGCGAGGCCGAAGTCGGTCAGCAGCGCGCGGCCGTCCAGGCGGCGGACCAGCACGTTGGAGGGCTTGAGGTCGCGGTGGGCGACGCCGTTGGCGTGCGCGTGGTCGAGCGCGGCGGCCACGTCGGCGATGGCCCGGCGGATGGCCGGGTCGCCGAGGCGCCGCCGCGGCTCCATGCCCGGCAGCAGGGCGCCGAGCGTGGTGCCGTCCACGTGCTCCATGACGAGGTACTGGACGTCGTCCTCGACGCCGTACTCGAGCACGGCGACGATGTTGGGGTGCCGCAGCCGGGCGGCGATCCGGGCCTCGCGCAGGAAGCGGACGCGGAACGTCGCGTCGTCGGCCATCCCCTCGTGGAGGATCTTGACCGCCCGCCACACGCCGAGGTCCACGTGCTGCGCGAGGTAGACGGCGCCGAAGCCGCCAGAGCCGATCAGGCGGTCCAGACGGTATCGCCCGACCAGGCGTCCGGAGTTGATCGCGTCCCCCTGCCGCACCTTCCCGTCCGGCGGAGCCTAGCACAGGGGATGTTCGTCCCAGGGCCGGCGCGAATGTCCCTTGACGCATCGCTTGACATCTCACCCAATAGCAGACGTGAGCGACAGCGGGCACCGGCACGAGACGCCGCAGCAGCAGGTGAGCGCGGAGCGCGGCGCCGCGGCCGGGAGTCGGGCGACCGGGGGCGAGTCCCCGGCGCTGCGGCCGGGCGACGATCTCGCGCTGGCGACGCCCGGCCAGCTGCTGGCGCTGCAGCGAATGGCGGGGAACGGCGCCGTCACCTCGCTGCTGAGCCGGCCGCCGAAGCCGCGGCCCCCACTGGCGGTGCAGCGCGCGGAGAAGGCGGCCAACCTGGACGAGGCGATCCGCTCCGGTGACTCCGACCAGCTCGAGCCCTTCCGGCCGTTTCACGGCATCACGGACACGCAGCTGCTCTCGCTGGTCAACATGATCGTCACCGAGGGCTTCGTCAGCTGGCGGGAGGAGTCGATCCTGGAGGAGGCCTGGAGCTCGCGCGGCCCGGACGGGCTGAAGGAGCAGGACTTCTCGCTCTGGAAGAGCTGCGTCAACCGCGGCGCCGACGTGAAGAACGTCTTCTGGCTGCGGGAGCTGCGCGCCCAGTTCGCGACCGACACCCGCGAGAGGGCGCGCGAAAACCTGCAGAAGAACCAGCAGACGGTCGAGAAGGAGGCCAGCCGCCTCGGGGTGACGCTCGGCGGCGGCCCCCAGCTGCCGGGCTCGCCGGAGGCCGACGCCGCCCTGAAGGAGCAGCAGCAGCAGGCCAGCGACCTGAAGGACGCCAAGGACGTGCTCCAGAAGCTGCGGACGATCGTCGTGGGCTACGATCCCGACCCGGCGCTGGGCGGCACCTCCCGTCCCGGCGGCGCGCCCGACGAGGCCACCCAGGACCGCGTCCCCGCCCAGTTCGACCCCGAGAAGCCGCCGCAGTTCCCGCCCAACGCCGGCGAGCACATGGCCAGCTGGGGCGAGATCGCCGCGGTCCACAAGGACCTGACCCTCAAGGTCTCGGACACGCTGAACCGCAACCCCGCGCTCTACGCCCTGATGGCGGCGGACACCAACAAGCCCACCGCCGCGGGCGGCAGTGACGCCCTGGCCGTCCCGAACCAGAGCGCCGGCGACGCGCGGGCCAAGCTCGGCCAGGCGTTCGGCGAGGTCCTCGACGACATCAAGAAGACCCAGGACGCGATCAACGGCAACGACCTCGGCTTCCAGGACATGCACCCGATCCACCAGACGTTCTTCTCGACCCATCCGACGTACAGCAAGCCGTTCCCGAAGGCGGCCGCGCAGGACTACGTCGTGGACGAGGGGGGCAAGGCCGAGACGGCCGGCCTCGCGGTCACCGTCGCGGTCATGGTCCTGATCCTGGGCATCGAGATCGCCACGGCGGGCACCGCCACCCCCGCGATCGGCGCGCTGCTCGGCCTCACGGCGTCGGGCGCGATCGCCGCGGACAGCTGGAACCAGTGGGCGAAGCTCGACAACGCCGCCCGGGCCACCGTGAGCACGGACGGCTCGATCGTCTTCCCGGAGCAGGCCGACCAGGCGCTGATGACGGCGCTGATCAACACGGCGATGGCGCTCCTGGACGTCTACGGCGCCGGCAAGGCGCTGAAGGCCGGCGCCAGCCTGGGCAAGGTGGCGGCGCTGGAGGCCGAGATGGCCCTCCGCGCCAAGCTGGCGAAGGCCGGGGCGCAGGAGATCGCCGAGTTCGTCGAGAAGGAGGGGGCCGAGGCGGCCGTCCGGGTGTCGGGGCGCACCGCCGAGGACCTGATCGGCGTGGTCGGCAGGGAGTCCCCGGCGGGCCAGCGGCTGGTCGCGATCTCGGGCCTCGAGAAGGCCACCGTGGAGGAGCTCGGCCAGTCGCTGACCCGGCTGGCCGAGAAGTCGGTCGCGGAGGCCAAGGACGTCGTCAGCCAGTCGCTGGACGCGTTCGGCCCGGCCGAGACGCTGAAGCGGGCCGGCGGCCTGGAGGCGATCGAGCGCGCGGTCGCGGAGGACGCGGGCGTGCTCGGCCGGCTAGACGCCTGGCGGGAGGGCCTGATCGACGAGGCGGAGAAGGCCCTGGTGGACGCCAGCGGCAAGGAGGGCGCCGACACCGTCCGGTCCTTCCTCTCCCAGCGCAGCGGCGTCGCCGCCGACGCGCTGGAGTCGGCGCTCGGCATCGCCGTCATGTTCCTCGGGGGCGAGGGCGGGGACAAGGCCGAGCACTCGCTGGACGGCGAGCACGGGCAGCACACGCTGGATCTCGACCGCGCCGCGACCGAGTCCGCTCGCAAGAACGGCCTGCCCGTGCAGCGGGCCGTGGTGACCGGGGCGCCGCTCCCGCTCACCGAGCGGGAGCTCGACCTGCTGTCGGCGGACGAGTTCGAGGAGCTGCTCCGGGCGCTGCTCGCCAGCGGCCACTTCTCGGCCGAGGGCCTGCCCCGGATGTCCGTGCTGGAGCTGAAGGTGAATGCTTCCAACCACGGGCTCGACGGGATCGGTCTCCGCCGCCGGTCCGACCTGGTCGACCTCTACAAGTTCGAGTTCAAGCAGGTCACGACGGGATCGATCCACGTCCCCGAGCTGGGCTCCACCGTGGCGGGGATCCAGGGCGGGGCGGGCTGGACCGCGGCCAACGTCGACAAGCTGCTGGCGTCCTCGGACCCGGTCGCGATGGAGACGCTCGACGCGCTCAACGCCCGGCTGAAGCGCCTGTTCGGCAACCGCTACTCGGAGAGCCTGCTGCTGGACGCGTTCCGGGAGGAGCTGGCGAGGGCGCCGCTGGTGATCGCGACGAGGATCCACGCCTCCCTCGACCGGCTGATCCCGCAGATGCGGGGCCTGGCCCGGACGCTCGGCAAGGGCAACGTGATGCTGCTGCTGATCCGCGGCCGCAAGAAGTGAGGCGTCAGCCGGAGCCTGGCCGAGGGCCCGCGACCCTACACTGAAGCCCGTCTCGTGATCCCGATCGGCGACGACAACACCGCGCGCCGCACCTTCCCGGTCGTCAACTACGGCCTGATCGCGGCGAACGTCCTCATGTTCCTCGTCGAGCTGAGCCAGCCCGACCTGCAGGGTTACATCACCCGCTGGGGCGCGGTCCCGGCGTCCATCAGCGCCGGCCACAGCCTCGAGACGCTGCTGACGTCAGCGTTCCTCCACGCCGGCTGGCTGCACCTCCTGGGCAACATGCTGTTCCTCTTCGTCTTCGGGGACAACGTTGAGGACGCGTTCGGCCACGTCCGGTACCTGCTCTTCTACCTGGCCTGCGCCGTGCTGGCCGGGCTCGGCCAGGTCGTCCTGGCGCCGGACGCCCAGCTGCCCGGCATCGGCGCCAGCGGCGCGATCTCGGGCGTGCTCGCCGCGTACGTCGTCATGTTCGGGGCCAACCGGGTCCGGGTGCTGATCTTCTTCTTCCCGGCCGTGGTGCCGGCCTACGTGATGATCGGGGTCTGGATCGTCCTGCAGTTCCTGAACGGCGTTGCGAGCCTCTCGCAGACGGCCCAGACCGGCGGCGTCGCGTACGGCGCGCACATCGGCGGCTTCGTGGGCGGCCTCGTGCTGACGCTGCTGCTCCGGCCCCGCGGGGGCCGCAGGCCGGCCGGGTGGTCCCGGGGCTAGCGCTCACCACCAGCGGCCGGGCGGCACCCTGAACCACGCCTTCGCGTCGGCGGCCGCGAGCAGGTACAGCCCGAGGACCAGCCCGCCGATCGCCAGGCCCCCGGCCAGCGGAAGCATGAAGTCGTGGACCACGGGGACGAACCTGCCCCCCGCCGTGAGTACGCCCAGGGCGACGATCGGCAGGACCACGGCTCCGACGCGGGCCGGCCGCCGGCGGACCGTCAGGAGCAGCAGGGCCGCCAGGATCAACCCCAACGCGGCGACAGCGCACAGGAGGAACGGAAGATACCTGCCATTGGGGACGTCGGCCTCGATCGGGAACCACAGGCCCATGCCCAGGCTGCCCACCGCGAGGTCGGCGCCCAGCAGCAGGGTGATCCAGTGCGCGATCGCGGTGACGGACGGGGGCATGGCCCCGCGACCCACGTGCACCAGGAAGCGCGGCCGGATGGAGAGCCAGGTCGCCCCGTCCCACCACCAGCGGCCGTCGGGCGAGTAGTGGGGGAGGGTCTGCTGCGGCAGCTCGGGCCGTTCGGTCTGCATGGCCCGCACATGGTGCCGGATGGGTCCCGGGCCCCGCGTGGGCGGTTTCGACCGGGGGTCCCATGCCGGCGCCATCCATCACGAATCGAGAAGCCGCCCCTCCCGGGCGCCCACTAGCCTGGTCGCCATGCCAGCGCTCGTGAACCCCGTCGCCCCGTTCCGCAGGGTGCTGCGGCGGCCCGTGCTGCGCCGGGTCCTGCCGGCGATGCTCCTGTCCGCGATCGGCGACGGGATGAGCGTGGTCGCCGTGGCCTGGCTCGCCGTGGGCATCGCGCCGCCCGGCCAGTCCGGGGTGTGGACCGCCCTGGCCGTCGCGGCGTACTCGCTCCCCGCCACGCTCGGCGCCGCCGTGCTCGCCCGGCTGGTCCGCGGCCTGCCGGGCACCGCGCTGGTGACCGTGGACGCCGCGCTGCGCGCCGTCGCCCTCGGGACCATCGCCAGCCTGGCCATCACGGGCCGCCTCACCCCGGCTCCGTACGTCGTCCTGCTGGCCGGATCGTCGCTCCTGCACGCGTGGGGCAACGCCGGCGTGTACACGCTGATCGCGGAGCTGGTGCCCGACGAGGACCGCGTGACCGGCAACGCGCTGCTCTCCTCGTTCATCCAGCTGTCCTACGTGATCGGGCCGGCGCTGGCCGGCGGCCTGAGCGCCTGGGCCGGTCCGGGCTGGGCCATCGCGGCCGATGCGGGCAGCTTCGCGGTGCTGGCCGTCACCTGCCTCTCGGCCTCCCGGTCCCACGTTCCCGCGCCACCGGCGCCGCCACCAGCCACGGTGGCCACCAGCGGGATGCGGGCCATCCTCGGCGACCCCCGGCTCGCCGGCCTGCTCGCGGTCACCTGCGCGTTCTTCTTCCTCTACGGGCCGGTCGAGGTGGCCCTCCCGATCCACATCGCCGACGAGGTGCACGGCTCGGCCGCGCTGCTCGGCACGTTCTGGGCCACGTTCGGGATCGGCGCCATCGCGGGGAGCCTGGGCGCCGGCCTGCTCCGGCACCGGCCCCTGTGGGCGGTGGTGGCGGCGATCATCGCCGGCTGGGGAGCCGCGCTGCTGCCGCTCGGCCTGACCGGCGCGGTGCTGCCCGGGCTGATCGGGTTCGCGGCCGGCGGCGTGATCTACGGGCCGTTCTCCGCGATCTGCACGGCGCTGTTCCAGGGCTCCAGCCCGCCGCACCTGCTGAGCCGGATGCTCGCCACCCGCGCCGCGCTCACCACGCCCTCCACGGCGGCCGGGACGCTGCTGGGCGGCCCCATCGTCGCCGCCATCGGCGGCCAGCGGACGCTGCTCGCCTCGGCGCTGCTGACCATCGCGCTCGGCGTCGCGGTCGCGGCCGTGCGGCGCCGGTCCCTGTTGCGGGATCATTCCGGAACCTGATCACCGATACCGCGGATCTCGCCGCCGGCCCCGGGCCGGCGGCGGCGGCTTGCTACAGTAGCGGCTTGCGGGCAAGGGCCGCGGCGGATGGCGGGGCGCTGGAGAGGGGCGCCAGCGGAACCCTCACCCTCCACCCGGTCCGCGGTCGCCTGCCGCTCCTGGTCCGTCCGCTGCGCCTCGTCCACTCCTACGCCCGGCTGACGCCGACCACGCTGACCGTCAAGCGCTGGTTCGGATGGCCCCGGAGCGTCGGACGCGGGGAGGTGTCCAGCGTCGTCCTGGTGGCCGTCCGCGTCGGCCGCTCGGCCAGGCGGCCGGCCCGGCAGCACGTCCTGTTCCTGGGCGCCGGCGGCCGCTGCCTGCTGTCCCTCGACTGCCTGGGGATACCGCTGCGCGAGGTGGCCGACTTCGCGCACGCGCTCGACGTGCCCGTGCAGTCCAGGCGAGAGCAGCCGGATCCGGGCGAGCTGCGCCGCGACTACCCGGGCTCGATCTCCACGTTCTGGTCGCGCCCGGTGACGGCCGGCGTCACGCTCGGGATCCTCGTGTCGGCCCTGGTGGTGGTGGGCGTGGTCGGGGTCGCCGTCCTGACCGGCCGGGTCGGACCGCCGAGGCCGGGGGCGCCCGGGGCGACGCAGTCCGAGCGCACCGCCGCCGGCCGCGTCGCCGAAGTCACCGTGGTGGCCGTGGACGACCCGGCGCGGGCGCCGATCCCCGCGTCGGCGAGCCAGCCCGGCACGCACTTCGCCGGCGTCCGGATCCGGGTGACGAACACCGGCTCGCGGATCGTGCTGCGCCCGAGCCTGGCCACGGTCGTGTACGACACGGCGGGCACCGCGTACTTCGTGGACGCGATCGACGACGCCGCCGCCGGACAGCTCAACCCCGACGGCGACGTGGTGGCGGGCCGGACCGAGACCGCGTACGTGCTCATCCGGGTGCCCGACACGGCGGTCCTGGCGAGGGTCGCGTTCAACAGCACCAGCGACGAGAAGGCGACGCTGTCGTGGCCGGTACCCCACCGGGTATCCTCGCGCTGATGTCACGAGTGAACGACGAGACTGTGGACGTCAGCAAGCTGCTCGCGGGCGCGGCCGCGGCGGTCCGCGGCGTCCCGTTCTGCTGGCTGGCGACCACGTCGGAGGACGGCCTCGCCCACGTGCGGCCGATGGGGCCGCTGCGGCCCGACCCCGGCGAGGGCAAGGACGAGTGGACGATCCGGTTCCTCACCGACGGCCGCTCGCGCAAGGCCGCGGACCTGCGCCGCTCGGGCCGGGTCACGGTCATCGTGCAGCACGACCCCTCGCTCGCCTTCGTCACGCTGACCGGCACCGCCACGCTGTACGACACCGAGCCCGAGGTCCGGCGGCGGTGGAAGGACGCGTACGACGCGATCTTCCCGACCGAGGAGGACCGGGCGGCCGCCCTGTTCCTCGACGTGGACGTGGAGCGCATGGACCTGTGGATCCGCGGGGTCACGCCGGAGCCGTTCGGGATCCACACGACGACGATCGAGCGCGACGCCGGCGGCGCCTGGCGGGCCGTCTCGCCCTGATCGACAGCTCTCCTCCGGGAGCCCGCGACCGCCCCCGCTCCGGGCCTGTGCCACCCTCAGCGATGGCCCCATGGCGACCTCCCACCACACCCTCGCGACTGCCCGGCGGGCCGCAGCGACCGCGGCCGCCGTCCTGATCGCGCTCGGTCCGGGCACCCCCGCGCGGGCGGCCACGCCCGGACCGCAGACCACCATCACGTACCGCGGCATGGCCCTCCGCGTGCCGGGGGCCTGGCCCATCTTCGACCTGGCCCGGGAGCCCGGCCGCTGCGTGCGGCTGGACGTCTCGGCGATCTACATCGGGCACCAGGGGCCGGAGGCCCGGTGCCCGGCCCGGGCGATCGGCAAGACCACCGCGGTGCAGGTGGAGCCGCTGGACGCCACGGTGGCGGTGGAGTCCGGCCGCGCGACGTTGGCCCGGGTCATCGCCGGCCAGCGCGTCCGCGTGGACCCGGCGTCGGGCACGACCCACACCATCGCGGCGGCGGTCGACCAGGCCCGCATCCTCGTGACGATCTCCTACGGACGCGACTCCGGTCCGGCCGACCAGATCCTGCGCACGATGGCGGTCGCGTCCCCGTCGCCGTCCCCGCGGCCGTCTCCGACGAGAGCGACCGCGCGGCCCACGCCCAGGCCGACCGCCACGCGGCCGACGCCCCGGCCGTCCCCGACCCGGCCGACGCCGCGGCCGACCGCCACGCCGCAGCCGACCCCGACACCGGTGCCGGCACCACCGCCCCCGCCGCCCTTCATCGGCTATGGCTTCGACAGCTGCTCGGCGCCCTCGGGCGGCGACATGCAGGCCTGGCTGGCCTCGCCGTACCGCGCCGCCGGCATCTACCTGGGCGGCGCCAACCGGGCGTGCCCGGACGGCAACCTGTCGCCGGGGTGGGTCACCGCGGTCCAGGCGCTGGGATGGAGCCTGATCCCCATCTACGTGGGCCTCCAGGCGCCGTGCACCACCGGCTTCGCGACGATCACGCCGAGCGTGGCCGGCGTGCAGGGCGTCCAGTCCGCCGACGACGCCGTGGGCCGGGCCCGCGCCTTCGGCCTGGCCCCGGGGACGCCGATCTACTTCGACATGGAGGGGTACGGGCCGGTCGGCGGCGAGTGCAGCGGCGTCGTGACGGCGTTCCTGACCTGGTGGAACACCGAGGTCCGACGCCAGGGCTACCTGGCGGGCGTCTACGGCAGCGTCTCGTCGGTGCACGCCGACCTGGTCGACACGCCCACCGCGCAGCCCGACCAGATCTGGTTCGCGTACTGGGACGGCGCCGGTGGCACCGGCCACCCGGCGATCCCGGACAACCTGTGGACCACCCATCAGCGGATCAAGCAGTTCCGCGGCGGTCACGACGAGACGTTCGGCGGCGTGACGCTGAACGTGGACTCCAACGTGGTGGACGCCACCCTGAGGCCGGCAGCGCCGCCGCCCCCGGCGACGCCGGCACCCACTCCGACGACGCCCTCGCCCACGCCGCGGCCGGCGCCCACGCCGGCGCCGCGGCCCACGCCCAGCCTCCCGCCCCGGCCGATCAGCCCCTACTGAGCCGGCGGCGCCGCGAGGTATCGCTGGTTCGCCCCCGATCCCGACCCCTACGCTATGGCCCATGGAGGCGAAAGAACCCCAGGTTCGGATCACGCCGGGGGGAACGCGCGGTCGCGACCTGCCCGGCGCCGCCAAGTTCCTGTACCGGCTGCTGGCCCCGCTGGCCGGCTTCATCCTCGTCCGGCGGGCGCAGGGTCTCGTCGAGATCGTCACGACCGGGGCCAAGTCCGGCAAGCGCCGCATCTCGACCGTGCGCGCGTTTCCGGAGGGCCACGACGCGTGGCTCGTGGTCGCCTCGTTCGGCGGCGCGTCCACCCACCCCGCGTGGTTCGTCAACATCGCGCGCAACCCCGACCAGGTCTGGCTCCGGCTGCGGGGCCGCGAGGTCAAGGTGCGTCCGGTGTCGCTCGAGGGCGAGGAGCGGGACAAGGCGTGGCAGCGGATCACCAGCGAGCAGTCCAGCTTCCGCGAGTACGAGGCGAACACCGACCGGGTGATCCCGGTGGTCCGCCTGACCACGGAGGCCGCTGCCGGCGCGTAGCAGGGCTGGAGGGGGCCGCCGGGACGTCCGGCGGCTCACCGTCAGAGCCCGAACCCTCGCGCCACCCGGCCGGCCAGCTCGTCCTCGCCCAGGCCGGCGTCGATCTCGATGCGGGGCAGGTCGAGGCGGGCCGTCTCGGCCCGGAGCCGATCGGTGAACAGCCGGTCGCGCTCGGCCAGGTTGCGCCGGGCGCGCGCCGGGTCCCGCATCCCGCTCGGGAGGGCCCAACCGCTCGGGCGGCCGTCGAACGCGGCCGCGCGGAACCCGGGCGTGGGCAGGAGCCAGACCGCGTGGCGGGTCGTGGCGAGCAGCGGCGCGACCAGGTGGGGGAGGAGCCGGAACCCCTCGGCGACCACCCTGGTCCCGGCCGGCAGGCGCAGCAGGTCCTCGACGATCAGGCCGAAGCCCTCGCCCCGGAACCAGTGGAACGTCTCGAGCATGACCTCGGGGGACCGGTCCACCCACCGCTCGTCCCCGTCCATGGCGATGAACCGGTGCAGTGAGGGGGCGTCCTCGGGCGTGCTGCGGCGGCCGTGGTCGCGCATGACGTCGTCCGTCGCGTACAGGTGGAGGCCGTGCTCGGCCGCCAGCCGGCGCGCGATCGTGGACTTCCCGGCGCCGCTGCCGCCGCCGATCCAGTAGACGTCCCGCAGCCGGGCCCGGAGCACGCCTCGAGGGTACGACCGCGGAATCTCAGGGCTGGCCCTGACGACAGGGCGCCCCAGGGGGCTCTACCGTGGCGCCGTGCAGACAGATCCGACGCGATCGGGCCTCCGCCGCCTGCGCCTGGCGCTGCTCGCCTGCGCAGGCGCCGCCGCCGCGCTCCTGCTCGGGCTGACGCCGGCCGCGGCGCAGCCGACCCAATACGCGGCGCTCGGCGATTCGTATTCGTCAGGGGTGGGGACGCGCGCCTACGACCCCGCCAGCGGGGACTGCGACCGCTCGCCGTTCGCCTATCCCGAGCTCATCGCCCACCGGCTCGGCTGGCACCTCTCGTTCGCGGCCTGCGCCGACGCCAGGATCGGCGACGTCCTGAGCCATCAGCTGGGCGCGCTGAGCGGGTCCACGCAGTTCGTGAGCATCTCGATCGGCGGCAACGACGCCGGGTTCGGCCCGGTGATCCAGAGCTGCGTCCTGCCGCTCCCGCTGACCTGCTCCCGGCACATCGCGGGGGCCGACGACCTCATCGCCACCAGGCTGCCCGGGCTCCTCGACCACCTCTTCGCGACCATCCGCGCCCGCGCCCCGCACGCGCTGGTCGCCGTGGTCGGCTACCCCCGGCTGTTCGTGCCCACCAGCGGGCGCTGCGCGGCCCTGCCGGCGGACCAGGTCAAGCTCAACCACACCGGCGACCTCCTGGCCGGCGTGATGGGCGCTCGCGCCCGCGCGCACGGGTTCCTGTACGTGGACGTGCGGAGCGCGTTCACCGGCCACGCCATCTGCAGCGCGAGCGAGTGGCTCAACGGGCTGTCGCTGCCGCTGATGGAGTCGTTCCACCCCAACCGCGAGGGCCAGGCGGCGTACGCCGACCTGGTCCAGTCCGACTTCTCGGCGCCCCACCACTGACCCCGGGTCCCTCAGCGCACGCCGAGGAGGCGCCGGGCGTTGCCGGCGTAGACGGCGGCCCGGTCGGCCTCAGGCAGGCCGGCGGCGTCGAGGTCCGCGATGGTGGCGTCGATCGCCTCCGGCGG
>Ga0070717_10000713_pt1 | contig 21581 bp, 20 predicted proteins | sample LARL113metaG_FD_71366 | JGI IMG/M metagenome (GOLD analysis project Ga0070717, IMG submission 71366) | Corn, switchgrass and miscanthus rhizosphere microbial communities from Kellogg Biological Station, Michigan, USA - LAR L11-3 metaG | ecosystem: Host-associated > Plants > Roots > Rhizosphere ...
CTCTGCTCATACACCTGGATGTGCGCACCGCCGCCGGTCGGGCCCAATGAGCACGCCAACGTGCTGGGCTACGGCGTCATCGCGAACACCTTCTTCAAGACGTATATGAGCTTGTCCCAGCCCAGCTGAGGGCCATGGCCATCCTCCCCGGATAGGAGGGGGGACGCCGTACGACTTTCCGACAGGATTGGAGCAGGAGCCAGGAATACCCCTCCGAGCTGGTCATCCCGGTTTGGACGCCCCGGCCGCATTCGGCCCGGATGAGCCAGCTGCTGGTGCCGGGCGGCACGCTCGCCATCGTCGGGCTGGCCCGGTCAAGGCTGCCCGCACGCAGTGACCCTGGTCGCTGACGGCTGACCGGACGGTCACCGGTTAACGGCCTTGACCAGCGCCTGCTCGGCCTCAGCAGCCAGCGCGCCGACGAGCTCAGCCGCGGGGGATACCTCGGTGATGAGGTCGATCGCCTCGCTGGCCCACACTGGTTCCGGGGGCAGGGTGCCTGTCGCCACGGCCTCGCGGTAGGCCTGACGGGCAGCGGGATCGGCCTCCAGTTCGTCTTCCCGCCCCCTCCAGCGGTCGAAGAATGGGTTGCGCAGGGTACGAGCCGGATACCTGGACGGCCACGGCGCTCCCCGGGCGATGTCGGAGATCCGGCTCCGTTCGGTGTCCTCCCCTCCACCCTTGATGATGGCCTTGGTGACCGACGGGGTGACCAGGGCTTCGAATGCGACGAGGAACCGGGTCCCGAGCAGTACCCCCGCTGCCCCCAGGGCCAGCGCGGCGGCCACGCCCCGGCCGTCGGCGATCCCGCCTGCGGCCAGCACCGGTGTGGGCGCGGCCAAGTCAACCACCACCGGCACGAAAGGCAAGGTTGACCGCCTCCCGCCGTGCCCGCCAGCTTCGGTGCCCTGCGCCACGATCACATCCGCCCCGGCGTCCACGGCTCGCCTGGCCTCGTCGAGGTTCGTGACCTGCACGATCAACACTGCTCCAGCGCTGCGGATGGCCGCGACGAACGGCCGGGAGTCACCGAAAGACAGCATGACGGCTCGTGGATGGTGCGCCAGCGCTCGCTCGACCGTGGCGACGTCGTTGGACCAGCACTGGAATCCGACACCCCATGGCTTGCCGGTGCCCGCGGCGACGATCTCCAGTTGCTGGTCCAGCCAGCCGGGATCCTGACGGCCGCCGCCGACCAGCCCTAGCCCGCCGCCGTTGGAGACGGCCGCCGCGAGCGCGCCACCGGATGCTCCGCCCATGGGCGCGAGTGCGATGGGGTGCTGCAACGAGAAGAGTTCCGTGAACGCGGTGTGCAACGCCATGAACCCATCCTCGCTGGCGGCGGAGCCCCTCGTCAGAGGGCTGGCCGACGCCTGTCTGGATCCGTCCTCCCCCGGCCCGGATCCGGCGGCCGGGTATCCCGCCCGGAACTCGGGCAACATTGCGGGGATTTGACCTAGCTGCGCGTGGCGCGAGCAGTACACCAGGCGAAATATGCGAATCTGGTGGCCGGCGAGGGGGTGATCATGACTGCGAGTGGCCCGGACCGCGGGCGGCCGCTCGGCCCGACCCGGCCCGGAACGGCCCGTACCGCCGGGCGGGCGGACGGTGCGGACCGTCGCTACCGCCCGGCTCGCCCCGTGACGGCTCGTCCCGGCCGGCCTCCCGGCCCCGCCCAGCGGAACCCTTCGCGAACCATCGCTCTGGCGGTGATGGGCATGCTGGTCCTGGTCACCGCCAGCGTGGCCAGGATCGCTCACGTCGGTGCCAGCGCCAAGTCTCCCGCGCTGACCTGGGCGCTGTCTCCGGCCACGAACACCGTGACCATACGGCTGACCGCCGCCAGCGGGCCGTCCGGCCGCTGGATCCTGGCCCGCAGCCGCGTGCTGGTCTCCAAGGACGGGCAGTCGACCAGGCCGTCGCTGGACGGCCGGGTGGTCCGAGTACCCGTCCCGCCCGGCAAGCAGACCAGCCTCGTGGTCCAGGTGACAGGCCCGCGGCCCATCCGCCAGGCATTCACGGTCACCGTTCCGCCGGCGCTACGGGTCCTCGCGTCCCGGCGAAGCCGCGGCGGGGTATTGCTCTCACTGTCCAGTCCGGTGCGCCGCCCGCGCGGGCGGCTGTGCAGGGCGGACCAGGTCAGCTCTCCCCAAGCGTCGGAAGTGGCAGTGGCCCCCAGCCCCATTCCGTGCCGGGCCGAGCTGACCCTGACCGACGCAGACGGCGAGCAGGCCGTGGTTCCGGTGACCATCCCCGGCCTGCCCGAAACCCCGGTCTACTCCTTTGCTCACTCCGCCGGCCGGGCCATTTACATCACGGCGGACGACGGCTGGACCCCGAGCCAGCAGGTCCTGGGCATCATGCGCAAGACCGGCCTGCCGGTCACCGCCTTCCTCATCGAGCACGCCGCCCAGCAGCACCTGGCGTACTGGCGCGCCTTTGTCGCCGCGGGCGGCACGGTGGGGGACCACACGGTCTCCCACCCCAACCTCACCAAGCTGACCCTGCCCCAGGCCACGACCCAGTGGGCGCAGGCCCGGCAGGCGTTCGGGCACATGCTCGGCCAAACCCCGGTGCTGGGCCGGCCGCCTTACGGAGCCTTCGATCGCACCGTGCAGGCGGCGGCCTACCGGAGCGGGCTGAAGACCCTGGTGGGCTGGAGTGCCGTAGTCGATAGCGATGGCATCCACACCTGGGACGGCAAACCGCTGAGGGCGGGCGAAATCGTCCTGTTGCACTGGGTCCCGGGCCTAGGCGGCCAGCTGACCAGGTTGCTCGCCGTGATCCGGGCCAGGCACCTGAACCCGACGCCGCTGACCCCGGCCAGCTTCACCGGCATCACGCTCCAGCGTCGTTCGCTGGACGGCGACTAAGACCGTCCGGGCCCGTTCCGCAGGTCGGCGGAAACCCTAGGATTTCAGCACGAACGCCGCCAGCGGGGCGCCGCGAAGGGTGAGCCGATGAAAGCAGTGGTCCACGACAGGTACGGACCCCCTGACGTCCTGCGACTGGAGGAAGTCGAGCCGCCCGTGCCCCAGGCAGACGAGGTCCTGGTCCGGATCCGGGCCACGACGGTCAACCGGACAGACTGCCACCGCCGCGCCGCCGATCCGGTCCTGTGGCGGCTGCTCGCGGGTCCTATCCGGCCCAGGCGGCGGATACTCGGCAGCGAGCTAGCGGGAGAGGTCGCGGCGGCCGGCCAGGCGGTCACCGAGTTCGCCCCCGGTGACCACGTCTTCGGCCTCAGCCCACGGCGGCTCGGCGCGCACGCCGAGTTCGTCTGCCTGCCCGCCAGCGGCCTGGTCGCGCGAAAGCCGGACGGGGTGAGCTTTGAGCAGGCCGCCGCGGTCTGCGACGGAGGCCTGAACGCGCTGGCGTCGCTGAAGCTCGCGGACGTGGGGCGGGGCACGCGGGTTCTCGTCTACGGTGCCTCGGGTTCCATCGGCACCGCAGCGGTCCAGCTGGCCAGGCATTTCGACGCCGACGTCACCGCGGTGTGCGACAGCAAAAACGTCGAGACCGTCAGGTCGCTCGGAGCAGGCCAGGTCATCGACTACACGCGGGAAGACTTCACCGCCAGCGGCCAGACGTACGACGTCATATACGACGCGGTCGGCAAGCATTCGTTCCGGCGCTGCGCCGGCTCATTGAAGCCGGGCGGGAAGTACCTGGCCACCGACGGGCTGCAGAACGTAGTCCTCGCCGTATGGACCGCGCGGCTGGCCGACAAGAAGGTGGTGTTCCCGGTCCCGCCCCGCTACTCCAGGCAGGACGTGCTTTTCCTCGGCGGGCTCATCGGGGCGGGGGAGTACCGCCCGGTCATCGACCGGTGCTATCCGCTGCAGCAAGTGATCGAGGCGACGAGGTACGTCGAGACGCAGCAGAAGACGGGCAACGTCGTTCTCACGATCAGTGACGACCGCCGCTGACGGCCGCGCACGTCGCGCACCGGCACTCGCTCGCGCTGTCGCTACCCTGAAGGCTCGCCTCGCTGCTGACCTTCGTGATGAGGACCATCAGGGCGGTCACGCCGAGCACGATCCAGTACGGAACGGCTATCCCCTGCAGCCACAGCCGGTACCCGGGTTGGTCTTGACGGAGCCAGAACAGCAGCGGCCAGCCCGCCGCGGGAAAGCCGATCGCCAGGGCCAGGACCAGCCGCCACGCGCGCAAGCAGGCCGAGAGCGCGGTACCGAGGAACGGCCAGATCTGCAGACTGACCCGGACCGAGCCCGCTAGCACCAGCGCCCACGCCAACGAGAACTCGCCCAGCAGGAACCGCACGACCAGGCGCATAGCCGCTCCCTCGCGGGCCCGGCGGACTCGGCCCGTGGCTGGCCAGTCCGTCGCCCGTTGCCCTCTATCAGACACCCGGCGTGAAGGCAGCACAACGTCGGCTTCCGGTCGGCGAAGCCGGGGGTCCGTCTCTCGTGGTCGAACCGGAGGAGCTCCGAGCCCGGCGGCGATCAGCAGCCGTCGGCGGTGGTGGCCGCCGGACCCGGCCGGGTCCGAAACTGGTTCGGTATCCGAACGTGGCAGGCCGGGCAACGGTACACTTGTGTCCTGCGGTCAGCCTGGCGGTGGTACCCATGGGACCAACCCAGGAGGGACGTTCCCGGCCCCGCGAGGCGGATGCGGAGGCTGGCCGGCCAGGCCGCGCGTCCTGGGACCCATGAGCCGCGTTTTCGCCGGGGGCGCCGGGGTAGTCGCTGCCCGGGCCGGTCCGGCCAGCACGCGAGCTGGCGCTCGGCTCGGGTAAGCGCGCCGCGCGCGCCGCAGGGCGTGGCTTCGACCGACGGGGGTGAGCCGACCGGAGTGACTGACATCAAGAATTGCGAGCAGTGCGGGACGGTGTTCACGCCGCGCCGCGAGCACGCACGCTTCTGCTCAGCCCGGTGCCGGATGGCCTGGCACGGCCAGAATCCGGGTGAGCGTACCGCCGAGATGAGCGCGCTCGATTGGTCTCTCGCCGCGATGTGCGAGGCCACAGGCCGGCTTTCCAGGGTCCAGATCTGGGACCGGTCGCGGGCGTGCTGGGCCGTCGGTGATGCGGTGTGGTGGGTCACCATCGTTGACGCCACGCTGGTGCGCTATCACCCGGAGCCTTACGACGGCGTGCTGGCCCGCCGGGCGGCGGCTGACCGCCGGCTGATCGAGGAAACGCTGGCCGGGCTGCGCTTCGTGCGGAACCAGATGGACAGCACCGTGTACCAGGTGAATTTCGTCCGTCCCGGGGTCGGCCAGCTCGATCCCGGTCAGCGCGGCATCTGCGCCTGGACGTGGAATTACCTGCCCGAGCCGGCGCTGGCGTCGCTTCCGCCGCGCGGACAGAGCTGGGAGATGACGCGGTACCTAGCGTACGAGGGGCAACTGGCCGGTCACCGTGTCGGCGACACGTTCACGCGGGCGGCGGGATTCCTCAGGATGGCCGTCACGCGGGCCGTACCGGTCACCGACGTCGCGGTGAACGCGGTTTCCTGAAGGCCGGTCGGCCATGACCCCCGCGGAATCACGCGCCGACGCACTGCGCCGGGACCCGACGCCGTTGCGCGGGCGGGTGGCCCTGGTGACCGGCGTCAGCCGCCGGGCCGGCATCGGCTACGCCATCGCCCGGCGGCTGGCGGCCCTGGGGGCCGGCCTGTTCCTGCACCATTACGGGCCCCACGATGACGAGCAGCCCTGGGGCGGCGATCCGGACGGTCCGGACTCGATCGCCGCAGGCGTGGCCGAGGCGCTGGCCGATGGCCAGGCGAGCGTCCGGCACAAGCAGCTCGACCTGGCCGGCGCCGACGCGCCCAGCCGCCTGGTCAGCGCGGCCACCGCCGCAGCCGGGCACCTGGACATCCTCGTCTGCAACCACGCCCGCAGCGGAGGCGACGGCCCGCTAGGCGCCGTGGACGCGGCCATGCTCGACGCGCACTGGGCGGTCAACACCCGTTCGGCCATCCTGCTGGCCCAGGCGTTCGCGGCTCAGCACGACGGCCGTCCCGGAGGCCGGATCGTCTTCATGACCTCCGGGCAAGACCTGGGGCCGATGCGCAACGAGGTCGCCTACGCGACGGCCAAAGGCGCTCTAGCCTCCATTACCCGCACCCTGGCTGATCAACTGGCCGACCGGGACATCACCCTCAACACGGTCAATCCCGGCCCGGTGGACACCGGGTACGCCCCGCCCGACGCTTACGAGGCCGTCCGCCGACGTTTCCCCGGTGGGCGCTGGGGCGATCCCGACGACCCGGCTCGGCTGATCGCGTGGCTGGCCACAGACGAGGCCGCCTGGATCACCGGCCAGGTCATCAGCACCGAGGGCGGGTTCCGCCGTCAGGACCCGTGACCAGTCCCGCGAATCCGGCTGGCTCAGGCCGTGTCCGTTCGGGATAAATAGCGCCTAGCGGACAAGCCGCCGCCAGGCATCGTGCCGATGACGGCCGGGGTGAAAGCCCACAGCCTCGGCCCTCGCCGCCGCGCGGGCAAAGTCCCTGGCGATCGTGGCGGGCTCGTGTGCATCGCTGCCGAAGGTGAGCCCGTCACCGCCGGCCTCGTGCCACCACCGGATGATCACCGTCGGGAGAGGCACCACCGTGTTCACCTCGAGCATCCGCCCTGACCGGGCCAGCGCCCGCAGTACCCCGCGGTATTCGTCCTCGAAGATCGCAGCATCGAAACGGCCGGCGTGCGCGGGCCAGTGACGGACCGGATAGTCGATGTGCGCCAGCACCTCAAATGGGGCCGGTGAGTCGATCATCCGGAGAGCCTCGCTGAGGTAGGCGCGCATCAGGTCCCCGGGACCGAGCCGGCCGAAGAGGTGATCCACCATCCACGGGCCGTCGAGCGCCAGTGAGTGCACCGAGCCGAGCAGCCGGTCGAAGGATCCCCGGCCGAGCAGGGACCGGACCTCATCGCCGTGCCAGTGCGGCTCACCCAGCTCCATCCCGGTCAGGATGCGCAGCCCCGGGAACCGGACCCGGCACCGCTGCACGCACTCCAGGTAGGCCGGGACGTCCAGCGGCGGCGGGTGGAACCGGCCGTCGGGCCCTACCCAGTCCGCGTTCATCCGCCGCAGGTATGCCCGCACCTCGGCGTCGATCATCCAGCGGGTGAAGTCGGCATGCTCGGTGAACGCGATCGACGTCAGTCCGAGCTCCTCGGCGCGGACGCAGGTGTGCTCCATGGAGCCGGCGACCGTATCCCAGGACCACTCGGTATGCACGTGCCCGTCCAGCGGCAGCACGGGGGCGCCCTTTCGGTCATCGGCAGTCAAGGTACCGGGGAGGCGGCGTCCCCAGACGGCTCAGTGGATCGGGACTGTTCGGCCTTACCGAACGGCGGTGCCGATGAGCCCGTTCCTGGTGACCAGGGAGGCCAGTGCGCTCTCGTCCATCTCACTGGCCGCCTCCGGCGGCAGCGGCAGCACCAGGTAGCGGGACTCGGAGTTGGCGTCCCACACCTGGATCTTGATGTCGTCCCGCAGTTCGAGGCCGAACTCGGCCAGTACGGCCCGGGGCTCGCGGACGACCCGGGAGCGGTAGGAGAAGCTCTTGTACCAGCTGGGCGAGGGACCCAGCAAAGATGTCGGGTAGCACGAGCAGAGCGTGCAGACGATCACGTTGTGCACCTCGGCCGTGTTCTCGACCACCTTCAGCAGGTAACCACGGCTGCCGGAGCCGAACCCGAGCTCGGCGGCTGCCGCGTTGCCGTCGGCCAGCAGGCGTTCCCGGTAGCCGGTGTCCTTCCAGGCGCGGGCGACCATCCGGGCGCCATTGACCGGCGAGGCCGAGCTGAACACCTGCTCCAGGATTGCGTCGAGTTCCGCGTCAGTGGTCAGCCCGGCGGCGATCATGCGCTCCTCGAGCCTGCGCACCCGTGCCGCGACGGGAAGCTCGGCGTGCTGCCCACTCATGGCACCTCCTCCAGGTAGGACTCCCACATGTCGACGATCACCGAGTGCGTGCCCGAGCCCCACAGCTCGGCCGCCGTGAACCGCACCGCGTATACCGGCTCGGGCCGCGCGATCCGGCGCACCGCCGCGTCCGGTAGCAGCCAGGTAGCCCGGATCTCGAGCACCTCGCCCACGTGCCCGCGGATGTAGCGCGGCAGCCGGGTGTGGCCGTCCGGGTCGGCCGCCCGGGCCCGCACCATCGCGCCTGCGGCGAACCTAGTCATCGGTCAGCAGGCCCCTCTCGGCCAGCAGCATCTCGGCCGCCCGGAGCCAGCGTTCGTAGTAGGACATGGCCAGGTACTCGGCGGGCGGGATGCGCTCGATGGCGTCGCGAAGATCATCGAATGCGGCATTGATCACTCCGTGCCGCTGCAGCGCGCGCACGATCGCGTACACGCGGGCCTCCCAGTCGGCGTGGAAGAACCGCCCCTCATCATCGACGGGAACGGGCCCGAATCCGGTCTGTCCGCCCATGTCGTGCACCCGGCTCATGCGGCCCACGCTATCGCGCGGCCCGGGCGGCCAGCCCGGCGCGGGACCGGGCTCCACTAAACTCTCGCAGGTGATCGACCTCAAGGCAGCCCGGAAAGATCCCGACCACTTCCGCGCCGCGCTGGCCAGGCGCGGCGCCGCCGGTGAATTCGACGCGCTGCTGGCCGCCGATGCGTCGTGGCGGGAACTGACCGAGCGCGCGGAGTCGCTGCGTGCCCGGCAGAAGAGGTCGTCCAAGTCTGCTCCCACCGAGGCCGAGCGCGCCGAGCTCAGGCAGTTGCGGGAGCAGCTTGACGCGGTGCAGGCGGACCTGGCCGAGGCGGAGCGGATACGCAATGAGCTGCTCGCCACCGTCCCGAACCTCCCGGACCCGTCCGCCGCGGACGGCATGACCGAGGAGGACGCACAGACCGTGCGCACGTGGGGGGAGCCGCCAGCGTTCGGCTTCACTCCGAAGGATGCCCTGGATCTCGGCTCCAAGAGCGGCTGGATCGACATGGCGCGGGGCGCGCGGCTGTCCGGATCCCGGTTCGCCTACCGGATCGGCGACGTGGCGCTGGCCGAGATGGCGCTGTACCGGTTCGCGCTGGACCGGCTGGTCAGCAAGGGCTTCCTGGCCGTGCTGCCGCCCGTCCTGGCCGGTGAGCGGGCCATGTACGGGACCGGTTTCCTGCCGACCGAAGAGTCCAACCTGTACCACCTGGAGCGGGACAACCTGTACCTGACCGGCACGTCCGAGGTGGCGCTGGCCGGCATCCACGCCGACGAGCGGCTGGAGGAAGCCGAGCTTCCCGTCAAGTACGTGGCGTTCTCCACCAACTTCCGGCGCGAGGCGGGGGCGGCGGGCAAGGACACCCGCGGCATGTTCCGGGTGCACCAGTTCGACAAGGTGGAGATGTACGTCTACTGCCTGCCGGAGGACTCCGCGGACTTCCACGAGCGGCTACTCGGCTACGAAGAGGAGATCGTGCGGGCGCTCGGCCTGCCCTACCGGGTGCAGAACATCGCGGCAGGCGACCTGGGCGCGCCCGCGGCGAAGAAGTACGACATCGAGGCGTGGTTCCCGGTACAGCAGCGGTATCGCGAGATCACCTCGTGCTCGACCACCACCGACTACCAGGCCAGGCGGCTGAACATCAGGTACCGGGGCGAGCGCGGGCTCGACTTCGTGCACACGCTGAACGGGACCGGCGCGACCGCCCGCGCGCTGCTGGCCATGATGGAAAACTTCCAGGACAGCAACGGCATCGTCATGCTGCCCGAGGTGCTCCGGCCCTACGGCGCGCCGGCCACGCTCGGCGGCAAGGGCTGAGTTCGGCGGCAAGGACTGAGCGGCGCGATCACTTGCACGAGGCCTGGACGGCGGTCCGCGCACCCGGCGGTGCCCAGCCGGCCGGGTGGTGCGGCCGGGTCGGCCCGGTATGCCCGCCGTGGCCGGAGGAGCCGGACCGGTGCCCGGAGGAGCCGGACCGGTGCGGCTTCGGCGCCGGCTTGATCACCGGCTGGTCGTTGCTGACCTCGCCGAACAGGCGGCCGGCCTGGGTGCTGTTCCATAGCACCGCGTCCAGCCCGGTCGGCGTGAGGTAATTGGAATTGGCCAGCGGGACCGTGACGAACACGACGTTGTGCGGGTTAATCCCGCGCATCTGGTCCGCCAGCGCCGATACGTTCAGGCCCTTGTCTACCCGGAGCGCCGGCAGCACGGTGTTGAGCAGGTGAGCCAGCCGCAGCGGGTTGGTCAGCGTTCCGGTGCTGAGGATCTTCGTGAACGCGGTGGCGATCAGGCTCTGCTGGTCCTGGATCCTGGTCAGGTCCTCGTTCGGGAACGAGTGCCGGTCCCTGGCGTACTTCAGCGCCGTGATCCCGTTCACGTGATGGAAGCCGGCCGACATGTGAATGCCGCTTTCCGAGTCGTTCAGGGCCGTCGGCAGGCAGATGTTCACCCCGCCCAGCGTGTCGATGACCTTGACGAAAGCCAGGAAGTTCACCTCGACGTAGTCGTTGACGTTCAGGCCCGTGGCCTGCTCGACCGTCTGCACCATGAGCTTCGGGCCGCCCAGGCCGTAGGCGGCGTTGATCTTGTTCATGCCGTGCCCGGGGATGTTCACCCAGGAATCCCGAGGGATGCTGACCACCGTCACCCGGCTGTGCGCGGGTGAGACGTGCACCAGCATCAACGTGTCCGAGTTGAGCTCACCGGTGCTGCGCCCGACGTGCAGCATCAGCTGCTGGTGCCGGGTGAGCCCGGTCCGGCGGTCCACCCCGGCGACCAGGATGTTTAGCGGCGCGCCCGGCGCCGCGGCCGAGGTTCCGGCGTCCACCCGGTTGACGATGTGGTTGACGTATCCGGTGAGCGCCCAGCCGGCGCCCGCCACGAACAGCACCAGAACCGAGACGATGCCGCCGGTGACGAGGAGCGACCGGCGGCGGCGTGCCTTCCTGCTGGCCACGATCCGGGCCATGAGCCGTTGCTGGGCAGACGACGCTGCTCCACGGCGCTGCGGGGTAGATGGGCGGGGTGAGCCGCCGGTCCCGTTGTCGCCCACGTCGGAACCGTCGGAGTCGCGAGCCAGGAAGTAACGCTCGTACCCGCCGCCACCGTCGTCGGCCATAAACCTCCCATGCCCGGGCTGAGCGGCAGAATACCGTGATTCAGCGGCCGGAATCGGGATCCGAGGCGGTGGCGGCACGGCGTGTCATCGGATGAGAGGCATGGCCTGCCGGATGGGCGCGGGTCGGCGGTGGCGTCGGGCCGCGGGCGGCTCGACAGCACGACCGGACGAACAAGAGCGCCCGGCCGTGACGTTAGGCCGCGCCCAGCTGCGACCTCAGGCCGCGGGCGGCTGCGACCTCAGGCCGCGCCTGGCCGCGACGTTAGGCCGCGGGTGGCTGCGACGTCAGGCCGGGCCTGGCCGCGACCTCAGGCCGCGGGCGGCTGCGACCTCAGGCCGCGGGTGGCTCGGGGTCGCGCGGCAGCCCCAGGATCCGCTCGGCGATGATGTTGAGCTGAATGTCGGTCGTGCCGCCGCCGATGGTCAGCGCCTCGCTGGTCAGCAGCTGCTTACCCCAGTGCCGGGCCTGCTCCTCGTCGCCGTCGCCGGGCCGCCAGCCGGGCTCACGCGCGGGCCCGAGCGTTCCCTCCGGGCCGGCCAGCGACCAGCAGCGCTCGCTGACCTGCTGGGCGTGCCGCATACCGAGCAGCTTGCGCACGCTGGCCGTGGCCCCGGGCTCGGTCCCGGACAGCTGCCGGAGCGTGACCCGCAGCCCGAGCACGTCGAGCGCGTGGCCGGCGCACACCAAGCGGCCGATCTGCTCCGCATCCCCGGTCATCGCGGGGTCCCGCTTCGCCACAACGTCGAGCAGCTCGGCCACGCCGAACCCCGACGTCCAGGACTGGGACAGCGAGACCCGCTCGTTGGCCAGCGTGCTGCGTGCCACCTTCCACCCGCCGTTGACCTCGCCCACCACGCAGCCGTCGGGCACGAACACGTTGTCCAGGAAGACCTCGTTGAACAGCGCGTCCCCGGTCATCTCCCGCAGCGGACGGACCTCGATGCCGGGGGAGGACATGTCCACCAGGAAGTAAGTGATCCCGTCGTGCCGCGGCGAGCTCGGGTCGGTCCGTGCGATGCAGATCGCCCACGCCGCCTGCTTGGCCAGCGAGGTCCAGATCTTCTGCCCGGTCAGCCGCCAGCCACCGTCCGCCCGCTCGGCTCGGGTGGTGATGCCCGCCAGGTCGGATCCGGCGCCGGGCTCGCTGAAGAGCTGGCACCAGATGAGCTGGTGGCGCAGGGTCTGCGGCAGGAACCGCTGCTGCTGCTCCGGCGTGCCGTAGCCGACGAGCGCGGCCATCGCCCAGGAGCCGATGAACAGCGGTGGCGGGCGCAGCCGCGCGGCCCGCATTTCCTGGGCGATGATCACCTGCTCGAGGGGGGTGGCGGCGCGGCCCCACGGGCGCGGCAGATGCGGCGCGACCCAGCCGCCCGCGGCGAACCGCTCGACCTGGTCCGCCCAGGACAGCCCGGCGATCTCGGCCAGCTCGGTCCTGATCTGGGCGCGCCAGCCTTCCGCCTCGTCCGGCAGGTCGATCTCAAGCGTCCTGCGCACTCCTGCGGCAGCAAGCCCCGCGGCCTGCCTCGCCCATGGCCCGGCCGACCCCAGCAGGGCCCGCAGCGACAGCGCCCGGCGGTAGTAGAGGTGTGCGTCGTGCTCCCACGTGAAGCCGATGCCGCCCAGCACCTGGATGCACGCGTGCGCGCACTCGACCGCGGCGTCAACAGCGACGACCGCCGCCACGCTCGCGGTGAAGTCGGCCTGGGCCCTGGCGCTTTCGCCGCCGGTATCGCCGGTGCGGTCGGCGTCGGCCGGGACCGCGGAGTCGGCCGCGCCGTCCAGCGCGCGAGCGGCGTCCCAGACGGCCGCCTCGGCCTGCTCGGCCTGGGTCAGCATCCAGGCGCAGCGGTGCTTGACCGCCTGGAACTGGCCGATGGGCCGGCCGAACTGCTTGCGGATCTTGGCGTACTCCGCGGCGGTGGTCACCGCCCAGCCGGCGATCCCGGCCGCCTCGGCGCCCAGCAGGGCGGCCGCGAGGTCGCTGACCGCGGCCCGGGTGAGGCCGCCGAGCACCCGCTCCGGGGGCACGGCCACGCCACGGGCCGCCAGCCGCGCGACGGGCCGGGTGAGATCCAGGCTGTCCAGCGGCGTGATGTCGAGGTTGGCCGCGTCGACCGCGACCCAGGCTTCGCCCGCCGCCGTGGCCACCGGGAGGATCACGAGGTCGGCGAGGGATCCGCCGAGCACGGGCGCGCAGTTACCGTCCAGCACCAGGCCGCCGCCGCGATCCGCAGCCGCCGTCATCCCGGCGGCCAGCGCGACCGCGCCCGACCAGGTGCCGTCGGCCAGGCTGGTCACCAGCTTGCCGTCGGCACCGGCCGCCGCCAGCACCGCGCTGGCCAGGACGGTGGGCAGGTAGCCGCCGGGCAGCAGCCCGCGGCCGAGCTCGGCCACCGCGATCGCCTGCTCGGCCAGGCCGAAGCCCTGGCCACCCTGGCGTTCCGGCAGGTGCAGGCCGAGCAGGCCCTGGGCGGCCAGGGCTCCGTGCACCGATTCGGCGTACCGGGCGGCACCGCTGTCCGACGCGTCGACGGCGGCCCGTACGGCTTCCGGACCCGCGTTCCGCTCCGCCCAGCCACGCACCGATTCGGCCAGTGCCTGGTGCTCTTCCGTGACCGCCAGCGCCATTGCCCACCTCGCCCGTCGAGTGCCCTGCTCACCTCGCCGCGGACTTCCCGGCCGGGCCGTCCGCCGCCTGCCTGCTCACTCTAGAACGAGATTCGGTCCCCAATCGAGTTGCCTCTGGTTACCAGCGGGTAGCATAATTCTGTTACCGGGGAGTAGGTCCGGCAGCAACCGATGGAGCTTCCATGGGCCATTACCAGAGCAATCTGCGTGATATCGAGTTCAGCCTCTTCGAGGTGCTGCGCAGGCAGGACTTGCTGGGTCGCGAGCCCTACGCCGACCTGGACGAGCAGGCTGTCCGGGACATCCTGAACGAGGTGAACCGGCTGGCTAGCGGGCCGATCGCGGACAGCTTCGCCGAGGGCGACCGCAACCCGCCGGTGTTCGACCCCCAGACCAGCTCGGTGCGGGTGTCTGAGCCGATCAAGGAATCGTTCCGGGCTCTGATGGACGCGCAGTGGTACCGGCTGAGCCTGCCGGCCGGGCTCGGTGGCACCGGGGCGCCCCGCTCGCTCGCCTGGTCGGTGGCCGAGCTGATTCTCGGCGCCAACGCGGCCGTGTGGATGTACGCAGGCGGTCCCTCGTTCGCGAACGTCCTGTGGCACATCGGCACCCCGGAGCAGCGGCGGTTCGCCGAGCTGGCGGTGGAGCGCGAGTGGGGCGCGACGATGGTGCTGACCGAGCCGGACGCCGGCTCGGACGTCGGCGCCGGCCGGACCAGGGCAATCGAGCAGCCGGACGGCACCTGGCACATCGAGGGCGTGAAGCGGTTCATCACCAGCGCCGAGCACGACATGGCGGAGAACATCTTCCACCTGGTGCTGGCCAGGCCGGAGGGGCACGGGCCGGGCACCAAGGGGCTGTCGATGTTCCTGGTGCCCAAGTACCTGGTCAATGACGACGGCACGCTCGGCGAGCGCAACGGCGTCTACGCGACAGGCCTTGAGCACAAGATGGGGCTGAAGTCCTCGACCACCTGCGAGCTCAGCTTCGGCGCCCGGCACCCGGCGGTAGGCACCCTGGTCGGCGGCGTGCACGAAGGCATCAAGCAGATGTTCATGGTCATCGAGCACGCCCGGATGATGGTGGGCACCAAGGCGATCGCGACCCTGTCCACCGGCTACCTGAATGCGCTGGACTTCGCCAGGACCCGGGTCCAGGGCGCTGACCTCACCGAGATGACGGACAAGGCCGCGCCTCGCGTGACGATCATTCACCACCCCGACGTCCGTCGCATGCTCATGCTGCAGAAGGCCTACGCGGAGGGCATGCGGGCGCTCGTGCTGTACACCGCGACCTACCAGGACGCCGCCCAGGTCGCCGAGGCCGAGGGCCGAACCGACGAGATGTCGGCCCGGATCAACGACCTGCTGCTGCCGGTGGTCAAGGGAGTGGGTTCGGAACGGTCGTACGAACTGCTCACGCTGTCGCTGCAGACCCTCGGCGGTTCCGGGTTCCTGCAGGACTACCCGATCGAGCAGTACATCAGGGACGCGAAGATCGACAGCCTGTACGAGGGCACCACCGCGATCCAGGGCATGGACCTGTTCTTCCGTAAGATCATCAGGGACAACGGCGCCGCGCTGCGACAACTGCTCGGTGAGATCATCGAGTTCGCCGCGGCCGAGGCGGGCAACGGACGGCTCAAGCTGGAGCGCGCGGCCCTGGCCCGGGCAGTGACCGACGTCGAGGGTATGGTGACCGCGCTGACCGGCTTCCTCACCGCGGCGATGGACCAGCCCGCCGAGATCTACCGGGTCGGGCTCAACACCAACCGGCTGCTGCTGGCCCTGGGCGACCTGCTGATCGGCTGGCTGCTGGCCCGGCAGGCGGAGGTCGCCATGCATGCCCTGGACACCGGAAGCGCCAGGGACAAGGACTTCTACCTCGGGAAGATCGCCGCCGCGCGGTTCTTCGCCGCGACCGTGCTGCCCCGGCTCGCGGCCGAGCGCGAGATCGCCGAGCAGACCAGCCTGGATCTGATGGAGCTACCCGAGGCCGCCTTCTGACGCGGAACCGCAAGCCGTTAGCGCGAAGCATCAGGCCTGTTGTGGCGCTACTTTCGCTCCGGGTTAACGGATCCGCGCGGCACGGCGGTCAGCCCCAGGCCAGCATGCGCAGCGGGTCGGCCAGCATCGCGCCGACGTCGCTGAGCACGGTGGAGCCGAGGTCGCCGTCCACGATGCGGTGGTCGAAGGACAGCGCGAGCGTCGCGACCTTCCGCACGGCCAGCTCGCCCTCGTGTACCCACGGGGCGTCCTTGATCTGCCCCAGGGCCAGGATCGCCGCCTCGCCGGGGGTGAGGATCGGGGTGCCTGCGTCCACACCGAACACCCCCACGTTGGTGATCGTGATCGTGCCGTGGGCGAGATCGGCAGGCGTGGTCTTGCCGGCCCGTGCCGTCTCGGTGAGCTGGCCCAGCGCCCGGGCCAGCTCCGGCAGCGACATCGCGTGGGCGTCCTTGACGTTGGGCACGACGAGCCCGCGTTCGGTGGCCGCCGCGATGCCCAGGTTGACGTAGTGGTGGACCACGATCTCCCGGGCTTCCTCGTCCCAGGACGAGTTGATCATCGGGTGCCGGGCCGCGGCGACGATCAGCGCCCGCGCGGCCAGCAGCAGCGGCGACACCCGCAGCCCGGCGAACTCGGGCAGCTCGCGCAGCCGGGCCAGGGCTTCGGTGCTGCCGGTCACGTCCAGTTGCAGGAACTCGGTGACGTGCGGGGCGGTGAAGGCGCTGGCGGTGACGGCAGCCGCGGTGTGCTTGCGCACGCCGCGGATCGCGATGCGCTCCTCGCGCGGGACGGCAGTAACCGCGGCCATCCCGGCCGTGGCCTGCCCGGCGCCGGCTGGCTCGGCGGCGGGAGGCCTGACGGCCTGCTGCACGTCGTCCCGGGTGATTGAGCCCTGCGGGCCGCTGCCGGTCAGCGTGTCTAGATCGACGCCGAGGTCCCGGGCCAGCTTGCGCACGGGCGGCTTGGCCAGGGCTCGCGCGCTGGCCAAGCCCTCAGCTCGCCGCTCGCCGTTGGGGGGTACGGCCGCAGGCGTCGCTCTCGGTGCCGTGGTCCCCGCCGGACCGGCCGCCGGTAGGGCGGCCTCGGCCGGTGCCGCGGTCCCGGCCGGTACGGCGGCCTCGGCCGGTACGGCGGCGGTCGCGCCCGGTGCGGCCGAGGCCGCCGGCCCCGCCGCGGTCGGCTTGCGCTGCCGGCGCGTGGTGCGGCCCAGCTTCACCCCGTACCCGACCAGCACGGCCTGGCGCTCCTCGCGGGGCGCGGACTCCTGCGTGCCCGCCACCGCGTCGGCGGCCGACAGCGCGGCGGCGTCGGTCCGCGGGTCGGCGGACGCCGCGGCCTGCTCCGCGGCTGGCCTGGGAGCAGTGATCTCGGCCGCCTCGGGGGGTGCCCCGGCGCCGGCCGGCGCGGCCGCCCCGGCAGGTGCGGCGGCCTCGGTCGGCGGCGCACCCGTCCCCGGCGCTGCGGCCTCAGCCGGCGCGGCGCCTGCGGGCGCGGACCCGTCGGCGCCCTCCCCGGTGCTGACCGACAGGATCGGGGTGCCGACATCGACGGTCGCGCCCTCGGCGGCGAGCAGGTCGGCCACCACGCCCTCGAACGGGCTGGGCAGCTCGACGACCGCCTTGGCCGTCTCGATCTCGACGATGACCTGGTTGATCGTGACCCGGTCGCCCGGCTGGACGTGCCACTTGACGATGTCCGCCTCGGTGAGGCCCTCGCCGACGTCGGGGAGCTTGAACTGCTTCAGCTCGGTCATGCCGGCCTCTCAGTACGCGAACGTGCGGTCGACGGTGTCCAGTATCCGGTCCAGGTCGGGCAGGTAGTGCTCCTCCAACTTGGACGGCGGGTAGGGGGTGGAGAACCCGCCCACGCGGAGCACCGGCGCCTCCAGCTGATAGAAGCACTCCTCGGTGACCCGCGCGGCGATCTCGGCGCCGAGCCCGGCGGTGACCGGCGCCTCATGCGCGACCACGCACCGGCCGGTACGCCGGACCGAGCCGACGATGGCCCCGATGTCCAGCGGCGAGAGCGAGCGCAGGTCGATGACCTCGATGTTGCGACCGTCCTTGGCCGCGGCCACCGCGGCCTCGACGCAGGTCCTGATCATCGGACCGTAGGCCAGCAGGGTCACGTCCGAGCCGGGGTAGATGGTCCGGGCTGAGCCGAGTGGCAGCCAGCTGTCCGGGCTCGCGGCGGTGTCCACTTCGCCCTTGTCCCAGTAGCGCCGCTTGGGCTCGAAGAAGATCACCGGGTCGTCGGAGCGGACGCTCTGCTGGATCATCGTGAACGCGTCGGCGGGCCCGGAGCACGCGACCACCCGCAGCCCGCCGGTGTGCGCGAATAGCACCTCCGGAGACTCGCTGTGATGCTCCACCGCGCCGATGCCGCCGCCGAACGGGATCCTGATCACGACGGGCAGGCTGAGATGGCCGAGCGAGCGCAGGCGCATCTTGGCCAGCTGGCTGACGATCTGGTCGAACGCCGGGTACACGAAGCCGTCGAACTGGATCTCGCAGATCGGCCGGTAGCCGCGCAGCGCGAGCCCGATCGCGGTGCCCACGATGCCGGACTCGGCCAGCGGGGTATCGATGACCCGGCCCTCGCCGAAGTCCTTCTGCAGACCGTCGGTCACCCGGAACACGCCGCCGAGCTTGCCCACGTCCTCGCCCATGATGAGCACCTTGGGGTCATCCTCCAGGGCGCGGCGCAGGCCTTCGTTCAGGGCCCGGGACAGCGTCAGCGTGGTCATGCCCCCACCTCCTCGTCGGCGAACGAGTCGAGGTAGGCGGCGAACCGCTCCCGCTCCCACTCCAGCTGCGGGCCGGGCTCAGCGTACACGTTCTCGAAGATGGTCAGCGGCTGCGGATCCGGCATGGTCAGGCAGGACTTCCTGACCCGAGCGCCCACCTCGTCGGCCTCCGCATCGACCGAGGCGAAGAAGTCCGCGTCCGCGGCCCCCGTGCGGACCAGGTACGCCCGCACCCGCTCCACCGGGTCCTTCAGCTTCCACGCCTCAAGCTCGGCGGCCAGCCGGTACCTGGTTGGGTCGTCGGTGGTGGTGTGCGCGCCCATCCGGTAGGTGTACGCCTCGATCAGCGTCGGGCCCTGGCCCTCGCGCGCGTCCTGCATCGCCTTCTTGGTGACGGCCAGGCAGGCCAGCACGTCGTTGCCGTCCACCCGCAGGCCCGGGAAGCCGAAGCCGAGCGCCCGCTGGTAGAGCGGGATCCGGCTCTGTTTCTCCAGCGGCTCGGAGATCGCCCACTGGTTGTTCTGGCAGAAGAACACCACGGGCGCGTTGCTGACCGAGGCCCAGATGAACGACTCGTTGACATCGCCCTGGCTGGTGGCACCGTCGCCGAAGTACACGATGGCGGCCTCGCCGTCCTCGCCTACCGCCCCGTCGCGCTGGATGCCCATCGCGTACCCGGTGGCGTGCAGGGTCTGCGCGCCGATCACGATCGTGTACAGGTGGAAGTTGTGCTCCTTGGGATCCCAGCCGCCGTGGCTGACCCCGCGGAACAGTTCGAGCAGCTTGGCCGGATCCAGGCCGCGGCACCAGGCCACCCCGTGCTCGCGGTAAGTCGGGAAGGCCATGTCCTTCGGGCCGAGCGCCCGTCCCGAGCCGATCTGAGCGGCCTCCTGGCCGAGCAGCGAGGCCCAGATGCCGAGCTCGCCTTGCCGCTGCAGCGCGATCGCCTCGGTGTCGATCCTGCGGACCAGCACGAGATCACGGAACAGTCCCTTGATCTCATCCGCGGATATGTCGAGCGGGTAGTCAGGATGCTCGACCCGCTCGCCCTCGGGGGTCAGGAGCTGGATCAGCTCCCCGCTGGTTCCATCCGGCCTTCGCAGGCCTGCGGCGGCGACCGCATCGTCGGAGTCGACGGCCACGTGCCACTCCCTCGCGTACTCGGGGCCGGTCGCCGGGATCACCGTGACCGGCCGGTGGTTCGTCCCCGCTGCCCTGGTAACGGCTGCGGGGACGCGGCGTCGTTGGCCAGTGCACCCAGCCCGGGTCCACTAACGTCATCTGACAGAGTCATTTTCCCACGGAGGAACGGTGGATATGTCCTCCGCGGTGACTAGGGGTTGGAGGATCCGTGGCCAGGGTGGTCGTCGACGTGGTGCTCAAGCCGGAGATCCATGACCCGCAGGGCGAGGCCATCGCCGGCGCCTGCCGTCGGCTCGGGTTCGGACAGGTCGCCGGGGTCCGGCAGGGCAAGCGGTTCGAAGTGGAGCTCGACGGCCCCGCCGACGACGCGGCCCTCGCCCAGGTCAGGAAGCTGGCGGCCGAGCTGCTGGCGAATCCGGTGCTCGAGGACTTTTCGCTGCGCACGTTCTGATCATGGCCGATAACGATTCGTGGCAACGCACAGAAGATCGAAAAGTTCACGGTTATACGGCGCCGACGGGGGAACGCTTTCTCATTATGGGTCACTCTACCCGTGACGCCGGGGGACAAAGAGGCTGGTGCGTGCTGGGGTGAAGGAAGTCGAGGCTCTCGACGGAGATGTCAGGTTCTGCCTCGTTCTGCCCAGCGAGGCGCTGAGCGTACCCGTCATGCGGCGGGTGCTCGGCGGCACGCTGCTCGGCTTCGGCGCGGACGAGGAGTGCGTGGCCGACATCCTGCTCGCGGCCACCGAGGCCTGCACGAACGTGCTCAAGCACGATCCCCGGTCCAGCGAGTACGAGGTCTCGGCCAGCGTCGGCAAGAACGACTGCTTCCTGGAGATCGCCGGCGCCTCCCCGGACAACGGCACCAAGCCGGTCCGCCGGCTGAACGTCCAGTCGTTCCGCGGCGGCCTGCGGCTGCGGCCGTGGCGCTCGGCGGCCCGGGCTGAGCCGGACGCGCCCGAGCCGGAGCAGGACCTGTCCCAGATCTCCGAGTCCGGGCGGGGCCTGACCATCATGCGCGCCTGCGTGGACGACCTGACCCTGCGCGGCACCGCGGCTCGCGGCACGGTGGTGTCGATGCGCAAGCAGATCACCTGGGCGCCCGCTGTCAACGGCCGGCACGCCGGCGGGCAGAACAGCCCGAACGGCACGCGGGACACGGCAGCGTTACGCAAGGCGGGTTAGGGCGTGTCCCCAGGCGCATGGGACCCATGCTGACCCGGTAGCCTCCTGCTCATGCGGGCCAGGGTCGGGGTGATCACGTTCCCCGGGTCGCTCGATGACATCGACGCGGCGCGCGCCGTGACCCGGGCCGGCGGCGAGCCGGTGCCGATCTGGCACGGTCAGCGCGACCTGCTGGGCGTGGACGCCATGATCCTGCCGGGCGGTTTCTCCTACGGCGACTACCTGCGCTGCGGCGCGATCGCGCGGTTCGCCCCGGTGATGTCCGCGCTGATGCCCGCGGCCCGGGCGGGCCTGCCGGTACTCGGCATCTGCAACGGGTTCCAGATTCTCTGCGAGGCCCACCTGCTGCCCGGCGCGCTCACCCGCAACGCGGGGCTGCGCTTCGTCCGGCGCGACGTCCGGCTGCGCATCGAGAACACCCGCACGCCGTGGACCCGCGGCTACGCCACCGGGCAAGAGATCGTCGTGCCGCTCAAGAGCGGCGAGGGCGCCTACGTGGCCGGCCCCGCCACGCTGGCCGAGATCGAGAAGGCCGGGCAGGTGATCGCGCGTTACGCCGGGATCATCCCGAACGGCTCCGCGGCCGGCGTCGCCGGCGTCTGCAACGAGTCGGGCAGCGTCGTGGGCCTGATGCCGCACCCGGAGCACGCGGTGGACGAGCTCACCGGGCCCAGCGGGGACGGCCTCGGCTTCTTTGAGTCGGTCCTGTCGGTGCTGGCGGGAACGTGAACGGCGGACCCGGCCAGGACACCGTGGCCGCGGCGGCCGCCACCCCGCAGCGGCCCCAGCCCTACGCCGAGCTCGGCCTGACCGCGGCCGAATAC
>Ga0070717_10000714_pt1 | contig 21578 bp, 21 predicted proteins | sample LARL113metaG_FD_71366 | JGI IMG/M metagenome (GOLD analysis project Ga0070717, IMG submission 71366) | Corn, switchgrass and miscanthus rhizosphere microbial communities from Kellogg Biological Station, Michigan, USA - LAR L11-3 metaG | ecosystem: Host-associated > Plants > Roots > Rhizosphere ...
TGGAAGTTACTTGGCCGAGCGGCCAGGTGGATCGCCTGAGCAGCGTTCCCATCGATCAGATCATTGCGGTGCAAGAAGGCAAGGGAATTGTGCCTCGGAAGTTTCCAAGAATTGAGAGCCGGAAATGATGATCTTGCCCGGAACACCTGGACAGAACCATCTCATCTTGGATGTGGAACAATTACAGCTATGAATTTCTCGCGGCGACGCTTCCTCGGCTCTTCTCTCGTTCTTCTAGGCAGTTCGCTCGTGGACGCGCTCGCCACTCCACTTTGGTGTTGGAAAAATGGCCTGGTGATTCAATCGAGCACAAGCGCTAGTCCAATGTCTCCGGTGCAGTTCGTCGACGTCAGCCGCGAAGCCGGTCTGAACGTCCCCAACGTTTGGGGCGGCGCCGATCGTAAGCGCTACATCATTGAAGCCAAGGGAAGCGGCTTGGCGTTCTTCGATTACGATCACGACGGCTGGCTCGATATCTACCTGACCAACGGAACTCGACTGGGTGAGAAGTGGCCTCCTGGCAAAGCGCCGACTTCTCAGCTCTTCAAAAATAATCGCGACGGAACCTTCACCAACGTTACGGAAAAATCCGGACTCGCTCAAACCGGTTGGCAGACCGGTGTTTGCGTTGGCGACTATAACAACGATGGTTGGGACGACCTGTTCTGCTGCTTTTGGGGACATAATATTCTTTTTCACAACAACGGCGACGGCACATTCACCGACGTGACGCGCAAAGCCGGAGTTTATAACGAAGCGGTTCGTTGGGGCGCAGGCTGCACCTTCCTCGATTACGACCGCGATGGGAACCTCGATCTTTTCGTGTGCAATTACATCAAACTCGATCCCGCGACTACCACATCGAACGAACCCGCGACTTGCCAATGGAAAGGTATTCCAGTGATGTGCGGTCCCCGCGGGCTCACAGGCGACACCAACGTCCTTTATCGCAACAATGGCGATGGAACATTCACTGACGTGTCGGAGAAGGCGGGAATTTTGAAGCCGGGTCCCCGGTATTCGATCACTGCAGTTTCTTACGACTTCGACAACGACGGCTGGCCCGACATTTACGTCGCCGTCGACTCGGAGCCGAGCATCCTCTTCCACAACAATCACGATGGCACGTTTACCGATGTCGCCGTCATGGCGGGCTGCGCATACAGCGAAGATGGTCACGAACAGGCGGGCATGGGCGTGGCAGTCGGCGATTATGACTGCGACGGATGGTTCGATATTTTCAAGACCAACTTCGCCGACGATACCAGCAACCTGTACCACAACAACGGCGATGGCACATTTATTGATATGGGATTCTCGTCAGGAATTGCGATCAACAGCCGATACGTTGCCTGGGGCTGCGGCTTCATCGACTACGACAACGACGGCTGGCCTGATCTGATCCAGATCAATGGCCATGTTTATCCGGAGATTGCCGGGCACGACGTTGGCCAGAGCTACAAGAATCCTCGCATCGTCTACCAGAACCAGGGCAACGGGCAATTCAAGGACGTCTCTGCGATGATGGGACCGGGAATCAACGAGCGCTTCTCTAGCCGTGGAGCGGCGTTCGGAGATTACGATAACGATGGTGACGTCGACGTTCTCGTCCTGAACATGAACGACCTGCCTTCATTGCTGCGCAATGAGGGCGGCAATAAACAGAATTGGATCAAGATCAAGCTGATCGGAACCAAATGCAACCGCACCGCCCTCGGAGCGCGCGTGCGCATCATCACCGGCAAGCATGTCCAGATGGACGAGGTCCACAGCGGCTCGAGCGTCATGTCCCAGAGTGACCTGCGTCTGAACTTCGGTCTGGGCCAAGTCCAGTCCGTCGATGTCGTGGAAGTAAAGTGGCCGACCACGGGCAAGATCGAGCGCTTCACCGACGTGAAGGCCAACCAGATCCTCACCATCCGGGAAGGCAGTGGGATCGTCACAGGGCTCAGCCCACAGGCGAAACAGCGGACATAGAAGCCTCTGGCGCTGGCATTCTGCCTGCGGATTCTGGTACCTTCGACTGGTCCACGAGATTTTAGAATGGCTGCGAATCACGGCGTGAATTCCTCACGCGTCGTCAACGTCGAAGATCTCCGCGCTCTGGCGCGGCGTCGTGTCCCCAAGTCAGTATTCGACTATTTGGATGGCGGTGCTGAAGCCGAGCTCACCCTGAACGAAAACTGCCGCGCTTTTCACGATGTGCTGTTTCGTCCTCGCAGTGCTGTAGCCGTCGGCGATTGTGACTTGAAGACTCGCGTGCTCGGTCATGAACTTTCTTTTCCTGCCATACTCGCCCCGGTCGGGTACAGCCGTTTGATGCATCCCGGCGGCGAGGTGGCCGCGGCTCGCGCGGCTGGAGAAGCCGGCACAGGCTACATTCTTTCCACCATCTCTGGTCACAAGCTGGAGGATGTGAAGGCGGGATCATCGGGTCCAGTGTTTTACCAGTTGTATTTGGTGGGCGGTCGTGAAGCCGCGGAGGGCGCCCTCGATCGGGCTCGCCGCGCTGGATTTGCTGGACTAGTGATTACTGTGGATACGCCTGTGGCCGGAATGAGAGAACGCGATCCACGCAACGGAATGAAAGAACTCCTCAGTACTTCGCTGTTCGCGAAGATTCCGTATTTGCCCAACATCCTCGCGCATCCAGGTTGGCTGGCCTCGTTCCTGCTCGATGGTGGCGTGCCCAACCTGGAAAATGTTGTGATCCCCGGCAAAGGCCCCATGGAACTAGTCGATGTTGGCGCTGCGCTCGCGCGTGCTGTTGTAACCTGGGAAGACCTGCGATGGATCCGCGAGACGTGGTCGGGTCCGATCGTGGTGAAGGGCCTTCTGACGGGCGATGACGCCAGACGAGCTGTCGATGAGGGCGCATCCGCGGTGGTCGTGTCGAACCACGGCGGTCGGCAACTCGATTCGGTTTATCCTACGCTGCGCGCACTTCCCGAAGTCGTCTCGGCCGTAAAAGGCCAGGTAGAGGTGCTCATGGATGGAGGAATCCGCCGCGGTACGGACATTGTGAAAGCCCTCTGCATGGGAGCGCGCGCCGTTTTGATTGGACGCGCATACGCGTACGGACTCGCGGCCGGCGGGCACGCGGGAGTAGTCCGGGCGCTAGAGATTTTGAGATCAGACGTTGAGCGCACCATTCGATTACTGGGCTGTCCTTCGATCGCTGCCCTCGATCGGTCCTATGTTGACGTGCCACCTCCCTGGTCGCACGAAAGAAAGGAGAGTCTTCACTCCAGATGAACAATCGCCGCGAATTTCTGAAAATGTTTTCCTCCGCCATTCTTGCGCCCATGGCCTTCGGCGAAGTGAAGTCCAGTGAAGCCAAACCTCGCATCCCGCTGGCATTTTCCACTTTGGGCTGTCCTGGCTGGGAATGGAAGAAAATTCTCGACTTCGCCACGCAACACGGATTCTCCGCCATCGAACTGCGTGGCCTCGAGGGCAAAATGGACTTGCCTACGCTTGCCACCTTCGCGCCCGACCGCATTGAGCAGACCAAGAATGAAATCCGCGCCGCCAAGTTGCGTATCGCCTGTGTGAGCAGCTCCGCTCAAATGTATGTGGAAGATCCAGAGAAGCGGGAAAGGCAGCTGGCCGAAGCCCGTCGCTTCATCGATCTCGCCGCCACGCTGAAAGCGCCATACGTTCGCGTGTTTGGCGGCAAAGACGCATCCGACAAGAGCCCCGCGCCAAACGACGAAACCAGGGCTCGCGTGGCCGCAGGTTTGCGCGAGCTCGGAAAATACGCCGGTCCACGCAGCGTGACCGTCATCATCGAATCTCACGATCACTTCACCAGCTCTGCAACTTTAAAAGATGTATTGCGCGCGGCCGATTCCGAACACGTGGGCCTGCTCTGGGACGCGCATCACACCTTTGCCACCTCGAATGAGGACCCCGAATTTACAGTTCACCAGTTAGGCTCCTGGATCCGCCACACCCACCTGAAAGATTCCACCGGCAGTGGCGAAGACCGCAAATATGTTCTCACCGGGCGAGGCAACGTTCCCATCCAGCGTCAGATCAAGGCTCTCCGCTCGATTCACTATAAAGGGTTTTACTGCTTCGAATGGGAAAAAGTGTGGCATCCGGATATCGCCGACCCGGAAATCGCCATCGCCGATTACGCGCGCGTGGTTGGCCAGTGCATGGGAAATGCGCACGCCTGCGGACTATAACCGGGCGCAGTCTAGCGAAGCTCTGCGTCCGCAGCGCGTTCTCAGCGAACTTTGCGGTTAATAGCTTTTGGCCGCAGAGTTCGCCAAGGAGAAGCAAAGTTCGCGGAGAAGATCGGTGCGCATTGGGAGCCAGCCTCAGTCATTGATCGCCTGATACGCGAGCACCTTAACTTCGCCGTTCAGAGTCAAACCGCCTGTCGGATGCAGTTGCGCCATAAAGATGACGATCATCTGCTCTTTCGGATCGACAGTGAACTCGGTATAGAAAAATCCACCCCAGTTGTATTCGCCCTCCGATCCTAACTCGGAGAGCGGACTCTTAACGCCGGACACTCCGAAGCCCAGCCCGAAGCCTTGATCGGGACCGATTTTTCCCAGTTGATCGTGCGTCATGAGTTCAACGGTTTTGCGGCTGAGCAGACGCGTGTTGCCCACCTTGCCGCCGTCGAGCATCATCTGGCAGAAGCGGGCATAATCCATCGCCGTGGAAACAAGACCGGCGCCGCCGGAAAATAATTTCTTCGGGCCGCGCGCAGGATAGTCCGCGGAATAAACAAACGGCCCTTCCCTGATCGGAGTATCCGGAAAGCGGTTCAGTCCTTTGTCCGGATAGTACGTATAAGCTGTGGCGAGTCGATCGAGTTTGTTCTCGGGCGGAAAGAAATATGTATCCTTCATGGCCACCGGTTCGAAGATGCGAGTGCGAAAAAATTCGCCCAGCGGTTTACCCGATACGACTTCCACCAAGCGGCCGAGTACGTCGACGCTCAAGCTATATTCGAAACGCTCACCCGGATTGAACAGAAGGGGAACGCCGGCCAGGTTCTTCACGCTGTCGGCGATGGTGCCGTCATACTGCAGCAGTCCGCTCGCCACTCCAGCACTCTCATACATCGCGCCCAAGTCATCATTCCAGTTGTAAGTAATCCCCGACGTATGCCGAAGCAGGTCACGAATTGTAATTTCCTTGGTGGCGGGAATCGAATATGGCGCGCCCTTAGCCGGTTTCACCAGTACCTTCGGGCTCTTGAATTCGGGCAGGTACGTCGACACAGGATCGTCGAGCAGGAATCGCCCCTCTTCATAAAGCATCATGACGGCGACACTGGTAATCGGCTTGGTCATGGAGCAGATGCGGAACATCGCATCCGGCCGCATCGGCTTGCTGGCCTCGCGGTCCATCATGCCCTGCGATTTGAACCACGCCACGTGACCGCGCCGGATCACCAACGTGACCGCGCCCGCAATCCGCTTCTCGTCGATATCGCGTTGCACCACTGTGCCAATGCGCTCCAGTCGCTCCGAAGACAACCCGACCGACTCCGGTTTACCGGTGGGAATATCCTGCGCAAGTGCGCAAACATTCAGTACAAGAAAGCCGAGCAGAACCGGAATGATCTTCCGATTCCGCCCGGCAAAGATAGCACGCATGTTTCCTCCAGAGTTCTAGGACTTGATCGTTTTCGAAGCCGCATCCCAGGTGACCGGCTTCTGGCGGAAATACGATTCGTTCGCCATGTGACACGCGATGGCCGCGTTATTGCCGAAGACCGCATCCTCTGTTACCGGCTTGCGCGATTTCACCGACTGGAAGAAAACATTCAAGTGCGGACGCATGTCATCCCAATCGTGCCCGTGATAGACGGTGTCGTCGTGCAAGGGTTCATTGCCGAGCGGCGGATCATGCTCGGCATGCCACTGCTTCACATATTCCTCGCGCATTTTTGCCGGGAAGCTGAAGCTGTAATAGCTGGGATCGGCATCCTCGCCAGATTGCTGAGAGTGTCGCAACTCAAACTCGCCAGTGTCGAGCAGTCCCTTCGGCCCCATGAACCGTGCCAGTTCGGTCGTCTCGCATCCCAGGTCGAGACGCACATAAACCGGAATGCCGTGATAGTCGAAGAGCACGGTGTGAAAGTCAGGCATATCGCGTCCGTCTTTGAAGCGGAATATGCCTCCCATCGCGGTGGCGGAGCGCGGAGTCTCATTCCAGCCCAGCGTGACCAGCATGCCGCTGATCAAATGCACCATCAGATCGCCCGCCACTCCGGTGCCGTAAGCCTTCCAGCAGCGCCAGCGCGCGAAGTGAAATTTGTTGAACCCAATCTTAGGGGCATCGTTCAGCCATGTATCCCAGTCCAGCGTCTCCGGCGAGAGATCGAGCGGAGGCGGATATTCCCACGCGCCCGTAGGATCGTTCCGCCCGAGGGTGAGTTCCACCATCTCGACGTCGCCGATCGCTCCGTCCGCATAGAGGTCGCGCGCCTTGGCGCATAGCACCGAACTGACCCGCTGCGAGCCAATCTGGACGATACGATTATTTTTCTGCGCCGCTTCCACCATGGCGAGCCCATCGGCCACGTTGTGCGACATTGGCTTCTCGCAATATATGTCCTTGCCCGCGTTGCAGGCATCGACCACAACTCGCCGGTGCCAGTGATCGGGAACCGCGGCCACGATACAGTCGATGTCCTTGCGGTCGAGCAGATCCCGGTAATGGCGCGAAGTGGGCAGGCTTGGGTTGGCAGTGATTTCCTTAGCCAGCGTGTGGCGTCCGTCATACAAGTCGGTGGCACCAACGCATTCCACCCCAGGTATCGCAATCGCGTCCCGCAGCAGGCCGGAACCCTGCATTCCTACTCCGATCATGCCGAAGCGAACCCGATCACTGGGCGCCACGGTCCGCGGCAAAGGTTGAGCTTCAAGTCGCACAGTCTTCGAAATCAGCAGGCCGCCCGCAGCGGCGGCGGCACTTCCTTGCAAGAATGCGCGTCGCGAAACAATGCGTTTCATGCCAATCCTCCCGAATCGTTTTGATTGCGCCCTGGTTTTGTAATCCCCGCTATTTCTTCAGTGGCTTAATGGCTACTTCCTTGAAAAATACGATGTCGTTGTCGCTATGATTCTGCAGACCGAAATAACCGAAGCTGGGCCGCGGACCGCGCTGCGGCTCGAAATTAAATTTGCGCTCTGGCACCGGATCGCCATCCTTATAGTCTGTAACCTTCACACCATTCAACACCACAATCGTGCGCGGCCCATCCAGCGTGATGTCCATGGTGTTCCACTCCGGACCCGGCTTCCATGCCTTCGCCAGCGGCTTGGTCAGCGAATACAACATGCCGGTGGAATGATACTCATCCTCGTCCGACTTTTCGGGATGGTTGTCGATCTGCACTTCGAATCCATAATGGACCGGCATCCATTCCTCGCGCGGCTCCACCGGGATGCGGATGAATACTCCAGAGTTATCGTTTTCGTCGCGCATTTTGTACACCACGTGGATCATGCAATTGCCGACCTTGCCACCCGTCCAGTAGAGCAGGCCCATGCCGCCGTGGGTGCGGATCAACCCATCCTCCACCGTGTCGCCACCCGGGCCAACATGCTTCCATCCCGTTAAATCTTCGCCGTTGAAAAGCTGCTGCCATTTGTGGGGATCGCCCTTGCAGGCATTCTGATTTTCATCGGCTGCGAACGAGAACGTTACGAGAAAGGCGAGCACAAAAATTGAAACAATCAATCGTTTCAGCATGGGCAATCTCCTGGGCATCTGGTGCGCTAGCTACTTGGGACAAACCACCATACTCGCACCAGCGTCCGGAATCAATCCGAACAGGTCGGCGGAGCGGGAAAGATCGCGTCGCTTGGAGGAATTAAAGAAGATTTCAGAGTCTACGAAGATTTTCGTTGACACTACGAACGTCTTCGTAGTACGTTCTTTCTCCATGAAGAAGCCGCCGCACAAACCCACTGCCTCTGAGCTAGAAATTCTCCGCGTGCTCTGGAATCGTGGCCCCTCCACGGTTCGCGACGTTCATGAAGCGCTCAGCGAGAAAAAAGACCTCGGTTACACCACGGTGCTGAAACTTCTGCAAATTATGACCACAAAAGGGACTGTGCGGCGAAACGAAACCCAGCGGGCGCACGTCTATGAAGCATGCTTGCCTGCTGAACAAACCAAGCAGCAACTTGCCGGCGACATGCTACAGCGCGTTTTCGAAGGTTCTGCGAGCCAGCTCATGATGCACGCGCTGGCCGGGCGCAAGTCGTCGCCAGAAGAGATTAACGAACTGCGTCGCTTGCTGGATCAATATGAAAGGAGCCGGCGATGAACACGATGATGAATTGGCTTTCCCCTGGGGCGATGCAATCTTTGGGATGGGCGCTACTGCATTTTCTATGGCAGGGGACTGCGCTTGCGGCTCTGGCTGCGGCTGCGATGGCTTGGTGCCGTAGAGCGTCGACGCGCTATCTGCTCGGAGTTAGTGCGCTAGTGCTGATGTTCCTGGCTCCGTTGGCGACTTTCTTATTCGATTCGCAGCAGAATTCTGCTATGCCAAAGGTCGTGAAATCCTCATCGTTCGTCTCCACTGCCTGGCCAACAACGAAGAGCGGAACGGCTCCTAGTCGCTCAGTTCAACCTTCTTCGTTTTCACCATTGCTCGATGCGCTTCCGTGGTTGGCTGAGGCGTGGCTTCTCGGCGTCGCCCTCTTCAGTCTTCGCTCTGCAGGCGGATTTCTGCTAATCGAGCGTGAGCGCCGTAGGCAGTCGACGGTGGTGAATGCCCGAGTGCTCGAAATTTGCCACACGCTGCAAGATCGGTTCCGCCTCAATCGCGTCATTGCTTACTGCGAATGCACGTGGCTACAGGCGCCTGCGGTCATTGGATGGTTTCGCCCAGTTGTGTTTCTGCCGGTGAGCGCTCTTACTGGCTTGTCGGAAGACCAGCTTGAGGCGGTGATCGCCCACGAACTGGCGCACATCGAGCGGCTAGATCCTTTTGTGAACGTGTTTCAGGTTTGCGTGGAGACGCTGCTCTTCTACCATCCTGCAATCTGGTGGCTGAACAAAACGATTCGCGCCGAACGAGAGCACTGCTGCGATGACAGAGCAGTCGCTCTGTGCGGCAACGCGGTCGAGTATGCGCGTGCGCTTACCCTGATGGAACAATGGCGCAGTGCTCCGGTCTTCGCGATGGCAGCGAATCGCGGTCCGCTTACGAAGCGCATCGTGCGCGTGCTTGGCCTGAAGACATTTGGCGCGGGAATGCGCGGCATCGGTCTGACGGGCAGCGCTCTATGCCTCGCCGCGGCATTGGTCGCTGGAAATGCGCTGCTGGGCATGGCGCATCCACGACGAGTTCAGGCGGATCCGCAATCCGCGCCTTCGGCTAACTCGTCACAGCAGCCAGATGCGAATAGCACTCCAACCAGGAAGCCTTCGGCGTCGCATCCTCAGAGCGGCGCGCCGACAACCGCCAACTCCACATCGTCCCCTTCATTTTCTTCTTCTGCGTCTTCATACATCGATTCCATGAAGGCTGCGGGACTCGGCGATCTTACCGTCGATCAGCTTATCGCGATGAAGATTCAGGACGTCACGCCGGAATATGTGGGGGAACTGAACGAGCAAGGCTTGCATCCTGATGTGAATAACCTGATCGCCATGCGCGTACAGGGCGTGACTCCTCAGTATGTTCGCGGGCTTCGCGAAGCCGGCCTCAATCCTGATCAGAACCAGATCATGGCGCTCAAAGTGCAAGGCGCTGACGGCGAGTATTACCGCGGACTCAAAGAAGCCGGCATTCAGCCGGACGTGAATACCCTCATCGGGCTCAAAGTGCAAGGTGTGACTCTGGAATATGTTCGTGAGCTGCGCGCTGCGGGGCTGACTGTGACTGCAGATCAGGTCATTGCCCTGAAGGTGCAGGATGTTTCTCCAGCATATTTGAAGGGATTGCACGAGCAGGGAGTCGATCCGCGAGCGGACGATGCCATCGGCCTGCGAGTGCAGAACGTGACTCCGGAATATATTCGCGAGATCAAGGCTCTTGGGCTCAAACCGTCGACGAACGAACTGATCGCGATGCGCGTGCAGAACGTTACGCCGGAATACATCAAGGCATTGCAGACGGCGGGATTCAAATTCGACATCAACGACATTATCAGCGCCAAGGTGCAGGACGTTACCCCTGAGTTCATCGAGCGCGCGCAGAAGCATGGGTTCAAGGATCTGACTTTACAGAAGTTGATTCAGCTGCGGCAGTTGGGGATTCTGGATTCGAAGGCCGATCTCTGAGTTCGGGTCTTTGTCGCTTGGGCGCTCGGCTTCGCCTCGCTTGCCCGACCGACGCGGTCGTCGCCACATGGTCCTTTTCACATGGGACTTAAGGAGATGAGTTATGAGAATGCGTCGAACGCTCGCTTATTTAGTGTTTGCGTCTTGCGTGTTGTTGATCGCGGTGAAGAATCGAGCGGCGGACGCTCGCAGCGGCGACTGGACCATCAGCAAGTCTGAAGCTGCGGGCAAGGTTGAGTTCTCGCTGATCGAACACCATCGCGGCGGAACCTCGAGCCACGAGTCGGACTGGCCTGCAAATTCGTTCCAGGGTGTGGACTTTTCCAAAGCTGGACGTCAGGACGTTCACTTCACCATCACGCGCGACGCGGGCAAGATCGAGTGCGAGGGATTCCTGAACAACGGAGAAGGCGCGGGCGTTTTTCATTTTCAGCCCGATGCGAATTATCCGCGCGAGATGCAGGCTCTCGGTTTCTCTGTCGACGATGAGAAGCAGTTCAGCATGGCGGTGATGGATGTGAGCCTGGAATTTGCGCGGCAAATGACGAAGGAGCATCTCACTGGACTCGACGCAGACAAACTGATCGCGTTCCGCATCTTCAAAGTGGACTCAGCGTTTATTGAGGCGCTACGGGCAGAAGGGTTGAACATTTCCGAGGCCGATAGGCTGGTTGCCTTCCGCATTCACGGCGTGACTCCGCAGATGGTGCGGAGTCTTCACCAGGCTGGCTATTCACCGGACGAAGATACGCTGATCGCGATGAGAATTCACGGCGCGACTCCGGAATGGATGGCGGAACTAAAGCAGCGCGGTTACGATCATGTGGAACTGCAGAAGCTGATTGCGTTTCGCATTCACGGAGTTTCACCGGAGTTCATTCAGAAGCTGCAAGGGCTGGGATATTCGCATCCTGAACCGGACGAACTGATTGCCATGCGAATCCACAACGTCACACCGGAATACATCAGCGACATGCGCGCTCGGGGAATTCACGACCTCAGCATCGATCAACTGGTCAGCATGAAAATTCACGGCATCGACTAGTGCTCAGGAAATCGACCAAGCAAGAAGCGCGCTTTCGCCGCTGAAAAACCTTAATCACGGAGGACACAGGGGAATACTCTGTGAGACCCTCTGCCCTATGTGGTTGAGATCTCCGGCGGACGGCTAGCTGGTGTATACGTTCGTGGACCCATCCGTCAAAAACCGCGGCGGATGGGGCAGCCGCGCTCATCACTGCGAATCACTGGCCGTAAAACCGGACGCGGAATGTGCCTGGAATCGCCTGCCCGCCGCGGATGGGCTGGTGGGCGGTTGGGTGGCGCGTGATGCGATGCTGACGGTGCGGGCGGAGGGGGCCCGCACTATAGCCGGCAGGACGATCGGCTCTTCTATCTTTTATCTTTGTTGCCGTGGCTGTAGTAAAATTTGCCATCCGGTTTTTGCGGGGATCGCGACTCGTAGTCTACGATCCGGCTGAGGAACGCCATGTTTAAGCCTCGTTAATTTCGCCCATCCTTAATTGTCCCTGCGCTTCGGGGCTCCCTGACTGATTCTCATTGGATGTTCTGATGCAACGCTTTCGCATGCGCGAAGGTGGTGCGGAAAGCTGAAGGTTGTTATGGAAGCGATCTCGACTGCTGCCGAGACGCAGAGTTCGCTGTGGGCCTCGCTGGTAGAGGCGGTGCGCGGATCGCATCGAGACTACACGGCGGGGAGCTTGAATCGGGCGATTCTGTTGCTGGCCGTGCCCATGGTTTTGGAGATGGTGCTGGAGTCGTTGTTTGCCGTGGTGGACGTGTTCTGGGTGGGAAGACTTGGAGCCAATGCAGTGGCCACCGTCGGGCTGACGGAATCGATGCTGAGCCTGGTGTTTGCGCTGGGCATGGGGCTGAGTTTGTCGACGACAGCGATGGTGGCGCGGCGCATTGGGGAGAAAGACCGGGAGGGCGCGGCTGTGGCGGCCGTGCAGGCGATTGCGCTGGGGATCATCGTTTCGCTGGCTATCGGTCTGCCGTGCTTTTTCCTGGCGCCGCGGCTTTTGCGGTTGATGGGCGCGTCTGCCGAGATTATTTCGGTAGGTAGCGGGTACACGAGGATTTGCCTGGGCGGCAGTTGCGCGGTGCTGTTGCTGTTTTTGAACAACGCGATTTTTCGCGGCGCCGGCGATGCTGCAATCGCGATGCGGCTGCTGTGGGTTTCCAACATCATCAACCTGATTCTCGATCCGTGCCTGATTTTTGGGGTGGGGCCGTTTCCGCGAATGAGAGTAACCGGGGCGGCGCTGGCTACGTTCACCGGGCGGAGCATCGGTGTGATCTACCAGTTTTACCGGCTGCTGAAGGGGACGGAGCGGATCCACATTCTTGCGCGACATCTGCGACTTCAGTTCGATGTGCTGTGGCGGTTGGTGCGAGTGTCACTGACCGGGATTCTGCAGTTTGCGATTGCGCATACCAGCTGGATCGGACTGGTGCGGATTGTAAGCGCCTTTGGGGCGGCGGCGCTGGCGGGATACACGATTGCGATTCGTATTGTCATCTTCGTGATATTGCCGTCGTGGGGATTGAGCAACGCCGCGGCCACGCTGGTGGGACAGAACCTCGGAGCGGGAAAGCCGGAGCGGGCCGAGGCCGCAGTTTGGCGCACGGGGCTCTACAACATGATTTTCCTGGGATCGGTGGGAGTCTTCTTCGTGTTGTGTGCTGAGCCCGTGGTGCGGTTGTTTACGCAGGTGCCTGCGGTGGTGCCGTTGGCGGCTTCCTGCCTGCGCATTGTCAGTTACGGCAATATTGGATATGCGTACGGCATGGTGATGCTGCAGGCGTTCAATGGCGCGGGGGATACGGTGACGCCGACGGTTGTTAATTTTTTTGGGTTCTGGTTGTTGGAGATTCCGCTGGCTTATTGGCTGGCGATTCGGATGCAGATGCAGTCTAACGGAGCGTTTTGGGCGATTGTGGTGGCGGAGGGGGCGATTGCGGCGGTTAGCGCGATATTGTTTAAGCAGGGGCGGTGGAAGCGGCAGAAGATTTGAGGGTCTCGGGTAAGAACTTTACGCGGCGTCCTGCTTCAGGCTGTGCGGGCGAGGGCGCCCGCACTACAGCCGGCAGGATGCCGGCGCTACTCCTAGCGTGCGCGGGCTAGGACTAGGGTTACATCGTCGGGTTGTTCGTTGTCGCCGATCCAGTCATCGACCGCCATGGTGACGATCTGGCTGATCTGGGGCAGGGGAAGATCGCGATTGTCGCGGACCAGATCAATCAGGCGGTGCTCGCCGAATTCACCAAAGTCATTTTCAGGCTCTGTAACGCCGTCGCTGTAGGCCAGGAAGATTTCGCCCGGATGCATTTCGACCGCGCCTTCTTCGTAGGTCATATTGTCGAACAGACCGACGACGGTGCCCCCGGCTTCCAGCCTGCGGATGGTCCCATCTTTGCTGATCAGAATTGGCGGCAGGTGTCCGCCGTTGCTGTAGGTGAGGTGGTGGGAGCGTCCGTCGTAAATTCCGAGGAAAAGCGTGGCGTACTTTTCCGGCGGAGTGCTCTCGTAGAGTTGATGGTTGAGCAGGCTGAGCAATGCTCCGGGAGAAACCTCGACGCCCTCGGGCCACGTTGCCATGATTCGGCTTTCGCCGGAGAGTGCGCCCACGGCTACGGGTTCGCGCATCTGGGGCAGATTCTCCACGCTGTAGGCGCGGACCGCAGAGTGGATGGTGGCCATTAATAATGCGGCGGAAATGCCTTTTCCGCTGATGTCACCGACGGCGAGAATCAGCTTATGAGAACTGGCGGTTAGAAAGTCGTAGTAGTCGCCGCTGACGGTGCGAGCGGGACGGCAGAATCCATGCACCTCCAGCGACTCGAGCTCTGAAACCTGGCGCGGGAAAAGCTGCGCTTGCACTTCCTGCGCGATCGAGAGTTCGTTCTGCAGACGCTGCTTTTCTTTCTGCTCCTGGATCAGCTTCTCGATGGAGGCGGTCATGGAGTTGAAGGAGAGTGCGAGGTCGGCGAGTTGGTCGCTGGAGTTGACCGGGATGCGATGGCTGAAGTCGCCACGATCCACGTGCCTGGTGGCGTCGTGCAGTTGGGCGACGGCGGCGGTGACGGTGCGGGTCATGCGGGTGCCGATGATGAGAGCAATCAGCTCGATGATGGCGAAGAAAATTCCGACTCCAAGCAGGATGTAGGCGACGCCCTGCACGAATTCTCCGAGCGCGGCGAACAGATGGCCGTACAGGAGCGAGGGACGAGTGCGGACCCTGATGATCCAGGTGCGCGCCTCGTCACCGGGTTTCCAGTCAAGCACGGAAAGAGACGTGCCGGCGAGCGGGATTTCAAAATCAAATAGACCTGCCGGGCTGGGCAGCGTGCCGACTGTGAAGACAGGTTGCGGCGCCTGATGCTGCTGCGTGATTGGCCGGGTTAAGAGGGTGATTTCGCCAAGGTTGGCCGCAATGTTGCCGACAAGTTCCCGGTCGAAGGGTTCGCTGGCAATCACGGTCAGTTCGTTGGACTTGACCGGCATTGAAGAGCCGACGCGCAGGTGCAGTTGGTCTCCGTCGCGGACTATGTCGCGAAATCTGCCTTTCACCACGGTCGGGAGCGTGAGGGATTCACCGTTGAACTCTTTGCAGAGGGGCAGCGGCTTGCCCGCGTACCAGGCGCAAACATGACGGCGGCTCCATGCGGGATCGCGTTTGCGTAATCCGGCCAGCAACGCCAGTTCCGGACTCTCTCCGCGTTCCAGCCGTGCAGCCAGTTCGCTGCTGACGGCGGCGTTGGCCGCGTCCAGGCTTCTCAGTTGAGAATCAATCTCGGAGGTGACGACGAAGACCGCGAATTGTCCCGCGAGACCGTAGAGCGTGACGAGGGCCATCGTGACCAAGAGTACGGCGGGGATTACGCCGATAAAGACGTAAGTTACGATCAGGCGATTGCGCAGGCGCCACAGGACTCGGCGCCTTAACCAGCGGAAGGTGAGGATCGAGAACAAGACGGCGGCGAGGAAGGCGAGGAATTCGATCCAGCCTCCCAAATGGTTGCCCCATGCTCTGGCAAACAGATCGAGGATTTTCTGCAGCGCGAACAGCACCACCGCCATGGCCGCTAAATAGCAGGCCAGGCGGGCCAGGCGGCCTTCAGGCCACAATTCGGCTTTAATCAGCCGGAACCGCAATTCTGGATAAGACCATTGCATGCTGTTCGTCGGACAGTCCGCAGCGGATTAGGATTATACGGCGATGGAACTTCGACCTTCCTCCTCAGGCCGCGTGCGGACTGCGCTGTGCGGCCCCGGCTCCGCCGATCAGATCTCAGGATAAAGATCGAAGAACGCCTCCAGGCTCGTGCCCAACTGCTTCTCGATCTCTTCCTTGCTGCCTTCGAGCACGTGCATGGTGACGTGGGCCTCCCGGCCGTTCGCGAGCTTCACGGGAGCCTCACCCACCTCGACTATATCCTCGGACGGCAACAGCCTCATGCCATAAACCAGCGTCAGATTTGCCATGACTGATTTTACGACGTTACCGTTGGGTCCCGCGAACTCGCGCTTTGGATTTAGGATTCGGGGGTTTCTCGTTTAGAATTCTGCAGTGCTTAGAATTCTGGCTTCCACAGTCTGGATTGGTCTTCTTACGCTTGCATCGGCGGCGCCTCTCTTGGCGCAGGAACCGGCTGGCAACCCACCGTCAAACGAACCGCAGCTAAAGGTCAACATGCTGAACGTGTGTTCGCCGTCCGCCGAGGAGCAGAAGGAAATTGCTTCCGCGCTGGCGCGCGTCCCGAAGCAGCCGTTGTTCGGGACCGATTTCGAAGTTTCGCGCGGGCGGTCAACTCTAACCGACATGCCAAGTTTCCTGAAGCCCGGACAGGGCGGGCATGTGGCGGGAGAGCCATCGATTGCGACGTACGTGCGAATTCGGCGTGAGTTTTCGGTGCAGGCACTTTTTTCCAGCGTCCAGTATTCCTTTAGTGATGATGGGCAGAATATGGTGGAGACGTTGGTGCTGCACGTGCGCGATCCCAAAGATCTGATTCAAGTGTCGCTAGAAGATAGCGCCTCGTCGGTTACGAGTTCAGAAGCGATGTTGGGGTCGAACAACCCTGCGACCCGGGTGCGACTGGAACGGTTTGGCAAACCATCGGTAGCACTGGCCCGGTGCGTGGCTGCCGAGGGCGGTCCGGCGCCTGATCAAAGCGCTTACGAGCCGTTGTTCCGCGGCGCGTCTGAGGTGCTGGCGAATTATCGTGGGCTGCTGGGTGTGAAGAAAATTGTGCCGGACGAGTTGGCAAAAATCAGCGGAGAATCGAAGCCAAAGACGGATGCAAAAGTTAAGGGGACAATGGCACGACCGGCGAAAGGGGCTCCTAACAAGTAACGACTGTTTTTTTGAACGAAGCGAAAGATGGATACATTCGGCAGTCAACTACATAGGTCCTTCGCTTCGCTCAGGATGACAGCTTTGCAAGGATGACAGGCCCCGCGAGTTTGCTGGCAGAGGGGCGGCTTGCATCAAAATCTGAACTCAGCCATCTAATCTGCAACTACACAATCATTCATGAGCGAAACTCGAGATGTGGTCATCATCGGGTCCGGATGCTCCGGACATACTGCCGCTCTGTATGCGGCGCGCGCCAACTTGAAGCCACTGGTCATCGAGGGCCACGAACCGGGCGGGCAGTTGTCGATGACCACACTGGTCGAAAACTTCCCAGGATTTCCCGAAGGGATTCTCGGGCCGCAGCTGGTCGAGAACATGCGCAAGCAAGCCGAACGCTTCGGCGCGGAATACCGGATGATGCACCTGACCAGCGCTGATCTGAGCAAACGGCCATTTCTACTGCACCTCGGCGTTCATCAAGTGCACGCACAGACGTTGATTATTGCCAGCGGAGCATCGGCGCGCTGGCTTGGCTTGCCGCATGAGCAACAGCTGATCGGTCACGGCGTCTCCTCGTGTGCTACCTGCGATGGCTTCTTTTTTATGGGGAAGGAGATCGTTGTGGTCGGCGGCGGAGACTCAGCCATGGAGGAAGCGCTCTTCCTGACCCGCTTCGCGACTAAGGTAACGGTGATTCACCGGCGCGATGTTTTTCGGGCGTCGAAGATCATGCTGGATCGCGCGCAGCACCATGAGAAGATTCAGTTCCTGCTGAACACGGTGGTGGAAGATGTTTACGACGTGCACCACAAGGAGGTCACGGGACTCAAGTTGCGCGATGTAAAAACGAACAAAGTCTGGGATTTCCCTACCAGCGCGCTGTTTCTTGGGATCGGCCACGAGCCCAATGCGAAGACGTTTGAAGGCCAGCTCGACATGGACGCCGATGGCTACCTCAAGACGCTCAACTACGTGTTCACCCGCGTGCCCGGGGTTTACGCGTGTGGCGACGTGCAGGACCGCCGCTATCGGCAAGCCATCACCGCCGCAGGTACCGGGTGCATGGCCGCGATGGAAGTGGAGAAGTTCCTGGAACAGCAGGGCAAATAGTTCGGCATTCCGGCTCGTGAATCCGCCGGCTTCAGTTTGTAATCTATCCTGACGTGTTTCTGCGAGGATCCCCATGCAATATGTTCGTCTCGGCGATACCGGTCTCATCGTTTCCCGCCTGGCGTTTGGAGTCATGACATTTGGAACTGCGGACCCATCTTCACCTTTTACGACGGTCTCGAAGACGCCGCAGCAGGAAGCGGAGACATTGATCGGCCGTTCGCTCGACGCCGGCATCAACTTCTTTGACACAGCTGACGTGTATACGAACGGCGAGACCGAAAAGATTTTGGGCGAGGCTCTCGGCTCGCGCCGCAAAGACGTGGTCATCTCGACCAAGGTCGGATTCCGGTCGGGTGAGGCGCTTATCCAGGCCGGAGCTTCTTACCGCGATGTGCTGGCGGCTGCGGAAGGGAGCTTGCGCCGTCTGCGCACCGACTACATAGACTTGCTGTCGATTCACAAATTCGATCCGTTTACGCCTGCCGAGGAAACCGCACGCGTTGGAGAATCTAGTGCAGCGCGGCCTCGTCCGCTATGTCGGCTATTCGAATTGGACGGCGCGGCAGGCTGCGAAATTCGTTGGCATTCAGAAGCTGCATAACTATTCACCACTAGTCTCGGCGCAGATGTATTACTCGCTGGCTGGCCGCGATATCGAACCCGAAGTCGTGCCTTTTTGTCGCGACGCCGGGATCGGCATTGTGGTGTGGAGTCCCTTGGCCAGCGGTTTTCTCACCGGCCGCTACACGCGTCAGGATCCGTCCGGCGGCAAGGGGCGAATCTCGGGATTCGATTTCCTGCCCCATGATAAAGAGAGGGGCTACGATCTGATCGAGAGGGTGAAAGGGATTGCCGGGCGACATAAGGCCACGGTCGCACAGGTTGCGCTCGCGTGGCTGCTGGGGAAGCCTCATGTGACGTCGATTTTGTTGGGGGCCAAAGGTTTCGCAGCTTGACGACAATCTAGGAAGCTTGAACGTTGTGCTCACAGCGGCGGAAATGAAAGAACTCGACGATTTGACGGCGCCCACGCCAACCTATCCGGGTTGGTTCCAGGAGAAAACTCTGGATCAGCCGGTTGCAGATGCGCTGAGGGAGAGCGAACGAATCGGGGCGAATTCATCGAAATGAACTTGCAAATCACGACCGTCTAAAGCCCCCACTTCTCGCAAAAAAACGCAAGAAATGGGCCCGTGCTTAGTGAGTTCTTGATATGTGATCGCAGTCCTATCTGCGGTGTGCCCGGTTTGTGATACAAAACTCTGTGATCTTCCTACTGGCGGCCGGCAGTTCTTTCCCTGACATTCCCGCCCTGGCGGGTACTTCATGCTAAGGGCCTTCTTCGTCCGTCTTTCTGAAAATCGTTTTCTGCGTGGTTTTGCGGAGCAATCCGCGATCGGACATCGTGTTTCAAGCCGCTTCGTGGCAGGAACGCAGATCGCGGATGCGGTACGCGTCACCCAGGCGGTAAACCGGGCGGGCATGAGCGTCAGCATCGACAACCTGGGCGAGAACGTCACGAATCTCGACGAGGCTCGGCACAGCGCGCAGCTTTACCACCAGATTCTCGATGCCATCGTTACCAATCAGCTTAACGCCAACATCAGCCTGAAGCTGACGCACATGGGATTGGACGTGGATGAATCCGTGGCCCGCGACCTGGTGGCGGGGCTAGTGCGGAGAGCGGCATCGATGCAGCCGCCGGGGTTCGTGCGCGTCGATATGGAAGGTTCTCCTTATACCCAGCGCACACTCGATTTTGTTCACGAACTGCATCGGATGCCAGGGAATGAAAATAGCGTTGGCACGGTGATCCAGGCGTATTTGAAGCGCTCGGAGAGCGACGTCGAGAAGTTGCTGGCGGAAAAGATCCGCATCCGCTTGTGCAAGGGCGCTTACAAGGAGCCGGCGAGCATCGCGTTTGAAAGCAAACCCGACGTAGATGCAAACTACATCAAGTTGATGAAGATCCTGATGACGAGCGGCGTTTATCACGGGATGGCGACCCACGACGAAAAGATCATTCGCGAGGCCCAGGCTTTTGCAACGCACGAAAAGATTGCGCGCGATTCCTTCGAGTTTCAGATGTTGTACGGCATTCGCCGCGACTTGCAGCAGAGGCTGGTGCGCGATGGCTGGCGCATGCGCGTCTACGTTCCGTTCGGCACAGAGTGGTATCCATATTTCATGCGGCGGCTGGGAGAGCGCCCGGCGAATGTGTTCTTCATTGTGCGGAACTTGCTCAGGTCGTAATACTAGTATTCTTGGAATTTCATGCCGACTTCCATTCGACTCCCGGAATACATCGAACGCCGTCTCGAAGCCATGGCGCAAAAGACGGGACGCACCAAGGCCTTCTATATCCGTGAGGTGATCGTCCGCCAACTTGATGAAATGGAAGATTACTACCTTGCGGCCCACGTGGTAGAACGCCTTCGCAAAGTGAAGGGTCGCACTTTCACTGCGCAGGAAGTGAGCCAGGACGTTGGCTTGGACGATTGAGTTCACCGACGTCGGCCGCACTCAACTTCGTAAGCTGGAATAAACCTACTCCTGCGGCCCGTTCTCTGCGCCTTCCGGGGGAGCGAGAGGCAGGCGGGTGGCCTCACGCATCATATTGCGCTCCTGGTCGGAGAACATGCCCTGGAATCGTTCTGAGTTGATGACCGCTTCGCGCTGGTCAGGCGGCATGGCCCGCAAGTCCCGAACCGCTGTTATCACCATGCGCTGACGATTGGGAGGAAGCTGCCGCATCTGGCCAAAAATCTGGCGCGCCTGTTGTTTTTGCTCGGGAGTGAGGTGCTCCCAGGTCTCCATGCGGTTCAGCATGCGCAACTGCTGCTGCGGGGGCAGGCTGGAAAAATGCTGCAACCGTTGCCGAAGGCGCCGCTGCCGTTCCGACGGTAAACTGCGGAACGCGGGATCGTTCTGCAGTGCGCGTTCCTGTTCTGCAGGAGGCAAGTCTTTGTAGCGTCGAAGCCAGTCCCCCGCATGACCTTGGGGATGACCCTGCGGCTGCCGAGGCGCCGCTTGACGTTGTGGCGGAGGGGTCGGAGCCGGATGCCGCTGCTGCGGCGTGCGAAAGGCTAGGCTAGGCAGGGGGACTGCAATGGCTATCGCCAGACCGGCGGCCACCAGCCAGTTCGTTCTGTATTTTCCGTGCTGCATTTCCCCGCCTTGCACTTCGCCGCGCTTGCAATCCCCGTGATCGACCGCGTGCGAGCCGTTTACGGATTCGCTGCGACATTCTGCTGCAACTCCAGGTCATCCAGCAAATCGAAATCCGCGTACATTTCGTGATTATTGTCGAGAGTCTGCAGATCGCTTACCGCGGTGCCCACCGGCGCCGTAACCGAAGCTTGCTGGATATGCTTGGATATCCCAGCATTCCGGGTGAAGAAAAGGCCCACGCCAACTCCCAAAGCCACTGTGAGCGCCGCCGCCAGCACGGGCCGACGGAACCAATGCAGCCAGCCAGGTTGTGGTTTGGCCATTTCTTCGCGCAGCCGGGCCTGCAGGCGCGTGTCGAAATACGGCGATGGCTCTGGGGCCTGCCATTCATCGAGCAGCGCCATGGTCTCGCGCATCGCTTTCAACTCCCGTGCGCAATCGCCACAACTCTCCAGATGCTTGCCCTCATCCCCCATGGGCTGGCTGTACCCAGCCGCCATCTCGGGCATCCTTTCACGAATTTCATCGCATTTCATAACCACGTCCCCTTAATTCTTTTTCGCCAATGTCGTTCAGGAAATCAGTGTTACTAAACAAATTCTTTTAACTGTTCCCGCAAAGTCTCATAAGCCCGGA
>Ga0070717_10000715_pt1 | contig 21546 bp, 25 predicted proteins | sample LARL113metaG_FD_71366 | JGI IMG/M metagenome (GOLD analysis project Ga0070717, IMG submission 71366) | Corn, switchgrass and miscanthus rhizosphere microbial communities from Kellogg Biological Station, Michigan, USA - LAR L11-3 metaG | ecosystem: Host-associated > Plants > Roots > Rhizosphere ...
CCGAAAAATCCTTATTTGCACGTAAAATGACAGCTCCGAGTCCGCAACTTTATTCTTCATGAACACACGCTGTCCACGAAGAATAAAGTTGTGGACTGAGACAATAAAGTTGCGGACTCGCAGAATAAAGTCGCGGACTCGATATCCCTCGTAAGAGACATTCAGACTACTGTAGGCGCGGAATTACGTTGTCCCCGGAAGGGACAGCTGATCGCCTGGAGGTAGCAAAAGCCTTTCGTGGTGTAGAAGATAAGTAACGTCGTTCCGCCGCCGGAAACCTAAGGGGATACATGAACTACTTCCAGTGGTGCTTCGTGTGTCCCCTTTTTATTTGATTGAGCTATCAAGCGACATTGACTTTTGCCCTCGAATCGCCTTGACACTCCTGTGAGGCAATAGAGACTTGTCCGTAAGCTTGGTATCGAGGGGGCACACAACAATGTGTTCGCTTGAAAATCCAAGTCGAGAGGAACTTGACGAGCATTGTACCGCTCCCAAAAGACCACTCCAGAGGTGAAAGTCAACATCTCCACAGACATGGGGTCTACTCAACCGAAGTGAAAAGGAGATGTGTTATGCGAGTTTACGTCGTGATATAATCAGAGCGAACCGAGACGACGGGCCAAGTAACGAGCAATGAAAGGACAGCCGGAATGAGTGGAGTGAGCGAGCGTGGATTCCTTTCGCCGGGGCAGGCGGCAGGAGTGCTCGACATCAGCGACAAGACGGTGATGCTCCAGGTGCACACTGCGTTCGGAGTACCGTGCCGATGAGGAATGCCGACGTGGCTTACGGCGAAACCACCCTTCCCGCTGGAATACGTTCCCGCTTCGTGAACAATGGCAACGGCATCACGATGCACTTCCTGGAGGCGGGATTCGAAGCGGCTAATCGACCGTGCGTCCTGCTCCTGCACGGGTTTCCGGAGCTGGCGTATAGTTGGCGAAAGGTCATGCTGCCGCTCGCCGAGGTGGGGTTTCACGTCGTCGCCCCTGATCTGCGGGGCTACGGCCGGACCGACGGCACAGCCGTCACCTTCGACGACGATCTGTGGCCGTTCAGCATGCTCAACCGCGTCAGGGACGTCCTCGGGCTCGCCTGCGCCCTCGGCCACCGCTCGGTCGCCGCCGAGGTGGGGCACGACTACGGCTCACGCGTCGCCGCCTGGTGCGCCCTCGTCCGGCCGGACGTCTTCCACGCTGTGGCGCTGATGAGCGCCCCGTTCGGCGGTCCGCCGTCACTGCCGTTCAACACCGCCAACGATGATGCGCCGCAGGTCGGCGCCGCGACGGGTCCGAGTATCCACGACGAGCTGGCGGCGTTACGCCCCCCCCACGCAAGCACTACCAGTGGTACTACTCGACGCGCGAGGCGAACGAGAACATGTGGCACGCCCCGCAGGGCGTGCATGATTTCCTCCGCGCCTACTATCACGTGAAGAGCGCCGACTGGAAGCAGAACACGCCGTTCCCGCTCGAGTCCTGGAGCGCCGGCGAGCTGGCGAAGCTCCCTCGCTACTATGTGATGGACCTGAGCAAGGGCATGGCGGAGACCGTCGCGCCCGAGATGCCGTCTGCCGAGGAGGTCGCGGCGTGCCGGTGGCTTCGCGACGAGGAGTTGCGCGTGTACAGTGCGGAGTACGCCCGAACCGGGTTCCAGGGTGGCCTGCAGTCATACCGCGTCGGAACCACCCCGACGTACTCAGCCGAGCTGAGGCTGTTCTCTAGGCGCACCATCGAAGTGCCGGCCCGCTTCATCGCGGGGGCGAGCGACTGGGGCGTGCACCAGCGCTCCGGCCAGCTGGAGGCGATGCGGACGAGGGCCTGCACGCAGCTGCGGGGCGTGCACCTGGTGGAGGGGGCCGGCCACTGGGTCCAGCAAGAGCAGCCCGAGAGGGTGAGCGAGCTGCTCGTGGAGTTCGTCAGTTCGGCCTGACGTGGCGCTCTCACAGGACGCGGTGAAGGAGAAACGTATGCTATGAGTCGCGTTCTTCGACTTCTCCTGCGGTTGAAGGGCTTCTTCTTGGATGTGCTTCACCCTCGCTGTGTTCGCTGGACGAGACCACTCACTCTCTCATTGCCGCTCGGAACACTCAGAGACCTTGGCAGAAGCAAGTCCGAACTCACCGCAGAAAACGTACTTTTACGCCAACAGCTCGTCCTGCTCGCCAGGTTTGTTCGAACCTGGAAGAAGACCCACATCACTCGTTCAACCAGACACACTGTTGTGTTAGCCTCGTGAGCTTTTCCGCCTGGTCTGGAAGCGCAAGTTTCAGGCCGCTTCTCATCTGTCGAGGGCTGTGTTGGCTACTTGGACTATCCGTCAAAAATCCGGAGTTTTCTGGAGTATGATTTGTCTCAACTATTCTACTTCTCTTTGGCAGATGATGCTGTTTGATTGCCCCAACAGTATACACTCCTTATTGCTATCAAAGGACAACTTCATTCCATAACTCGGATAGTTTTTAGGAGACGCCGAGCTATGCTGGCTACTTAGGATATCTGTTCCAAATACAGAGTGCTAATGATAGCTCTACCAGTGTTTTTCTTTGCAACCTACATTCCAGATAAGTGTCATTAAGGTTTCCTGCATGACTATTTATGTCCTGATTTTGGAACGGATGTGCTAAGTAGCCAGCACAACGATGAACCGGGAGTGTTCGCAACGCTGGTCGTGCTTTCACTGGTCGAGATCTTCCACTACCTGTTCCTGTCTGTTCACGCTTCTTGGTACCCGAGAGAACCCCAGCAGGCACCCCATTCCTGCTATCAGGCCACTTGCCAGACCACCTGGCAGTCCCGCGGTGAGCCCGCCAATGACTCCGAGGATGAGGCCAATGACTAGGCTGATTTCGAGACGTGCGGTGATGCCTTCTCGCCCAATGAGGGCGAGACCGAAGCCCAGACCAATGATCAAGTCTGCGATAAGATCCGGCCCAGCGATACCAACCCCAGCTGCCAGGCCAACGATTACGCCGAAGGCAAGACCCCAGGCAAGACCGAAGCTCAGACTAAGCGCCAGCCCTGCGGCCAGGCCAAACGCTGGCACCAGCCATGCTCCGACTACATCCGTATGGAGCAAAGCATAGACGCCTGGTAACCCGAAGACCACACCTGCCGTGAGGCTGACGACGATGCCAAAAGAGACACCCCGGCTCACGCCGAAGAGCATGCCTACTCCCAAGCCAAACGTGACCCCGATGGCCGCGACCTCCCACTGGCTCCAGGGCAGCCCATGAGCCTCGTCCGACCAGACGAGCACGTGCGAGGGCAGCGGGATAAAGCGTACCAGCATGACGAGCACCCAGGAGAACAGGAACAGAGGCACAATCAGACGGGCCAGCATCAAGCCGCGTTGCCGAACGCCGCCTGGCTCATAGGTCATCCGAAAGCGGGCGGGCTGAAACACTGCCAGGGCTATCCAGTGTAACGGCTCCCCGATCCCCGCCTGATAGATACGTTTCATCATCAGACTCTTCTCCTCATTTCTAGGTAGGAGCGTCTCACGACGCACACGCTCCACCATTGTCCCGTCCCTCCTCCCGCGTATTCAGGGGGAGAAGGAAAACGGGAAGAGCAGGTTTGCGAATTGATCCAACCGGCCCGTGAGCAGGAGCATCCCTATCAAGATCAAGATCACGCCCCCAAGGAACGAGAGGGAACGGCTGTTTCGGCGGATTGGGCGCAGAAGGGAACTTGCACGATCCAGCAGGAGGCCGACCAGCAGAAACGGTACGCCCAGGCCCAGTGCATAGGCAAGTAGGAAGATCATCCCTTGCAGCAGTGTTGCTCTGACGGCGATGAGGATCAGGACTGCACCGAGAATGGGGCCGGTACAGGCTGACCAGCCTGCCCCAAAGGCCATGCCGATGAGTCCTGATCGCCACCAGACAGAGCGGCCTGGCTGCACCAGTACGCGGTGGTCCCTGGATACCCATGGGAGCGGCAAGAGTCCCGTGAGCGCGATACCAAAGAGGATGAGCAGCAGCCCGGCCAGGCGCGCCAGCCACTGCTGGTAGGCGTGCAAGGCGATGCCCACAAGGGAAGCTGCGGCCCCCATCAGCGTGAAAAGCAGCACAAAGCCGAGTACGAAGCAGAGGGCGTGCAGAGTCACCCGAAAGCGCGCCGTGGGCTGGCTTTGGGCTTCAAAGAGGCTCGTTCCTGCCAGGTAGGACAGGTAGCCAGGGACCAGCGGTAAGACACACGGGGAAAGAAAGGACAGCAGCCCTGCTCCAAAGGCCGCCAGGACACCAAGATGTGAAAGAGACATGCCCATTTCCCTCCTGCGTCTCTCGATGCGCGAGAAGCATCAGATACTATCCCTTGAGCAAGGGAGTGATACTCTCTGCCAGGGTATCCTTCTCCCCAATGACCGAACTGCCAGAACTGAGCAGGGGAGGTGGCTGGTTTGCCCAGGTGGCTGTGGGACCAAACAACCAGTAGGCATCCCAGTCGTCGGCTTGATTGTCCGGCAAATGCGCCACAAACCAATCTCCCATGAGATCCTGTGGGTCCCACAGGTGGACCACGCGAGGATCAGAAAGTCCTCCTCCATCCCACTGATCCCGCGCATCAAAGGTGAGTTTGATCGTCCAGATGGCATAAACGCGCAGTCTGGCGCTCCGATATTTTGCTAAGATGTCTGTCCGTACCCAACTGGCACCAGCATGGCAGGTGGGTCAGGTGGGGGAAAGAACAAGGACCAAGCGTGGGGTCCCCACATCGGCATTGAAGAGGCTCTGGAACTGACTGACCGAGTGGAGGTCCGTCAGATGCACGCCCGGCGGCGCGCTAGGATGGAAGAGGGGTGATTCGACGATCAGCCAGGCAGCCAGCAGGATGATTGCGAGCGCGAGCAGGCTTCGGACCTTCACACCGCCTGGAAGACGGGACAAGAGGCGAGTATCTGTGTTCATCACCGATTCCTTCTGCCGTCAGATGGGCCGGGACTGGTCTCCCATCGTTCACATCTGGTACAATAAAAACGACTGGACGTTCTTTATTCTAATCGCCAGCACCATCCTTGTCAACCAGGAAACGGTTGCGCTGATCTGGCACGCGCGAGAAGAAAGTACGATGCAAGATCTCCTCTCGCAACGCGATTCGCTTAGTCTAGAGGAGCGGGAACGATGCCTAAAACGAGTACAGCAGCCAAAGAGGCTCGACGAATCCAGATTCTCGATGCCGCCGTCCGCTGCTTCGCCCGGCGCGGCTACTATGAGACGACGATTGAGGACCTGGTTCTGGAGACCGGGCTCTCGCGGGGAGCGCTTTATCTCTACTATCCGAGCAAAGAAGCCATCTATCTGGCCATCTCTGAGAGGTGGAGTTGTGGACTGAAAGAAACCATCCAGGCACGATTGACCCCTGATCTTTCGCACGCTTCCATCTTACGAATCATCATTGAAGTGAATGGAGAGCATGTCCAGGCGCAGGCCGATGCCTGTCGCATCTTGATGGAAGGCTGGAATCTCGCGCACCATATCCCTGCCCTGGCTGAGCGGCAAGCGCGACAACAGGCATCCAGTGTCGCGGCCTTGAGCCGGGTGCTGCGTGCTGGCATCGAAGCGGGTGAGTTCCGTGCGGATATGGATGTGGAAACGCAGGCACGCATGCTGATGGCCACCCTGCATGGCCTGATGGTGCAGTGGCACCGACAGCCGGGCAGTGTCGATTGGCATGCCGTCGCAGAGGAGTTTCTCCGCGGATTATTGTAGTGGCTACTTGGCACATCTGGTGCGCCATTTAACGGAGCTGTGCCGGCAAATTGGAACATCTGTTCAGAAAATGGGTCATTTGAGATCATCCCAGCCAGCACAGTATGTCGTTCGCAAACAGGTAAAGAGCAACCGTGAAGCGCAGTGAGGGAGCGGTGAGGTAATCCTGTTATGATTGCCCTGAGCGATGAGCAGGTCCACAAAAGACTTGCCATGCAAAGCGGCAAACAGGAGATCCCCCATGTCCTCCAGGCGCGAGCAAAAGAGCAGAGCAAGATCGAGCAGGTATTGCAAGAAAAGGCTCTCTCGTGTACAATACAACATAGATGTTGTAAAACGTACACAGAAACTGCAGGTGCGCGATGCAGTTTAGTGTCCGCTTTTACTACGATGCTGATGGGAACAAACCCGTTCTCGCCTTCTTGGAGAACTTGCGAAAACAGGACCGCATCCTGTACAAACTCGTCGTTGCCGGGATCAAGAAGCTCGAGACGAGTGAGAGGCACGGGCCACCGCTGACGCAGCTGGTCGATCAGAAATATGACATCTTCGAGCTGCGCATAGGCGACAAGAACATCGCGCGCGTCTTCTTCTTTTTCCGTCAGAGCCGGGAGATTATCTTGACCAATGGCTATGTCAAGAAACAGCAGAAAGTCGATACGGGAGAGCTCGAGCGAGCTCGTTCTCATAAAAAAGATTGGGAGCAGCGGCACACATGAGTGAATCGACCAGGCCCTACAATGAGATTGACGACTACATCGCCACTTTCTCCGATGAAGAGCGTCAAGAATATGCCATGGCTGAAACGGCTTTGGATCTAGCGAGCATCTTGTATCACATCCGTCAAGCACGAGGGCTGACACAGCGTGAGGCGGCAGAACGAGCCGCTTTACAACAGCAAGCGGTCAGTCGTCTGGAGAAAGCCGCTTCCAATGCACAGTTAGGGACGCTGCAACGCTATCTCGGCGCGCTGGGGTATCGTCTCGAGATCAGCATCATTGACAATCGGACCGGCAACGTTGCAGGCAAGACTTCGCTTTCTCATGCATAAGAACAAGCTGGTAGGCCCTATGGAGCCAGGCGCGTCTGTACTCGCAATGTATGGCTTCTGTGTAATCGCTTGCTGTGAATGGCGCTCATGCTGGGGCAGCCGGTGACTTAAAAAATATGCATATATTGACTGACACGAAATTCGTCTAAGCATCTCTCCACGACTCCCTCCGTTACTGCCCGATTCTCATCTCCAGTTCGATCTCATCATGTAAGGGGATCTGGTCGTTGCCGATCAGGGGGATGCCCGGCGAGAGCATGCGAGCGGCATCGACGGCATGGCGATGGACCGCAACGAGCGAGAAGCCGCGCTTTTGATAGAAGCACAGCGCGTCGAGATTATCATTCGTCGTCATCAGCCAGAGCCGCTTGCAGCCTGCTTCTCGTGCCACCTGTGTGACTGCCTTGATCAGCACGGTGCCGATCCCGATCCCCGGCTTGGTGCTATTGATCGTCACGATCTCGCAGTGCTCATCCTCGAGCGAGTACGTGAGCAGTCCCACCCGGTCCCCTTTCAGGATGGCAACGAAGCCGGGCAGCGTGTGTGGGTGATAGACCTTGCCGTGAGCGACAACGATAGTATTGCCCCAGTGTTCGATAGTAAACTGCCGTACCCATTCGCTGTCTTCGGTGCTCAGCGGTCTCACCTGCAGAGGAAGGCTTTCGATGGGTCGGTGGGGATGCTTGTTGTAGGTGTAGATGGCCTCGGCCTGGATGTGCAGGTAGACGCCCTCGCCCCACTCGCCAGCCTTGGTGTGGGTGGAAGCGTACAGCAGGCTCTCCAGCGTCTCGAAATCCTCATGATCGGGTGAAATGATCGTGGCGTAGCCATGCACGATGATCGCCAGTTCGTTTTCACGAAACAGCGTCAGGCTGACGGCGGGCCGCTTCATGATATGACGCGTGCGCGCGGCAGTGGCCACGGTCGGAAGGTAGATCTCGCCTCGGTAGAGCAGCGAGCCGATCGGAGCAAGACGTGGCTCGCCTCTCATCGTAACTGTTGCCAATGCTACGGTTTGCACGTCCTGCCAGCAATCGACCAGCGCCTCGGCAGTCAGTGAGTGTTCCGGCATCTGAAACGAGCGCCGCAGGAACGCTCCCGCCCGCTCAAAGCTGCTGTTTAAAAGCGCCTGCAAGCGCTCGATGTCTCCTTGCGTTTCTCTCATACTCGATAGTATATGTCAGGGATCAAGTTATTGCACCGTTGCACAAACGTGTAATTACCTTGAACATTACGCACGAAGGAGCAGGCGCTTTCTAAGATGAGACGCAGAAAGTAGTGCAAGGAGAGGTTTGGGTTGAGATGTGCGTAACGCAATGGATTGTGACCATCCGGCATAAAACACGCGTTTGCCTGAAGTCAGGCGGGCTGCGAGACCCTGCGACGGCAACGGTAGCGTCGCGCCGGTTCCGGTATACGAAACCGGCTTGAGCACGTCCGCGGACGTGCTCATACGGTACGTCTGGTACCGCTTCGTGTCATGGTAGGTGATGAGGAAGGCCAGGCCAAGCCTGGCGATGTTGAGAGAGGCGGCATAATCGCGCGCGCCATTCCACAGGCAGTCGGGATTGCTGCAACAGAGCCAGGGGGCCCAGTCGTCGGCCTTTTTGCGATGGCGTGTTTCAGGAGAGAGATAGGTTTTCGTGGGCTGGTGGCATTTTGGGCAGGTATGCGTCGTGCCCTGAGCTGGAACATCGCGAACCCGCAGACCCAGCAGATACCCCTTGTACTTGAGCACCCTCCACAGCTCTCCTCGGACTTGCGAGTTGTTGCGCCAGTTGCGCCAGCGTCCGCGTACCCCCCGCCCTCGCCCGATGGTTTTGAGGGTGGTCAGATTTTCGCCACAGATCAGTCGGCAGTCATAGACGAGCGCGAGCAAGATGAGCAGATTAGCAGCCAGATGCGCCAGTTCGCGATTCCTTCGTTCGTATTTTTTCCAACACTGGTTGATGCGCGCATCAAAGGCGTCAATCCGATCCTGCCACTTCTGAAAATGGGGGGGCAGCGCGACTTTCCGCTCGACGCGCGCGATGACCGCTGCTTTGACCAATTTCACGTACCGTTCACGGCATGTTTTGAGCCGGTCAATCTCGCGGCGCAGCCGAGCCTGACGGCCATCGAGACCACCCGTGTCCAGAAAGACGGGACGACTGATCTGACGATACAACTCTTCGCCTTCCCCTGCTGGTTTTTCCAGCATACTGACGCTGATGAGCGACCTGATGCCCCAATCCCATCCAAGGACCCGTGTTTCCTGGTCCAGGTCGCTGAGAGAGGAGGCCGGCACTTCCAGGATCAGATCCAGCACGGTCAGACGGCTTCCATCAGCAGCGCGGATTTCTCGCAGCGTCGGAGCCTGAGGCACCGCCCCCTGTGCTAGTCTCTCGACCACCGGCTCTGGGAGCTCGATCAGCGCACACCCCGTTCCCCATTTCCAGGTAAGAGACTCGTCGGGGGCACGCAGATGCAGGAACAGGCGGGCAGTCTGGTGTTCCTCATGGGTCACCAGGTCACAGCTGTGGCGAAAATCGATCTTGGCTCGATAGGTCTGACCTTTGTCCATGCCATCATCGCCAGCAAAGGTGAGTTGGCCAACGGAGAGCACGGGGACCGGCTGGAGGTCTTCATAGCTCTCGGGCCAGGCTTCGGTTTCCAGATACACATTGCAAGCCTGCTCAATGACATTGGTCAGCGCCATGAAGGAATCCGGATCGTCGAGGGCCTCACGCAAAGCGGAAACCTTTTCCTTGATCAGCCGATAATCTGTGTGTGCACGGCGAGACCCCTCGGCTGGTTTGATGAGCTCAGCGGTGAGCAGCGGCAAAATCGTTTGAAAAACCTGCTTGCGCGTGGCCTGCGCACGCAAAATACGCCCAGCCTGTTCCAACTCGCAGCGCTCTTGCCGACTGCCGTGGCCAGATCGCGTGACCAGATACGACTCGACCTGCTTCCAAGCGACGCCTTTTCGCTCACCTGCAAACGCATCCAGCTTGGGCCAGAGTTCCTCAATGACCGCATTCACGGCGGGCCGACTCGCATCGAGCAACCGCAGCGCCTCAGGCTGCATGAAGTCCGGCAAGCGGATGGGGAAAGAGAGCATGTGCGTCTTAGCCATGCGTTTCCTCCCCAGGCGCTCGCAGCACCTGTTTGGCGCAGGCCAGGAGCGCCTTCTGCTTGTGGGATCGCATGCCGTACAATCGACCAGAAAAAGAAGCGATGAGGGAGAGCAGATCACGAGTAAGGTCGGCTTCTGGAGTTTTTGTCTCATCCGGCTCCAAGACGGTGACGGTCGTGCCAAAGGCTTCAAAGAGGAGATCAAGGTAGGCTTGTCCGAACCGAGTCAGACGATCAGGGTAAGTGATGGCGATTTCGGCCACTTCATCGCTGACCACGAGTCGAAGTAGACGCTGAAGCTGTTTCCGTGTCGTAGAGATCCCACTGCCGATATCTTGCAAAATCAGCACTCGCCGATGCGGACGTTCGGCTTTTGCCCAGGCTTGAAGCCGTTCCACCTGACGAGCGAGATCGGCTTTTTGCCCATGCCCGCCCACGCGCCCATAGAGGACAAGCAGACGATCATCCGTTTTGCCCAAGAAGCGTTCGATTTCAGCACGAGGAATGCGCGATTCCAGCCCAACGCGAAACGCCTGGATCTTGCCTTGTTTGATCCAGCGTCGGACGGTGAGCGGATGCAAGCCCAACTCTCGTGCCGCTGCGTGAACGCGCAGCATCTTGGGCCCTTGTGTCCCTTCTGATTTCTTCCTGCCCATGATAGAACAAATGTACAGTAATTACAGCTTTCTGTCAACTGTCAAATACCCTTTGTCTTCTTACCGAAATATAAAATGTTGTCTTTCGATATCTCGTGCATTTGCTATCGAGTTCTCGACTTTATTGTATTGAGCCGCTGCTAGAGAACGCTCTTGAGCCACTCATCGACAGCAGCTTTGAGTCCCTTGTCTCTCCACTGATACCATGCTTGCAGCCATTGCTCATCGACGCGATGTAACGTATCTTTGAAGCGGCGAAACGCCCCTTTGCCGTTTAACGCTAGGGACAATTTTTCGGCGGCATCTTCGTCGGATGGAGCGACCATTTCGTCCACGAAATCGACCATCCACTGGTAGGCTTCATAGGAGGGGAGGCGCTCAATGGATTTTCCGTTGGGAAGCGTGAACATGTGATACTTCTCCTTATGCACCGACCCGTTCAAGCACCATCCGAAATAATTCAACAATCTCCTGGCCGCTCAGATCCAGCGTGGCCTCACCCACGGTCAACTCAAACATGGTTAAGCCGGGGAGCAGTGTGGGAGCAAGCCGGTAAAATAGCCAGGTGCCCGTCTCCCTGGCAACGTCGAGGGCAGCGGCTTCCAGTTTGTCCCGTTTCCCTCGAATGAAGAGGTGCATCATATTGGTATGCGGCGGGTCTGGCACGATCTCGATCTCCGAGAAAGGTGCGAGAAGGGCGGCAATCTCCTTCGCCTTCGCATGATAGGTCTCCATGCGTCCCAGCCGTTCTCTCAATCCCTTTTGGGCCGAAAGCACTAATGGATATAAATGGATGAGGTTGCCCCCGTGTCTGCGCTGCCAGGTGCGCGACTCGGCAATCACGTCGGCGGGGCCGGCAAGCACCGCTCCCGCAATGCCCCCAAGGATTTTGTAAAAGGAAATATACACGCTATCAAACAGCTGTGCAACCTCGGCATACTCGCGTCCGTAAAATGGTCGGCATTCCCACAACCTGGCGCCATCGAGGTGCGTGAGAATGCCTCGTTCGCGTGCCCAGGCAATGATCTCATTCAACGCTTCCCAGGTAGGAAGTTGTCCACCCAGGTCGCGTTGTGGCAATTCTAGTAGCAGAGCTCCCACTGGTTCCGTGATCGCCTTGAGTTCATCAAGTGTCAGCAGAGCGTCTGCCGACCCTACCGTGATACCGTGGAGTCCGTGCAGCCTCTGGTAGGCTTTCTCTTCATGCGTTTCCAGGTGGCTCTTCGGGTGGAAAGCGACATTGTAAGTTCCCCGACGCTCTGCCCAGATGCGTAGGGCAATCTGCTGGCACATCGTCCCGCTCGGCATAAAGACCGAGGCTTCTTTCCCCAACAACGCGGCAACCTCGCTTTCGAAGCGAGCGATGAGGTCTCCCTGCCCATAACGGTCGGCCTCCAGTTCCGGGTCGGTCGTCTCGGCAAGCTCAGTAAGAACTTGGCGGGGAGTCTTGGGGTAATCATGTGTCAAAAAGCGGTGACAGGCCTTGAAGATCTTTTTTGCCTCAGGGGTATCGAGCAGCATGCGTTTTTCCTTTATTACTAAGGCATAGATAGTCTTGGTTATTTGTACCATCTTCCCTGAGCATTGCGCAAACTTGCTGTCAGATGCCGCAGCCGGTCTCTATCTTTAACGATCACTTTTTCCCCTGACTTGGCATTCACTCCAGACCTCAAGGGATATCGGGGAATTCTGGAGATGGAAATACAGGATTCTACTGATGCCTGACTGCCTCTCTAGAGCTATATCTCCTAGTGAGACAACAAGCGAGACCTCTGCTCTGGAAAGACGCATACGCCAGGGCAACACATTGCGCCATCTTGCCTTTCAGATGAAACACTAGAGGCGCAACGCTCTATAGTAAGGAGGGTACGCTCGCACGCCTGAACCGGCGTGCGGCAAGCTTCCTAAAGGAGATACCTATGATTACTCAACCCAACCCTCACATCGAGGCTCGATCCGTCGCACCAGATGTTCAGCACAGAACTCCCATCCGTCTGCCACGACGCTCCCACCGACTCTCAGCATCACCGGAAACCGGGGCCGCTGGCGCTCAATTCCCGAACATTGCGCTGGCTGGCTTTCAGATCCTCATTGGTTACGAATGGCTCCTGGCCGGTGGGGATAAGCTCCTGCTTGGAGGATTCCCGGCTCAACTGGGAAAGCTGCTTCTCGGCACTGTGGGTGGTGGCCAACTCCCGGGCTCCTTCGCCTCCCTCCTGCGAGAACTGGTGATCCCCAATGCTGTATTCTTCGGCTACCTCATCGAGTGGAGCGAGACGCTCGCAGGACTGGGACTCATGATCGCTGGTCTGCTGGCGTTGCTGCACCCACTGATCGAACGCTCTCTGGGCGGCAGGCACGCGACGATATTCGTGTCCAGCTTCCGGCTGTTCGAGAGGCTAGCATCACTCGCAGCTCTCGGCGTGGGACTCCTCGGTCTGAGCTACTTCTTCCTGGATGGCTTGCCCAGACCCTGGTTCGTCCCCAGCATTGCCTTTGGCGGTTCGATTGATATGGGGCTCTTCCTGGCCGAGGCATCCGTGGTCCTCGTCGTGAGTCAGTTCATGCAGCGGCATCACAGGTGCTGATAGGTATGCGAAAAGACTTGTCAGGCTAGGCGAACGGGGTTGAGGCCCCTGATCGCCTGTGTCCGGGGTACCATGACACGACAGAGAAAGGTCCCAACGCTCTTTTCAAGGGCGCTATCAGGCGAAGTGCGGCGCAACCGTCTGTACGAATCGCTCCAGGGATTCAGGGTCCAGGAACCTGAACATGAAATGCGTCACCCCTACAGCTTGGAAACACTCCAGTTCCTGGATCACTTCGGTGCTGCTGCCGGCCACGAAGTGCTTCTACGGGCTGCGTACCACTTCATCGGGGGTTTCTGAGACGCTGGCTGTGCTCAGATAGGTCAATTTGATCTCAGATGGGTCTCTGCCCACACGAGCGCAGTGGCTTTTCAGGATGGCAAGCTTGCCGGTGTATTCCTCAACCGTGCAAGCATTGAAATTCCACCAGTCCGCCCGCCGGGCTACAATCGCCAGCATTTTCTCTTCTCCGCCACCGCCGATGAGCAGGGCAATGGGAGGATCGGGCCGCGGCTCGCAATAGGCATCGCGAATGCTGTAATGCTTTCCCGTGAAGGTGGCCGGACGCGAGGACCACATGGCCTTCACGATGAAGGCCGCTTCTTCTAATTCTTCCAGGCGCGTCTTCGTGTCGGGAAAGGGATACCCGTAGGCGCGGTACTCGTCTTCCCTCCAGCCAGCGCCCAATCCCAGGATAAACCTTCCCCCGGAGAGCATTTGGAGATTGGCGGCCATTTTGGCCGTCAGAGCTGGATTGCGGTACGACTGGCGCAGCACGAGCGCCCCCACGCGGAACTTAACCAAATTTGGTGATTCCTGAATTGTAGAGCTAGAAAGGAGAACGAGAAATCCCTGCCGAAGCTTATAGAGATCTCCTCATATCTCCCCAAATGAGCTTGGATCACCTAAATTGACGGGTTTCTTTCTTACTGTCGTTCAACATAGGGTAGGTTTACACGATCTGGCATAGGTAGCCGGTTGGGGTAGAGTTTTTTTCGTGGACAGCTCTTGCTTGCATACTGCGGATGAGCGATGATCTGGCTGTGGACATTCAACCAGAAGGGCTTGTCTTGCAGTTCGCCCTCTAAAGCCATGCGCGCATCCACTACATAGGCAATGCGTTGAGACAATTCTAAATCCTCGCTCAACAACTAACTCCCTTTCTTCTCCATCTGCGGATTAAACTCGCTTGGAAACCGATCTCGTAGCACGACGGTCCAATCATGCTCACACTACAACTGCTCCAACGCTGGGATGACCGCCCATCTATCGTGTAGTGATCGTGAAAATGAAAATAGTAGTCGTGAATCGCTCTGATGGAGAGGTGAGGCAATCCTGGTATCATTGGCATGATCGACAATCGGGCTCTGTCAATATCTCAACATCTTGAGAGTTTGTAACATTTATGTTACAATTGTTGCGTGAAATAGGTATTGTATGAAGTGGGTGATTGAATACTTCGAGCAGGAAGATACGACCCAACCAGCTGAAGTCTTCGAGGATGCGTTAGATAAGACCTATCCTAAGCTTTCAGGCAAGTTGCTGAGAGTGGTATCTGAATTACAGTTCTACGGACACCTGTTAGGTGGTGGGTATCTTGAAAAATGTCGTGATTACGAGGGACTGTGGGAGATTCGCGTTATTCACAGCAGAACGCTTGCACGTGAGCTTGTGGGCTTTGACGGGAACCGCATTGTGTTGCTTCATGGGTATACCAAGCAGACCGGTCAAACAGCTTCAACACGCGAGTTGAAGAAAGCATTCAACTACTGGGCCGAATACGCGCGCACTCGTCGTGTCAGTCCAGCCCAAGAGGAAGAGCATGAATAGATTTGAGCAACGCCTAGCCAAGCGGTTGCAGAAAAAAGAAATTGCTGAGGGTTATCGAGAAATGGGTGCTGAGCTAGAGCTTCTGCACGCACTTGATAGCATACGCAAACAACAGCATATGAGCCAGGAAACACTTGCAACTCTCATGGGTAGGAAACGAGAAGCGATATCACGTTTGTTCTCGGCAGAAGATAGCAATCCTACGCTCGATACCTTACTAGAATTACTTTCTGCGCTAAATGTGACAGCAGAGATTACCCTGCGCCAGGCTAGAGAAGGAGAAGGGCCTCTCAAGGTGGTAACAGAACTTCTACCTCATTGAGGGTCCTTTCTCAGCGCATTCCAATACAGATCTCACATTTCGGACAAATACCAGCGCTCTCTACTTTCCTCTATGCATGACTCATCTATTGAGTTCCCGACTTTATTGTTTGTTAAGGTGAATCACAAGGAGAAAGAAATGCCGTGAGTTCCCAACTTTATTTTTCAGAGGGTTGCGAGTTTTACAATTTTTGAGCGTAAGATAGCTGTCGTCAGTTCCCAACTTTATTGTGCTTCTACAGTTCCCTGGTAAATAAAGTTGTTCTCCGGTAAATAAAGTTGTTCCCTGATCGGAGATTTTTACAGTAACGAGAGCCATTCCGGACTTTGGAGTGGCTCTCGTTTCTCCTCGTTTATTCCTTCGATCAAAGCTCTCTATGTACGTAGCTAAACTAATACATAGGGGACTCGCAGCTTCTTTTTCCAAGCACTACCCCTACAATATTAGAATTCGGCGACAGCTATCACATATCACCGCGTCTCCCTTCTTAAGACGTTGCCACAATTGAGTAGGCAATAAGCTATGACATTGGGAGCAACTATTTCCGCTTGTGTGAAATAGAACCGGAAGGCGTTTTGTACGTCGAGCTGCGTCATAGCAAGCCCAGATTTGCATATCGGGGCATCTCACTTTCGCCTGAGCAAATAAATCTTCACGGTCTGGACTCAGGTGTATGTCTGCTTCTTGCAGTTTAAGGAGGAATCCCCATCGATGTTCGATCTGTCTCCTGACGTAATCAGGAGCAATCTCGAAGAGCGCAAGTAGGTGAGGTTCTATCTGGCGCCAAATATTTTGCTGCCTCAGTAGAGTAAGGAACCTTTTAGAACCTTCCGGGTCAAGCTGTTCCCAGGTAGTGATGGCTTGCCGAGGATCCGCTTGTACAAGCATTTTCGCATGCTTGCGTAACTGAGGGTAGAGATCCGAGTCTTTGCATCTTTCAGCTATTGTGGCTACAGCGCCTATGCTCAGCAGGAGGGGACCCATCACCCGCGGATTTTGCAACGCATGATTTACTTGCGACTGAGAAACCAACCATTCAAGAAAGTGGATAAAATGTTGTGTTAAGTTCTCCTCATCTTTCCTCCCTGAATCTTTCATTGCATCCAGGCAAATATAAACTATAGCGCCGAGGAGTATACATAATCCGGTGACGAAGGTTTGCTCTGGAACAATACTTGAAGCCTTCGTTTTCACTACTTCATTCAATTGGCGGCAAAGATTTTTGACGATATTTTGCGACGCAGATTGGCGCTTTGAAAAATTGTGCGGTAGGGCCGAGTAGTAGGAGTCATCATACCCTTTGGCATTCCCAGGTACATCAGATGAAGGCTCTGCGGCGAAACGTATCAACAATACCCTGAGCAACACCAACGGATCTACACTGGAGTAATTTTCCAGGAGCACCTTGGCATGTGTCTGAATTTCATTGGGGTCTGCTGAATAGGCAAAAACTTCGTAAGACTTTTGTACTGATGGAAGATCTCCACGTTTCTGTGCAGGTCCGATTTGATATTGGGTACTCGCAGCCTCGTGCTGAACCCCTAGCAGTTCCTGAATCCCTTGTTCCAGCCAGAGGGCGATACTACCGGCATGTTGCCCGGGATCATTGCTTGCAATGCGCTCAACCCACTGATGGAGCTTTGAGTGTGATACTTTTTGATCCAAAGCATCATAATTGATGACCCATGCACTCGTTTCAGTGCTGCTTCCGTTGATAGCCGTCTTCAAAGTAATGACGCGAGGAGGAAGCTCAAGAGAGACGGAGGTAGCAGATTCTAAATCGTACGGTATGCGATTACCATCTGCATACAGAGTAATGTCAGAAACGGTTCCTTTCTCTGCTAGTTTCCATTCCACCGAGAGTCGTCCACCCTTGTATGAGGCCTTCTCGATGGAGATAGCGGATGGTGGTAATGGACTACTATCCCAGTTGCGTCCAGTATAAGGAAAGGTTACTGGATCAGCAATCTCCGTGAAGTTCAAATCATCGGAGAGGGCCGTATCTTTTAGTAAGAGGAGAAATTCGAGATTGCCGCCCTCAGTAATGCTTTTCATGAGCGCGGCCTGTGTGCAGTTGGCAGACCCTATTGCCAACCAGGACTCATTCGCCTTGGTGAATTGATAGGCTTTTGCATGAAGACGACGATTCTGGCGATCTGCGAGAAAACGCGGCTGAAGGTCTGGAAGAGCATCAATGGCCTCGAGCAGAGGAATGTCAGCACCATCTTTTGGCAGATCTAATACAACCGTTTGTGCTTGAACAGCACCTGCTAGGGTTTGAAGTGCATGTGCATCCAGGAACGGCGTGATAACCCGCAACTTATCTGCAGTATGTACATGATCAATGATCTGTTCAATCAGAGGGCGGCTGTAACTGGTCAGCACTTGTACTGTAGGCGCTATTCTTATTTCTGGTGGTGCTTTAGTGTGACTCCAAACGTAGTCAAAGGCTGGCGGTACAATAGAAGATACCATGTTGTGCAGTTCGCGAAGGGCTTGAGTATGTCCCTGGTCTCTTGATGTCAATCTGGCCGTAATCTCTACCTGATCATTATAGCCTGCCATCGTGAGATTATGAGATCCTCCATAAGCCGTAATTGTCTCGTGTTTCTGAAGCCATAATAGTTTGGCATGCTGTATTCCCCCGTGAGGCAAGTGTATCGGAGCAAGGATATACCCTTGCCCACAGAACTCTTGCGCGAGTGGGTCAGCGAGGCTCTCCTGATAACCCCTCTGATCGACCAAGACACCAATACGAGATACGCCCATACGCCGTAAGCGCGGCAAAATCATCAACTCAAAGAAACGGAGATTGATGGTATAAGTAAGAAATACCGCTGTTTCATATTCCCCAGCCTGGAGATCCTCTAGCAGACTGATACTCATGATCTCTGCTCCGAATCCCATTTCCTACAGCAGTCAAGCCCGGCCTCTGTCAGAATAAAGTGATCCTTGCTCGGAGATTCGACGAGCCCGAGTTGCTGGGCCCACCGGAGGCCGATATCAAGCCGGGTAAAGCCATTGGCAGCGCCAGGAACTACATTCTCAGACTTTTCTGGTATTCTCCACTGTCCGGCATCGAAGTCGACTAACAATGTATCAGGATTTCCAGAACTCATCTTTCGAAGGGCAATTTGAAAATGTTGCACGAGACTTTCCTCTGCAATTGCAGCCCATAATGTGCTCGCGTGAGCATTACTTTGGATACTTTGTTCAAGGCGTGAATATTCCTGAGCAAATGGTATAGGACCTCGTTTCCATAGTTTTCCTAATATTGGTGTCGTATACTGTCTTTTATCTTCTGAAGCCGCAATTAGCCCTATACAAATACATAATAAGTAATCCCGGCGTTGCTTTCCTTCAAACCGCTCAAGGAGCCACGTGGATGAATGACGATTAGACTTCACTTCTTGCACCAAGCTATCAATTGGTTCATTCTGATGTTCGACGAGGTAATCTTCTTGTAGTTGCTGTCTTAACATCTGGCGGGTTAAGCCATCCCTCTCCTGTTTCAGAACATGCATAGTCCGGGCAAAAATCTGGGTCCACCCGCGCTCGAAGAATGTACGAGCCGCTATCCAGCGCCAGGTTTGAAGAGATAGATGGAACGCAGGATGTTCTGTCGAGGGAACAAAATTGTGAGTGAGTATGTACACGAGGGTATGGTGATTCCCAAGATGCTCATTCTCGCTTGCAAGCATAAGTTCTAACAGAAATCGCCATGCTAATGACCGGTAATCCCGGGAGTGATCCGCTAAAGCTTCTTCGTTCTCGAAGGAAACAGATAAGCGCGAACTCTCTTGCTGAGCAAACAGAATGCGCACCAATTCTCGTTGTTCCAAACCTCCACGAGGAATGCGGCAGAGGCAAAAGGCAGAGGCAATTGCAGCAACAGTTTGGCGCGTTATGAAAGCTGGTAGGATTCCTTTCCTGATATCTTCGCCAAGCGTTCCCGCTGCTTCAATATCCCAGGCATCGCCAAGTGGTTGAGCTGATTGATATAAGGGATCCGACATGGATGATGTATCAAATATGCCAAGATTATAGAGCGACCCACGATAAATGTTATAAGGGGGATTGTATAATCCCGTCTTCAGTTCGAAGGTTTCCTGGCGGCGGTACACCCTCTCTCGGTGGTGGATAATTCAGTCTTCTCTCCTATCCGCTTGACAGTCCCTTCGACTCTCCATATGATCAGGAAGCTCTCAATTTTTCTCATTTCAAGCAACGAGGAGCGTTATGGCCGTTCATGTGTTCTTGTTCTTGCTCGTGGTCTTCCTCATCCTCTCACTGGCGCTGCTTTGGCGTCTTTGCTGGTTCCATCTTCAGCCTTCCCACTCAAACGTAGGGAGTGGACGCACGATGGTCCAACGCCTTCTCAAGCCCCGAACCCCGCTTGATTGTCCCATCTGTCGCCTCTCCTCCTCCAGTGTGAGACCTGCCTCTGCACCAGTACGCCCCTGGAGTGAGGTGAAAAGCCGCCGGGGAGCACCCAAGCGAGTGAAGACCGAGGGCTACGCCTGTCCGAACCAGCAGTGCCTGTACTTCGGAATCACCGATTCTCACATCCTTGCCCTCGTCGGAGATGGCAAGCATGGCTCTGCTGAGCCGGTCCAAACGTTTCGCTGTCAGGCCTGCCGTACCACGTTCAGTGCTCGACGCGACACTCCGTTGTACCGTCTGAAAACCCCTTCCCAACAAGTCGCTATGGTGCTCTCTGCACTCGCCGAAGGGCTGGACGCTTCCGCGGCTGAACGCGTCTTCGGCTATCGTCAGGCTACTATCACCTCGTGGCTTACTCGCGCAGGCAGGCACGCTGAGAACTTGCACGAGCACTGCTTCCGCAACCTGCACATCCCTCACCTCCAGCTGGACGAACTGCGCACCAGGCTGCGCAGCGCCACACAGGTGCTCTGGCTTTGGCTGGCCATCGATCCTCTCACCAAGATTCTGCCCGTGCTCTCTCTGGGTCCCCGCACACAACATGCAGCGCACCTACTCATTCACTCCCTGCGACAGATCCTGGCTCCCGGCTGCCTGCCGCTCTTCACCAGTGACGGGCTCAATCTCTACTTCTATGCGGCTCTCGGCTCACTTTGGTCAGTGGCTCGCGGTGGGTCGTCGAGGGCGCAACGTGCGCCAGTGGCAGGTAGAACCAGGCTTGATCTACGGCCAGGTGAAGAAAAGCTACCGACGACGCAAGCTGGTCCGGGTCACGCACGTGATGCGTCTGGGAACAAAGGACGCTCTCACAGTCGCCTTACAGGGACTGGGCCTCTCTGGACGGCTCAACACCGCCTTTATCGAACGGGTGAATCTGACGGTCCGCCATGCAATAGCCGCGCTGGCTCGTCGTACCTGGGCAACGGCGCAGCAGTCCCCACACCTGCTCGCTCATTTGGAGTGGTGGCGCGCGTACTATCATTTTGTGCGTCCTCACGAAGCGCTGCAGGTAGCGCTCATACAGCCCCGAGAACGAGGTGGCAAACGTCTGGCGCAGCGGTACCGGCAGCAGACGCCAGCTATGGCAGCTGGGAGAACGAATCGACGATGGTCGTCGTGCGAGGTGCTCTCCTACCCCTTACCACCGGTTTCCGTTTGAGGGCCACTCAAACCAGATGCAGTTGCAGGAGCATGGCGTGGGGAGTTTGGTGAACGCGCCAGCAGAAAAAGTCAGAGGCCCTCACTCAAGAATGAGGTGGCCTGTGCGGACTGCCCACCGACGAAAAAACCGGCTTGAAGTGGGTTCGCAGGGGGTTGATTGATTTATCCACCATGTCCAATGGCAGCACCGGCTACCGTCAGGCCACCATCACTCACTGGTTGTCTCGCGCAGCCCGTGCACGCTCAGTCCTTGCACGAGCGCTGCTTCCGCAATCTCCAGATCCCTCACCTCCAGTTGGACGAACTGCGCACCAGGCTACGCTGCGCTACACAGGCGCTCTGGCTGTGGCTGGCAATCGATCCCCTCACGAAGATTCTTCCCGTGCTTCAGCTCGGCCCCCGAACGCAAAACATGGCGCATCTGCTCATCCACTCCCTACGACAGATTCTGGCCCCTGGCTGTCTCCCGCTCTTTACGAGTGATGGGTTAAATTTGTACTTCTCTGCCCTCACGGCCCACTTTGGTCAGTGGCTCGCGTTGGGTCGCCGAGGGCGGAACGTGCGCCAGTGGCAGGTGGAGGCAGGCCTGATCTACGGCCAGGTGAAGAAAAGCTGACCTTTGGCGTAAGCTGGTACGGGTCTCGCAGGTGATGCGTCTTGGAACA